>Ga0209473_1000098_pt1 | contig 51281 bp, 55 predicted proteins | sample GraSoiAngelo_133_FD_185890 | JGI IMG/M metagenome (GOLD analysis project Ga0209473, IMG submission 185890) | Grasslands soil microbial communities from the Angelo Coastal Reserve, California, USA - 14_0929_05_20cm (SPAdes) (version 2) | ecosystem: Environmental > Terrestrial > Soil > Grasslands ...
GCACGTCTCACAGATGTTGCGATTAACACTGTCGTCAAGCTTCTCTTCGAGGCGGGCAAGGCGTGCTCGGATTATCAGGGATAAAGTTTCGCAACTTGAAATGCCGCCTTTTCCAGCCGGACGAAGCGCATGCCGTCAACGACTTTCGCGCGTAAGGGGCAACGGTAATAACGGAATTGCCACTGAGCTAACCGCCTGAGTCGCTGATTCGTGCGTCTCGATCACGTTGCCAGCTTCATCGTAAACACGAATAAGCACCTATCGTATGGGTAATTCCCGTACGAAGGTAATTCCGTTTTTACTTTCGCAGGCACGTTTTCATACGTTACGGGCGTTGACACCACAACGATCTGACTGAGAATCGTGAACTTCCACTAGCCAAAATTCTATGAAAACTACTCGCTCGATAATTCGTTTTTCTGCACTTTTGATTCTCGCTCTAATGCTGGTCTCTTGCGCGAGCGAATCCGACACGCCCACGAGACCAGCGCCACCTCCCCCGGAACCGATGATGGGTGGCTTCGCCCGTTGATAGCAGCCGCGGCGTTTTCGGGGCAAAAATGAACTCACCATTCTTTGAAATCGCGAGCGTGTTCATACGTCTCGATCACATTCCCAGCCTGACTTGCGCGTAAGGCGTGACGGAAATTGGGTGGGCGCAGTCTGCAAAAGTAACAATGGTGTTACCTTTCCGATCAATTCTATCTTTTCCAGAGCCGCAACTTTCGAATCCCAGTGGGTTTTAATTGTTACAAACCCGTAAAATTATGAACTCGAAAAAATTGATTCTCCTCAGTTGCGTGGTGCCGTGCGTTTTCGCGGTCTCGACTGCGACCGCGCAGATGAGAGGGCACCGTGCTGCGACAGCGCGGATGCCGATGCACCGCGCTCCCATGCTAAGCTCCGCCTCCGGCTTTCAACGTCGGCCCGGCGGCGACTTCGATCGGGATGATCGATTTGGTCGCTTCAACCGTTTCAACGATCGGCGAGAAGATCGTTTTGAAAGCCGCCATCCCTTTTTCAACGATCGGCGCGAAGACCGACTGGAAAATCGACGCTTCGTCCGCAACCGGTTCGTCAGCAACCGGTTCGTGTTTGTTGACTCGTTTGGTTTCCCGTTCTGGGGTTGGGGCTGGGGTTGGGGCTGGGGCTACCCGTACGGCTATTACGGCGGCTATGGCTACGGCTACCCATACGGATACGGCGGATACGGTTATCAGGGCTATGGCAATGGATCTTCGGTTGTGCAGCTTCAGCGCCGGCTGGCTCGGGCGGGCTACTACCATGGTGCTATTGATGGAATCATGGGACCGGCAACGCGACGCGCGCTTCGCGCATACGAACGGACCCACAATCAGCGCCCCTACGGCATGACCGATCGCTACTAATGTCTGGGGATAATCGGACTCGCCTGATCTTACGTTCGATTGTCGATCTGTCGGTTGGTTGACTGGCGGACTCGCAGCGTAAAAAGGCGGCTTGCTGGTCGCCCTACTATCAAACGGGGCTTATTCCAGAGGCTATCCTCAAGACGCTGCCCTCAGACAAGCTAACGCCGGCGCGGAATTTCGTTCCCCAGCGCAGCATCGAGATACGATAGCCGACCGAATGGTAGCGCTTCAGAGATTAGATCGACGCCGCGCTTGTCGCTGCGCGATCGCATTTCGTAAACGCCCATTGCTTGGCTGAGTTCAAATTATATCCGGGGAGAGCCATCACGACATCGGCCCAAGAAATCTGCAATCAAAGACAGATAAAATCTGTATAATCCGCTTCCTTCCTTCGTGGTGAACCGATAAAAACAGAGCCATGGATACGGTTGTAGCCGCACGCGTGACCGAGGGCAAGCCAAACCGCCCGAATCGGGTACGCCAGCTATTGCGTCTATAAATCGGCGATTCGTGCTGCCAGAACGTGCAGAGGATTACGGAGACGCGAGTAATCCAGAGAGCTTAGGATGCGACTCCTCTCGCGCACCCGCGGGCGCGTAGGGATGTAGAGACCAGCACAACATGAAGGGCTTCATATCTTCTCCGCGTTCGGACAGTCGTCGAAGGACGATTGGAACACGCTGAAAGCCGCGTAGTGGTTTGCCCTGGGTGGAATCGGAGTTGTCGGCACCACGTCAAAGGAAGAGAGGGCCTTTCGCAGTTTGCTGCACGAACCGAACGCCGCTGATAAGCTGAAAGCACTTCTCTCCGAGGCAAGTCTCGCCGGTCAATGTTACGCGTTGCTTGGCCTGTACGTCCTGCATGATGTGGCTTATCAAGAGAATTTCGCCCGCTACAAATCGCGCGATGCGCGCGTGAAAACGGTCGGGGGTTGCATGATTACGGAGCAATCGGTCAGCAGCGTGGCCTCGAACATTACGGCCGGGCGATACGACACAATGCTGAACGCTCCAATTCATTAACGGGCGAGATCGCAAATGATCGCTGACAAACTCAGCAAAGCCGGTTGGAGTTGGGCTGCGTCTCAGCCGTGGATTCTCGCGGGCGAACAATCTTCATTGCCGATGCGCATCGCAGCGACGGTCAAAGACAGGCATACCGGTGACCAAATCTGTAGTGATAAGGTCCTTATTTCTCGTGAAAAAGTCCTATGAATTGTCAGCAAAACCTCTAAAGTAGAGAACTATGTTTCCCCAAATCACTTGTTCTTAGCTTCATTGGCTTGCTGCTTGCAACGTTCAGCGTCTGGGCTGGGACGTCGGCTCTTGAAGGGGTTGTGAAGGATCCCGCCGGGCATCCCGTCAAAGGCGCCGATGTTCGGATTGAAGCAACAAACGGAAGTAGCTTTTCCAGGATCGTTAAGACCGATGCCATCGGCCATTACACCTCCGATGGCCTTGCAGTTGGCATTTACAAAGTCACCGTCGTTGTCAATGGAGCCGTCAAGGCATCGGTCCTCAATGCCTCCGCGCAGTATGGCAAACCCACTCAGCTCAACTTTGAGCTGACCCCAGGAACAAAGGTCGTCAAGACACACAGGGTTTGGGTTGCCGCCGACACCGGGACTCATATCGGCAACGGTACATGGGTCGACGTGGATGATAACGGCAATATCGTCAGCCCTAGCAGAGCCAACAACGGTGGAGTGAGTAGCGTCGACAAACTTAAACTGCTACCCACCATTCGGACAGCGCGCGGGCAGGTCGGACAAGTTGGTGGACCATGAGGGCGGCCGGTCAATGACCCAAGCATTGTCCTAAGTGAATTAAGATCTAGGGTCCTGGTCACGCAGGTTGAGCGGGCGCGCAGCAGGCCGCTAGAACACTGTTCATATCATTTTGACATTGCTGTGTGGAGAACAAACGGGGCACAATCGAATCGCGTGAATTACTGGGAAATAATGCCAATGTCTCAACCATGGATTCTCTCGGGCGAACGATCTGGATTGCTGACGCGCATCGCGACGACGAAAAGCGTTACGTTGTGCGCGCGGATGAAAAGCTGACGGCTTTTCTCGAACTCGAATCGGCGATTCGGCAGTGAATAGCTGTCTCGCGCTTACTTCGCGCTTAGCGCCACTCCTCTGTCTCTGGCTGACCAGAGAGGGGACGCGTATGCGTTTTTGCCATCAAAAGCGGAGGCACCGACGTGACAGTGGTTTGACGCGTTGTGGTCGTAGTCGTCTCGGGTTGGCTTGAGCAAGACACCAGCATCAAGCCGATGATCGGAAGCGCAAAAATGAGAATGATTGATTTTTTCATAGTGTGAATTGCTTCTTTGAAAGAACGCGAGAGAACAATGGCTCTACTGACGTCAGGGTGTTAGGACATAAATCCGGAACTTCAGGCCAAGAAGGGAAAGCCTCGTACTACCAGTCACAAACACGACTTGCGCTTCCTCCGCCTCACTGAGTAAAGGCGCAATGACCTGCAATTTATCGCCATTACGGAGGTTCATCTCATTGCGCGCACATTGATTTGATGCAAGCTCACCATCCTTTGAACTCGCCGGTGTGCTCGTGCGTCTCGATCACGTTGCCCGCCGCATCGTAAACGCAAATCAAGGCGTCATGTGTGCGAAAATGCCGTTGACAAATTGGCGAGCATTTTTCAAGCTCGGCGTCAGTCGTTCTGCCACAATGGTATCAGTGAAATTTTGGTGCGCCGTATTATGCCTGATGGTGCTTCATATCGGCGCCGCGTGCGGACTGTCATCGAACGAAGATTGGAACACGCTGAAAGCCGCGCAGTGGTTTGCGTTAGGTGGAATCGGAGTTGCCGGCACCACGTCAAAGGAAGAAAGGGCCCTTCGCAGTTTGCTGGACGAACCGGACGCCGCTGGCAAGCTGAAAGCACTTCTCCCCGAGGCAAATCTCGCCGGTCAATGTTACGCGTTGCTTGGCCTGTACATCCTGCATGATGCAGCTTATCAGAAAAATCTTGACCGCTACAAATCGAGCGATGCGCGCGTGAAAACGGTTGGGGGTTGCATGATTACGGAGCAACCGGTCAGCAGCGTGGTCTTGAACATTGCGGCTGGTCGATATGACAGGATGTTGAACGCCCCGATTCATTAACGGGCGAAATCGAACTAACGATTAGCAAACAACCGACCGCACTGCGTTTCCGATCACCGCCGTGCGTGAAGTATTGGGAAATCATCGCTGACAATCTCAGCAAAGCCGGTTGGAGTTGGGCTGTGTCTCCGCCGTGGATTCTCGCTGGCGAACGATCTTCGTCGCTGACGCGCATCGCGACGACGGAAAACGCTTCGTTGTGCGTGCAGATGAAAAGTTGACCGCCTTTACGGAAGCCGAAGCGGCGGTTCGTGTCGTTAGTTTGGAACGACCTTCAGAGCGCGCGTCCCTTGGGACGAATCGCTCGGAGCTGAGGACTAATTCAGTTCGACTGAAACTGAAACAAAGATACGATCTCCCCATCTGGACGAGGAGATCACGACATGACCACGAAAGCATTATTTGTTAGACTGGAGGCAAAACCGGGCAAAGAAAACGAAGTCGCCAAATTCCTGCGCGACGCGCAGGGTTTGGTGCAACAAGAGCCCGCAACAACCGCCTGGTTCGCCATTCGACTTGGTTCAACCACCTTCGCCATCTTCGATGCATTTCCGGATGACGCCGGACGCGACGCGCACCTGTCGGGAAAAGTTGCCGAGGCGCTGATGGAGAAAGCGCCCGAGCTACTAGCGGAGCCGCCTAAGATTGAGAAGGCAGACGTATTGGCAGACAGGTTACTGGATTAATCGGCCTAAACATTGGCGACAAACGCAGCGATGCGACTCGTCATTGTCCGCTAGGTTGAACCGCTCGTGCCGCCGAAAGCACGAAACGCGGCGGAATCCGCTGCGATTCGGGTGTGAAGTTGCAGACGGTCTCTTGGAGGCAGTAAATCCTGCTCGACTCCGACCCCGCGTTTTTCCATGATAGGCAGATGGAAGTCGAAGAGTACAAAATTATTGAAAGCCCAAACCTCGGTTCGCTCGCCGAAAAAGTGAATGCTGCGCTGAATGAAGGTTGGCAACCATATGCCGCACCTTTTGGTGCCGTCGCTGGACGTTGCCAAGCCATGGTGAAGTTTCGCCGACCAACGGCCGCTGAGACATCGCCGTCGCGAGCTGCTGACATCGCACTCGGCGCAATCCATTCCCGAAGCGAGCTGTCGAATGTCTGATGGGGTGAGTGCGCGCCAGGTGCTGGCCACGCCCGGCATTTCGGTAGAGGCTTTCATTGAAGCGCGTTAAGAGAATTTTCAAACGACAGGGCAAGGAAACGGTTACGACGCCTCTTTGAAATTGCCCGCGTGCTCGTGCGTGTCGATCACGTTGCCCGCCGCATCGTAAACGCGAATCATGTCGGGGTGTGACCGGCTGAAAAACTTCCGTAGCCGATTGCATTACTGATTGTATCCGGCTCGCCGTACCACAGTCGACCGAATGGCAGCGCATCGGAAATTAGATCGACGCCGCGCTTGTCGCTGCGTGGCCGAATTTCATAAGCGTGCATCAAATGCACGGCGTAGTGGCGCCGTTTGGCTGCATCGTTTGGTTAAGCTATTTGAATGAGCTGTAATACATCCCGGAGCTTGATCTTGTGATTTTTCGGCGGTGCATTCAGAGTGATTTCGGTCATGAGGTCAACGTTACTGTCGGGAGGCGTCGCCTTGAGTTCTTCGCGCGCCCAAGTATCGCATAGATCGAAAAGATTGTGGATGTAGCTAAGAATATCAGCGGTACCATCATTTAGCGGCGAGTCCCGCTGAAAAACAAGCCGAAAAGGTTGCTTCATTGTGATAGCGAACAAGCCGCTTACCACCCTTTCAATTCACCCGCGTGCTCGTGGATTTGGTCACGTTGCTTTACTGGCCAATTCAGGGTCGCCCGGGTTCGGTTAGGTGGCGCGTGACGATGGACTTGTAGGGGAAAACTTCTGCGGCTGTCCCGAAACGCAGATCGCGCTGCATGCCGTGGTTAGGCGCGTTCCCCGGGTTGAGGCCGGCCCGCTTACGGACTCTCGCTGCCGCCCGCCTGCTTCTCGTTCGGCGCTGCCCCGGCGCGCTTCAACACCAGCGGCAAGCTACCGCCGCCCTGCGTCGCCGCGACCGTCCATGTCCCGCTGATCGTCGCCCGCTCCTTGTCGATTGCCCCCTCGAAGCTGCCGATGTCCTGTATCTCGAACCTCAGGGCAGGTTCGACGAAACTGATAGAGGTTACAGGATTGCCCATCGCGTTCTGGATGTCGAGTGTCGCCTTGAGCCCGCCCTTCTCGTCCTTCGTGACGTGCAGCACCAGGCGGAACTCTTCGGCGCGGGCTTTCAGCGCCCCCTGCCAGTCGCCTTCGACGGTCTGGGCGCGGGCAGAAACTGCCAATAGTAAGCTTATGAGCAGGCCATAAACCAGTCCTTTCATATGATGTCCTTTCGTTCCGTTCGTCTAACTCATTTCCGTGAACCTGAGCGCGCAGCAACGCTGTGTCAAATGCCCATCTTGGCACCATCTATGTCTTTGGGGAAGCGTCTAATGAGACGGAGCTGAGCCACCGCTGGCGAGAGCGAGCATGGCGTGCAATGCAGTTGGCAGAAATCCAGAAGGTGAGCGCCGAGTTCGAATCCCACTAAACGTGCGCAGCAAATCGGCGTTGAACGATCGCTAAAGCTGCCGAACAGCAATCAGCGGACACTCATCAGTTTTCACTTTTGCCGCGTTGTCTCACGCTGCTGGAGTAGGCACGCTCTGGAACCACAATCTGGATAAAGTTTTTTTTACTGTTGTTACTCCTCGTTCCAACGCTCGTGCGCAAGCGCGCGTGTGGATACGTGCGCTTGATGATCGCCTTATCGGCGACCCAATCCTTTTGGTAGCTCTTTGTTCGACAGCTTCGAGAACCTGGCTTCCATCCCGCGTTCGATCCTTTGCTGTTTAATGGTTTCCTTTTGATCCCTGAGGGTCATCAGCAGCTTTGTCAGTCCTTCATTCAGTCCCTTATTTCCCGCGTCCCATTCCGACTTCTTTTTAAAGATCACGCTTGGGTAAATCTTAGTTAGGTCGGGCACGGTTTTCCCTTCTTTCTGAACTCTTTCAATGATTGGGATCAATTGATCAATATCACCAAAAGCATATCCATTGATGTATGGTCCCACCAACTGCTGAAAGGCATTCTGAGCATGGAACAATTCGAATCCAGGATCACCCATATTGCCCATCTTCTCTTGATCGATCAGCGTAGCAAGAAGACGCCCGCGATACTGGGCTGAATAAAACCAGTAAATTGACTCCTTTCTGAAACCTAGATCATACAGGCGAATCGTGGCCACGTACATCTCCGTGAAGCTGAGATTGTCCCAGGACTGCATCATTTTCGAGATCGTCGCCACAAACTCTGGTTCACTATTCGCGGCTAGGCCTTTGCTGAAAGGCCCGACGTTGATGGCCGGGCCTTCGGAATTGTAGTATGGCGTGACATAGATCTCGATTCGAGCGGGATTGTTGATGACCTGACCAGCGGCCAGCTCGGCATAGCCAAAAAAAACGGCGACGGGAAGAGCGGCATGATTGAGCTTCATTTCGAGCTAACGAGCCGCAAGCTCAACCATCGCTTCGGCGGTCGCAAGTGGCAGACCATTCTGCCAAATTTATAACATGCGGGTATCCGATCGGGAAATTTGGTAGACAGAAGGCTTATGAAGTCCACCTTGCGCAAACATCTGATCATTTGTCTGTTTCTTGGGTTGCTGGCGGTTCCCATCTATTTCCTGGATCTGGCCTCCACCGGGGGAGGCGGCGGCAATTGGATCACACTGGATTTACGGGGTCTTATCTTTTGGACTTACATCACGTTGCTTGTCATCCACGTCGTCTTAAGTTCGATTGCCGTCCTGTCATTTCCGAAGTCGGGAGCATTGCGCATCCACTTTGGCTCAATGGTGCTTTCCGTGATCTTGCTCGTCACAGGCTTCGTCGTTTACGGGAAACTGCGCCGTCAGGTCATTTCGAATCAACAGCGAAGTTTGATGGAGAGCCGCAGACCTCTAATCGATGCGATTCAACTGAAGGAGTGGTGGTATTTCCCCGATGATAATTATCCAACAGAGATCCGCGTGGGCGTGGTCGTCCACCAGTCAGGTAGGTTTGCGGGCAACGTGACCGGGGCGCAAACGGATCCATCAGGCTCTTTTACAACCGTTTTCGAGTCGACCAACGGACCCGAGAGCCAGAGGCAGGTTACCAGCGGAGAGGCGTTCACCTACGCATTCCCGTTAAAGATCCTGACCACGGCGCGCGCGGATAACGTGCGCATTACCTTATATCTATTTAAGGCTCGCGGCGGGCCTGCTGCCGGCGATATTGCAAAAGTATTTATGAACTCGCCGCAGCAGGACGACGACGGCGAGTATTTCTACGGCGTACTGCCCGCTCAGCGGAAGCGAATGGGAGGCCGAAGGGGAGAGCGATAAGCGCCATGGTGGTAATCAACGTTTGATAGTTCATGAAAATTACTCCATACGGAAAGATACCCGCTAAGTGAACCTTACCACTCTTTGAACTCGCCAGTTTGCTCGTACGTCTCGATTACGTTGCCGTTCATCGTAAACTCGGATCACGGCATCATGTGAGCGGCTGTAGAACTTTGCGTAGCCAATTGCATTGCTGATCGCGTTGGGCTCGCCATACCACAGCCGACCAAAGATGGCGTCTAATTATAATTAGAGCAGCTTGCGCTTTCGAATCGGACATGGTTAGCTCGTCGAGCTCGGTGTCGGGGGCAAGCAAAAATGGGCGCGGCAACGAGCTGCCGCTCATCAAACCTATGAAAAAGTTACTCTACTGTATCTGTGCAGTCCTGATCACGTCTCTCACCTGTCGCGCCGGGAGCGCCGAACAGGAGAAAGCTTTTACAGACAAATATAAAACAGCCTTTGAAGCGAAGGACACCGCAACTTTGGAGTCGTTCCTTTACACGCAAGGCGCCGACCCAATGGCGATCGAGTTCTACAAGATGACGCAAACCGCCGAAGCAGGCGAAAAGATTTCCAAGATTGAATTGGTTGCCCTGACGCCAGAAGACGCCGCCAAGGCTGCAGCCTCACAGGATTCTCCGAGCGGAGGTAAAGTCTGCCTGCCATTGAAGCCCATCAAAAAGCTCGTGATAAGCATCGAGACCAAGAGCTCCGAGGCTTCTTCGAGCAGCAAGAGCGAGAGTTTCGTTGCCGAGAAGGACGGCAAGTTCGTTATCCCCGTCCCCGGCCCATGTAAGTAAGAGACGCCACACACTTCCAGCACGTCCTCACTTCATTATCATGGATTGGTCATCCCTGAACATTCGGAGCGGAAGCGAAGCCGGATTTGCGGGAAGACATAAGCCACTGGCGCGGTCAGTGGCAAACACTCTCGCGCTCATTTGGTCAGGGGCCGTTGGCTTCATCGTTTGGTTAGGCCTTCGGTGGAGGCCATGGTGATTTTTCAATCTTTCGCTCAGCCAATACAAGTTTGTCGTTCTCTATTCTGTAGGTTTCCCAAACCACAGCAATCTCGTTCTCCAAGTTCCGAAAGCCGATATTAGTTTTTATCTGCAGATCTCCGGTCTTCGTCCATCCGTGTGCAAAAACGAAAAGCTTACTGAACTGACCAGACGTCAGCTCAGGTAAACGGCCGTCACGCGATGGACGACTACCTCCGCGTACTTGTCATACACGTCGTCCGCATGGTGGGGCTGCGCATCTACCGGCATCTTAATCGCGTGGCCATCGCGTAAACGAAACACCCACACATAGTCGCCACTGTTGGCGCGGCGATTATCGAAAGCGACATATTTACCGTCGGGACTCCAGAACGCGTCGATCAGGTACCCCTCCGTCGGAAATTTAGAGAGGTTTTGCTTGCCGTGACGCACAGCGATAGTGAAGAAGCCGTCATATGGATCAGAGTCAGCCAATGCGCTCTGGAGAATAGTCACGGAATATTGGTGATCGGGTGGGACATCCGCTAAGAGGCTGCTCGGGAGCAAGCCCGCAAAAAGGGAATCTACGGCTCTTTGAAATCGCCAGGTGCTCGTGTATCTCGATCACGTTGCGAGTTTGATCGTAAACGCGAATCAGAGCATCATGTGAACGGCTGTAAAACTTGGCGTAGTGGATTGCGTTGTTGATCGCGTTTGACTTGCCATACCAGAGCTTGCCAAACGGCAGCGCACCAGCAATTAGATCGACGCCGCGCTTGTCCCTGCGCGGTCGCACTTCGTAAACATGTTGTGAGCCCCGGTCATCGCGCATATCGCCTTTAAACACGGCCTTATAGTGCGGGAGAAAGCGTATTTCCATCGGCTTCTCTTCTCCACCTTTGTATCTCCATACCCCGAGTACTGAAAACCCTCTCTTGAAGGGTTCCTTAGAATGCTGACTGGGCGCCGAGTTTGAGCTAAGGATTAAGCCAAAAACAAGGTTCAAAAGTATCGCCAAAGCTTTTATTTTGGCACCTAACGGCGGGATTTACCTGCGAGTAGCGCGCTAACACAGCAAGTCAGGCAGAGCGCTGAGTTAGGGGGTTTGCCCAAAAATTTGTACCGTCGAATCGGCATCGATATTCTTGGAGCCATCCTTATACGTCAGCAATACTCCTTTCAAGAGCACGTACTGGTTAGCGTCTTGAATCTTGCCTAGCATGTCTTTCTGCGCATCGGTCAAATCCCATACGTAGCGAATTGTGTAGTATCTCTTAGCCGAAACAATGTCGTATCTACCTCCCGCCCCGTCGTGGCCAAAGCTAACACGACCGGTTAATTCCAGCGGTTCTTTTTTAACGATCGCACCTCCAACCCCAGCAGCAGCATCCCGCTCTTCAGCTGGAATCGGTGAAAAAACAAGTAGCGGCTTTTCTAAAGATGGTTTAAACGGCAAATTGTTGAGGTCCTTTTCCAAATCAGAGATTCGGCTGCCATAAGCGCGCTCCAGACCCGCCGCATCTTTACACATGTTTCTCGATCCCTTAACCCACTCGCGCTGCTGCTCCTTGGTGTCTTCTGGAACCGGACTTTGTGCCAAGACCTTGTTATAAAGAGTGGTCAATTTGTCGTCTAACTCAGAGAGTTTCGTGTTGCTGCAAATTTGCTTCTCGATCTTTGTTTTGGCTTTTGCGCAGTCGAAACTTGCAGAATGCACGTATGGAATCCAAACCAAATATATCGCGACTAATGGCAAGACGATTGTGGTTTTCATATTAGTTCGTCCTAACGAGGAGCGCCTGAAAGACGACATGTGCAAGCGCAACGATAAAACGGGTTGAAACAAGAGTTCGCCCTTTCAGAGTAGTCGCCACAATATAGCTGGACGGAGCCGTATCGATAGCTGCCGCGGAACTGTTTGCAGGAAAAGTCCCCTTTTGAATTTCAGTTATTACGCGGGTTGACGGAACTCATGAGTGGTCCCGAACCCATCCCTTTTTCGGGTCCCAATGTTGCTTGTATAAAGTTGCCTTGTCCGGGATGTAGTTTACTCCCGGAGTCTTTACTTCGATAACTTTCCAATCCAAACTGCGGTCGTGAAGCGTCAAACGCACCTTTAACACTGCATCCGAATAGGTGCTGTGAACTTCAACGATCGCGGTGTCGCCTTTAATTGTGCCTGCAACTGAAGGTGGGTCCTCGCCTTCGACCGGTCCGTCTGTTCGACTTCCATCCTTCGTTACGCCCGAATGGTAGCCGGTCAAATGGTTGCCATTTTGATGCAAGTGAATTCCAAAATCGAAACCCTTGTGCGAGCCCCATTCACCGTCGAATTGTTTCTCCGAGGGAATCGCATACAGACTTGTGACTGTACTTCCTAAACAGACAAACATTGTTAAACGAACAATTTTTTTTCTCATACCAAGCTCCTGATCCGACGATCTTTCACTTCTTAAATTTCACGGTCGATAACATTCTATTAAGGATTTCCTCTAGCGTGTGATCCGTCGGCTTGTGATCATTGGGACCGTACGATATGCGAAATATCGAACTGTTATATTTCACGATAACCAAACGCTGATCTTCGGATAGTTTAATGAAGTACGCCGGCATTCCATCGAGTTGGCCGGCTTCTTTTGAGATGACGCTCGAATTCTGCGTCTCACCATCGACGTATTTCTCGAAATCAAAGTGCCGATTTGCCTGAACAGAATCCAGAGAGATTTGGAAAAGACCGCAGCGCTCCTTGCGTTCGTAACAATCTCTAGGACCGTCGAAATTCACGTTGTCGCTGCCTTGAATAGATAATTCTGGCCCAGAATCGGGGGCTTGCATGACAAAGGCTTCCCAAGAGGCTGGGTAACTAAGGCTCCATCCGTGGCTGTTATTGACCTGCACCCATTCATCGGCTGCCTGAAGGCCCCCCACCGCGAACAATGAAAAAATTACAAATTTCGCGATGCAACGATCCATAAGCTCTGGCACCTTCTTCCGCTAATTCTAAGTAATGGCTAGTCTTGATCGACCCCTCACGAAGCTAACTGTTAGGTGTTAGTGTTTGGCTTTTCGCATGCCGGTTCAGGAAGCGTCAAGGCTGTAGGGGAGAACCGCCCTTATGAATCTTTACGTGGATCGAGTCAAGCTTGTCTGCGAGTCGTTGAGTTCTGTCGCCGCTGCCGCTTCTCCTGGGGTTAAGGCGAAGTCGCCCGACCTTCACGGCCTAACGGGCAACAAGCTCAGCCCAAAGCTTCTCCTGAATGGTCGGCACTCTGGTAGGCGGATAAGCAAACGCCAGAAGTGTAGAAATGAAATGCCAAAGCAGTGCAACAAATCCAAACGCAACTCTGCCGGTGCTGAAGAACATGACTGCAACAGACGCGCCCTCTGCCAGGAGAGGGTAAGTCGGCTACCACAAACCATCGTTCCAACCCATCATCAGCCGAACATCGGACACGTTCGACTTCGCGACATCGACGCTGTCGGCGGCGCACATGATGACGACGACGAACTCCTGTCGGCCATCGCCAAGGTCTTGCTTGTGTAGCGGTGCCACCGAGGTCCATCCGCCACTCCGTCCACCCGCAACCTCCGCATCATTGGTGACCACGCCGGTGAAATTGCCGGACTCCATGCGCGCGGCCATGACAGCTTTCCACCGTGACAATGGTGCCCCGACGGGGTAAACGTAATTTCGATTGTATCGAACCAGAGTGCTGCCATTCGACTTCCTGATGTTAGAATCGGTCGTCGACCTCCACGATGCCAGCGATTCATGCATTCGGCCAGTCTAGAATAGCGTCATCTTGAGGTTCGGCGACAACAGTGTCATCGGCGCGGCGGCTTTTTGTTCTGCTTCGCTTAGCACTGTTTTAACTCGCTCGCTTGCTCGTACGCTCACGAGATTTTGTCATTGCTGTGTGGAGAGCAAAAGACGCACAATCCCTCGCTGTGAAGTACTGCGAGATCATCGCGGACAATCTCAGCAAAGCCGGTTGGAGTTGGGGCTGTGTCCCAGCCGTGGATTGTCACGGACGAACAGTCTTTTTTGCGTACGCGCTACGGTTTGCCCAGCGGACGAATTTCGCCAGTGATTTCAGTCACAACCAAATAGCCCTCGATCGTGCGAGGGATGTCGCGTTTTGCTTCCGGCGTTTCCTCTGCCAGCATTACTTTGAGGCAGGATGTCTGGCGATCGTCGAGCACGCCGACATACACTCCGACGACACCCGGAATCGCAAGCAATCGTTTGTCGTTGTCAGCGAGCACTGCGTTGATGTCGCGCTTCGGCGAAGAAGAATCGGTCTGCGCCATGTTAGACCGGCAATCTGCGATGAACGTGGCGCCGACGAGCAGCACTAGAATTAATGCGTATCGCCATTGCTTCATCTTTCGAACATCGGGCGAAAACAAATCATTGATCCGCTTCAAGCGCAGCAAGATCGACAATTACACTGGATGGACAATCACTAATTGCCGACCATCGTTGCGCCGAGAAATGTCAGCACGTCGTCGATCGGGTTCGCGATTGCGTCTGTGCTGCTGCGGGCAAAGAGCAAACCGATGGCGCGCGGATTCGTCGCCACATCTTCCACCAGGAGCGATCCGGAATCGCCGCTGTTCAGGAAGCTCTTGTTATTATTGAAGACAACGATCTGCCCAGTGAAAATCTTGGTGAAGGCGGTGCCGCCCGCGCACTCGTTGTCGTAAGTCACCCTAATAGTTGCGTTCAGACCGTCGATGAAGCTGTGGGTCAATCCGGTCGTGCGTCCGCTTTTCTTAACCGCTTGATTGATGGATGCGGCGAGTGTTTGCGACGAGATTGGCCCGATCTCGAGAATCGCACCATTGGTCTTGACCATTCCAGGATTAACCTGGGCAATCGCGCAATCGACATTGTTGTCGGGCAATGAGCTCGTCTTTTCGAGCGTGGCGACGCTCTGCGCGCCATCCACGTTGCAACCCACATCGATCAAGCCCGGTTGAATGATCGGGTCACCGGTCATCGCGACGGTGCCGTTGTCACCCGGAACGATGTCGGATTCGAAGACATGATAATTACTTAGAATGTACTGCTGGTCGCCTATCTGCACGAGCGATCCAAGCGTGCCACCGCAACAGAAACCGTTCGCTAAATCTTGGCTCCAGCCACCGGACGTGCCGAGGCGGATTGGAGGCACTTGAAGCGTGCGATGCCGACGCCGACCAGACGCGCGAAATTTGTCCGTTGGATGGATCTGCACACCGATGCCACCAACCGCTCGAGGGAGCTTACGAATCGCTTCCCCTGCGTTCGCAGCATCGCGATCGACGTAAACGGTCAATACTGGAGCACCACCGGCATCGACGCCGACCGCAGTTCCCAAAATCTCCGGCTGCTGCATCAGGGTCGGCGTGACCTCACCTTGAACGGCCATAACCGCTCGAACGGCGGCATGCGTATCATCGAGAACGCCTGCTGGCGGAGCAGCAAAGGCGCCGATTGGAAGGAAAACGAAGATAATTGTTGCGAGGGAATTTGAATACAAGGCGGATGATCGATTGATCGGAAACATAATGGAATAGTTGAGGGTCGAAATGATGCAACGAGAGACCATCGGGCGCTCGTCGACGCCAGAATTAACATACTATTTTCTAAATCGCGAGCGTAAAAATAAGCCGAGGGGGTGCTGGCATTCTACAGGAAGCCAGTTATGAACTAATCCAATGCTTTCGCATCCTCCCTTTGCGCACCTGAGAGTTCACAAATGGCACTGTGCGAGTTCAATTAAAACTTAGTCGTGACGTCCGCTGGAGCGTCCGCGACACAGCCAGGAGAAGCGATCGCTACGATGGTGACCCCGATCTGGTGGCGCGCGACGAAAACCGTGAGGTTTACATCGTGCGCTACGAGGCGGTGAACGCGATGTTGCCAAACGAGTTCCTCAAAGAGCATCGCACAGTACAGGAACAACTATTGGCCACTACGTTTTTGCGTTGGCCTTTGACCTGGTCCAGTGGGGATATTACCCGGTCCGGGAATACCACCACCTTTTGCGTCTTTTACTGGCGTCAGGTCACGAATTTTGGTGTTTTTCGTTTTTTGTCTCTGGCGCCATGACGATAAGATCACGTTGACGTTATAGTTCACGTTATTACATCGGAAATTAGATCGACGCCGCGCTTATCACGTCGCGGCCTGACTTCGTAAACGTGTGTCGGTTGCAATTCAAGCAGCAGCAACCGCGGCGAGAATAGTTACATGAAATGCAAAGCCAAGGACGTTGCTTGAACTCGAACTCGCAGCTCGACAGGTCACCTCTGCCTCGATTCTTAATTCAACCTGCCCAGATTCGTCATCCCAATCGGCATCTACACCTAAGATTTGCCAGCTAAAATTATCTTGCCCTACCCCGCCAATGATGCTGAAAGCGGTTTTCGTTACTGAAGCTGTCGCATTTGCCTGAAAGAACTGTTTCCTCGTGAAGACTGGCCCGAGCAACACGGTAAAGGTTTCTTTGCCGATTTCAAAGTTGTTACCTTGAGACTGCGCTTCTAGTCGGACATCAAATTGTCCATCGATGATGAAAAGACGGTTCGCATCATCGGGGCCCGCGACTACGGCTTCGATCTGTTGAAGATTTTGGATTTGATTGGGTAGAATTTTAACTGCCACATGGACTCCGCGATTTTTTGTTGATCAAGTGTGTATCTAGGAGTCGCATTTGTTCAAGTACCAAAGCCGCGTCGATCCGCGCGAGGGCGGACTTCGTAAACGTGCGCAATTTTCTTATCCGTTGTCATGAAATTGTCACGAATCTTGAACACAATTTGGCATTTTTTGCTATGGGAAAGGAAATCAGCGCGTACGGGAGTCGAACCCGTGCACCAGCCTTGAGAGGGCTGTGTCCTAACCACTAGACGAACGCGCCGCAAATCGCGTCTAGAATAACCGCACGATATGAGCCGGCAAGTCAGTCGGCCCCCGGGGAATACCACCTTAATGTTTCCGATGGTGTTTCCGTGCAGGCGTGGGTGTGGCGCTCGGCAAAGGGGAGGCGCCTGGCGCGGGCGTGGGGGTTGGCGAAGGTCGCACACGAGGTTGATTAACCGAATCCGAGTGGGAAGCCTTCAACGACTCCAATGTCAACTTCATTTCCGCGGTCGAAGCCAGAGCCGACATCCGGTCGTAATAGACGTTGTAATAGTTACGAAGGAGGTTCCGTTTTTCCAAATCCGTCCGCGCGGTTTTGGCCGCTGCTTTCGCCGCCACCACTTGCGGATCGTACACCACGCGGTTTTGCAATTGTCGCCATTCGATATGCACCCGGCGTGCATCAGCTTCTTTGCCCAATGATTTTGGCTTAAAAGCTTCGTCAAGCTGGGAAAGCTCCGGCACGTCGGGCACGGCCGGCTCCGGAGACGCCGGCGCCGTACCCTCTGGTTGTTTTTGCCCGGAGTAAAGATCTACAGCCGGCGGTGCCGCATCTTGCGCGTCCAACATCGATGTTGCCCCGCCCAGTATTCCCAAGAGAATCAGCCGTATTAGTTTCATTTTTCTGTTGCGGTCGGAGTGAGTCGGCGTAGCGATTGGCCTAGACCGAGCCGGCGCGGTCCTACGTAGCATCGTCCAGTCCTGAGGCTTCGCAAAATATAACAGTAAAACATAGGCCAGAGCTCGACTGTCTACCATGTTGCAGGTTCAAATCGGGGTGACAGGATTTGAACCTGCGACCTCGTGGTCCCAAACCACGCGCTCTACCAAGCTAAGCTACACCCCGCGTCGGGTGATGCTTATCATGAGTAGTCGCTCTGCGCATCCAGAAATTTCTTCGCGGGTTCACTTGATGTGAGCAATGGGCGCTAGCCGGGCGTCTGATAATTCACCTCTTGCTAAGATGTCCTTTTCGGCGGAACGTTGCCTTTCTGGATTTGAGTGGCCCGGTTGGCTGCTTCTGCCCCGCGCCGTATGTTTAAGCACGAAAAATTAAATCTTTTCATCTTCATCGTCTTGGTCGCCCTGCAATTGTTCGGAGTGATCGGACTTCTGACCCGCTTCCACGTTTCCTATTTGCCGATCATGCTTGCGCTCTTTTTCTGGGGCGGAATCAGCACCACACTTTATCTGCATCGCTATCTGACCCACCGCGGTTTCGAGATGCCGGAGTGGCTCAAATTCATCTTTGCGACCGGGTCCGCCGTGGTCCTGGCTGGAGACCCCGTGATGTGGGTGGGCGACCATCGTTACCATCATCTCAAATCCGACACTGACGAAGACATTCACAGCCCCCTCCACGGATTTCCCTACGCCCACATGATGTGGCTGATCCGAAAGCCGCCCGGATTTCGTGAACGTTCCAAGAGGTACGCCGCCGACGTCAGAAAAATCTGGTATTGTCGCTTGTGGGAGAACTCCGCGCTATATGTGCTGCCGCATTTTGCTGTCGCCACGACGCTCTATTTCACGCTCGGAATAGCTGGGCTCCTTTGGTGTTTCTACGTGCCGATGCTAGTGATTTATAATGTCACGTGGTCGGTCAATTCCATCTGCCACATGCGTCAATTCGGATATCGGAGTTTCGATACCTCCGATCACAGCCGGAACAATTTTTGGATCGGTGTAATCGGAATGGGCGAGGGCTACCACAACAATCATCATGCTCAGCCGCGTTGCGCCGCCCACGGCCTGCGCTGGTGGGAGTTTGACGGCACCCGCTACTGTATCTGGCTGCTCGAGAAATGCGGGCTCGCTTGGAGCGTTGTTTGGCCGGCCAAAGAAGCCAAACATTCGACAGATCCTGGGCCTGACCGCGCGATAGTAATTAGCTCACAAGCCGAGACACTAGCCTAAATTTCGTACCCGAGATTCGGCGCAAGCCGCTTCTCAACTGCAGCGACCGATTCGTCTCTCCTCGCGGCATAATCAACAACTTGGTCGCGCGCGATTTGTCCGACGCCAAAATATTTCGCGTCGGGATGCGAAAAGTAGAGGCCACTCACACTCGCACCGGGATGCATCGCAAACGATTCCGTCAGTTTGATGCCGGTGTTCTTTTCGGCGTTGAGCAAATCGAAAAGTGTTCGCTTCTCTGCGTGATCGGGACATGCTGGGTAACCCGCTGCCGGTCGAATGCCGCGATATTTTTCGCGAATAAGATCGGCATGCGACAAATTTTCATCGCGCCCGAATCCCCACGCGATGCGCGCTTGCTTATGCAAATACTCCGCGAACGCTTCCGCTAGTCGATCTGCCAGCGCCTTCGCTAGAATTGCGCTGTAATCATCGTTTGCGGCGGTAAACTCCTTCGCGAGTTCGTCCGCGCAGTGAATCGAAACGGCGAAACCGCCGAGATAATCCGCCGATTCCAGATCGCGCAACGCGGGATTTGATTTCGGCGCGACATAGTCGGCCAGGCAGTGATTTAATTGCCCCGCTGGCTTGTGCATCTGTTGCCGCAAAAAATAGAATGTGGCGAGTTTCTCTCTTCTTGTTTCATCAGCGTAAAGATCGACATCGTCACCAACGGAGTTTGCCGGCCAAAAAACGTAGACCCCGCGAGCGCTCAGCAAGTTCTTCGCTGTGATCTGATCGAGAAGTTTTTGCGCGTCATCAAAAAGTTCGCGCGCCTGTTTGCCAATCACCGGATCCTCAAATATCGCCGGGTAACGGCCGCGCAGTTCCCATACGTGAAAGAAGGGCGACCAGTCGATGTAACCCCAGAGATCGACAATTGACGGACAAACCGCACGCGCGTCCGTGAATTCCGGTTTTGGCGGTTGGTATTTGCTCCAGTCGATCGGTGTCCGATTTGCCCGCGCTTCTCCCAGTGTCAGCAGTTTTTTCCCGCGCGTCTTGGCTGAATGTTCTTCGCGTAATCGCTCGTAATCGCCACGTGTTTCCGCGTCAAACTCTGATTTTAATTGCTCATTCATTAGAGAATTGACAACGCCAACCGCGCGCGACGCATCAACGACATGCACGGTACTTGCCCGATAATGCGGTGCGATTTTAACCGCCGTGTGCGCCCGGCTCGTCGTTGCGCCGCCGATCAACAATGGCACCTCGAATCCCTCGCGCTCCATTTCCTGCGCCACATGGACCATCTCATCAAGTGATGGCGTGATCAGTCCGCTCAATCCGATCGCATCCGCTTTTTTCTCCCGCGCCGTTTCCAAGATTTTCGCCGCCGGCACCATCACGCCAAGATCGACAACGTCGTAATTATTACACTGCAGCACGACGCCAACGATGTTCTTGCCGATATCGTGCACGTCACCTTTCACCGTCGCCATCACGATCCGGCCTTGTGGTCTGGCGCCCTCAGATTTCTCCGCTTCCATGAACGGCATCAGGTAAGCGACGGCTTTTTTCATCACGCGCGCACTCTTCACGACTTGCGGCAAAAACATTCTGCCCGAGCCAAACAGGTCTCCCACCACACTCATCCCGGCCATGAGCGGACCTTCGATTACATCGAGTGGCCGCCTGGCTTTTTGCCGCGCCTCTTCCGTATCGACGTCGATGTAATCAACAATGCCTTTCACCATGGCGTGCTTCAGACGCTCTTCTACAGGTTCCGCCCGCCACGCTTCATCTTTGATCGGTGTTTTATCTTTCGCTCTTACCCTTTCCGCGAATTCGACCAGCCGTTCTGTCGCGTCGTCGCGTCGGTTCAAGAGCACGTCTTCCACTCGTTCGCGTAGTTCCGGCTCGATTTCTTCGTAAACCGCCAGCTGTCCGGCGTTGACGATTCCCATGTCGAGACCGGCGCGGATGGCGTGAAAGAGAAACGCCGCGTGCATCGCTTCACGCACCGCGTTATTTCCGCGAAACGAAAAGGAAATGTTGCTCACGCCGCCACTCACGTGCGCTCCGGGAAGATTCTGCTTTATCCAACGCGTTGCCTCGATGAAGTCGACCGCGTAATTGCGATGCTCTTCGAGCCCGGTCGCGACGGTAAGAATGTTGGGGTCAAAGATAATATCACTGGCCGGGAAATTCGCCTGCTTGGTCAGGAGATCGTAAGCCCGCGCGCAGATGTCGATCTTTCGGTCGAACGAGTCTGCCTGACCGTGCTCATCAAAAGCCATGACGATAACCGCCGCGCCATATCGCTGAACCAGTCGCGCGTGCGCGAGAAATTCCTTCTCACCGTTCTTCAGGCTGATGGAATTGACGATCGCTTTGCCTTGCGCGCATTTCAGGCCCGCCTCGATCACGCTCCACTTCGAGCTGTCGATCACGAGCGGAATGCGCGCGATTTCCGGTTCACTGCCGACTAGGTTCAGGAAGCGCGTCATACTCGCTTCGGAATCGATCATTCCCTCATCCATGTTCACATCGAGAAGGTTTGCCCCGCCTTGGACCTGCTGACGCGCCACCGTTAGCGCGGCTTCAAAATTGGCCGCCAGGATCAGTTTCGAAAACTTGGGTGAGCCGGTGATGTTGGTACGTTCACCAATCACAACAAAACCCATTTCTGGCGTGACATTGAGCGGCTCAAGCCCGGAAAGTTGTAGGGCATTTCTGTGAAACGCCGTTTTGTTTGGATCGGCGTCTGACCCAGACGCCCTACAAGGCATCTTTCGCGGTTTGCAATCGCGAACCGTCTGCGCAATCGCGCGAATGTGTTCGGGTGTGGTTCCGCAACAGCCGCCGACCAGATTCAGCCAGCCGTTCTCCGCCCATTTGGCAACTTTCGGTGTAAATGTTTTCGGCGTTTCTGGAAACCCGGTCTCGGATAACGGATCAGGCAGGCCTGCGTTCGGGTACGCGCTCATAAGGTACGGCGAAATACGTGCCAGCTCTTCGATATACGGTTCCATTTCATCCGGTCCTAACGCGCAATTCAGTCCGACAATCAGTGGCTGGGCGTGTGCGATCGAAATGAGAAACGCTTCCACCGTTTGACCGCTCAACGTTCGTCCGGACCGATCCGTCACTGTTCCGGAAATCATCAGCGGTATTTTTTTCCCGGTTTTCTCAAAAACTTCCGCGATGGCAAAGAGCGCGGCTTTGGCATTGAGGGTATCGAAAATGGTTTCGACCAGCAAAAGATCAACATCTCCCTCGAGCAAGGCCTTTGCCTGATCGAAATAAGTCTGTTTGAGTTGATCGAAAGTAACGGCGCGGAAAGCCGGATCGTTTACATCTGGCGACATCGACACCGCCACGGGAAGGGGACCCATCGATCCGGCAACGAATCGGCGAGTCCCTGTTTGATTGGCGACGTGATTAGCCGCGCGGCGGGCAATTTTAGCCGCCTCCACGTTCATCTCACGCACAAGCGCGCGAAGATCGACATCATCCACTATGCCTTGGAAGAAATCTTGATCTTTGCCATTGACAGATGGCTCTCTTACAAAAAGAAAGTCGTGTAGCCCGATGGTGGTGGCGCTGAAAGTGTTGGTCTCGATGATGTCGGCGCCAGCTTCGAGGTATTGCGTGTGGATTTCCTCGATGACTTCCGGCTTCGTCAGAAGAAGAAGCTCGAGGCTACCCTTGAGGTCTTTACCTTTCCAATCGCGAAATCGTTTCCCTCGATAATCCTGCTCCGATAATTTGTAACGCTGGATCATGGTGCCCATCGCGCCGTCGAGCACGACGATGCGTTGGCGCATGAGCGCCTCCAGAGGATGAAGATAGGTCGCCATTCGTGTCGGGACACTAAACGGCGTTTGCGCCAGTGTTCAAGAAACAAATTGACGCATCATGATGCGTAGATGTGTTGGGTTTGGCTTCTTGCTCGTGCTCCTGCTCTCGCTTGCTCGCAATGAATAAGACCCGACCAATGACGAAGCCAAAATGACGAATTGTGCCCGACAGCGACGGGAGACGAAGCTGTAGAGGCGGCCTAGAAGTCGCTTTTCTCTGACCGCAATGTGTTGAGAAATGACATGCCTTGCGTTCGCAGTCTTTCCTCGAGCTTCTGCGTGCAATCGCAGTCGCAGCAGGCCCACGATTCGGTTCCGTTCTCGTGCCGGCAATTGCGACGTGAATGCGCGTCCTTCACGCTGAGCAGGTCGAAATATTCTTCCCAATACGGCCGCTCTTCCGCGAGCGGCGGATCACAGAAGCAGACCTCGACCCAATGTGCCACTCCGTTTTTGGTTACGCGTGCCTGCTCCATATTGCGCAGGTATTCGTCACCGGCGATCGAACCGCGGCCAAGTACGCGCTCATCAATCGCCCAGACGAGAGCGCGTTCTCTGCCGGATTTCAGAGCAGCCTTCAGAAGGTAACGCATGGCTTACATTATCACCTAATCCAGTCAGAGACATGTTCGAAGATGGGACGGTTGACTCGCTCGCTCCCGCTCACCATCGATGTCGCTCGGCTCGCGGCGGCTCCGATTCATCGAAATGCCCCCGGAGCGGTTAGGTCAATCGCCCCTATCTGATCTGCGCCATTCGACGTTCGACATTTAGATTTCGGCATTCTCCAGCTAGAGAAGTCTCGACTTCGCTTGACATGACAATTAGTTGACTGAGCCATGGAAGCGGTCCGGCTCTTCAAATCACTTGATCGCGGCCAACGCAATACATTTGTCGCCTGTTTTCTCGGCTGGGCGCTGGACGCGTTCGATTTTTTCCTGCTCACTTTCGTGATTACGGTGATGGCGCGCGACTTCGGCACCAGCGTCGCGAAACTCAGTTACGCGATCACGTTGACGCTCGCGATGCGCCCGGTGGGCGCATTCATCTTCGGACTATTGGGCGATCGATTCGGGCGGCGGATCCCGCTCATGATCGACATCATTTTTTATTCGGCCATGGAATTGCTCACGGCGTTTTCGCCGAATTACACCTGGCTCCTGATTTTTCGTGCGCTTTACGGAATTGGCATGGGCGGAGAATGGGGACTTGGCGCATCTTTGGCGATGGAAACCTTGCCGACAGAAGCGCGCGGGTTGTTCTCGGGGATCCTACAACAGGGCTACGCTTTTGGTTATCTGTTGGCGGCAGTCGTTTATTGGGCGGTGTTTCCGTTCTTCGGCTGGCGCGGACTGTTTGTGGCGGGAATGCTGCCGGCGTTCCTTGTCATTTTTATTCGCGCGCGGGTGCCGGAATCGCCGGCATGGCTGCGCCGGCGCACCGCGCCGTCTGATTTTTGGAAAAATGTGCTGACCGTACTGCAACGGCACTGGACCCTCTTTCTTTACGTGATTCTCTTGATGACGGCGTTCAACGCCATGTCGCACGGGACCCAGGACATGTATCAAACGTTCCTCGGCGAACAACGCCACTACGGCGTGACCCAAAAGGCGGCGACCGGGGTCATTTACGCCTTTGGCGCAATCTGCGGCGGCACGATTGTCGGTCATCTCTCGCAAAAATGGGGCCGGCGTCGCGCAATCATTTTCGCAGCGGTGTTCGGAATCCTTCTGATTCCCGCCTGGGTCTTTTCGCCGAGTTTTTCCCTGTTGGTGATTGGCGGATTTGCCATGCAATTCATGGTGCAAGGCGCATGGGGGATTGTGCCGGTACATTTAAATGAGCTTTCACCGGGGGAGCTGCGCGGAACTTTCCCGGGGTTTGCCTATCAGCTCGGGAATTTATTCGCCGCGAATACAGCCGTGGTGGAGGCGAGGCTGGCCGACCATTTTCGGGACGCCAGCGGACATCCGGACTATGCGAAAGCGCTGGCGCTTTTTGCGCTAATCATTTTTGTCGCACTGATTGTGCTGGCCGCGATCGGCCGCGAAGAGCGCGGCAAAGAATTTTAATGCTGAACAGCAGGCGGCGCTGGCTCTTGGCCGGTGCTCGCCGGCTGCGACTGCGCGGCTACCTGGGTTGAGCCGCGATAAACGCCCGGTCCGTAACGTTGCTCGACAATTGCTTCCGCGATTCTGTCGGCCAGTAGCTCGCGATATTCCCAATCGCGCGCCTGGTTGCCTTCGAATCGATTACTCAGAAAGCCGCACTCGACCAGGACCGCGGGATAGTAGGCGAGGCGCAGGACGCGGAAATTCGCTGTGTGCACTCCGCGATTGGCCGAGTGCGGGATCGTCATCAGCTTGCCTTGAATCCGATTGGCCAGATCGAATGAATCTCCCGAATGATAATACGTCTCAAACCCGTGTATGCCGCGCCGGCGGGAGTCGTTGAAGTGAACACTGACGAAGATGGCATTTTTTTGCGAATTCTCGACGGCGACGCGTTCATCCAGCGAAATAAAAACATCCGAGGAGCGTGTCATGACGGTTTTAATTTGCGATTCACGCAGCTTGCGATCGAGACGCTGGGCTACATCGAGTGTGGCGATTTTTTCGGCGCCTCCGAAACGGCGATATGCCCCGTTATCTTTCCCGCCATGCCCCGCGTCCACGACTACAGTTGTAAAGGTCTTGCTTGTATTTTTCGCCGCTTTTGGCGCGGTCGCGCAAGCAGCTAACAGAGCCAGGAGACCGATGGCAAGAGCGCGGCTGATCAGGCGCGGCATTCTGGTTCAATAGCAAAAAATGTGTCTTACACCAACGGTTTTTCGCCGATCAGCTATCTATTTTTCGGCGATTGTATATAAAAAGCACTTGTTTTTTGCCCTGCCGCACTTAAAGCGTGTACCTCTTTTATGATGATTCGATTTGCGATTATCCCTCTGCTTTTGGCGCTGAACTTTTCGATGTGCAAAAGACACGAAAGTGCCGCCAATGGTTCTCAACCGGCCACCTCATCGCCGGCAGCGGCTGCCGTTAGCCCGGCTGCTTCGCCTCCAAAAATTACCAAAGCCGTTGTCGATCAAACGGCGCAGACCATCATCTTTTGTTATCACCGCTTGGTCGACAAAATTCGCTATCCGGGCACCGAGATCACACCGGCCGATTTCGAGGCGCAGATGAAACAACTCAAAGATGCCGGGATTACCGTAATCAGCATGCAAGATTTGCTGGCGTGGCGGCGTGGCGAGAAAAATATACCGCCGCGATGCGCGGTCGTCAGCTTCGATGATGGCTGGAAATCTCAATACGAGGTCGCGTGGCCGATCATGAAAAAATTTGGGTACCCGTTCACGATGTTCATTTATACCGAAGGCGTCCGCGGAGGAAGCTTGGGTGGCGGAGAGGCGATCACGTGGGAACAACTAGCCGACATGCGTGACAACGGAGTCGATATCGAAGCGCATACTGCGACGCATCAAGACTTGCGCGAGGGACATAATATAATGCTGGCTGCCCCCGGCGGGAAGAGAACCAGGACAAAATTGACCGGGGCCGAATACGAGCAATGGGTCCGAAATGAAGTTGTCGGTTCCAAGGAACTGCTCGAGCAGCGGCTTGGGATCAAAGTGAATTGTTTCGCCGTTCCCTTCGGCAATTATAACGAGCACGTCAAAGAACTTGCGCGAAACGCCGGTTACGAAGCGATGTTTACCGTTTACGGTCAACCGATCACCTTTACCTCTCCGCTCGATTCGCTTGGTCGTTATGCGATTGAGGCGAACAAACCGAAAGTATTCGTTGACGCGGTCAAGATGATCGGCACCTCCAGTGGCGGAGCAGCCGCGGTTGCTGAAGTCGGCGCGGGTGATCTTTCGACCCAACCGGCGGATGGCAGCACCGTCCGCACGGCGCTCCCGCTCATCAAAGCGAACCTTGGCCGTGTCGGCGGAATCGAGCCCGGCAGCGTTCAGATGCGCGTCAGCGGACTAGGTGTGGTTCCTGTGAGTTACGATCCGAAAAGCGGCACCGTCTCATATCAAGTGACGCAAAAATTGCGTGGAAACTCGTGTACGGTGATTGTTAGCGCGAAAGCGGAAGGCAAAAAAGTCGAGGCGCACTGGACTTTCGGTATCGACGCGACGGCCGCGGCTGCACCGATCTCCGCGGCGGCAAGATCGACGCCGACTCCGAAGAAATGACCTTAGGTTTGGGCGAGATGGAACGAGCAGTCCCTTGCTCGATGCCAAAATTTATACGCCTCCCGCGCCAAATATAACATCGCGCGACAGAGCGCACGATCATCTTATCCCTTAAGCGCAGCGCATTCTTTTTACGTCATGTTTTCGCAACTCGGCGATAAGCTACAGGACATTTTCAAAGAACTGCGTGGCCACGGGACGATCAGCGAATCGAACATCGATGCCGCGCTGCGCCACGTTCGCCTGGCTTTACTCGAGGCTGACGTCGATTTTCAAGTCGCGAAGAACTTCATTGGCCGCGTGAGGGAAAAGGCGCTCGGGGAAGCGGTCCTTCGCAGCATCACGCCGGGCCAGCAGATCGTAAAAATTTTCCATGATGAGTTGACCGTGTTGCTCGGAGGCGATGCCGCGCCACTCATTCTCGACAAAACGACGCGCATTTTGATCGTGGGCCTCAACGGCTCCGGCAAGACGACTTCCTCCGCCAAGCTGGCGTGTTTTTTGAAAAAGCAAGGTCACGCGCCGGCTCTGATTGCGTGCGATTTGCAACGGCCAGCCGCGATTGAACAACTCGCCACATTGGGGAAGCAAATTGAAGTCCCAGTTTACGTTCCCGATCCCAGTGAGAAAAATGTTCGGCGCGCCGCCGCCGCGGCACTGGAATGGCAAGATCGGGAAGGGACCAACATCGACATTTTCGACACAGCGGGCCGGCAGGAAATCGATGCAGCAATGATTCAGGAATTGAAAGAGCTGAAAGAATTTCTGCAACCACAAGAAACGTTGCTCGTGGTCGATGCCGCAACCGGCCAGCAAGCAGTCAGCGTCGCAACCCGTTTCAACGATGCTTTACAAGTGACCGGGATTATTTTGACCAAACTCGATGGCGATGCACGCGGCGGCGCTGCCTTGTCGATGCGTGAAGTGACCCGGCGTCCGATCAAATTCGCCGGGACTGGTGAAAAACCCGACCAATTCGAGCTGTTCGTTCCGGAGCGGCTGGCCGGCCGGATTCTCGGAATGGGCGATGTGATTGGTTTGGTCGAGAAAGCGGCCGAAGCGGTCGATGAAGAGGAAGCGGCGCGCCTGGAACGGAAGCTACGGTCGGCATCCTTCGATTTTAATGATTTCCTGGCGCAATTTAGAGTGATGCGAAAAATGGGTCCGCTGGAAAATATTCTTGGCATGTTGCCCGGCATGAGTAACGTGCAGGGCCTTTCGGTTGACGAGAAGCAGCTCAAGCGCATGGAAGCAATTGTGCTTTCGATGACCAGCGAAGAGCGGACGCGCCCCGACATTCTAAATGCACGGCGTCGTCAGCGCATCGCGTGTGGCAGCGGTAGCACTGTGACAGAGGTAAACGATCTGCTGCGGCGCTTCGGTCAGATGCGCAAGATGATGAAAAGCGCGGGTAAAATGAAAAAAATGATGGCGCAAATGTCGCGAATGAGAACTTAAGATGGCAGTTTCAATCAGATTACGCAGAGAAGGGGCGAAGAATCGTCCGTATTACAAAGTGGTGGTGGCCGACAGTCGCAGCCCACGCGAGGGGAGGTTCATCGAGATCATCGGCACGTACGATCCAAAAAAACCCGGGCATAACAGCACGTTGAAAGTAGATCGTGCGGAATATTGGATCGCGCGCGGCGCGCAGCCATCGGACACCGTGCGGAGCTTGCTCAAGAGAAATAAGAAGCCGGGCGTGTCTGCGCCGGTCGCGGCAACGCCAGCACGCGCCGAACCAGAGCCGGCCCCGGTCACTCCTCCCGAAGCATCGGCGTCTATGCCTGAAGCGACGTGAAAGAATTTCTCGAGTTTTTCATTCGACAATTGGTCGAATATCCCGATGAGATGATGCTCTCGGAAATTCCCAGCGGAAAAACGACGATCTTTAAATTACAACTTCGACAAAGCGACGTCGGCCGCGTGATTGGCCGCAATGGACAAACCATTCATGCGATTCGTGCGTTGCTCGCCAGCTCTGCTGCGCGGCACGGCCAGCGAGCTACGCTCGAAATTGTCGAATAGGCCCGCGCGACTGTAAGGCCTCTGTGTCAGACGATCCTGATGGCGTTTCACAGAAACGCCCTACAGTTCGGTGTTGGATGTTGAACGTTGAACATTAGACGCTGAGTGTTGAACATTCGACCGTCTCCGAATGAAGATCGACATCCTGACGTTATTCCCGGAAATCTGCCGGACCCCGTTGAGCGAAAGCATCATGAAGCGGGCGCAGGAAAACGGAATCATCGATCTTCGGATCCATAATCTGCGCGACTGGACGAAGGACAAACATCACATTGTTGATGACGCTCCGTTCGGCGGCGGGCAGGGCATGGTCATGAAAGCGGAACCGATTTTTGCAGCGGTAGAAGAACTGCGGGGGCAAATTGGCGAAAAATCGAAAATCGAAAATCGAAAATCGAAAATTATTCTGATGTCACCTGCTGGACACCGATTCGACCAACAGATGGCGACGCAGCTTTCGCAGGAATCGCATCTCATCATCGTCTGCGGTCATTACGAAGGAGTCGATCACCGCGTCATCGAGCACCTTGTCGATCTTGAAATTTCCATCGGCGACTACGTGCTCACGAATGGCGCGATTGCCGCGGTTGTACTTGTCGACGCCATTGTGAGACTTGTTCCAGGGGTGCTCGGTCATGAACAGTCCGCTGTGGATGATAGTTTCAGCGCTGCCTTGCTCGAGGCGCCGCAATACACGAGACCAGCAGAATTTCGCGGCTGGAAAGTTCCGGAAGTTTTGCTTTCAGGAAATCACGCGGAGATTGTGACTTGGCGCAAAGAGCAGGCGCTCGAAAGAACCAAGGAAAACAGGCCAGATTTGTTAGGTTAGGGCGCGATTGATCTCAAGCACCCGCGGCCGGTTCTGGTGAACCGCCCCTACCTGACACGTCCCAAAATTACGCAGGCGTTAATTCCGCCGAAGCCAAAGGAATTACTCATTATATAATTAAGCTGGGCTTTGCGCCCGTGATTCGGAACGACGTCAAGGTCGCAAGCCGGATCGGGATTCTGATAGTTGATCGTTGGCGGAATCCACTGCCGATCCAAGGCGAGTGTACAAAGCGCAGCCTCAATCGCGCCGGTCGCGCCGAGCGGATGCGCGTAATAGCCTTTCGTCCCGCTGACTGGGATTCGCTGCGCGTCCTTACCGAACACCTGTTTGATCGACATCGTTTCAGCACCGTCATTTAGCTGCGTCGAGCTGGCATGCGCATTGATATAATCAATCTCCCCGGGAGCTAGTTGTGCATCCGCCAACGCGTCGCGCATCGCGCGAATGCATGAATCACCGCTCGGCAGGGGTGCAGTCATGTGGAAAGCATCGTTGTTTAAGCTGTAGCCGAGCACTTCTGCATAGATGCGCGCCTTGCGCGCTCGCGCGTGCTCGAGCTCTTCAATGATCAGGGAAGTCGCGCCTTCGCCTATGACAAAGCCGTCGCGCAACAGGTCGAATGGGCGACAAGCCAGCGCAGGATCGCCCGACCATCGGCTCATCGTTTTAATGATGTCGAATGCCCCGACCGTGATAGTCGTGAGAGGCGCCTCTGCTCCTCCGGCGACGATTACATCAGCGAAATCATCCCGAATATAACGGAGCGCTTCGCCCACTGACACGGTGCCGCTGGCACAACTATTCGAGTTCGTTGTGCCTACGCCGCGAAAACCGAATTCAATCGCAATGTTCGAATGGGCCGATCCACCAAAAACCTGAACTGCAAGCGTGGGTTGAACTCCACGGGCGCCCTTTTTCAGATATCGGATATATTGATCTTCGGCCTTGCAGACGCCGCCAAGTGCGGTCCCAAAACTGACGCCGACGCGATGCTGCGGTTTTTCGCAGGAATATTCGAACTGCGCGTCATCGAGTGCGAGCTTCGCCGATGCGACGGCGAACTGCGCATAACGATCGAGCCGTTTCAAACGGTGCGGCGGAAAAAACACCTCCGGGTCCCAATCTCGAATCTCCCCTGCACAACGCACGCGGAAAGCGCTGGGATCGAAGCTTACGATTTTGTTGATACCACTCTTCTCGGCGAGAATTCCGTTCCAAAAATCCTCGCGCCCATGTCCGACGCAAGTGATTGGACCAATCCCGGTGATGACAACACGTCTTCGGCTCATGCGGTAACCTTGTTCGCACTTTCCTCGACGTATGACTTCATCCAGCGCAATGTTTTACTGGCGATGTTATGAATGAAAAAATCGCCGATAATTTTGTTGGCAATCGGGGCTAGTAGATTCACTCGAAAAGCCAAATCGTGTTTAATCTCGACCAGCACTCCGGTCGGCGCATCCTGAAATGTCCAAACCACGCACATTCCTTTCGTGAGTGCTTTTAAATGATGAAAGTGAATTTCAAGGCGATCCCGATCGATAGTTTGCTCGGAAGTCCAGGAAATCGGAATGCCGGAGCGAGTTGCCGCCATCACGACAATATTTCGACTCGGCCCGCGTTCGAGGTAACGGATATATCGGTAGTGCGGCAGGATTTTCGGCCACAGCTCCAGGTTCGCTGCTGTTTCGAAGATCAACGTCTTCGGAGCGTGCATGATGATTGAGTTGCTCTTGTGCATCGAATATTGGCCGATAGGATGCTAACCAGTGCGATTATCGGCGTTGCGCAGCTTTTGCAAAGCATTGTGACCAGTCTACCGAAAACGTTCCAATCGAAAGGAAAAAGATGGCCCTTGGAAATGAAAACAGTGTGTGAAAGATGCAGTCGACCCGTTGTCGCACAAGGCGAAGCCTATATTGCAGTTACGAATGCACATTTTGCGTGGATTGTGCCAAGCAAATGAACCTCGTCCGTCTAAACAGCGGCGGCGAACTGGTGCGCCGTCCGTGTCGGACAGACAAGGAAATTGTAGTATGGCCGTTTTGTTCGCCGGGAGCTTACCCCCCATGTCTGGCCGCATCTGCTGCCTTGGCCAGCTGATTCAGGAGGGCAAAGAACGCGGGCGATTGGCCAATGAAAAGCCCCATGTCCGTTAGGAACTTAACAACGCCCATGGCAATGCCCTTCGTTTCGGTGGGACGAATGATCGAACATACCGGGAGCGTTGGGCTGAGGAACGGGCACGGCTCGGGCATGATCAGATTATTCTGAAAGAGTTCTCCGCCGTCCGACAGGTCCGGAAAGGTCACCGATACTCCGGTCACCGGATCAACGGCAGTTAAGGCAGGCGCATTACCGGCCTTGTCCTGCCATGTCTGAAAATGCATTGTCTCCGTAGGACCGATGCTGATCAAGATTCGCAGGACTTCTGTACTGGTGGCTCTCAGTGCCATCGAGGGGTAGAGGCTGGTGCCACCCTGTTCAATGGTCGGAAAGTGGAAAGCCGCGGTATTCGCGATCGCTTGAAGGAAATTGGAATCGGTTGTGTCGGCATCAGTCCTGGGAATCGCCGTGTGCTGATTAACCCCTAAAGTTGGGATGACCTGCGGGAAGGTGTGGTTTGGATCAAGATCCGGGTTATGGCTGTCATCGCGGTAGCGCGTCCACCAACTAGTATCCACCGTGAGTTTCGTCAGGTTGGTAAGCCGTAGTTTTCCACTGGATCCTGTGGCAGTACTACCCGGCAGAGTACGAAATGGCTCTAGATTAACAGTAGCCATGCCTTTGGAAGCGAGGTAGGCGTTGAGGAAGTTCTGATGAGTGAATTCATCATCCGTGTTGTCGTGGATGTACACGGCCATGTCCTCATCAAGGACTGCAAGGGCATCGGTGTAGGCTGGATTGCCAGTTCCGTCTGGTTCTTCGCTGTCCTGGATTCCGCCGAGTTCGTTGTATTGGACCCAAAAGTCGGTCTCAAGTATTTCCGCCGCCGCAGCGAACCGGAGCAGTGCCGCGTCTCCCGGTGTTAGACCACCACTTGCTTCTACGGTTCGGATGCTGGTCAACAGTCCCGCGCCGCCGATGGTTCCCGCTCCAACGGCGAGTGATTTACCCAGGAAGGAACGGCGACTGATAAAGCGTCTTGATCGTTTGACTCTCTCTTCTGAATTTTGTGCCTGCGAAAAGTATTGGCTGTTGCCAAAATCGCTTGATGTGGCTGCGCTCGTTGTTTTCATGCACGTAGAATCGGAACGATCTGCGCTGCACGCTACATCGGAAAGGTAACGCTGTTGTTACTTTGGCGGACCGCCCAAAGCGAGTTTCCAACTCAGCAGCCAGAATTTTTATGGTGACTCGCGAATTGTGTAACCGACGTAGCGCACCGTATGAATCAGCGGTGGATCGCCGATTTTCTTTCGCAATCTTCCGATGAAAACTTCCACCAGCTTCGTGTCGTATTCGTGCTCGTGCTCCCAGACGCGTTCGCACAGTTCGGTGCGGGTGAAAGTGCGGCCCGGCTCCCGCATGAGCACTTTCAGTAACATCAGCTCGCGTGCGGATAAGTGGATCTGTCGCGCGGCGCGATGTACTTCGTGATTCGCCAGGTCGAACGTGAGATCGCCCACTCGCAAGTTAAGGGCTGGTTCTTCCGGATAACGTCGCCCGAGCGCGTTTACTCGTGCCACCAATTCCGCCATGGCAAACGGTTTAGGCAAATAGTCATCCGCGCCAAGTCGCAATCCAGCTACGCGATCCTTGACTTCGCCGCGAGCGGTGAGCATCAGAACACGGCTCGCAACGTGTTGCGAGTGCAGACGGCGTAAGACGTTGAATCCATCCATCCGGGGCAGAATAATATCGAGCACGATCAGATCGAACGGCGTGCTCGTTGCTTCACGCAGGGCTCTTTCGCCATCATGGACGATGATCGGATCATGACCGGCCTCGGTCAGTGCCGCAGCAATCTGTCGCGCCAAGCGCGCTTCATCTTCAACTACAAGGACTCGCATGAATTTCAAAAGAAATCGATGTTCAAAAACGCACGGTCAATTGTGCCGCGATCAAGTGATTGTCGTCGTGCGGACCGGTGGTTTCCCGTTGAAAGCTATATTGCAGCTTCAATTGGGTATGCGATGTAAAACGGTAGCCTGCTGCCGCGTCGATCCGCCAGAGATCCTGGCTCCAGCGAACCTGCCCACCCGCGCCGTCGGGGATGTTGCTGAAGAGCTGCTGATTCCAACGGAGCGCGCCGAAGAGTTGCGGCGTGAATTTGTATTTCGCCTCAAAATAGTAAGCGAATGTATCCGCGTCGCCCACCCGCGGGACTTCGAAGCGCGCTTCGTAAAATTCCGCCCATAATTGCAGGTGATGCCAGGCGAAAAGGGCGTCCTGCCCGAGCACAAATTCCCGGTAATCGCCGATACTGCGTCCTGGCGGCAACGTCTGTTCTGCTTCAGGGCGAAAATACGGGCCGTCGCTTGCTGATAAGCCAAAGTTCCAGATCTGATTCGGCCGGAAACCGATGCGTCCACTGAAGGTCGGATGATCGAAACCGGTCTCTGTGACGTTCCATGATTCCGGACGCGAAGAGAGGGATGCGTTTTTCATTTCGGCTGCGTAATCAAATCGGCCAAGTCGCCCCGAGATAGAAATACCGCTGGCGTAACTTGGCCCCCAAATCACCGGATTAAATTCGTACTTTCCATTATCAAACCTGTGCACGAAATCCAGCGGTGACGCGGGTGCGATCTTGTCGCTAATGGGAGTGATGTTGTCGTATACCAGCGGGGCGTTGATGAATGGATTTTCCCATGACAGATGCCGCGGGACCCAATTACCAACAACGGTTGCAAACTTTCCCGCCTGCAGATTGAAACGGCCATCATCCCACGGCGTAAAGCGAAGCGCATATTCATCGAGGCGAACCTGAGCACCGCGATCACTGGGGTCGAAACCACGGTCGAGCCGCGACTGAGCAAAAAAATAAATCTGTGACCCGAGTTGTGCATCGAGAAACAGCGTCAGACGCGGGTTGAAGAGATTATCGATCTCGCTGTCGATGAGTCCAGGCGCTGGCTGCTGGAAATTGTAAAATTCGGTGTCGATGGTGCCGCTTAATCGCGCGCGGAGATTGCCATCAAATGCAGTAATAGTGAGCGCGTTGTCGAGTCGGTCGAAAAAATCATCGATCTCAAATGCGTGGACTGTGCAGGCGAGCAGACAAAAGCTGAGCGCCCGCAGCATCCTCATATGGTTGGATTCGCGTCGTCCAGCGTTTGTGCCGCGATGCGAAAGCGTGCCTCGAACTCAGTCCAATCCTTTTCGGAGCCTAGCAGCCGCAAACCGCCACCGTGCAATCGAGCAAGATTGCGCGCCAGATTCAATCCAAGTCCGTGGCTGGAAACATCTGAGCCGGTAGAGCTATGATGGAACCGCTCGAAAATGTGTTCCTGCGCGTCGCGGGGGATGAAGCGGCCGGTGTTGCCGATTGTCAGGACAACTTCGCCTCTCTCCTTGTGTGCGGTAACTCGAATCAGACCTCCCGGTCGATTGTACCTCCGCGCGTTCTCCAGAAGATTTTGCACGATAAGTGAGGTATAACGTTTTTCGCCGGCGATATACAAATTGGCTGGAACGTCTCTCTCGATCTTCACGTCAGGTGAATCGGGAAGCGCGCCCAGATCATCGAGCCATTCCTCGATAATCTGACTGAGGTTCACTGGCTGGGACTTGAGCTCGAGGTGACCCGCGTCCATCCGGGACAGGAGAAGCAAATCATCGATCACGCCGCTTAACCGATGAGTCTGGTGAAGGAGAGCCGAGAGTTCCTCGTAGATTTCGCGCTTGAAATCTTCGCGGGCCAGCAATCCTTCAAGACCGGCGCGCAGGAGTGTGACCGGACTTTTCAACTGATGGGAGGCGTCTGCTGAATATCTGGTGGATCTCTTCAATTTCTCACTGGTCGAGGCAAGCGCGGCTTCGGCACGTTTTCGTTGCGCGCGATTTTCTTCCGAGTCCAATGCGAGCTTCTCGACGGGTACTGCGAGGCGGGACGCGACGAAGTGGCTGGCCAGCAACCCGCCGAGCAAAAGCAACGCGCCCGCGCCGCCAATTTGCCAACGAACTCGATGCAGTTGCGCCACAGAATCGGCGAGCGGGTAAACGCAAATTTGGTACGCCGGCGGGAAGAACGAATCTGGATTGAGTCGCTTATAGAACAAAAGGTGCGGCGCAGCGTTTACTGTGACGGTAAAGTTGTTTTGCGCAGAAGCGGAATTCGGGAGTGCTTTTGCTATTTCCCTGCCCAGAGCAGCTTGCCCGGATTTCGAAAGCAATGGCAAATGCAAGTGGCCGTTTACCCAAATGCCATTCTTAATTTCCGCACCAGAGCCCTTCCCGGTTAGCTCGATTGGCCTGAATCCGACGACAAGAGTGGAAATCACATCGCCTGTCTCAGTTGAAAAGATTGGCACCGCTACGACTTGATCGACATTCTCATCCGCAGCGTCAGAATTTTCCCGGATATAACCGATTTGTTGCGCCTCAGGTAATCTCTTCAGGCCCAGCTGCGCTTCCGCCCTCGGGTCTAGGACTCCGACATCTTTTGGATTTGGCGGCGACAGAACTGCGCCGGTGCCATCCAGAAAGCGATAGAATTTTGCGTGAAGCGAGGGCGTTGCCTGCTCCGTTGATGGCTCCTCGCCTTCCATCAAGTCGCGCAACTCATCTTTCGCGCTCGGATACAGCAGATCGAGAGCGTTGTCTTCCAGCGCGGCATGGATTCGCGGCCTCAAGGCGAGCGCACGGCAACGTTCCGCGAGCGCGGCGTTGCGCAATTCCTGCACTTTGTCGAGTGAGGAAAGTTCGGCTTGAAAGTTCTGTTGCAAATCGCGTTGCGCTGCCGCCGTAACGTTGCGCTGAGCAAGGTAAAGCCCAAAGGCCATTATCGCAGAGACAACCAGCATTATCGCGACCAGCAATTTGGTCCGGAACCTTGTCACCCTGCGTCTGTGCGCCCGGTGTGCGGAGATCATGGAAAATCAATGTGCAAGGTTTCGCCCTTTTTTAGCTCCACCGGTCCTTCGCGCGTTGTCTTGCTGTCGACCCACGCTTTCAGCGTATAGTGACCCGAGGGAAGCCCGTTCAATCGAAATCGCCCGTCGACATCCGTTACAACAAAATACGGTGTGTCGAGAACAAGAATGAGCCCGCGCATGTGCTCATGAATATCACAGCGAAGAGTCACTAGCCCGGGAGTATTAAAAACCTCCGACGGGATAGGTCTCTCCTCCGGGCGATAGCGGCCCAGATCGAACCGTTTCGCTGGTGAGTACGAAAAAATGCTGTGATACGTATCGTCGAGGTTGGGGAATTCTACTCTTGTGCCGGCTTGCACTGGCAGAAGCGACGGAACGAAAGCCAAGTCTTTTTGCGCGATCTGCTTCGTCGAAGGCGACCTCACTTTTGGGAAAGAGCCAGCGAGATAAACGACGGCCAGCGGCGGTTGCGTTGAGAGAGCGCCGCCGCGCGTGACGATCTCGTAACGCTTGGCGACAACTGGCGCCGAATGCGATTTCGGCAGTCCTACGCGTCCCTCGACCGTGGCTTGCGCCAGAACTGAAATCGGAAGAAGCGCGACGGCTATGTTAAACCCGGCAACTCTGCGCATCGTGATGATGGGGATAAGATGGTAACCCACGCCGTTCAGCGATGTTGCGGGTGCTCTTCTCGAGATGCGATAGTTTCGAGAAATTCTTCAAAATAGAAAGGAGAAAGAAATGGCGTTAGAAATGAAGGGATCGTGCGAAAAATGCGGAATCACGCTCACGCCTGGTCGAATAGCATACATTTGCAGTTTCGAATGCACATATTGCGCAAATTGCGCCGAGCTAATGAACGCTGTCTGCCCAAACTGCGGCGGTGAACTCGTGCGGCGGCCGCGCCGCGAAGACCGCTCTAGTTCAAGCGCCGCCGCGGGTGCTTGATTCGATATGTCAGGAAACACTCCTCGCCGACAACTCGCATATTGATCAAAGCGCAATGCACGCTCGCGGGTAAAAATTCTTTGCTCAGGCCGGTCAAAGTCGGTGCGTTAGCTCCGCCGAACATATAAGGTGCAATGGTAAGATTAAGTTGATCGATCAAGCCGCGTTCCAACAACCCTCGAAACAGCAGTGGTCCACCTTCGCATGCGACCGTGCGAACTTTGTATTTATCACGCAACGTTCTCACCATGGCGGCAAGATCGACATCTTGTGCATCGCTTAGATGAAGTGCGGCCACTTTTTGTAACGCTTGCTGATATTTCCGCGGCATTCGCTTGGTCGAGAAAATAACGATTGGAGAAAAGTCCGACTGAAAAATCTTCAAGCGGTCGTCGATCTTTCCCTTATTGGAAACAATTACACGAATCGGATAGGCCGTTTGCCCGCGTTTAGTTCTCCGCTCGCGCAATTCTCCTTGCGGCAACCCAAGCCGGACATTGTCGCGCTTGAGTGTGCTGTGGCCGATCAGAACAGCGTCGGCCAGAGCACGTTGATGAAACAAGTGCAGCTTGTCTTCACGCGATGTGAAATCAACTGGCGAGAAATTCCGGGTCGTGACTTTTCCATCCACCGTCATCGCGAAAGTGGCCGCGACAAATGGGCGACGCAAAACGCGGGTGCGATTCGGCCGCCCCTGGACGCCGCGACTTAACTTTGGGCGGGAAACTGAGGTCCCGCCCACCTTATTCCGTTTCGCTGATCTCATGCTCCAGCGTCGCAACTTCTTTTTGCATCTCGCGCAATCTGACGTGCGTGACTACGCCGCTCGGTTTGTAAAAGAAGTAAACGATGGCTCCGGGCAGGCAGCAGATTAAAATAATGAGAAAACTGAGCGAGCCGATGAGAATCGCTGTGGCTTCTGGCACTCCACAAACGCCATGCAGCATGATCTGCAAGACTTTTTCGCGCCACCCAATACCGGCAAAACTGATCGGCATCGCAGAAATGGTGCGCTCAATTGGCATCACGGCAAAGAAATCCACGATCTTTACGTTCGCGCGCAGTGAGTAAGCAACGCTAAGGAACGTCGCAAACGTTGCGAGATGCGCGACAATCGACGATCCAAACGCGACTAGGGTTGCCCGCCAATGCCGCGCGTAAAGATGATAAGCGGCGGAGACTTCAATCAGCTTTTCACGGCCGGGAAATCTTAGCGGCAATGAATGAAATAGCTTAAATCCGGTGATCACAAACGTAGTGAGCAATCCGGCGATTGAAACGCTTAGGACCACGAGCAATATCCAAAGTAACTGCCGCGTTTCAGTCGTTTGCGAAAGGAAATCATAGCGCAAACCGATGAGCGTGCCGGTGATGGCGACCAGCGCGACCAGACCGATGATGCGATCGAATACCACTGCCAGCAATGCGCCCGCCTTCCTATCAAGCGTTTCCTTGAGCAGGTAGTAACTCTTAATAATATCGCCACCGGTTCCACCCGGCAGAAACTGGTTGTAAAACATCCCGATCAAGAACAGCCCCGACAAGCGCAGAAGACTCAAATGAATACCCTGAACCTTCAGTAGAACGTGCCAGCGAAACGCAGCGGCTATTTCCACAATAACGTATGCGAGGATGCCAATTACAACCCAGGAATAACGCGCGTGCCGTAGCGCCTCAGCCATCTGCGTCCGTCGGTTGGGATCATGATAAACCCAATAAAGCACTGCGATCGTAATGGCGAGCTGGAAAAGCGTAACCAGAATTTTTTTCATTCGCCGAAATGTTCTTTCCAAATTTGTATCGATCGCCGAATTTCATCGGTCGTCTTGCGGGGGCTCATCTCCCAGACAAATAAGCAGTTTGAGGGAAGAAGCGGAACAAGTTTCTCAAGATCCACACTTCCGGCAAACGGCGGTTGATGATCCTGGGCCGGCCAAATGCAATCTTGGACGTGACAACCGATCGTGCGCGGAGCAATTGCGCGCAACCACTCGGCATGATCGAGAAACGCCAGGTTTTCCTTGATTTGAGCGTGACCGAAGTCATGCCAGTAACCAATTTGCGGCGAGTCCAGTTCGTCGAGTAGGGATGGCAGTTCGCGTTCGGTCGGGATTTCTTCATAACCGCGTCGGTTTTCAAGTCCCAGTCTTACATTTTTGGAAGCGGCGTAATCGATCACGCGACGCAGACAATCCTTCACGCGTTGGAGGCAGGTAGCTGCATTTTTCTCACGTTTTTGCACGGCGCTTAACTTCAGGCGGACATATTTGCGTGACAGGTATTTTCCGGCCTTCGCCAGTTCGATCAGTGGATCGGTGACGGGTTTCATGTTCACTGCACCCAAATGCAACACGACAAAGGGCGCGCTTAATCGCGCAGCAAAATCGATTGTTTGGAATGTTTGTTTAATCGCGCGCTCACGTTCTTGCGGATAAACAGCCGAAAATTGATAGCAGTCGGGCGAAGCGGCCATGACTTCGACGGGCAACGGACAAAAGTTATGGAGACTGCTAAAGCGGACTTCGCCGGCATCGAACATTTTTTGGATTCCAGGGATGAGCGAGATGCGGATCCCGTGGCCCAGCTCAATCAACTCGAATCCGAGCTTGCGCTTGATCTCGCGCAGCATTTTGTCGCCAGCACTGTGGCGTCCGGAGTTCCAACAGGTGGAAAAGGCAATCATTAGCCTAAACAGCGGTCACGCCACTGACGTGAGTTCCGGCTCAGGCACAGGCGAAACTGGGCGGTCGCAAACGTGGCGACCAGCAAGGCTTAAGACGGAAAACGCGGCAACGCCGTAAACTATGGACGCAACCGCGAGCGCAGTGCGCATGCCGACCAAATCGGAAAAACCTGGGACGACGAGCCCAGCTATTGGCATTAAGCCAAAGAAACTCATTCCGAAAACAGCCGAAACGCGGCCGCGGAGCGCTGGGGGCGCATGCTCCTGGACGATCGTATTCGCCAAGCCAAAATTCATGGAAAGTGCAATCGCCAATACGCCCATGGCACATGCGGTAAGCCAAAAGCTGTGCGAACGCGACATGAAAAATACGCCGGCTGCGACCGCGAGGACATTGCCGCTCATGAATTTCAAGCGGCGATCGCGGGCCACCGTGAGCAACCCGACCGCGCCGAGAAATGCGCCCGTGCCGCTTACTGCCATCAACCATCCCAGACTCTGAGGCCCAAGCTTGAGCACATTTCGCACATACAGAGGCAGCATCGCCGGAGAGATAGCGGGAAAAATAAAAATCGTATTGAGTGCGATGAGCATGATCATGGACATGATTATGCGATTCGAACGAACATAACGAAAACCTTCCGCGAAACCGCTGCGCCGTTGCGCCTCCTCCTCAGCCGTGCCAATAGGTCGCTTCGGCAGCGAAATGAGCGCGGCGATCAGCGCCAAAAATGACACCGCGTTGGTAAAAAACGCCGAGGCTGCGCCCCACCAACCGACAAAAAGCCCAGCCAATGACGGACCGATGAGGCGCGATCCATGAAAAACGGAGCGGTCCAAGGCGACCGCGGCTGCGATTTCATCGCGTTTCACCAGCTCAGGCACGAGCGCAGAAATCGCGGGCATCTCGAAGGCAATCGAAATCCCGAGTAAGCCCGCAAAGATTATCACGTGCCAAATCTGGATGCGATTGGTCAGAACGAGCCAGCCTAACCCGAGTGCAAACGCGATCTGCGCGATTTGTGTTGCGATGAGAATTTTGCGTTTGTCCAAACGGTCGGCGGCGGAGCCACCGAAAGGCGTTAACAAGATCGTTGGAAGACCGGCGGCGAAACTTATAAGTCCGAGGAGAATCGCCCTGTTAGTCAATGTGCTCATGACCCAACCCTGCGCCATCATCTGCATCCATGTCCCGCTGTCGGAAATAAGCGAACCGATGATGTAGCGGCGAAACGGCCCTGCCCGCAGTAAACCGAGTGTTTTGCTTCCAAACAGTTTGGAACTCATCGCTCAGACTCATACGCGGGGAAAAGCGCACCTGCAATCAGGAGGCAACTTTGTTCGGGCGAAGCTGTTTTCAAAACCGCGTTTGCTGCTCGCTAAGCGATAGTTAATGGTGATTCATGCGCATCGATAAGTTCACGCAAAAGATGCAGGAGGCGCTGCCAGTGGCGCAGGACCTCGCTGCGCAATCCAGTCACCAGGAAATCACAAATGAGCATTTTCTTTCGGCGTTACTCGATCAAGTGGATGGAATTGTGCGACCGCTGCTTGAGAAGGTTGGCGTCAACTCGAATCAGTTGCGGGATGGCCTGCGTGTTGAGTTAGATCGCCGCCCGAAAGTCCACGGCGCCTCGGTGGATCTGCGACTTGCAAATGAACTCCGCAGCGTTCTAGACGGCGCAGAGAAAGAAATGTCCAAGTTGAAGGATGAGTTCACAAGCGCCGAGCATTATCTGCTCGCGTTGACCGGCGCGAATGTGCCGGCGGCGAAATTGCTGAAAGACCTCGGCGTGACGCGGGACAAGCTTATGCAGACTCTTCAGCAGGTGCGCGGTTCGCAACGCGTAACGGATCAGAATCCCGAAGGCAAATATCAGACGCTCGAAAAATATGGTCGGGATCTGACCGAACTGGCGCGGCGCGGGAAGATTGATCCGGTTATCGGACGCGACAGCGAAATCCGTCGGATTATGCAAGTGCTTTCGCGGCGCACGAAAAATAATCCGGTACTGATCGGTGATCCCGGCGTCGGCAAGACGGCAATTGTGGAAGGCCTCGCACGGAGGATCATCAGCGGCGACGTGCCGGACTCGTTGAAACAGAAACGGATCATCGCCATGGATATTGGCGCGATGGTGGCGGGGGCAAAGTTCCGCGGTGAATTCGAAGATCGACTAAAAGCGTTCTTAAAAGAAGTAACCGATTCGCAAGGCCAGGTGATTTTGTTCATCGACGAGTTGCACACCATTGTCGGTGCTGGCGCAGCGGAAGGATCGGTCGATGCATCAAACTTATTAAAACCGCAGTTGGCGCGCGGCGAGCTGCGCACGATCGGCGCTACCACCCTCGATGAATATCGCAAGTACATCGAGAAAGACGCGGCCCTCGAACGCCGGTTTCAACCGGTAATGGTGGATGAGCCGAGCGTCGAGGACACGATCGCGATCTTGCGCGGTTTAAAGGAGCGCTACGAAGTGCATCACGGTGTGCGGATCACGGACGCGGCGCTGGTCGCCGCGGCGGTGCTTTCGGATCGTTACATCAGCGACCGCTTCCTTCCGGATAAAGCTGTCGATCTTGTTGATGAAGCAGCCTCACGTTTAAAGATTGAGCTCGATTCAATGCCAACGGAGATCGACGTGATCGAGCGCGAAATCATGCAGCATGAGATGGAGCGGCAAGCGCTCAAGAAAGAAAAAGATCCCGCGAGCAAGGAACGTTTAAAGAAACTCGAGAAAGAGCTCGCTGGGCTGAAAGAGAAATCCTCTGCGCTCAAAGCAGAATGGCAAAAGGAGAAGGCCGTTCTCGAAGAGCAACGCAAATGGAAGGAACAACTCGATCAATTGCGGACCGAATTGGAGCGCGCGCAGCGTCGAGGAGAGCTGGCCAAGGCGAGCGAGATTCAATACGGACGGATTCCAGAATTGGAAAAGAAACTCGCCGACCAAACCGCGAAGGCGTCGAAAGATCGACGACCAAGTTTGCTGCGCGAGGAAGTCACGGAAGATGATATCGCAGAAGTTGTCTCGAGCTGGACACACATCCCGGTCTCGCGTTTGCAGGAAGGCGAGCGCCAAAAGTTGCTGAAAATGGAAGAACGTTTAATGCGTCGTGTCGTCGGTCAACGCGCGGCCATCGTGGCCGTTTCCAACGCGGTGCGTCGCGCCCGTGCCGGTTTGCAAGATGAAAACCGGCCAATCGGTTCGTTTATTTTTCTCGGACCGACTGGGGTGGGCAAAACGGAATTATCGCGCGCGCTTGCGGAATTTCTGTTCGACGACGAGAACGCCATGATCAGGATCGACATGAGCGAATACATGGAGAAACACACCGTTGCTCGCTTGATCGGCGCGCCGCCCGGTTATGTCGGCTACGAAGAAGGCGGACAACTGTCTGAAGCCGTCCGGCGCAAACCGTACTCAGTCGTCCTCTTCGACGAGATCGAGAAAGCGCATCACGATGTGTTCAATGTGCTGCTCCAAGTGCTCGATGACGGCCGCATTACGGACGGGCAGGGGAGAACGGTCGACTTCAAGAACACGGTCATCATCATGACCTCGAACATTGGTTCGCAATTCATCACTGAGGAAGAATCGCGCGAAGCCCGGTCGCGATTGGTGATGGACGCGTTGCGTCAGCATTTTCGGCCTGAGTTTCTTAATCGCGTCGACGAGGTCATCATCTTTGATCGGTTGAGCGAAGATGATTTAAAGAAGATCGTCGAAATTCAGCTCGGCCGCTTAACGAAACGGCTCGAACAACAAAAGATCATGCTCGATCTCTCCGATTCGGCCAAGGAACTGCTCGCGCGTGAAGGGTACGATCCGGTTTATGGCGCGCGCCCATTGAAGCGCACGATTCAGAAGGAAATTCTCGATCCCCTCAGTCTCGACATCCTCGAAGGCAAATTTCATGAAGGCCAGCGTATTCGTGTCGATGCAAAGGATGGCGCACTCGATTTTCGCGCGAAATAAGCGCGCGTCCTTCTTGGGCCACAGATAGAAACTTGCTTCTCGTTAGATGTCTCGCAGCTTTTTCCCTTGAACAATCCTTCGCAAATGACATTCATGTTGATCAACAGGAGACTATAATGGCTCAGTGCTCAAACTGCGGTGGCCTCGGCCGAGTGCCGTGCAGCAATTGCGGTGGACGAGGTAGGGGAGGGACGGTAATCTGTTATCATTGCGGAGGCACTGGCAGAACCATTTGCTATAAATGCGGTGGTTCAGGCACCGTGGAGCCATCCCGTTGTAAAGTTCTTCGCGAGCACCAGCGTCCGATCGCCCTTGGCATTGTTATGCACAATCGCGCTCGACTGTCTCCAGCTTACCGACGCACGGCTCAGCTGACAGGGGGATTGGCCGCTTCGTCAGACGATTCCAATTAGAATGCAGCTTCGCGGCAAATTTTGGCATCGAGCAAAGGATTGCTCCGTCTACCACTGATAATATCAGCCTGTCGCTTGGCGGAACGCTGACAGAAACGTTTCCATCTCGGATTTTTTCCCAATGGTGACGCGCATGTAGTTTGGCAGTGCTGGGAACAATCGGCCGACGTGGACGTTGCGTTGTTTTAACGCTTGAATGAGCGGCACAACTGGACGTTTTACATCGACCATGAAGAAATTCGCCTGCGACGGAATTGATTTGTAGCCCAGCTTTTCGAGCTCGCCGATCGTGAATGCTTTCGCTTCGCGGTTCAAACGTTGGCCGTTGGGGACTTGCTCGGGATCGTCTAGATTCGCAGTCGCCGCGGACAGCGCCATAATATTGACGCTGTCCCACATTTGATGCGGGTGCATTCGCTGAATCGTTTCACGTTGCGCTACGCAGTAGCCACAGCGCAATCCGGCCATGCCGTAAATCTTGGAGAACGTGCGCGAGACGATCAGGTTCGGATGATCTTTAACGAGCGGGATTACACTTTCGTAATCAGGACTGTCGGCGTAATGGTAATAGGCCTCGTCCACCAGAATTGTCGTCTGACGCGGCGTTTTTGTGATGAAGTCGCGCACTTCATTCTTGGAGGTAATGCTGGCCGTGGGATTGTTCGGATTGCATACGTAAATGAGCCCTTCCTTTGCAGCATCCATCATCTTTGGAAGATCATGATTGAACGTGCCGGTGAGCGGAACTTTCACGACCTCAGCGCCGTTGGCGCTCGCGTTATTAATGATTGCTTCGAAAGTCGGATCGCCTACCACCAGTGTACCTTGCTTTGGTCCGGTGAATGTCTCCGCGCACAACTTCAAAATCTCGCCCGAGCCGTCGCCGAGTAGGATTTGATCACGATTCACGCCATTGAGTTTGGCCAGCGCATCAATGAGCAAATCGTTGTGTTCATCCGGATAGCGACATGACAGGTTGAATGCGTCGTTCATCGCCTTAAGCGCTTTCGGCGAAGGCCCGTAAGGATTTTCATTTGCGCTTAAGCGTACAACGCCCTGAACCATCGATTTTGGGACTGGCTCAGTGGCAAAAGAAAACGTCGGCCTAACGACAGCGGTTGCAGCACCGGCGCCTAATAACTGGGCAAACCTACGTCGAGAGATTGAGATTGTATTCATGTGAGCACCTCCGGAATCGCTTTATTATGCGCCTTTTGAGCCACCGCGCACTAGACTTTTGATATGTCGATCTTTGCTCCAAGCGAAGGAATTTCGATATGCGCTATCCGACGTGGCACCTAGATTTCGGGACAATGTTCGGTTTGCTGAAGCAAGGACGTCGGCGCAGATTGCGGGCCCAGCCGTTTCCGAAGGAATGGCTGGCGACGATCCAGCGTAGCGCTTTGTTTTTTCGCCGGTTGTCCGCGAGCGACCAGGCTGAGCTTCTCGGCCACATCCAAGTGTTTCTTGCGGAAAAGCGTTTCGAGGGATGTGGCGGTCTCGCAATCACGGATGAGATCCGCGTGACTATTGCGGCGCAAGCGTGTCTTCTGTTGTTGCATCGCGAGACAGACTATTTCCCGGGTCTGCTCACAATTCTCGTTTATCCCTCAGCATATATGGTGGAAGAGAAACGGCAGATTGAGGACCACGTGTGGGAGGAAGCGACAATGACCCGTCTTGGCGAGACCGGCCGTAGGATGGGCTCGTTAGTTCTTTCCTGGGACGCCGCCAAATCCGGCGCCGCTGATCCTTCCGATGGCAAGAACGTTGTCCTTCACGAATTTGCGCACCAACTCGATTACGAAAATTTCGCAGCGGATGGAGTGCCGGGATTGACAACGCGCGAACAGCAATTGTCCTGGAGCGAAGTGATGAGAACCGAGTTTGCGTCGCTGCGTGCTGCCGATGAGACCGGAATACCCACGCTTCTCGATACCTACGGAGCTACTAATCCCGCTGAGTTTTTCGCTGTATCAACCGAGGCGTTCTTCGAGCGGCCATGTGCGCTACGCAGTCGTCATCCAAAACTGTACGCGGAACTGCAGCGCTATTTTCGACAGGACCCAGTCGAATACTCCGCCGAGCACAAACATTGTCGTTGATGTTGATCTTCTTCTTGTTTCATCGCGCCGCGCAGACGCCAATCAGTTCGCAGAATTTCTTCATGTCGATGTTGCCGCCCGAGACGATCGCGACAATCGGTCCTTTGCCGACCTTTCCGGTCAGTGCAGCGGCGACCGGCAAAGCGCCAGCGCCTTCCGAAATGATTCGCGCTTTTTCCGCCATTAGTCGCATCGCTCTCTTTGTCTCGTCCAAACTAACAACGAGGTAACCGTCCACGACCGGCTTCATCCGGTCCCACATCCGCGGGAACACGCTCTGGCCGCCGGCGCCATCGACGAACGACTGCTTAAAATTCTCGAACACTTGCGGAGATCCCTTTTCGAACGAAAGCGCGGCGGGCGCCGCGGTCTCCGGTTCGACTCCCCAAACTCTCACATCCGGTTTGAGCGCTTTAATTGCGCTACCGACGCCGGTGATGAGTCCTCCGCCGCCAATGCTGGCGATAACCGCTTTTGCGTCCGGCGCGTCTTCAAGAATTTCGAGACCCATCGTGCCATGACCAGCGATGAAATTGTGATCGTCGAATGGATGCACAAACGTTCCTTCTGCTCCGGGAAACGAACGCTTTTCGAGTGCTTTCCAAGCGACGTCGTAAGGGACAGGGATTAATTTGGCGCCAAGCGCGCGCATCCGCTCAAGTTTAGATTTTGGGGCCGTCTCGATCACCACCACGGTGCACGGCACGCTTGCTTGTCGCGCAGCATAAGCGACCCCTTGTCCGGCGTTTCCCGCGCTAATGGTCCAGACGCCACGCTTGTGCTCGGACTCGGAGAGCATCGCCACAGCATTGGCCGCCCCGCGCAGTTTGTAAGCATTAATTGGTTGCAGGTTCTCCAGCTTGAGCCGGATGTCGGGACAATCCGGTCCGAGTTCCAGGCGGATCAGCGGTGTGCGCACGACAGTCGCTCCGATTCGTTTGCGCGCTTCTTGTACTTCAGCCAGTTCTATAGGGCGAATGGCTTCGAGCGTCGTCGACATGAGTGGTTTACTGTAGAGGCGGCTGTGTCAGCCGCAATTCCACTTTGCAGGCAACGCCGACTCTAAGTTTCACTTTCGCGAGCAACTTGGACTAACGAGATAGATTGAACGCCCTGAGGCATGTGCGTGTCTCAGCATCCATCATGATCAAAATTACAGTTTCAGTATTAGTTGCGGCCGCGATGCTCGTCGCGTCCAGCGCGTTCGCAGGGGACAAGACGTGTTGTGTCAAAGGCGTGTCGAACACTGAGAAAACGGCATGCGCTGATTTGGCAGCGTTGAATCTTACGCCGGATCAAAAGACCAAAATCGAAGCGTGGCAAGCAGAGTGTATGAAGGCTGGCTGCACAAAGGAAAGCCGGAAAACCTTCCTCAAACAGGCAAAGGGAATTCTTTCGGCCGAGCAGTTCGCTCAGCTAAAAGCAGAGTGCAAGAAATCTGCGCAGGCAAAGAAAACCGAGACCTGATCGTGTTATAGATTCGATCTAAAGATCTCAACTCATGATCGCGCCGGAAGAAATTCCGGCGCGATTTTTATTGCTTAGGATCCGACACGCTAATCACTCGTCGTGCAAGATGAGGCTGCAGTCTGTCATCTGAGAGCCTTTTCGAGTAGATCAGCGAGGCGCCAACCGGCCTTGTGCAATTCTTCTCCGACGACATTTGTCGCCCAGGTGCGGTAAGCGATATGATCTGGCATAGGTTTTTCCTCGGCCTCACCAGCCGCTAGGACACGATCTTCTTCCTGCCGCGGATACACGTTCGTAAATTGCAATCGCTGATGTGCCTCGCGCGCAACTGGCAAAATTTCTTCCGCCCATGCTTCCGCATATTTCCTGATCTCAAGATTTGCCGGCATTCGCCAGTTCCTGGGTTCATGCGTGGCCATCTCGTGAACCAATTGTTTTTTGAGCGGCTCGATCTGTGACTGGAGCTCGCTTTTTCGCAACGCTTTCGGCACCTCTGGAAAGAGCGCATTTACAGCATCATAATCCCAAAAACCGTGGAAGGTCTTCTTATGTATACCCCGACCGCGCGGGAGGTCATCGCTTAGTTCCAACGTGAACGTATTTCCGCCTTCGTCCGGCAGGGATGATTTATCCTTGTCTGGGTCGGCGACTTGACCTTGCACGTCGAAATACTCCGCGCCGACATGCAGGGGCTGGTGAATATCGCCGACATAATGGGCCAACAAAATAATGGCGACAGGCTTGGTGATTCTGCGCTCGTTTTGTTCGGGTATTCGTCCTTGCAAGACCTCGATGCAGTACGGAATCATATGGACGACGTCCCATCTGCTGCGACCGGCTTGGCCTTCAGTATATTTCTCCACCCGTACGATGGGGACGTCTGTGTAGTGAAACCAATGATGCGAAGGCATCGCTGAATTGGGATCATGGGTTGGTTGATTAGCGCGCCAAAAGTCACGCAACTGCATGTCGATTTTACGATAAGCGGTGTAGTGAAAGCTTTTTGGATCATCCACGCCTCTCTTGTCCCACCCTTTGATCTCGTCGGGAATCACGGCCGCTTTTTCCAATGTCATTCCATTAAGTAACACTCTGATCTTCGCCGCAGTGGGAGTGTTCGCCAGTCGTTCATCAGCTATCGCCCCGACGATCTCGTGCCCAAGTGGGGCGTAAGCTTGCAGCGGTGCTGCAAATCCGAGCGCAAGAAAAATCACCACGAGCAAGGGGTGGCGAGGCGCGAATCTCATTTTCGGAACCGGCGAGCATACGATTGAATCCGGCATTGCCTAGAAAAACTCCGGCCCAAATTTCTGCTAACAAGAATCAATTAGGCTGCGCTCTTCGAAAATCGCACGCGTAGTTCTTCGACGCGCTTTTGGAGTTTCGAGAAATGCGATCCGGGCCAGTAAATTTGCCCGCATCCCGAACAGCGCCGAAAGTCTTTGTAATAGATTTTCGTAAGCGGCTGGAGCTTCTCAATTATTTCAGCTTTGCTAACTTTCTCGAGGGACGCATTGCAGCGGAGGCACCGCGTGAATGGAGCGATCGACCGGAGAAGATCAAAGCGACGGATTACCTCGATGGTTTGTTCTGTCGCATATTGGGATCGCGGATAGTAACCGTTTTGCACAACCGCGTGCATGAGCAGGCGGCGATCGCGCGTGAGTAGCGCTCGATTCTCACGCTGCATCGTCTCTAGCAATTGTCGATCTTGGGCGGCATTGAGATAAGCTACGTCCACGCCGAGCAGACGGAGATTACGTGCTAATCGGCCCAGATGTCCATCAGCCACAAACTTGGCGAAGCGAGACCCTTGTAATCGTTTGTCCGTAAAAAGCGTTGGCAAAAATCCCACCGGATAAACGTCGACATCCACATTCGTTTTGAGTGTGTGATTAAAATCGACGGGTTGCCCATTGACGAGGATCAAATCTACCTCCGGGTGCGGGACACCACACGACTCGATCACATCTTTTATCGACGTTTTTTCCGCTAACCCGCGTTCGATAATTTCAGGGCGTCTTTTGGGTCTGAGAAAAAAAGAAAGATCGCCGTGGAAATTGAGCCGAACTAGGAAAGAGCTCACGTCATTTCTCGATTCGCGCGTCGGAATAGGCGTATTCAAATGTAGTTCCACGTGGCCGAGCCATGAAGCGGCCGGGACCAAGCGGTTCATCCTCGCCATAGTAACAATCGATTTGCCACCGGCGCAGCCCGCCGCCCGTGTCGACGATTTTCCATCGCGTGCTGCCAAAAACTTCCTTCACGGTAGAAGACGGCGTTTCGATAATTACGCCGCGACGCAAGCCGCTTTGGCCCGGTTTTGCGGCAGCGGAAAAGCGCGAAACGAGAATGCCACCGCCGCCACTTGGTTTCGATCCAAAGGCAAATGAATCTCCGCCGTTGTAACGAATGTAATGGCGGCCGTTAACCGGCTCGCGCAGACGGCCGAAACCTTCCTTTTTGACCGAGCGAAGAAAATCGCGCGGATAAGTGCGTCCATGCAATCCAGGACGCGTTGTCGGTGTCGCGTCAAATCCACGCTCGAAAGTGAAACCGGATTCCATCGGAGTGTAGTAGAGAGTGCAAACGACGAAGTACTCGCCGTTGTGACCTTGCGGGCGCCGCGCCAGTTTCTCATTTTCATAGGAAAGACGTTGCACAACTTCAGGCCATGGAATGTCCGCACGAATCTCGGTCAGGATCGACAACGACCAGGCGATAACAAACGCACCGGTAATTAATCGCAGAAAATCGAGTCGATTGGGCCGCCGATTAAAACTTCGATGGGGAGACGTTTCCATTCGTATTCGTAAGGCGGTTGCTTCCACTGAAATTGTTCGGAGTAAATCTTGCGAATGCGCTTAATGATTTCCACTCCGGTCAGAAAGGGACGGAAAGCTTCGCGATCGAGCACATGCAATTGGGCGCCGCCACATAGTTCCCCGGTGAACTTATAAAACGTCGGTTCAAAATAATTCTCGCGAAAGAACACGCCGGGCAGTTTCGAATTGTTAAGCTCACAACAAAGAGCTTCGGCGTTGATGA
>Ga0209473_1000100_pt1 | contig 51050 bp, 36 predicted proteins | sample GraSoiAngelo_133_FD_185890 | JGI IMG/M metagenome (GOLD analysis project Ga0209473, IMG submission 185890) | Grasslands soil microbial communities from the Angelo Coastal Reserve, California, USA - 14_0929_05_20cm (SPAdes) (version 2) | ecosystem: Environmental > Terrestrial > Soil > Grasslands ...
GAATTCGCGATATAAAAGTTCGCGTAGCTCGCAGGCAGGCGCTGACCTTCGCGCACAATCTTTTTCGGCATCGGCAAAGTGATAATTTCGATCTCGCCCTGCTCGAATTTCATCTGGCGCAAGCGCCTAAGATTTTCCTGGAGCGGTTCGTAGTTTTCGTCGTGGCGATTTTCTTCGACGACTGTGACGACGGTATGCTCCGAAACGAAACGCGCGAGATCGTCGATATGACCGTCAGTGTCGTCGCCTTCGATTCCTTCAGCCAGCCAGAGAATTTCCTGGATGCCGAAATAATCGCGGAGGCGTTGCTCGATTTCGGCGCGGCCTAAACTTGGATTGCGATTCGGATTTAGGAGACACGATTCTGTCGTCAGCAGTACGCCCGCGCCATTTACGTCGATCGAGCCGCCTTCTAAAATCATTCGGGGATAAAAAACTGGGACATCGAGAAATTGTGCCGCGCGTGTCGGCACAACTTCATCGAGATCACACGGCGGATACTTGCCGCCCCAGGCGTTGTAATCCCAATCGACAATCGCGAGGCGCGGATCGGTACTGCGCGTGAGAAAAATCGGCCCGTGATCGCGGCACCACGGCTCGTTCGTTGGAATCCGATAAAACGTGATGCGTTCCATCGATAATCGATCCAAGACTGCGCGGGCTTCGGCTTCATGTGCGCCGTTGCAAACATTGATGCAAACCCGCTCCGATTTGATGAGCGCTTCGACCATTGCGCGCAAAGCCGGGAGAACGCGATCAAACGAATCAGGGAAACTGATTCCTTCCCGTCGGGGCCAGGAGAGCCAAGTAGCGGCATGCGGTTCCCATTCCGCCGGCATGCGGTACCGGAGCGCGGCCGGAGTTTTCAGAAGTGCAGCCATTGAACGGCAAACGTTCAACAGCCTGCCCTGAGCGCAAGCTGGGACAGGCCCCAATCCCTTTTAAAAGTGCGGCAACTTGGCCGCGGTTTAGCGCTGCAATTAAGAAGGGCCGGACGGAAAACTCGGTGCGCTAGGTTTGTAAATCGCACCAACAATCGCCCCAACAATGATCATTTCGATGAGACCGCCGACGCTGCCATAAACGATCAACTTTCCCGGAAAGGCTGGATCGCGTAAATGCCCATACGCATGCCGATCGCTGCGATCTCCAACAGAATACCAAGGCGGATTCCCGCGATTACGCCGCCGCCGGCGAAACCGCTCGCATAGATCGACACGAAGGCGAAGACCACCAGCGCCTGGCCGATGATGATCCAGTGAAACAAGCTCATCATTTCCCTTTGCGACCGCCAAAGAGTTGACGTTTGCGCGTAGATGTCTTTCAGCAGCACGCCGTTAAGCAGCCATCCCCAGAAAAAGATAAAAATGTATACTGCCAGGAACGCTACGACGAACCGCTTCATGAATTTTAGAATCTAGGTCGTCGCAGGTGAGATGGGTTTATAGATTGCGCCAATGATTGCGCCGGCAATGGCAAACATGATTAAGTCTCCCACAATCCAGCCACCGAGAATTTTCGTCGTTAGAGGCTGCACGGCGTAGATGATGAAATTGTTGCCGATATAAACCAGCGCCACCAAAATGCCCAAGCCTGCGCACGCGCCTGCGCCACCTCCGGGAACAAATTTCGCGCACAGCAGTGTAAGAAAGAACGCCATCACGATGTGGCCAAAAATCAGCCACGGAAAATAGTTGCCAAAGTCTGCTTCGGGCCGCCAAAGCACGGGCACTTCATTATGGATGCCATGCATAAGATGCCCGTACCAAACGAATCCAAACACAAAGAGAAAAACAAAGGCTGCGATGAATGCGATGAAGAATTTTTTCCAGTTCATAATTTTTTCTTTTGAGGTTGCTGCCAAAACCCCCGAAGACCCTGGCAAATTCATTGCCAAATGGCGGCCCGCTTGTCGATATAAATTGCAGCTATCGTGTTCTTTCGACACTACACCAAGGCTGCCGCGGCGTGTCTGCGGTCCGTGGATTCAATGTCCAACCCGAGCTCGCGCAGTAAGCTGAGATCGAGATCTACTCCCGGGTTTTTTGCGGTCAGAAGTTTGTCGCCAAAGAAAATTGAATTCGCGCCAGCAAAGAAACACAGCGCCTGGCCTTCGCGCGAGATTCGGGTCCGACCGGCGGCGAGTCGCACGCGTGCTTTGGGCAACGCGATCCGCGCAGCCGCGATCAGTCGGACGAGTTCAAAAATATTCACAGGCGGTTGATCGGCCAACGGCGTGCCTGGCATTGCCATCAAACAATTGATCGGCACACTTTCCGGCGGCGGATCGAGATTGCTCAGAACTTCGAGCATGCGGAGACGATCATTTTCGGATTCCCCCATCCCAATGATCCCACCGCAGCAAACAGACATTCCGCTCTCCTGCACGGCAGCAATCGTATTCAACCGATCGTTAAAAGTATGCGTGCTCACAATCTGGGGATAAAACTGAGGGGAAGTGTCGATATTATGATTGTAAGCAGTGACGCCGGCGGTCTTGAGTTTGCGCGCTTCCACGGGACCGATTTCACCGAGTGTGACGCACACTTCCATGCCGAGCTGGCTAACTTCCCGCACGATCTTGAGAACGCGCTCGAATTTTTCCGAGCCGTCACGTACGCCCCGCCAGGCCGCGCCCATGCAGAACCGCGTCGCGCCCTGCGACCGCGCGCGTTTGGCCACATCGATAATTCGCTCGATCGACAATAATTCTTCGCGTTCGACGCCGGTTGAATAGTGCGCGCTCTGGGCGCAATATGCGCAATCTTCGCTGCATCCGCCTGTTTTGATGCTGAGCAAACTACAGCGCTGCACCTCTTCGCCGTGCCAATGCTCGAGGTGGACGGCGCGGCTCTGCGAAATCAAATCGAAGAGCGGCTGATGATAAAGCGTCGAAAGCTGATCAAACTTCATCGCGTGGTCGCGATGTTAGATCGAAAATCGGAAATCGGAAATCGGAAATTAATTGACCCATTTGCCGTTTTCGGAAGTGAGGATCGGCAGTTCCTCCATCATGAACTGCGTCTTGCCAATGGCGCCGATCATGTGCGTGCCGGTGGCGGCGTGCCATTTCTTCGACATCTCCTCGCCGGTGTGACAGCCCCAACTCTTGACGTATGCGCCGTAAACGAAATCGCCCCGCTGGATTTTGGATAGATCGTTCTCGTGCAGCCACGATTTCGACGCGCTGTCGAGCACGTTGCTGTAGTCAAACATGAAACAGGCGCGGTTGGAGTGCCCGAAATATTCGAACCCGGCGATCTTGGTCTGGCGTCGCGGCTGGCCGGTGTTCAGATAATTGATCACCTCGGAGCCGGCGTGAAAATAAACAAGATTGAGATGGTATTTGTCGCCGACCGAATTGATAAAGCCGATCAAATCCTGGTGCTCTTGCTGAGCGCGATCGAGGTAGCCCTGTTTGTAGACGAGCCAGGTGATCAACGCATCGGGGCCGAGCTGGCTGCGTAATTGCTCCGTGCGCAATCGTGCGGCCCGAACAAAGTTCGCCCACCAATGATCGTGCGGATAAGTCTTGTAGTGCTCCCATTGATAGAGAGATGGCCCGCCCACGACGATGATCCACTCCGTGTTCCTGGCGAACGCATTCCCGCCAAGCACGAGCGTGAGTAAGACCACGAGTAGGAGAGAGAACCGGCGCATAATGCTTATCGGCGGAAACACTATTTATACAGGCACTGAAAATGCGCAAGTGGAGGTAGGGCAGTTCACCGAATCGCCTCGGTGTCCGCGTCGTAATCCGCCGGGCGATTGAGGTCAATCACGCCTACCATTGCGGGCCGATTTCACCGCGGATTAAATCCTTATTCGTCTGTCGTTTCCGAATGAGCGCGAACTTGTCCCCGCGCACTAACGTTTCGGCCGGTAACGGCCGCGAATTGTAATTTGAGGCCATTACAAATCCGTAAGCACCCGCGCTCATGATGGCGAGAAGATCGCCCTCGCGCACTTCCGGCATTTCACGATCGAGCGCAAAAAAATCTCCGCTCTCGCAAACCGGCCCGACAATGGCGATCTCCTCATGCCCAGGGTTATTCGGTTCGCGAACCGGCACGATCTCATGGTAACTATGATAAAGTGCGGGTCGGATCAGATCGTTCATTCCCGCATCGACAATCGCAAATCTATTCGCCTCCGATTTTTTGATATAACGAACGCGGGTCAATAACACGCCGGCGTTGCCGACAAGAAAGCGACCAGGCTCGACCAGGATCCGAACGCCAAGCTCGCGCAATGGAGGCACAATTGTCTCAGCGTAATCGCGGACGCTGAACGCAGACGACTCTCCGCCGTGGTCGTGCCACCACTTGCCTGATCCACTCTCGAGTGCGCGTCGGTAAACAATTCCCATCCCGCCGCCGATACTGAAGAACTTGATCCCGTATTTTGACTTCAATGCAGAGACGAGCGGTGCGACCTTTTTAATTGCATCCGCGAACGGCGCAGCCTCAGTAATTTGCGAACCGATGTGCATCTGCACGCCGACGATGTCGATGTTATGCATTTTCGCGGCGCTCTCGTAAACCGCGGCGAGACGGTCGAGCGCGATACCGAACTTGTTCTCACGCGAGCCAGTCGAGATGTACTCGTGCGTACGCGGATCGACATTGGGATTTGCCCGCAAGGCAATTGACGCGCGCAGATTCTTCGCACCGGCGATCCGATCGATGTACTCCAGCTCCGCTTCGCTTTCGACGTTGAAACTGTAAACACGTTGCTGGAGTGCGTACTGAATTTCGTCGAAAGATTTTCCAACGCCCGCGAAAGTACACTTCGCGGGATCGCCGTCCGCTGCGAGCACCCGATAAAGTTCGCCGCCGGAAACGATATCGAATCCCGCGCCCGCTTCGGCGAGTAACTTGAGAATCGCGCGATTCGAGTTTGCTTTGACCGCGTAGCAGATCAGGTGATCGAGCGGCGCGAGTGCGGCGTCGAGCCGACGGTAGTGATCGAGAATCGTGCCCGCGCTGTAGACGTAAAGCGGCGTCCCAAACTTTTCGGCGACGCGCCCAACCTCGACATCTTCGCAGTGAAGCTGGCCGTCGCGATAACGAAACGAATGCATAGAGAGTGACTTCTTTCTGTAGTGGCAGCCGTGGCGGCTGCAACGTATTTCAAAAGCGGAAAGCAAGATCCCGGGCGCTTGCCACGAGCGCCTCTAACAATCTTTGCCACCATAAGAAATCGCGTAGCTTTAGAATCGATGCACCGCTCGGATCATTCGCGCTTCCAGCAGGCACACGACTTCGTTCCGGATTTCTCCAAGGCGGAACGGCGCACCCGTATTGTGATCGGCGTCACGGCGGTGATGATGGTCCTCGAGATCGTTGTCGGTCTCATGTCGCACTCAATGGCATTACTGGCCGATGGCTGGCACATGAGCACGCACGTGATTGCGTTCGTGATAACGGCCGCGGCCTATTATCTCGCCCGAAGACATGCGACCAATGTGCGATTCAGTTTTGGCACTGGAAAAATTGGCGTGCTCGGCGGCTTCACGAGCGCAGTCGTGCTTTCAATCGTGGCATTCTTAATGGCGGGCGAATCAGTCCGTCGATTATTCGTTCCGCTGACCATTCATTTCAATGAAGCGATCGGCATCGCCTGCCTGGGATTGGCGGTGAATTTGGGCTGCGCCTTTCTGCTTAAGGATGAGCATGATCCCGAAGGTCACGGTCATGGCAGCATTCATCATGACGACTTAAATCTGCGCGCGGCATATTTGCATGTGCTTGCCGATGCGTTCACGAGCGTTCTGGCAATTGTCGCGCTCACCGGCGGGAAATTCTTTGGATGGGCGTGGCTTGATCCGGTCGTCGGACTGGTCGGCAGCGGAGTTGTTTTTTCCTGGGCTTACACTCTGCTGCGCGACACCAGCGGGATCTTGCTCGATCGCACGCCGCCTTCGTCCGATCTGCCAGAAGAAATCCGGCGGGCGGTGGAAAGCGACGGCGATTCGCTCGTGACCGACTTGCACGTCTGGCAAGTCGGGACCGGAAAATTTGCCGCTATCGTCTCAATCGTCGCCCATCAGCCGAAAACCGCTGATGATTATCGGGAACTGCTTCGAGGGCACGGAGAATTGGTCCACTTGACGATCGAGACGCAGCATTGCCGTGAGCACGAGCCTGTCAACGTCGACAGCTGATTGCTTCGAAGACCTCAAAAATCGAACGCAACCGTGCCGTAAAAACCGCGACGCTGACCGAACTGCGGTGCGCCGACACCGATGCCGCTCCCGTCACGCAATTCGTAGATCGTGTCGAGAATGTTGACTACATCGAAACGGACTTTGACGGCAGTCTTCTCCGTGATCTTGATCCGGCGCTGCAAACTAACGTTGAACGTTTCGTAGGGATGATTCTTCTTCGTGTTGGCGAAACCACGTCGCAATCCATTTCCGTATAGTCCATCGATGGCCGCTTTCCAATCGTTCCACGTATAGGAGATCCCAGCCGAACCGGTGAAGCGCTGGTCGTGGTCGAGGAAGACCCAGTTCTTTTTGATGTAGGCGAACTCATCCGGATCGAATAAAAATTGCGCCGAGGTGATGTTCGTGCCGCGCGCCCATTCGTAAGCCGCGTTCAAATAGGCGGAGAACGGACCCTTATCGTAGCTGGAAGTGAATTCGCCGCCGTAGATTTCGCCGCGGTTATAGTTGAAGGACGAGAGAATTAGCGCCTCCCCGAACTGGCCTTCGTCGAGCGTCGAATGCGAGCTTTTGTAAAAACCGTCCAGTCCTACATTGAATCCTTCCATGATCTTTTGCGTAACGCCTGCATCGAAGTAATGCGCGCGCTCTGATGTCACGGGGGAATCTTTGGTAATGGCGGATTCGTTAGTCGTGCCCGTGAACTTGGCGATGGTACTCTCGGGAACAGCCTCTAAGGGCGGCGGGGTAAAGTAGCGCGCGTAGCCGGCATGCAGCGCAGTGCCTACCCATGGCGTGTAAACGATGTTGATGCGCGGACTGAGCTGGTTTTCGTCCACGAACGCATTCTCAAAGTCGAGCCGGCCACCGAAATTAATGGTGAGCTGCTCGAACGGTTTCCATTCGTCCTGTAAATAGAAACCGTAAAAGTAACCGTACTTGTCGTTGTTATCGACGATGCGCAACGGCACGTCGCTGGTTTGATTGCCGTCGGCATCGACAGGGAAAACAAGCGTCGCGGTGCCGACGTTGGCATATTGTTCGGTGAAAAGAAACCCACCCCGAATCGTGTGTTGGTCGTTCAGTTTGTAACTGGCGTCGAGCTCCACACCGTTTGAGAGAATGGCCCGGTCAACACGCGACGCGACGCCGTTGAAGATGAGATCGCCAACGTTATCAGGCCGGAACAGAATTGAGCTGTAGCGGTTAAAGACGGAAGCCTGGAAGTTGAAGTCATCCACCTTCTTCTGATAGGTCAGAATCTCGTAGGCAGAATCTTCCGATTGGTTCTCGTCGAGCTTGGCAGAATCGAATGTTGACCTTCCATTAACCGTAAACGCAGGGATCTGACCCGGATTATTCGGAATTTGAAAATCGCTGTGGTTCCCGCTGATGAGCAGTACCAATCGGCTCGTTGGGTCAAAGATGTAGGACGAATAGCCGAACAGTTTGTACTGGTCGGTATCGTCATGGATCGGGTCACTGCTTCGAGTCGGATTCTCGATGCCGATGCCGTCGTGCAAATAGTTTGCTATAACGTAATAGTTGAGTTTCCCGGCGACGCCGCCGTACTCGAAACTTGGCATGATCGTGTCGAAGCTTCCCCCATACACCGAGGCTTCCCCTTGCTGGAAGACGGCGCCATTCTTCGTGTGAATGTCGATTACGCCGGTCGTGCGAAACCCGAATTGCGCCGGCAACGCCCCGGTAACGAGCGAGACGCTGTCAGCGAAACGCGTCTCCAATTCCTGACCGAAACCGGGAATGCTTTCCGGCAGGAGCACGTCATCGATGCGGTATTGCAAATTGGCATGCTCACCGCGGACGTGAAGCTGTCCGAAAGAATCTTGAGTGACGGCAGGAAAACGCAAAATGGTTTGGTTAAACGGCGCGTTTTCGCCTTGTGCTTGTGAGTCGAGTCGATCGGGGCCGACGGTGTAACGGGTCGCGCCGAGATTCGGCACGATCTGTTCGCGCGAGATGTCGAGTTCCTGACTTTGGACGACGACTTCCTCAGCCGTCGCGGTGCCAGGTGTGGGGCTCGGCCCGGCTGTGACAGGATTTTGCGCTATTGCAATGCTCCCCCCGAGGAGCAGCACGGCGGCTGCGGTTAAAAGTTTTTTCATTGAGATATTTGAGAAATGGATTTTCCAAGGTGTGATTGGTTATTGGCTTCGCGGTTAACGCGAAGACACGTGAAAGCGGCGCGCGGTGGATCGGTCGCTCCGCGGACGATGCTAAAGACAAATGCGGCTGGGCCGCCTGATTAACATCGAGCAGCGGACTGCTCGATCCACCAGTGATGCTACGCCGCAGGTGGCGCGTGCTCGAAAATGCGCGCGCCAAGAAACGGCGATTCGACCCACTGCGGGGTCAACGCCGGAATTTTGGAAAAGTGAACGGCCGGGACGGGTGCGCCAACCAGCGGCACATGAGCAGCGTGATTGTAACTGCCGGACGCAATCATTGTCGCTGCGCAGCTGTGCTCGACGCGATTCGCATCCTTGTGGACGCGCTGGTGCAATTGCGGTGAAACACTCAGCGCGAGCGCCCAGAGAAATGCCGCGGAAACGAATGCCGCGAGAAGAGCGCGCCCTCGATTTGTTGAACGGGCAAACGCGCTCATCGCGCTGCGAGCTTGTGACCTGGGCGCGTGTAGTGCAAGGATTTTCTGCAAGATCGTCGGGGAGACAGGCGGTGGCGGCGTCCTCAGCTGCAACCGTTTGGATTTGCGCGCGAGGACACGCGCCGCCACACCGGCGCGCGCTGCCAGAAAATTGATTGTCCGTCGCTTAGCGAGCGCCTATTCTCGCCGCCTTATCTTACTTAGGGATGCCGGCAGCGATATCTAATGAACAATCGTATTGTCACTACCCCTGAGAACCTGAGCGCTACTGAGCGCCTGGTTCGCGAACATTTAAACATTACGGCGAGCGGAGATACGGAGGCCGTGGAAAGGAATGTGACCTCCGATTTCTTCAACCACCGTTGCATAGACGAGCCGATGGAAGCTCGCCAGCGCGGACCGGAAGGACTAAAGGCTACGATCCACTGGCTTCACAGGGCCTTCACCGATATGCGCTTCGAATTTCATGAAGTGCTTGTCGCGGGAGATCGCGCAGTCGCCCGTGTCACCTTGCACGCCCGTCAACACGGACCGTTTGTGGTGCATGACTCTCCCGACGGCCGAGTGACCGATGCGTTTCCTTCGAACGGACGTGCCTTTGCTGCTCCGCAGACCCACTGGTTCAGGATTGCCGGCGGCGCCATCGCTGAACACGACGCCGTTCGCGACGACCTCGGAATGGCCAAGCAACTTGGATGGATTCCGCCCACGGCGATCTACATCGTTCGCATGCTGCTGACCCGTAGACGCGAACGTCGTGAGCAGCGTCGCAACGCCAGCACTTTGTCGCGCTCCGTGCCCCACAACGCCTAACCAGGCGAAGCTTGAAATCAAGACAAGTCCTAACCGCTGGCCGCCTATGAAAAGGGAACGGCTCGCCTTCGCCAGCGGAGGCAAGCTCCGTCTCGTTAGACCCACATAACGCAATGACCCCGCTTTCGCCTCAATTAATAAGGAGATCTGATTGAATACTGTCCGCCGTGTGAGCTACGTTTTTCTCTGCATCGTCCCGTTTCTTAGTTTCGTTGCGGTCGGCGTGCGCACCCTTCGCGTCCCAGAAGTCTCCCGGTTTTGTTGTCGGAATCCGGGCTGTCCCATTCATCATGCCTTTCTTGTTTAGTGTGGTCTTGCTCCGGCGCGCGGGTGAAAAGCAACGCTGAGAAAAGCGCTAACCAGCTGCTGCAGCAGACTTCCGAAGATTAAGACAGAAACCCAGTCAACGGACTGGTCGCGGCAGCTGCGCTCAATTTTTCGGCCAAGCCGATCTCGCGAGCTTCCCGTCCCGCTTCAATTGCTTTTTTAAATGCTTTCGCCATCCGAATAGGATCGGAAGCGATCGCAATGGCGGTGTTGACCAGCACCGCATCAGCGCCCATCTCCATCGCTTCCGCCGCCTGACTCGGCGCGCCAAGTCCTGCATCGACAACTACCGGCACCGTGGCTTGTTCGATAATGATCTCGATTTGCGGGCGCGTTTCGATTCCGCGGTTGCTGCCGATTGGCGAACCGAGCGGCATCACCGTGGCGGTGCCCACATCCTGCAATCGCTTCGCCAGCACAGGATCGGCATTGATGTAGGGCAGAACTGTGAATCCGTCCCTCACCAGAATTTCGGCGGCCGCCAGCGTCTCGACTGGATCCGGAAGCAAGTAGCGCGGGTCCGGGTGAATCTCGAGCTTGATCCAGGTCGGCAAGCCTGCGCTTGCGGCGAGTCGCGCCAGGCGCACCGCCTCAGTCGCATTGCGGGCGCCGCTTGTGTTCGGCAAAAGAAGGAAACGCTTCGGATCGATAAAATCGAGAATGTTCGCAAACGGATCATGTTTGCCGGAAATATCGGCGCGACGCAATGCCACCGTCACAAGCTCCGTCCCGCTCGCAATCAGCGCGTCGCGCATCAGCTCGTTTGACGCAAATTTTCCCGTGCCAACGATGAGGCGCGACGTGAACTCGCGATCCGCGATTTTCAGTTTTGAAGGCTTGTCCGCCATTGTGAAAACAATAAACGAATTTACGAATGCTCGCGAATTCGGAGCTCCTAGCAACGGCTCTGGGAGCGATTGCTAAACGCGCCTCACAGAGGCGCGGCTACAGGAAGCGGATTTTTCTTGTACGCAAGGCCACTCGATGAGAATAGGGAACGATGACCGAATTTGATCTTCGCCGGAGAGATTGCGTCGAGGGGATGTCGCGGCTTCCAAATGAACATGTCGATCTTGCCGTAACCTCTCCGCCGTACAATCTCGGCGTCCGTTATAGGAAATTTTTCGACCAGCAAGATCGGCAATCGTATCTGCGATGGTGTCGAAAGTGGGCCGCGGAAGTGCGAAGAATTCTAAAATCGAGTGGCTCATTTTTTCTGAACATCGGGTCTGCACCGTCAAACCCGATGTTGCCCAACGAAATCGTGATGGAACTGCGCGATTTCTTTGTTTTGCAGAATACAATTCACTGGATCAAATCCGTTTCTATCCAAGATCGATCTTGTAGCCGTCGCCCTGTGGGCGGCGCGACACACATGGATCGAACACAGCCGAACGCTTCCCACGGAGAAGCGGCTACAGCAGTTCGCTCGTATGGACATTTCAAACCAATCAATTCGAAGCGATTCCTAAACGACTGCCACGAATACATCTTCCATTTCACAAAAACCGGTCACGTCGAAATTGATCGGCTCGCGCTTGGAGTTCCGTATCAGGATAAAACCAACATTGCCAGGTGGTCGCATACACGGGGTAGCGATCTGCGATGCCGTGGCAATACCTGGTTCATCCCCTACGAAACAATTCAGAGCCGGGCGAGAGAACGCCCGCATCCGGCGACGTTTCCGGTGCAGTTAGCCGAATGGTGCATCAAGCTGCACGGCCTGTCTTGCGTGCACACGATGCTCGATCCATTTCTTGGAATCGGAAATTCAGCGATCGCAGCGCAACGATGCGGCGTGAAAAAATTTATTGGATTCGAAATCGACGAGACCTATCTGGCAGAGGCGAAGCGCCGTGTGAGCAAAATCCTGTAGCCGCTTCGCTGCGCAAAGCGCGATCCAGATGCTATTCACGCGCCGGTTGCGCCGCCCACAGGGCGGCGGCTACAGAAGAGTCCTATCTTTCGGCGATTCGATCGCCGGAAATTTCTCGAGCGACTTGACCAAATTCCCCGGCAAAGGCCGAACACGATCGAAGATGCGCGCCGCTAGAGGCTTGGCCGTCGTGTAACCGGCAGCGAACATTTCGAGACGCGCATCGAGATTATCGATGTAATGCAGCGCCATCGCTTCGGGCGTTTTCGGACTAACGGGCGAACCAAATTCGGGCTCGCCATGGTGCGCGCCGATTAAGTGAAGCAGATGCAGACGAACATCCTCCGACGCGGGCGCGAGATCTTTCCAAGCGCCTGCATTCTCCACGCTGATTTTTCGCCAAAGCGAATTGACCAGTTCGAGACCGATCGAGATGTGACCCATGAGCTCGCCACGTTCATCGTAGCTCATATTAAAACCATTCTCAGGCATCTGATTTTCCCAGAGTTTTCCGCAATCGTGAAACAAGATGCCGGCCAGCAGAAGATCGAGATTCAGTTCCGGATACAACGGCGCGATTTCTTTTGCCACGCGCATCATCTGGGCGGTGTGCTCCACCAGTCCGCCACGGCGGGCGTGATGGTAATTGCGCGCCGCAGCCGTCCGTCGGAAACGATCGCCCCACTCTCTTAGAAATGCGTCGCACAACGCGCGCAGTCGGGGATCGGCAATCGTCCCGGTCGTTTGGGCAATAAATTCCCAGTCTGCGCCCTGCTTGGCGCGCAAATCCGCCGGACCTTGCAGTAATTCAATTTTTTCCTGATCGATCAGCGGGCGCACGGTCCATTTGCGCGCTTCAAGTCCGTATTGCTGATGCCGGTGAAACTCGCCGGAGAGCTCGATGAAATTGTCGGTCGTGAGCGCGCTGCACGCTTTGTAGGCAGGGTGATCGCTCCAGACACGCAGCGTCATGCGATCGCAGGCATCGGCAAGAACAAGCTCGCAATAAGGCTGCTGTTCGCGAGTCAATTTTGGGTTCGCACTCTCCACCTGCACGTGCACGCGCGCCGGCACTGCGCCATTTTGCGCCGCTCGCCGGATTTCTGTGAGAGTCATTAGATTCATCTTTTTAAATCTATCACGAGTCCCAACCGGCGCTCGCGCAGGATGGACTTCAAGTCTGTCTCGGCGGACATGCTTCCAGCATGTCGAGCACTACGGCAAGCTAGAAGCTTACCGGCCGAGTCAGGCAAGGATGCCTGACCTCCAGGTAACTCAATCGATCATGCGCCGATTGATTCCGGCATAGGCATCGACGCGCCGGTCCCGCAGAAATGGCCAATGGGTACGATGTTCGTTCACCCGATCCCATTCCACGTCGGCGATCACAATTTCTTCTCGGTCCACTGAACCTTTCGCAATAATTTCGCCACTCGGCGCCGCGATAAAGCTTTGTCCCCAAAACTCAATCCCGTCACCGCCTTCGGGCGCTTCATGTCCGACGCGATTCGCGGCCGCGACGTAACAACCGTTGGCAATCGCGTGACTCCGCTGAATTGTTTCCCAAGCAGAATATTGGTCCGCGCCGAACTTCTTCTTTTCCGATGGATGCCACCCGATGGCAGTCGGGTAAAATAATATCTCCGCACCACGCAAGACGGTGAGTCGCGCCGCTTCCGGATACCATTGGTCCCAGCAAATACAGACGCCAACCTTTCCCCGCGCCGTCGGCCACGCCTGAAACCCGAGATCGCCCGGCGTGAAATAAAATTTCTCGTGATAGAGCGGATCATCGGGAATGTGCATCTTGCGATATTTTCCGAGCAATTTTCCGTCGCCGTCGATGATTGCCGCAGTGTTGTGATATACGCCTGCGCTCCGTTTCTCGAAAAGCGACGCGATAATCACGACGCCAGTCTCCCGCGCGACGTCTCCCAATGCCGATGTCGATCTTCCCGGAATTTCTTCAGCCAGCGCGAAGTTTTTGTGATCTTCCGCCTGGCAAAAATATTGTGACCGGAAAAGCTCCGGCAAACAAATGATCTGCGCGGCCTGCCTGGCAGCCTCGCGAATGAACTCGACCGCGTGCGCGAAATTTTTATCTGGCTCCGGGCCACACCGCATCTGCACGAGGGCGACGCGCGAAGTGCGATCCGACATTGTGCTACTTGATCGAATCAGCTGGCACGATCTTGATGCTTTCGATCACCACCCGCTTGGTCGGTTTGCTGTTCTCGCCCGAGCTGCTTCTGGTCACAGGCATATCACCGATTTTTCCCAGCACGTCATCGCCTTTGATCAACTTACCGAACGTGGCGTATTGATGATCTAGACGCGGAACGCTCGCGAGACAGATGAAAAATTGCGATCCGGCTGAATCCGGATCGGAACTGCGCGCCATGGAGATGACGCCGCGCTCATGGGAGCGGTCATTGAATTCGGCTTTGATTTTGTAACCCGGTCCGCCTTCTCCATAGCTGGTTTCTTTACCCGTGTCTTTCGAGTTCGGATCGCCGCCCTGGATCATGAATCCCTTGACAATGCGATGGAAAATTGTGCCATCGTAAAAACCGGAACGCGCCAGTTTTTTGAAGTTCTCGATCGTGTTGGGAGTAGCGTCGTTCCAAAACCGCACGACCATATCGCCTTCGCTCGTTTTGATGATTGCCACTTCGTTGGATGCATTCATTGGAGGATTCCCCTGGTTTTCTTCAGCGGCAAAAAGCGCTGAGCTCAGCAACAGCGCCACCGCCAAGACGGACAATTTCATTTTGACAAGTGCCACGAAGCTTCGCCCCTGTCACGGCGAACTGTAGAGGCAGGCGTGTCGCCTGCTGGGGTAAATGATGCAGCCGACACTGCTGCCGCTACAACGTGTTGGCGTGGTACTCCTGTAAACTGCGCACGCGCAATTTGCGCTTTTGCAACGAGCGGATTCCGTTCGCACTGGCCAGGGCGGCCCGCACCGTCGTCATGATCGGTATCCGTTGGGCGAGAGAGGCATTGCGAATGCGCACTTCGTCCTCGCGCGGAATTTTTCCACTAGGCGTGTTGATGATGAATTTGATGTCGCCATTTTTTACGCGGTCGAGAACGTTCGGACGGCCTTCCCGGAGCTTGAAAACTTTTGTGACTGGAATTTTCGCTGCCGCCAACACGTTGAATGTGCCGGCGGTGGCAATGATTCCGAACCCAAGCCTTACAAATTCACGCACAACCGGGACAACAGCCTGCTTATCGCTGTCCTTTACGCTGACGAAAACGTTTCCGCCGGTGGGCAAAGGCGGCGGCGCGGCCATCTGCGATTTTGCATAAGCGAGCCCAAGATCGACGTCCATTCCCATCACTTCACCGGTCGATTTCATCTCGGGGCCGAGCGAAATATCTACGCCTTCATAGCGTAGAAACGGGAAGACGGCTTCTTTAACAGAGTAATGCTTCGGCACGATTTCCTTGATAAAGCCGAGCTCAGGCAAGGATTTCCCGGCCATCACTTTCGCGGCCAGCTTGGCCAGCGGGACTCCGATCGCCTTACTCACGAAGGGGACGGTTCGCGACGCGCGCGGGTTCACTTCGAGGACATAGACATCTTCGCCTTTCACCGCGAATTGCACATTCATTAGACCCTGTACGTTTAACTCCCGCGCCATGGCTTTCGTTGCTGCAGAAATTTCATCGAGAACTTTTTGCGGCAACGAGAATGTCGGAATCACGCAGGCGCTATCGCCGCTATGAATACCAGCTTCCTCGATGTGCTCCATAATCGCGCCGATCACCGTAGTTTTGCCGTCGGAAATGCAATCCACATCCACTTCGATTGCGTCCTCCAGGAAACGATCGACGAGCACCGGCCGGTCCGGTGTCACTTCAATTGCACTCGCCATGTAACGGCGAAGATCTTCCTCATTGTAGACAAGCTCCATCGCGCGGCCTCCAAGCACGAAGGAAGGCCTAACGAGCACCGGGTACCCCGTCTTGTTTGCAATCGCGGCCGCTTCGTCGGTCGTCACGGCTGAGCCGCTCGGGGTCTGGCGCAAGCCGAGTTTGTCGAGCATGGCCGCGAATAATTGGCGATCTTCCGCGGTCTCGATGCTTTCGGGCTGGGTCCCGAGGATGGAAACGCCCGCCGCCTTCAATCCATTGGCGAGATTGAGCGGGGTTTGACCACCGAACTGCACGAAAACGCCCTCCGGTTTTTCTTGATCGTAAATATTAAGCACGTCCTCAAGGGTGAGCGGCTCGAAATAAAGCTTGTCGCTCGTATCGTAATCGGTCGAAACCGTTTCCGGATTCGAGTTGACCATGATTGTTTCAAAGCCGAGCTCGCGCAGGGCGAAGGCTGCGTGCACGCAGCAGTAATCAAACTCGATTCCCTGCCCGATGCGGTTCGGTCCGCCGCCTAGGATCATGATCTTGCGTTTGCCGCTCTCACGCCGCTCGTTCTCGTCGCCATAAGTCGAGTAGTAATACGGCGTGTAAGCTTCGAACTCCGCCGCGCAGGTGTCGACGAGGCGATAGGTGGGCAGAACGTCTGCGGATTTTCGTTTGGCGCGAATGATTTCTTCCGAGGAACTGCATGCGATTGCGAGTTGCCGATCTGAGAAGCCAAGCTTCTTTGCGCGAAGCAGTTTGTCTCGGGTAGCGCACTCGTCCCGAGTGTTCGTTTCGGCGTCTCGCCGAGATGTTTTATCGGCGGCGAAATCTTTCTCTGGGTACCACACCCACGGGTAATCCTCATTTGAATGGACTATGTTCGCGTCCCACGGATTGCGTGTAACATAGTTAAATTTTTCCTCGAGATCCGTCTCCGAGCGAATCATTCGGTCGTGCCATTCTTTTTCCCAAACGTCACCTCCAGAACGCGATTCCTTATTGATTTCGTGTGCGGTGAAAGATTTTACCGAATGCAGCAATTCGCTCAGCGACCAGAAGACAGGTCTTCCTTTAGCATCATCTGCCTTGACTGCGGGCTCAAACAATATGTGGACGTGGTCAGGCATCACGCACGCTGCATAGAGCTCGTACCTATTTTGATGAAAATGCCGGATCGCGTTTAGCGTGACCGTCCGCGCTTCGGGACTGAGTTGTATGCGATTCCGGGTTCCAAATGTGACCAGATATTTTGCCCAAGGCCTCTCAAAGTGTGGCAGGCGCCGTCGCGAATACGTTGCGCTTGTTGCGGAAGCAGTGGCGGACGAGACGTCCGCCACTGCACGCGAGACGTGTGCGCTACCCAGCACATACGTTTCCTTCACAATCTGCTCCAGGTTCCGCAAGAACCATTTATCGATCTTTGTTAGTTCGAACGCCTCGTCGATCAACATGCCATCCTGGAATGCCTGCGCGAGATAAAAGATTCGTTCCGCATTCGGAATCGAAAGCTTTAGACGCAGCGTTTCCGGATCGACATGTTTATCTGCGCCATCGCCGCACAAGCCGAAGCGCTTGATCTCCAAACTGCGCAGCGCTTTTTGCAACGCTTCCTTAAACGTGCGTCCAATCGCCATCGCTTCACCGACGCTTTTCATTCGTGTCGTCAACGTCCCATCTGCTTGCGGAAATTTTTCGAACGTGAAGCGCGGAACTTTGACGACGCAATAATCAATCGTCGGCTCGAAGCAGGCCGGTGTCTCCCGTGTGATATCGTTTTTGATCTCATCGAGTGTGTAACCGACGGCGAGTTTTGCCGCGATCTTCGCGATCGGAAATCCGGTCGCCTTCGAAGCGAGCGCGCTCGAACGTGACACGCGGGGATTCATTTCGATGACGACCATGCGGCCGTTATCAGGATTAACTGCGAACTGAATGTTCGATCCACCGGTCTCCACTCCGATCTCGCGGATCACTGCGAAGGCCGCGTCGCGCATCATCTGGTATTCTTTGTCGGTCAACGTTTGCGCCGGCGCGACGGTGATGGAGTCGCCGGTGTGCACTCCCATCGGATCGAAATTCTCGATCGAGCAGACAACTACACAGTTGTCCATCCGGTCGCGCATCACCTCCATCTCGAATTCTTTCCAGCCGACGAGTGATTCATCGATCAAGACTTCGTTGACCGGCGAAAGATCGAGACCGCGCGCCGCGATCGCGTCCAACTCGTCGCGGTTATAAGCGATCCCGCCTCCCATTCCGCCCAGCGTGAACGCGGGGCGAATAATGAGTGGGAATGTCCCGATCTCATCAGCGACTCGGTTTGCATCGACCAGTGAGCGCGCCACGCCGGAGCGCGGCAGATCGAGGCCGATGCGCAACATCGCTTCCTTGAACAATTGTCGATCTTCGCCCTTCGCGATGGCTTGAGCGTTTGCACCGATCAATTTCACGCCATGGCGCGCGAGCGCACCGTTCCGATAAAGTTCCATCGCGGCGTTAAGTGCGGTTTGCCCTCCCATCGTCGGCAAAAGCGCGTCTGGCTTTTCGCGCTCGATGATGGCCTCGATCACCTCGGCCGTGATCGGTTCGATGTAAGTGCGATCGGCAAATTCCGGATCGGTCATGATCGTGGCCGGGTTTGAGTTCACCAGAACGACTTGATAACCTTCTTCGCGCAGCGCCTTGCACGCCTGCACGCCGGAATAATCAAATTCGCAGCCCTGCCCGATCACGATAGGACCGGAGCCGATGAGCAAGATTTTTTTGAGCTGATCGTTCCGCGGCATCTGCGCAGCGCGGAGAATAAGCGCAAACGCGCGAAAATGAAGTAGGAATCGTTACGCCACTTGCGCCATCCGTTGTCGATCCAGGTACACTTTGCAAATGCTTTTGATGCGGGTGAGCACGTAATAAATCGTCTGGCTGCGAATGCGGACCAGTTCCGCGCCGACGATACGTGTGACGAAATCGCTCGGCAGATCGAGAATTTCCTGTGGCGTGCAGCTCTCCAAGCCTTTGCAAAGAACCGCGGTCATCGCGCGGGTGAGCGTCTGCACTTCCGGACCGAGCGTCATACGGATGTGGGCTTTGCCGTTTTCATCGACATGCAGATAAACGCCGACAGTGTCCATGCATTCCTCGTCTTTGCGGACGTCGACAAGATTAAAATTTTCACCTTCGCGCGGCTCCTGTTTCTTCGCGTTGTCCGCATAGGAGACGAGCGTCTCGCGCCGCTCATCTTCTGGCAATGATTCGAAGAGATTTATGATCTTGTTGAGCTTGACCGGATACATTCCATCGGAACGGATTTCGGCGGCACCCGACTCATCTAATTTGCCGCAATCTTTGCTCATCTTTGGCTTAAGCGCCCTTTTCGATTGGCGCACCGACCTTGTTACCCCATTCGGTCCATGAACCGTCGTAATTGCGGACGTTATCGAGTCCGAGGAGATACGTCAGCACAAACCAAGTGTGGCTCGAGCGTTCGCCAATCCGACAATAAACGACTGTGTCGGTGTCCGGCTTAACGCCGCACTGATCGAAGTAAATTTTCGCCAGCTCGGATGCGGGCTTAAACGTGGCGTCGTCGTTGGTGGCCGTTTTCCACGGCATGCTCTTTGCCTTCGGAATGTGACCGCCACGCAGAACCCCTTCCTGCGGATACTCCGGCATGTGAGTGATCTCGCCCTTGTATTCTCCGGGCGAACGCACATCGATCAACGGCTTGTCGGCCTTGCTTTGCGCGAGCGCTTCATCGGCAAAGGCCCGAATCTCTTTGTCGAAGCGTTTTTTCGGCATTGGATAATTCGCCTTCGGATATTTTGGAACATCTCGGGTCATTGGTCGCTGTTCCGCTTTCCATTTGTCGCGGCCACCGTTCAAAATTTTCACTTTTTCATGCCCGAACAACCGGAAGGCCCAGAGCGCGTAGCATGCCCACCAGTTCGCCTTGTCCCCGTAAAAAATGCAGGTCGTTTCAGGCGTGATGCCGTTCTTGCTGCAAAGCTCGGCGAATTTTTCCGGCGTGATATAATCGCGGATCACCGGGTCTTGCAGATCGGCGCGCCAATCGATGTGCACGGCACCGGGAATATGCCAGGTGTCGTAAAGGAGGACGTCTTCGTTCGACTCGACGATCCGGATACCCTCGTCGTTGAGATGCTTCTCCAGCCAATCGGTTTCCACCAGAGCTTCAGGATGCGCGTATTGCGTAGGATGCGTAGACATAAGGCCACAAATTTCAATCCGCTTTCCAATCAGAGCAAGAGGATTTGAACCGGCGCAGCAGGCGTCGGGCGAGGCTCCCCAAGTCTAGTCTGCGCTGTACTTCGCGAGTTTCACCTGACTCCGAACCGCCGTGAAAATTTTGCGAATACCGACCTCATTCGCGATGTTGGCCAGGAACGCAGGAAGTTTTCCGCCGCCATCGGTGTAAATACAATAAGTCGCGCGAGTTTTAGCCGCGCCGGCCGGTTCCAATAGCCACCTGCCTTCGTTCACCTTGACGCGCAACACGCCCGGCCTCTCACCGGGACCAGAGGCGTTCGCAGGCTCCCATTGATCAAGAAAAATGAGTCCGCCCTGGCCAAGCCACGACTTCTTCCAAATCCGCAGAGTATAATCGCGGTCGCTGACGACTTTCGGTGAAAGTCGCTGATAACTATAAATCGAATCGCCTTCTCGCTTGATGAGCCGGCACTCCGCCGTGTAGGGCATGAACTTGGGATAACTTTCCAGGTCATCGAGCACCTTATGCACAGCGCGGGAGGAGGCGTCGATTTGGCCTACCGCCTTGAATTCTTTCAACGATGAACCGGCTCGCGCACGGCTGGAGAAAGAGATGCCACCAGTTTCCTTAACAAACTTCCATCCATCATTCGCATCGGGCGATTGGATAAACTCGTCCGCGAAGATCGACAATGGCGAGGTTCCTCCGAAAAAGAGGAAGAGCGCTGCTAACCGTCGCCACTCCATTTTGTAATTTAGCGAGTTATCTCAGCGAAGCCACCGGCCACCTGCCCTGCGAATCAAACCCGCTAACGCGTCCCAGCCACTAACTCTTGTGCAGGATAAAGCACGCCATTCTTCATCACGCTGTCGATGTCCGATGCATGTCCGATGTCGTCGAGCGGATTCGATTTTAGAATCACGAGATCGGCAAAGTTCCCTTTGTCGATGGAGCCGATGTGCGCGCCGATGTCGCCGTCGAAAAGTTTGGCGGCGTTTGCGGTGGCGCATTGCAGAATCTGCATCGGCGAGAGACCGGCTTCTTTCATGAGTTGAAATTCGCGAAAAAGAGCCGGCCCATGAATCGTGCCGATATTTCCGGCGTCGGTGCCCGCCGCGATGGTGATGCCGGCGTCTTCGAGCGTCTTCAAATTTTTGAGTGCGACATCGTAAACTTTTTTGATTCGATCAAGCGCAGCATTTGGATCGGCCAGCGCAGTCTTAATGCGTTCCGGCAACTGATCTTGCGGAATCTTAGTCACATCGAGTGTCGCAATCACTTCCGGATTACCCCACGCTTTTTCTTCCGACGTCAGATTCAGTTTATTTGCGAAGGTGCGTCCGTAGCGCTCAAAGACCACAAGCGTCGGACATAGGATCGTATGTCGATCTTTCAGTAATTTCACAAATGCATCATCGACTTTCTTGTCGATCACGCTGTGGACAAGGACGTCGGCGCCTTCTTCCAGCGCGGCGCGCGCAGTCTCAAGCTCAGTCGCGTGAACCGCGACACGCAATTTGCGAGCGTGACTTTCTTCGACTGTCGCGCGAACGATCGGCCGAAAGCTGTCGACCGGATGGTCCTTATCGACAATGTACCAAATCTTCACGAGATCGGGATTTTGGGCGGCGAGCTTGCGCACAAATTCGCGGGCTTGATCCGGCGTGTCGATCTTAACGATGGGCGGATCGCCGAGATCGAGTTGCGGCCGCGAGACGCTCGAGATCAACGGTCCGGCCACGACGACGCGCGGCGCTTTCGTAGTCGAGTTGGCGATCTTGCGCATCTCAAAATTCCAAAACGGTCCGCCAACATCGACAACCGAGGTGATTCCGCTGCGCAAGTAGCGACCGAATGTGTCTGGCAAATTGCGTTTGATCCATGCGATTTCATCCGGGTACGGCCGCACTTTGGTTAGATCGACAACGTCCGGCCGCGTGAACAGATCGCCCGATTGAAAAAAGTGCACATGCGTGTCGATGTAACCCGGCAAGATAAATTTGCCGGCGCAATCGATCACGCGCGCATCTTTCGACACCGATGCGGTGATTTCGTCGCCGAGATCGGTGATGCGATCGCCATCGATTAGGATCCGCGCGCTGGTGAGTACTCGCTCAGTTCCAGGATTGATGAGCGTGCCGTTAATGAGCGCGAGTTTTTCGGCGTGCGCGGTGAGCGCGAAGATCGACAATGCGAAAGCGAATGCGATTTTGAGTTTCATAGCAACAGGTTCCTCGACTTTGCGGGATAAAAATGCACCGGTGATAGCGCAGTCTTAGCATCAGTTCTTTCCCTCTACTAGAGCCGCCGCTTCGTGATCGATCGCAGTGTAGTCGGGCTTGCGCGGTCGCAAATAGAATTCGTCGATGGCAATCTGGAAAAGCGCCGCAGCCGGCACGGCAAGAACCACTCCAAGGAGCCCGAACATTGTGCCCGTTGCAAGCGTGAAGAACAAGATGTTGACCGGGTGCAATCGCATCTCTTTACCGAGCACGCCCGGAACAAGGAGGTTTAGTTCGATCTGATAAACCAGCATGATGACCCCAAGCGCGAGCCAGAATTTTGTTGCACCCAGGCTGAGCGCGACGAGCAGGATCGGGATGGAAACGAGAAATGCGCCGATGTTCGGAAGGAACTCACCGAAAAACGCGAACACACCGAACATGAGCGCCGGCTGCACGCCGACCAGCCAAAGTAATGTGCCTACGGAAAGGCCGGTGATCACACCGTTGATGGCGACGCCGCGCGCCCATGCGATCATTTGTCGCATGAGTCGCGCCAGTGTGCGGTAGGCCTGTTCGCGATAACGATCGGGCGCGAGTGCGAGATACGCGGCGACGAGCGGTCGCGGGTTGGCCAGCACGAAGATGAGCAATAGAACCGCGAACACGGCACTGACGAGCCCGCCAACCAAACCGATTGTCGATCTTAGCAAGATGTTCCCGAGTGTTCCGGCGGCCGCGCCAACTCTCCCGGCGATTTCATCGCTACGTGGCAGCGCTTCGCGAACCGCTGGATAATTTTGAGTGAGCGATTCTATGCGTGTGCGAATACCTTGCCAAACTTTCGGCGCACTCTGCACCAGTTCCTGACTTTGTCTGGCCAGTGGAGGAATTGCAAAGAGGATGATTGTTCCGGTGACAGCAACAAGCGTAAGCATCAGAAGGATCACACTTGCGAGGCGCGGAACGTGGTGCTTTTGCAACCAGACGACGATCGGGTTAAGAACCATGGCGAGGAGAAAAACGATCGCGAAGAGCAAGACCACGGGCTGAAGCGACCGCAGAACGAACCAGAGGATAACGAGCAAAAAGACCAGCCCGACAATGTGCCGAGCGCCGCGGTAACTCAGCGGCGCGTCTTGATTTCGATGATCGGATTCTTTCATGAAACGCGATGTGTCTGGCACGAGGAGTGCTAACCGGAATTATTAGCCAAAAGGCATTAAAATTAGGTCAACCGAGCACTGCCCGAAGTCGGAGTCGGCGTCAAGCCCGGCATCAGCAGCGAAGCGAACACGCGACATTGCTTCCTCTCATCTACGTCTTAACTTCGCACCGTGTCATTTAATAACTTCGGACTTTCACCCGAGGTGGTGCGCGGCACGCAGGCGATGGGATTCATCGAACCAACGCCGATTCAGCTCCGCGCCTTCCCGATCATTCTTGCAGGCAAGGATTTAATCGGCACGGCCCAAACTGGCACCGGCAAAACCGCGGCATTCGCTCTTCCGATCATGACGTTGCTCGCGAAGCACGGGCCGTTTCGATGCCTCGTGCTCGAGCCGACGCGCGAACTGGCTGCGCAAGTCGAGACCGCTTTTCGCGATTATGGCCGCTTCACTGATTTGCGGGTCTCTCTCGTGCATGGCGGCGTCGGTTATGGCAAACAGCGCGAAGAACTCAAACGCGGTGTCGACGTTCTCGTGGCGACACCGGGCCGATTGCTCGATCTGCTCGAACAGCGCACGATGACTCTGCGGCAGGTGAATATTCTGGTCCTCGACGAAGTCGATCGCATGCTCGACATGGGTTTTCTGCCGGACGTACGACGCATTGTTGAGAAAATTTCGACAGATCGACAAACACTTTTGTTTTCGGCAACGTTGCCGCCAGAGATTGAGCGGCTTGCCGCCTGGGTGCTGCGGGATCCCGAGCTCGTGGAAATTGGCGTGCGCCGTTCGCCGGCGGAAACGGTCACGCACGCGGTTTACCCCGTGGCCGCGGAACAAAAATTCGATCTGCTTATGGCGCTGCTCGAACGAACAAATTTCGACAGCGTATTGATCTTCTGCCGCACGAAACAAAACGCCGACCGCGTCGCGCATTCCTTAAAGCATGCCAGGCATGCCGTCGCAGTGTTGCATTCCAACCGCACTCAGCGGGAGCGAATCGAAGCGCTCGAAGGATTCAAGAGCGGCAAGTATGAAGTGATGGTCGCGACGGACATCGCGTCGCGTGGGCTCGACATCGCCGGCGTGAGTCACGTCATCAACTACGATGTGCCGGAGCACCCGGAAGATTATGTCCATCGGATCGGACGCACTGGCCGGGCGCAAAACGTTGGCGATGCTTTCACTCTCGTAAACGGTGAAGAACTTCCGGCCTTGCAAGCGATCGAACATTTTATCGGCCAGAAAATTCCGCGGCTAAAACTAGGAAACTTCCCCTATCTCTACACCGCGCTCTTTGAACCGGAATCAACGGCCGGCGCTAAACGTGCCATCGGCGGCGGCCGCACTCATCGTGGATATTCGTTTGGGCGACGCCGGCGTTGAAGGTCAGGAATGGAACCAGGAGCCGCAAAAAATCGGCGAATTATGGCGCGAAGCTACGGCCGCTCGTTTGACTAACTTCACTTTGAGCAACAACTTCGCCGACCAATTTGTTTATGGGTAAACCAAAGGTCGCCAGCGAATCGAAAGATCGATTCGATCACTTGCAGAAGAAATTGGTGCCACTGTGGAAATCGATCGAGCGTTTCAATCAGGATCCGCAAACAATTGTTGTAGTGCCCTCGATATCCATCGACGCGATTAGCGAGGGCGCGGTCATGCAAGCGTATGAAGAACGCTTTCTCTTTCTCTTGCTGCTGCTGCGTCAACCTCGGGCCCGGTTAATCTATGTTACGTCGCAAGCGATTCTGCCAAGTATCATCGATTACTACCTCGATCTGCTGCCCGGCGTCATCCCGAGCCATGCGCATCAGCGGCTCTTTTTGCTCTCGCCGCTAGACGGGTCAGTGAGTCCGCTGAGCCAGAAACTGCTCGATCGGCCACGCTTCATCGAGCGAATACGTTCTTTGATCTCGGATCCCGATCGCGCCCACCTTGTTCCTTTCAACACAACCGATATGGAGAAAGAGCTGGCACTGCGGCTCGGCATTCCAATGTACGGCGCCGATCCAAAGTTTTTTTCCTTAGGAACAAAGAGCGGGTGCCGGAAAATCTTCCAGGAGGAAGGCGTCGCGCATCCGCTGGGCCATGAAAATCTCGCGAGTGCAGATGATGTGATTGAGGCCATCACGCAAATGCGCGCCAGAAAGCCTTCAATCAAGCAAGTTCTGATTAAGCTTAATGAGGGCGTCTCCGGCGAGGGCAATGCCCTCGTCGATTTAAGCGGACTCCCACCTTCTGAGGACTCGGATGCGCGGGCCGCTTTACAGGATCGCCTCAGGGCGATGCGGTTCGAGCTGAAGGGAATTACCTACGATAGCTATATGAAGGAGCTGGAAGAGCGAAAGGGAGTTGTCGAAGAACGCATCGCCGGGGAAGAGTTCAGGAGCCCAAGCGTGCAGCTTCGCATTACCCCGCTGGGCTTCGTTGAATTATTATCTACGCATGATCAGCTCCTGGGCGGTCCATCGGGGCAAAGTTACCTCGGGTGCGTCTTCCCGGCTGACAGCGCCTACGCTTCGCTGATCACGCGGGAGGCGGCAAAGGTTGGCGGTCGTCTCGCGAGAGAAGGAGTTATCGGACGCTTCGCTTTGGATTTTGTCGTGGTGAGCTCGAACGGAAAGTGGGAGCCATACGCCATCGAGATCAATTTGAGAAAAGGCGGGACGACTCATCCTTTTTTGACTCTGCAATTTCTTACTGACGGTACATACGATCCGGAGACGGCAATCTTTACTGCTCCCAACGGACAGCAAAAGTTTTTTGTTGCGAGCGATCACGTTGAATCGCCACGTTATCGTACTCTGACGCCGGACGATCTTTTCGATATCGTTGTGCGGCACGGCTTGCACTTCGGTCAAACGCGACAGACAGGCGTCGTGTTCCACATGATGAGCGCACTGGGCGAACTTGGAAGAATGGGGTTAACCGCGGTTGGCAACTCACATGAGGAAGCGAAGGCCACTTACACGCGAGCTTTGGCTGTTCTCGATCAGGAAACGCAAGGCTGTTGATTCCCTTTAGCCATAGCGTCGAGAGGTGCGCTCGAAGATTTTTTGCACTCATCGTCTGGGAGATGTTTGGCGTAGTGCTTTGCCTGCTCTACATGCAAGCGTTCCTCCTTCACGCGTTCTGCCGCTACTGCCTGTTCTCGGCAACGCCAACTTTTTTGCTCGCCGAGCTGGTGGTTCCAATCCCGCCTTCGCACGAACCACTGGTACCTTAAGTCCGATTTACTTAGGGCTGCTGATTTCAAGCGCGACCTAACATCCAATTGCGCTGGATGTTCCGAATAATCAGCGATGGCCCCGCTGCGGGCTAACGAAGGAAAATCTTATGCGAAAAAATCCTGTTTCCGAATCCGGTCTTTTCAATCCACGCGCCTTGATAGCCTTTAGTCTTGGTTCAGTGGGTGCTTTGCTCGCGATGTTCAGTCTCGCGGCAACGCCATCGAGCGGAACGTTGACCGACACGTCGGGTCCGTTGTCTTACACGGCGGGCCCGTTTTTCGTAGCAAATCCGACCCCCATACTTTTCGTTGACCAAGGCCCCGAATGCTCCGGCTCGGCACAGCCATGTGATGATTTTGCGCTGACGGTGACGTTGCCTGCCGGTTACGCCGCCGGGCATCCAAACGCCGCGGTGAAAGTCACATTGGCTTGGAACGATGCCGGCAGCGGTTCATCAGACTACGATCTCTATATTTATAAGGATACCGTCCACAACACCGACGGTAGCCAGGCGGCCAACTATCAATCCGCGAGTAGCGCCAATCCAGAGATCGCAAGCATTAGCCCTCTGTCCGATGGCACGAGCCAGTATACTGTGAAGGTCGTCCCTTACACGCCGACTGGCGAAAGCGTCCATGTGACCATCGAATTGCTGCCGGGTTCCGGCAGTGGCGGCAGTACCGGCTTCGGAGGCCCCGACCCAACCACGCCCGGCGTTCCGCGCTACCAGAATTTTTTCGCGCCGGACGGCACCTCTGCTCAGAGCAGCGATGGTGAGTTCAATATTGGCTTCAATCCGAAGACCGGCCGGATCATGACAATGAATATCGGGCCGATCTGGCGATTGACTCCACCGGAACGCCTGAGTCCAGCCAAGCCGGAGTGTTGTGAAGCGCTTTGGGAAGATAAAACCAACCTCACGACCATCACAGGTCTCGATCCGATCCTGTTTACCGATCAGAAGACTGGGCGCACTTTTGCCTCTAATTCCACCGTCGGCGCCAATGCTGTTTACGGATACAGTGACAATGATGGCGATCTGTGGGTGCCGCTGGCCGCCTCTCCGGCCAGTGGTGGGACCGATCATGAAACCATCGGTTCCGGGCCCTATCCAACTTCGTTGAGTGCGCTGTCGAACCCAGTGAACCAAGGCGAGGCAGTATATTATTGCTCCCAAAGCTTTCCTCTCGGCCCGGCGACATGTCAGCGCAGCGATACCCTCGGCGCCAGTTATGGCCCAGGCGTTCTCGCTTACGAAGGCAATGGGATCACGCAATGTCACGGTCTGCATGGCCACGTCCACGTGGCTCCGAATGGTACAGTCTGGTTGCCGGTTAATCAGTGCGGAGGAAAGCAAGGTGGCGCTGTGAGCACGGATGGTGGCACGACTTGGAGTGAATTTGTTGTGACCGGCAGCCAGTCGCAGATCAATGGCGCCGATCCTTCTGTTGGTATTGATAGCAATAGCACTGCTTATTACTGCTATGTGAACAACGAGCCGGTAGCCCCCGGCAATCCGCCCGAAGGCCATGTTCATATTAAGGTCAGCAAGGACGGCGGCAAAACTTGGATTCGCGATTTCGACGTCGGTGCATCTCATGGAATCAAGAACGCAGCCCATACCGAGGCTATTGGCGGAAGTGCTGGGCGTGCCGCCTGTGGGTTCTTAGGCACTGATGTGGCGGGCGACTACCAATCCAGTGGTTTTCCCGGCAAATGGTACGCGTTCGTCGCCACCACCTACAATGAAGGCCAGACCTGGGTGACGGTTAACGCCACGCCTAACGATCCCGTCCAAAGCAAAACCGGCATCTGGCAGCAGGGCGGCAGCCATGATGATCGAAACCTGCTCGACTTCAACGAAATCACAGTGGACGACAAAGGGCGGGCTCTCTACGGATACAGCGATGGCTGCGTGACTCCGGGCTGCATTGCGGGCACGGCTGCCGATGATTTTGTCGCCTTCATGCGTGTCGCACGGCAGTCCGGAGGCAAGAGCTTGTTCGCCAGTTTTGACACAGCCGAACCGGTAGCGCCCAAACCTCCTTGCCTCTTCGGTACGCGCGATCCCGCCGCTTCGCATCTCATTTGGAAGGCCCCGGACAACGGCGGCTCCGATATTGTTAATTATCAGATCCTCCGCGGAACATCGCCGGGTGGCGAGGTGTTGTTAAGCCAGACCGACAAAACCGCCTTCGACGACACCACGACCGATCCCGCAGTGTCACACTACTATTACGTGGTCAAAGCCATTAATGCCGTCGGCACTAGTGCCCAAAGTAACGAACTGAACCTAACCGCGGTCGCACCTCCGCCGCCGGAAGACGTCTGCGCGTTGCCCGGCCTCACCAAGCTCACTGATCCATCGGGTGACACTAGTGCGATACTGGGGATTGTACCTACGCCGGCTCCACCTGGATCGGATCTCCTTTCCTTCCAAATCGCGCAACCCTACGCCTCGGACAATATCATCAGGCTCGCGTTCACCGTCAATACGGACAACGGCGAGTCGCCGCAGCCAATAGGCTCCTCTTGGTATGTAGCGATGAAGATCATCAAGAACGGTACTACGACCTACAAGGGCGTGCACATGACTTGGAACGGGACTACGCCGACCTTTGAATCCTATACGCCGGCCCCCAATGGCAGCGGTGGGGTTGATGGCCGCTTTGTGACTGCCGGCAGCCAGAAGCCTGCCGAGGCGAGCAGCGGTTACGCACCGCCCTTCAATAAGGTTGTCATCGTAGTGAAGGCAAGCGATGTAGGCTTGAATCCCGGCGACACCATTAGCGGCTTCGTTTCCGGGGTGTCTCAGACCGCGGGCGGCGTAATCACCGGGCTCTATGATCAGATGCCTGATAGCCTCGCCTTTACCGGCAATTACACCGTAAATAGTAACCAGGTCTGCAGGCCGAACGCTGCGCCGACAGCAGTCTTAACTGCAACGCCAACATCAGGTACTGCGCCGTTGGCGGTGAAGTTCGATGGCTCGGGTTCATATGATCCGGACACCGCGCCGCCGCCGGACACCATCGCTTCCTACACATTTAATTTCGGAGATCGCTCGCCTGCGGTAACTCAACCTACGCCGATTATTTCTCATACCTATAGCGCGTCGGGCATCTATCCGGCAACGCTCACGGTTACTGATTCTCGTGGCCTGCAAAGCACGAACACTGCACAGGTTGTGATCACGGTTCGTGGAAAGCCGCCTAAGAAAAAGTAAACCGGTCTGATAGTTATTCGCGCTGCGACGTAAGTTGGCAACGTGCTAGCATGCTAAGTGTATTGTTACGTCTGCGGTATGGGTACGATAACTGTTACCAGCGTTGGGCTAAGCGGAATAAGAGCTATGTCCGAGGACGGATTGGTATGCGCTGGTATGTTTTACTTCCATTGTTCTGTTTGATCGTGGTTTCGCCGGGATGTAAGAAGCGTGAAACGCCTCGGCCCGTCCCGAGAAGCAGCCAGGAATCGAATCAGGCGCGAGTCGATGTTTGCGGACTGCTAACAAGGGAAGAGATCGAAACGGTACAAGGATCGCCTGTCAAAGAAACAAAGAGTAGCGCGCGCTCGGATGCGGCCTTTCTCGTATCGCAATGCTTCTATACCGCGACGGAGTTCAGCAAATCGGTGAGCCTGGCCGTTATGCAGCGCGACCCGGGTCGCCCGACCTCAACCAGCCCGAAAGATTTCTGGAGGGAAAGGTTTGGCCGCTACAGCGGCGACGAGAAAGAGCGCGATAAAGTTAAGGAGGAAACGCAGCGCAAAGAAGAAAAAGAAGAATCCGTTCCACCGAAAAAGATCGACCGCATCGGCGATGAAGCATTCTGGGCCAGCAATCGTTTCGGTGGCGTGCTTTATGTTTTAAAGCGTGATGTTTTCATCTCCATCAGCCTCGGCGGAACGGATGACGAAGAGACCAAGATCAAGAAGTCGAAAGCACTCGCCCAAAAAGCGCTCCAGCGCCTGTAACACCTTGCCAGTTCAGAATGTGCACTACAGCGGAAAGTCGCGTCTCGGCTCGGTAAACCGTCGCTCGGCCGGTTAAATCGCTGCTTGGCTTCGTTAGATTGCTGATCGACTCGGCGGAATGAACACCGGATCTCAGTCTACCAATTCGCTTTGTTCAGAAAAGCTAGGCTTAGCAGCCGATGCAAGGCGACCACATTTCGCCCTTTCCCCGATTCTTAAGGCAAACAATTTATCGAGGCTTCACGCTATGAAAAGAGTCCCCTCTTCAATGACCGCGCGCGCCACTATCGGCGCGCTTTTTTTTGTAATTGGTGGTTTCCTGGTTGTGTTCGCATTCTTCGCAACGGGCTTACGCTCGGCGACGCCTAGTGCCGGGACGCTAAGCCCGGGCGGCCCGACCGTGAATTGGGCCGGCACGGCGGCTGGCGGCGGGTCGCTGGACGAAAGCACATGTGTCGAGGGCGTAAACTGCGACACCTTCATGCTGACTTTGTCCGGTACACCGACTAATTGGACCGGCCTCAAAGCCCGTATTGTCATCAGTGCCGCTGACCCTTCCGGTGCGACCGACTATGACCTTTATGTCCACAAAGGTGACAATTCGGGCTCCATCGTCCCAGGCGGAGAATCAGCCCACGGGGGGACACCGCCGGAAGTTGTCGACCTTGATCCGAGCAACCCGGCAATCGGCACCGGGCAATTTTCTGTGCACGTGGTTTATTTCAGCGCCACTGCTGCCTTTCAGTATTCCGGCAGCGCCAGCGCAATATCTACATCAGCGGCGTCCGCCTTGGCTCCATCGGCGCCACAGGACACTGGCCCGAAGATTGGATTCGAGAATTTCGAGGCTCCGGGAACGCTGGTGCAAGTTGCCTCGAGCAGTCAAGGGCCCACCGCGCATACCGTGGAATACATGGGACATGACGCGGGCGAACCTTCGGTCGGAGTCAATTGGAAGTCACCAAACTCAGTCACCGGCGTGACAAACTTTCAGTCGGATCTCCAAACGCTGTTCATAAAGTTCGATGATTCCTGTCCACTAAACGGCCAGAAAGCAACATGGTATAACAGTCCAGCACCGACATCTTTGTTCGTCGATTCCGATCCAATCGGTTTCACTGACCGTGACACGGGTAGGGTCTTCGCTGGGGAGCTGACTTTGACCTCTCCCTCATGCAAAATCTCTTTCACCGATACCGATGGCTTGGACGCGTTAGGGCAACCAACGCTTGCCGGCTGGTCACCGAGTTCCGGGCCGCTCGGATCTGGCATTGACCACGAGACGATCGGCGGCGGTCCATATCATACGCCTGTTCCGTCGCTGCCGACGCCGTACCCGCACGCAGTTTATTATTGCTCGCAGGATCTCGTTACTGCGTTTTGCTTACGCAGCGATGATGGGGGAGCCACTTACGGTCCTCCCGTTGCAACCTACACGTCACAATGCGGCGGGCTCCATGGTCACGTAAAGGTCGCACCGGACGGAACGGTTTATCTTCCCAATAACAGCTGTGGTGGGACTGGAGCCGTTGTAGTCTCAGAAGACAACGGTTTGACATGGAACATACGCCCGGTTCAGAACGCAACGAGTCAGACCCGCGCTAACTCCAATCTTCAAGATCCAGCCGTTGGGATCGACAGTAACGGTCGTGTCTACTTCGCGATGTCTAGTAGTACAGTGGCTGGCAGTGCTATCGGTGGTTCTAACGCAGTCGTGGCGACATCCAACGACCGCGGCCAGACGTGGCAGAACATTTTCGATGTGGGCGCAGTTTACGGTCTAAAAAACATCGCCTTCCCGGCGGCAGTGGCAGGCGATGCGGGCCGCGCTAGTGTGGCCTTCTATGGCTCGACCACATCCGGAGATGGCTCCGCAAACAGTTTCAGCGGCGTCTGGCATCTCTATGTTGCCAATACATTCGACGGCGGACAGACTTGGACAACAACTGACGCTACACCCAACGATACATTGCAACGCGGCTGTATCTGGTCGCACGGCGGCGCGGACATCTGCCGCAACCTTCTCGACTTTTTCGACATGACCGTTGACAAACAGGGGCGCGTTGAGGTCGGATACGTAGATGGGTGCACCGATGGCACCTGCGTACAGGCGGCGCTGACCGCAAAGGGCAACGCCTATACCGCGAGAGGTGTAATTGCGCGGCAGTCGAGCGGACGCCGGCTTATCGCTAGCTTCGATCCACCGAACCCGCTACATGCTAAATCCGTGCCCGGCATGCCTTCGGTAACACAGCGAAGGGTAGGTTCATCGGTGCGTCTCGCGTGGTCCGAGGCCGACACAGGCAATTCCAATATCAAAAGCTATCAGATATGGAGAGGCACGGCGAGTGGCGCTGAAACTTTACTGACGAGCGTTGGAGGAACCCAGACAACATATAATGACCTGACAGCCACCGACATTACCAAGACCTATTATTATAAGGTGCTTGCGGTAAACAGCGTCGGCATGTCCTGCGCGAATAATGAAATTGCTGCGCCTTACATTGGTGACACGTGTAGCGGTTTGATCCTCCAGCGAACTCCGCCCGGTCATCCAGAACAGCCTGCGCAGGGCGCCGCTCCTGCTTCGCTTGCCATCGACTACATTGCGGCCGGTGAGCCTCCTTCGACAAGCAACCTAATGTTCAAAATGAAAGTAACTGATCTTAGCAGCGTGCCGCCTAGCAGTAGGTGGAGGATGGTCTGGAACTCGTACGCGGCGCAATCGTACGATCCGGCAGCCGAGCAGTTCTATGCTGGTATGAGGACTGATCAGAATGGAACTATCACCTTTGAGTATGGGACTGTTGCCACGGCAGTCGTGGGTCTGGTTATCGGTGTCCCGACGGAAACTCCAATCGGAGCTTTGCCTGGAAGCAGTTTTAATGCTGACGGTACGGTCACGCTTGTCGTGCCGAAATCCGCGGTCGGAAATCCACAGCCGGGAGATCTGCTCGGAGCTGTTAATGGAAGGACGTTCACCGGCGATACCAGCGAGACTCAAAACTTGGAGCGGTCAACTCTGCTGGTAGATCATACGTTTGTTAAGGGGCAGAGGGACAATGGGCATCCGGCTGCCACGTACGCCGTGGTCGGCAATGTCGCCTGTGCAGGACCTACGCCAACACCGACGCCCACGCCAAAGCCCAAGCCAACACACCCTCCACACCCGTAGCGGTTACTCGCTTTAGCTGTAACTGCATCGCGCATCAGTTCGTAGTTTAGTAGAACGATGGATCAGGTCGGGGGAGATATAGCTATGCCGCGTCACGATACTTTGGTTCGCCAAAAAGGCGTTTCGCTTTTTGCGTTCTAGCGGACTAATGGGCTTGTACACTTGAAGACAATGCGAATTCTGCTGATCGAGGACGAAAGAAAAACGGCCGCCTTTCTCGCCAAAGGTCTGCGCGAAGCCAGCTTCGCTGTCGATCTTGCGCGGGATGGCGAAACCGGTTTGACGCTCGCCCGCGCGACCAGGTTCGACCTTCTCATCGTCGATGTCATGCTGCCAAACAAGGACGGCTGGGAGGTAGTCGCGGAACTGCGACGCGACGGCATTCGCACGCCCATTCTTTTTCTTACTGCGCGCGACAGCGTGCGCGACCGGGTGAAAGGACTCGAGTTGGGTGCGGACGATTACCTGATAAAGCCGTTCGCGTTTTCGGAATTGCTCGCCCGCGTCCGCTCGTTACTGCGACGCGCTCCGGCAAGGCATGAAAAACATTTGCGTATCGATGATTTGGAACTCGATCTGCAGCGGCACAAAGCCGTTCGCTCAGGAGTGCCGCTCAATCTTACTCCGAAGGAGTTTGTCCTCCTTGCTCATCTGGTCCGCTTGGCTGGCGAAGTTGTCTCGCGTGCGGAAATCGCCGAGCACGTGTGGGACATCGGGTTTAAAACCGACACGAATGTCGTGGATGTCGTCGTCCGCCGGTTGCGCGCCAAAGTGGACGATCCGTTCAAAACAAAACTCGTTCACACGATTCGCGGCGTAGGTTATGTTCTTAAAGCGCACTGAACCGGTCCCGATTGCATCGCAATTGGTCTTTTTCTTTACGCTCGCCGCCGCGTTTTTGCTCTCGTGCGGGCTGGGAGTATTTTATTGGCTCGTAGTTCAACACGCCTTCGAGGAAGACAATGCCGTTCTGGCGGACAAAATCTCCGTCTTAAGCGCTGACCTTAAAGCTGGCGGACCAAAAGCTACGGGTGAGGAATTGAAGAGCGTCCGCACGGGCGAGCATCCTGTTTATTCCGTCCGAGTGGTCGATTCGGCAGGTCGCACTGTGACAGAGACGCTTGGAATGAACCGTTTGTTGCCTCCGAGCATCTTTCCAAGCCCGCGTATCTCGACTTCGTCCACTCGAAATCCAAAGAATTACCGGGTAGGCGGGCGGTTGTTTTCGTTACTCACAACCATCGAGGAGGCGAACGGTCAACCTTACACCATCCAGGTCGCACAAGATCGGTCGACCGACGATCGATTCACAAAGGAGTTCGGCGCATTGGTCGCTGTTGTGCTTGCCTTCGGCATTCTTGCCTCGATTTTGATCGCGATCACCATCACCAAACGCGGTTTGCGTCCGCTCGGAGAAATGACGCGTTCGCTCGGACGAATCGGACCGACTCACCTGAACGAGCGCGTGTCCCCCGCCGGCTGGCCGCGCGAGCTTCAGCCGCTCGCAGTCGCCTTCGACGCAATGCTGAAGCGGCTCGACGATTCCTTCACGCGACTCTCTCAATTTTCTGCTGACCTCGCACACGAACTTCGAACGCCCATCACCAATATGCTGGGCGAAGCGCAGGTCGCTCTGACGCGTGATCGCACGCCTCCTGAGTATCGCGAAACTATCGAATCCACGATCGGCGAATGCGAACGGCTCTCCGGAATCGTGGATAATTTGCTTTTCGTTGCGAGGGTCGATGCAGCACGCGAACCAATCGCGCCGACGCGATTCGATGCGCGCGCGGCGGTGGAAAAAATCGCGTCGTTTTATCAAATGATCGCGAACGATCATCACGTTACGATCAGGTGCAGCGGCGAAGGCCAGATTTATGCCGATCCTGGCTTGTTTGAGCGCGCCGTAGGCAACCTGGTCGATAACGCGCTGCGTTTCACCCAGGAGCAGGGCTCAATCCAAATCGTTCTTGCCGATCACGCCGCTAATTTCGAGGTGGCAGTCAGCGATAATGGCTGCGGAATAGCTCCCGAACATTTGCCGCGTGTGTTCGATCGATTTTACCGCGTCGAGTCATCCCGCGGCTCCGATGGAGCAGGGCTGGGCCTGGCTCTGGTAAAATCGATTGTCGATCTTCACGGCGGATCGGCCAGGATTCAAAGCGAGGTTGGTCGCAGCACAACGGTCACGCTTATTTTCCCAAACAAGCCACTGTAGCCGGGATCGATGATCCCGGCTTGGGATGAGACCACGCCACAGGTCCTGCCGGGATTACCGATCCCGGCTACAGCCAAAAATTCGCGTTGCTTAATCATTACAATTTTGTAATCCTACGCGACTTCAACTCAAATTCACATGACCGCAAAATGTTTTTACCGCCGCCCTGCGCGGCGCTTCATCGCACTTAGCGCATGCGCGTACCTGATATTTCCTATCGTTAACCATTCGGCGCGTGCGCAGTCGACGGTAGAACAAGAGGTTGTTGTCACCGGCGAGGAAGTGCCCAGCGCCTACGGCGCTCCTCCCGGCTTTTCACGCAGCCGTTTCTCCAACATAACGCAGGCCTACGTTTTGCCGCCATGGGCATTTTTCTTCGGAGAGATTTACGAGGGCCAGGGGTTCCGCCATGGGCCGCCCGATCACCTTTTCGCTCAGGAGATCGAAATGGGTTTACCATATCGTTTCGGTATAGCCGGGGAAGCAAAGTTCGAACAATTTAATGGTGGTGGCGGCGCAGAAACAGTGAGTCTGGAAGCACGATGGGCTCTTGCTGATTGGAACAAGATTCCGCTTAATCCAACACTCTTCGCCGAATACAAATTCGGTGTCGGCACTATTCGACACGAAGAAGGTCCACCTCCTCCAGCGGGAGAAGAAGAGGAGGAAGAGGGTGGACCGCCCAAAGTTCCCGATGCCTACGAATTTCGTTTGCTCCTCGCCCAGGATTTCGGCGAGCGCGTTGAGTGGGCCATGAACTGGTTCTTCGAAAAAGAGAATACCGGGGACCGCGGCCGCGAGTGGGGTTTCTCCCAGAGCGCGATGACTCCCATCCTCTTACCTAACGAGCGTCTGAAAGTCGGCGTCGAAATGGAATATAAAAATTTCACCGTCAAAGACACGCGCGGGGATCCCCAGCACACTTTTATCATCGGTCCAACTCTCGCATGGAAACCGACACCGCAAACTCGCCTGGATATCTCGCCCTTATTCGGCTGCACCGACGACTCGCCGGTGGCTGATGTCTTTGTTGTCTTTTCCTGGCTCTTCGGTGCCGAACACGCCGAAGCCGAAGCGCCCGTCTCTACGCGGTTCCGTTACCTCACCAAGGTTTCCCGTGCCGATAAGGATTCGGAAAAAGAAATGAAGCAGGTCGCGCCGCCGCTGTGTCCCCAATGGTACGGCGACAACGAATGGAATGTTAATCTCTGGGGCACCTATGCTTTCACCAACACCGAGTACAATCCTAATCTTTCGCTAGTGGATGTCGTACAAAGTACCAGTGAAGGCCACCCCGTGCTCGGCACCTACGACAGATACATCGGAGGCGATCACGCCTGGGGCGGCGGTGGAGACATAAAATATTTCTTCTACCGCTACTTTGGCGTGGGCATTGAAGGATTTGCCGTGGACGCCAGCAAAAACGGCTTCGATATCTTCGAGGACCCGACAATCCCGATTTTTACTACTGAAAAAATCAATCACGACCATACCATTGGCGCTGTTTTGGGAACATTTACATTGCGTTATCCAATTCCCTGCACCCGTTTTGCGCCCTACGCCTGGGCCGGTGTCGGTGCGATTTTCGGCGGCGGTGAAAGGGATGTCCTCGTCACACAGGGTCCGCCGGATGCGTTCGCTGTCCATGCCCAGACGCATCACTTCGGTAGCGAAACCAAAGCGCTCGGCCAATTCGGAGCCGGTCTCGAATTCCGAATCGCGCGGCACATCGGTTTGACTAACGACTTGAGCTTCGGTGTGATCGACGGGCCGAAAAATAATTTCGGAATGTTCCGTAGCGGCCTCAATTTTGTCTTCTAAACCATGCTTTTGCAGAGGCGCATTTAATGGGAGCGCCCGCAACAAAAAAACGGCGGCTGACCCATCCGAACTCCAAAAGCTTTCGCGTTTCTGAGGAGTTTCGCAAGGCAGAAGGATTCCCGAAGGGCAGCCGCCGTTACATTGCTTGACCGCATTTCGTCGCGCCGATAGTTTTATTCTTGGAAAGGAGCTCGAGGTGAAAAACGAGGTGTCGATCGAATATTGCGTGGTTTGAAACTACACGCCGAAGGCCGTCAGTTTGGCGACCAAAATTCTTGAACTCGGCGAGCGCATCAAGTCGCTTACGCTCATTCCTTCGAGCGGTGGCGCCTTCGAGATTCGCGCCAATGGCAAACTTCTCCATTCCAAGCTCGACTCCGGTGACTGGCCGGACTTCGACCAAATCGTCAAGACGATTAAAAAGATCAAGTAATCGATCGCGTCGCTCCTCTTTTTCAGTTCGGTGTTCGGTGTTTGATGTCCGACGTACGGCGTTTTATTTGTTATGGAGAGTGAAGGGTGCCTGGTGGTCCTCGCGGTCTTCAAAACCGTTGTCGATCCGGCAACCGCTGGACCGAGGTAGGTTCGATTCCTATCCTCTCCGCCAAATTTTTTCTGTAGCGGCGGCTATGTCAGCCGCATCAAGCAGGCGACACGCCTGCCTCTACAAATCGATTGAAGGGAGGTGAATGAAATGTCGCGCGAGCAAATTCGTAAACTGACGTCGCTCTCATCTTGTGCGGGGTGAGCTTCCAAGTTGAGCCAACAGGCCCTGCGGCAAGTTTTGCCGCAGCTTCCAATTTCGTTAGGCCGGAACGTGCTCGTGAGTTCGAACACTTTCGACGATGCCGGCGTTTATCGCCTGGATCGACACCGCGCTCTTGTGCAGACCCTCGACTTTTTCACTCCAATTGTGGACGACCCGTTTGCCTATGGGCAAATCGCTGCTGCCAACTCGTTGTCCGATGTCTTTGCGATGGGCGGACGGCCGTTGACCGCGCTCAACATTGTCGGGTTTCCTGCTGATCTCATCCGACCGAAAATCATCTCCTCGATTTTACGCGGCGGTCTGGCCAAGGCGACCGAGGTCGGATGTGCGCTGATCGGCGGCCATTCCATTCGTAATCCCGAACCAATTTACGGTTTGGCGGTTACCGGAATCGTGGATATTCGCCGTGTCACAACGAACGCGAACGCGCGCCCGGGCGATCTGCTCATTTTAACGAAACCACTCGGGACCGGCATCGCTACTACTGCTATCAAGCGCGGATTCGCTTCGCGTGTCCTCGAGAAAAAAGTGATCGCCCTCATGTCGAGAATTAACGCTGTCGGCGCCGACCTCGCCGAGTTTGGTCTCGTCCGCGCGGCGACGGACATCACTGGCTACGGTCTGATCGGTCATTTGGTTTCACTTTGCCGCGCCAGTCGCGTGTCCGCCGATATCGATCCAAACACGGTGCCGATGATCAGCGATGAGATCGGCGATCTTATCGAACAAAGTTGCGTGCCTGAAGGGACACGACAGAACTTTTACGCCACGACCGTCGTTGTGGATTGGAAAAATACCGATGAAACCCGCAGAATTCTTTTAACTGATGCGCAAACAAGCGGCGGACTATTGCTTTGTGTCGCTGAAGCCAGGCTGGAGAAGGTGCTGACCCTGTTACGAAAGGCACGCACACCCAGCGCTGCCGTCATCGGAAGAATTGTCCCGCAACGCCGCCGCCGTCCGTTGATATGCATGACGAGGTAAAGTCGCGTTCGCGCCGGGACATTCCCGCAGTAAGCAAAGTTCTCGATGCGCTCAGCGATTACGATCTGCCACGCCCTTTGATTATCGATGTTCTCAGGAGAGAACTTTTAAAAGTTCGTGCGAAGGCGGAGACTCCGGAATTCGAGTCGATCGTTGATCTTGTGCGCGGCTCGATCGAGCGGCTTCGCGCCAGCCGGTTACAACCGGTCATTAACGGGACTGGAATTGTCATTCACACGAACTTTGGGCGGGCGCCACTCGCTCCCGAAGCGATTTGTGCGCTCAGCGAGATCGGTCCGGCGTACTCGAATCTTGAATACGATGTCGTGACAGGTGAACGCGGTCGCCGCGCCACCTACATTGAGAATGCCCTTGCCTTGCTTTGCGGAGCAGAAGCGGCCGCGGTCGTCAACAATTGCGCCGCTGCGCTGGTGCTGATTGTTCGGCATTTTGCAACGAACGAATTGGAGGTCGTCATCTCACGTGGCGAGATGGTCCAAATCGGCGGCGGCTTTCGTATCGCTGAAATTATACAAGCGGCCGGCGCAAAATTGCAAGAGATCGGCGCCACGAATAAGACGACTCTCGATGATTATGAGGATGCAGTTGGGCCAAACACAGCGCTCATTCTCAGAGTTCATCGCAGCAATTTCTTCATGAGCGGTTTTGTGGAATCGCCTCTTTCGGCAGAACTCGCGGCCCTCGCGCGAAAAAAGCGGGTCCCTTTTGTCGAGGATTTGGGAAGCGGAGCGGTTGTCGCCACCGAGCAATTTGGAATAGCCGAGCACGAGCCGACGCCCGCCGAAGCTCTGAAGAACGGAGCCCATCTCGTTTGTTTCAGCGGCGATAAATTATTCGGCGGTCCGCAGGCGGGAATCATCGCGGGGGAGAAGCGATTTACCAGCGCGTTGAAGCGCGAACCTTTATTTCGCGCGTTGCGTTGCGACAAATTGATTCTTAGTGCGCTACAAGCAACTATCGATCTTCACCTCAATCAATCGATATCCGCAATTCCTACGATTGCCCTTTTGCAAATCCCCGAAGATGAATTGCGCGCTCGAGCCGCAGCGATTGCTGACCGGTTGGAGGGCTTGCCACTGCAAATCGCGATTGGCCGCGGCAAAGTCAAAGTTGGCGGCGGCACTTTGCCAAAGTCAGTGATGTCGTCGGTTGCAATCGACATTGTTCCAAGGAACTGTTCGGTGGCCGATTTTGCCGCGCGTCTCCGCACCTTCAACCCTCCAGTCATCGGTTACATCGCTAACGAGCGTTTCAAGCTCGATCTGCGGACAATTTTTCCCCAGCAGGATGACGCCGTGGTGGAAGCGATTCGCGCAACGTGCGCCAAAACTCGCTGAATGCATTCAACAACGCTGTCATCCCGAGCGTAGCGAGGGACCTCACAGTCGAAGGGGGAAATACACTGTCTAGATTGTGTTATCAATTAACCTGTGGGAGGTCCTTCACTTCGTTCAGGATGACCGCGTGAGGAATGTTGACTGTTCAAATCCAATTCCACGACCGATGACCTCGAAACATTTCATTCTCGCAACCGCCGGTCACGTCGATCACGGCAAGAGCGCGTTGGTCAAAGCGCTCACCGGAACTGATCCCGATCGCCTGCCCGAGGAAAAAGCGCGACAAATCACCATCGAGCTCGGCTTCGCACAATTGATTCTGCAAGGCGCTAACGAGCAGCGGTTCCATATCGGCATCGTCGATGTGCCCGGCCACGAAGATTTCGTCCGGAACATGATCGCTGGTGTGGGGTCGATAGATCTCGCGCTCTTCGTTGTTGCAGCGGACGACGGCTGGATGCCGCAGACCGAAGAGCATCTGCAAATCCTGACTTATCTCGGCGTGGACCGAGCCGTGATCGCACTCACAAAAAGCGATTTGGGAAAAATCGACGGTGTCGTCGAGCAAGTTCGCAATCAATTGCGCACTACCACCTTTGCGCGACCTCCGATTATTCCAACATCAGTGCGCACTGGCGAAGGAATCGAGAATTTAAAGAACGCGCTCGCCTCAGAGTTCTCGACCATGCAACCACAACGCGATGTCGGAAAGCCGCGCCTGTTTATTGATCGCGCTTTTGTACTACGCGGAATCGGCACAGTCGTGACCGGCACACTCACTGGCGGGCGTCTCCATCGCGGCGAGGGCGTGGTTATTCAGCCGCAAAATTTCGACGCGCGCATCCGCTCGATCCAGAGTCATGGTTGCGAGCTGGAGAACGCACAGCCGGGAATGCGCACGGCGATGAATCTGCCTGACGTCTCAGTAGGCAAGAACGCAATTCAACGCGGCGATCTCATCACACTCCAAGGCCTCGGTAGTCCTACCCCAACAATCGACGTACTTCTCGAAAGATCACCGCGACTGAAGCCGAACTTTCCTGCAGCGCGTCCAATCAAGAACGGCAGCTCAGTTCAAGTTCATTTTGGAACAGGGCGCACTGCGGCGAAGATCATATTGTTGGATCGACCTGTGCTTGAAGGCGCGCAAAGCGCAATTGCTCAGTTGCGACTCGATTCTGCGATTCTGGCGTTTGTTGGAGATCGCTTCGTGGTGCGCGACTCTCCCGAACAAAACACCATCGCCGGCGGCACAGTGCTCGATCCCGACGCCAATCGCGCGAATTTCCGGTCTGCCGCACAAATGCAATTGTTAAAAGCGCGCGCGACCGCTCCACACGATATTGACGTTTGCATTAGGTCGCAGGTTGAACGTGATGGATTCGCCGAATACAAAACGCTGCTAGTGAAATCGCACTTCGCCGCCGACGAAACCAGTGAAGCATTGTCTCGGCTAAGTCACGATGGCGACATCGTGCTGGCGGGCGATATCGCCGCCGACGCATCTTACTGGCACGATTTGCTGGAAAGAGCAGTCAGAATAATTGAGCGAGGACATAAAAAAAATCCGGAGCGCCGTGGAGTGGATCTAACGGAGCTTCGGACGGAACTGCAAATCCAGTCCGACAAATTATCCGACGCAGTAATTTTAGACCTGACACAAAACGGTTTTGCTCGTTACGAAAATCAAATTGCTCGCGTGAGCCATCGTCCTTCGCTGGCTCCGGAATTGTTAACAGCCGCGGAAACAATTCTCGCCGCGTTCTCCGGCAAGCGTTTTGACCCTCCCGACCGCAAAACGGTTTGCCGAGATCGATATTTTCAGCAAGCGTTGCGATTTTTAGTCGAGCAAGGTCAGTTCGTTGAGATCAGCAGCGAGGTCGTTCTTCTTCGCGACGCTGTCGAACAGATGCAGAACGCAGTTGCGAAATTGCTTTCCGAGAACGGTTCCGCCACCGCCAGTCAAATTCGACAGAAAATCGGCACCACGCGCCGGGTAATCATTCCATTCCTGGAGTATTTAGATCGCACGGGTATAACGCGGCGCGTCGGAGATGAACGCGTGCTCGCGAAGAAATCAGCAGCCGCTAAATTGGCCGATGCCGCAAGCGCGCAGCGACGCTGAACTACATTCACCACGCGTATCGCTGCACATTGGAGCGTCGCCGGAAGCGGCGTGGGAAAACGTAATCAAGCGCTGGTTTGAAAACATTGCGAGGCGCGCCTTGCAGGATTCGCAACCCGCCGCTGTCGTAACAGCGTCTCGCGCCCAATCTTATTTCTTTCGGAGCCGCCTGCTCGCGCAAGGTAAATCCCTGCTCGGGGTGAAATTTCTCTCGCCGCCGCGGCTGCGGGAACTATTGCTTCGCGGCCGTGACCTGCACGTGCCGTTACGCGAACATCTTCGTCTCCTTCTCGCCGGCACCGCCGAACAATTCGCCAGCAAAAACAGCGACGATGAAACCGTGCTCGTCGCGAAATCTATCGCGCGGGATCCCGACCGTTTTCTCCGCGCGATTGACGAACTGCGCGCTGCCGGCTGGTCTTTTGATGAGATCGACTCGCCCGGACTGCGCGACATCGCCGCGCGATTCGAAGAACAAGTGCGCGAATGCGGCTTTACTTTCGTTCACGACGCGGATCGCGCCGCTCTCGCGCACCCTCAGCCGATCTTCAGCAATTTGCTCTTGTTCGGATTCGACGCAGCACATTGGCCGCTCTGGCCGTTGCTTCATGGCGCGACACTCTGCGCCGGCGAAGCAACCATTGTGTTGAGCGATCCGCGCGATGACGCGCGGGATCTCGACGAAACATGGGTCGGAACATGGGAGGAAACTTTTGGCCCAGCAGAGATAATACAGCCAACGAGTCGAAGATCGACGGCCTCACTCATCGAACCTTTACCGGTTCCCGCCTCGCATGTTCATTTTGTCATCGGTCGCGATACCACGCAGCAAGCCCGCGCGATCGTCGCTCTCACCGCAAAATTCCTGGCCGATCCAAACTGTGAACGGCTCGGCATTTTGTTTTCAGCATCGGGCGCCCTTCCGCGTTTGGTCGCGACCTTTCTCGAATCAGCCGGAATTGCGCACAACGACGGTATCGCACATGTCGCGCCGAGCGCGTTCGATGATGACGCCTGGCGCGCATGGCTCGAACTGCAACAGACGCCACGGTTAAGACCGCTGTTTCGATTTCTTCGTGCGCACGAAGGGCCGATCTTCGATGGACTGTCGATCTCGCACGTAGAAGAGACTCTGCAACGCGCTTACAACAACGTGCTCATCGATGATATTGAGCTGCTGCGCGATTACTGCGCGAACGGTTCTGATTTGCGGCGCGGCAACGCCGTCGCGGGCGAGCTTGAGAAAATCCAGTTTCTGCCCGAGAGCGCGTCACTCACCGAATTTCTCTCACAAACGCGAACGATCTTTTCGAGGCTCCGCTGGAGAGAACATTGGAATGAAGTCGAGCGGCTCAGCCGCAATTGGAGCAATCGGCTACCAATAAATTTTTCAAAGACCTCATATTTGCGCTGGCTGCGGGAACTTCTCGGCGCGCCGTCACTGGTGCGCGACGATCTTGGCGCGCATCCATATGCGCGCGTGCACCTGCTTACTTACGCGGACGCGCAGGGCCAGCCGTGGTCGCATTTAGTTTTTGCTGGACTGAACGATGAAGCATGGCCGGCGTTGAACGACGAGCTTGGGTTTATTCGCGATGAGCAGATCGAGGAGCTCAACCGCCAGAACAAGACTCTGAACCGGCTCGCGTCGAAACGGGGCCGGCAAGGCGAAGGTCATTGGAGCGTGCGCGAAGGCAAAACGCTGCTGCTCGGGCGTAACGAACAGCGACTGATCCGTCGGCGGCAACTTCTTAATCTTGTGGAATGTGTCAGCGCACGTATCGGCGCAAGCGCGAGCCTCTATTCCGAAGCAATGCCGAGCCGGATCGCAAATCCGAGTGAATTTTTTTCTTGGCTTTACTTCAACACGCACGGTCGCGGTGTTTCACAGCAAACACTTCACGCGCTGGAGGAACAAACTCGCTCCTGGCTGAAAGATTGGTCACCCGTAGATGGGCAGAAAGTCGATTCGATCAGCGTTGGCCGGACGCGGTACGCGTTCGACGCACGCCGGCATTTGCACGCTGCAGGCCAATATGAATTCGGGCTTCGCAGTTCACCTGATCAGAAAATCTCGATGCGCGTGACGCAGTGGGAACAAGCGCTGCGCTGGCCGGCCATCGTCTGGATCGAAATTTTTCTCGGTGTCGAGGCTGACGATGATAATGGCGATGCCTGGGCAGTTGCGACCGGACAATGGGTCCATCGCTGGCTCGCGCACTCCATTCGCGGCGAGGAGCGAAAATTTGTTGATGTAAGTCGCGCGGATGAAATCCGCTCCCGGATTGAGAAAGAAGCCCGCAAGTTTCGTGAAGCGGTCGAAGCACTTTGCGCGAGCCGCGGCAAAGTTCTTCCAGATTGGTGGCGCTCCGGCTGGAGCAATGCGCTTTACATCGCCGATTGCCTTGCCACAAAAGTTTCTGATCTCCACGACTGGTCGGAAATGGCAGTCGAATGGTCGCTCGACGATCCAAGTTTAATTCCACTGAGCGAAAACGAGACGTTGCGAGTTCGCGGCCGGATCGATCTGATCCTCGCGCGGCGGAAGTCTGAGCAATCGCGAATCGGTTACGAAGAGCTTTGGGTTGTCGATTACAAGACAGGACGCCAGCGCGGCTTTAATTTGAAAGAGCTACGCCGTAAGGACACACCGCAGCGAAAATTTCGCAAGCAATTGATCGAAGGCCGCGGGATTCAACTCGCGCTCTACGCCCTAGCGGTGCACGCGCTCGGCGCCGAGGACGTTCAACTGACGCTGCTTTCTCCGGCGGAACAGCTCGAACCGCAGTTTCACCTGGCAGATGTGCTCGCACAAAAGGATTTCTGGAGCGAGCTACACGGAATGCAGGAAACGGGCGTGTTCGGAATGCTCGGACCGGTGCATACGGAGTTTGGCTTGGTCAGGAAATATCCGCTCGCGACGCTGCCGATCGATACGGATCTGCTCAAAGAGAAATGGGCGTTGACCCATCCAGCGTTCGCGCTTGAACCGGAGGAGGCAGCGAAGTGATAACGATCGCCGACGAAGTGGCGCGCCAACGATTTGCTTGCGAATTGCACCGCAATTTTTCAGTCATCGCTTCGGCCGGATCTGGCAAAACCAGCGCGATCACCGATCGGATCGTCGAGATCGCGAAAGATCGGCAACGCGCGCTCGCATGGCTGCCGCAGCTCGTGGTCGTCACCTACACGAACCGTGCGGCGGACGAAATGCAGCAGCGAACGCGACAGCAAATTCTCGAAGCTGGATTCCCGCTGGAAATCGGCGAAGCATTCGGTCGCGCATTTTTCGGAACGATTCACGCGTTCTGCATGAGACTACTCGCGACGCATGGACACCGTCTCGGTTTGCCGGCGCGACTTGAAACGATCACGGATGATGACGATCTGTGGAATGAATTTGTCCAGCAACAGACGGAGATCGGTCATTCGTTAGGCGAAGAAAATCGCCGGCTGCTGTTGCGCTTAATGCAGGCGCAACAATTGATGGAGCTCGCGAGAAGCCAGGACGCTGCCTTCATCCCGCCGCAATCACTCGACCGCTGTCCGGAATGCGATTTCAGCAAAGTTGAAGCCGCTGTTGAGAGCGCGCAGGCGACGAACATTCCCAAGACCAAGGCGCAATTGAGCGAATGGCTGCGGCGCTGGCGCGAAACGGATGAGTTCGCGCCATGGCCGCTGTGCGCCACGACGGCGAAAGATTTCACCGCGCGCTGGCGCGAAGCGTTTCGGCCGCTGCGGGAATGGGCAAGCGCGTGCGCGTCGTGCGTGGCCGCGGAAGTGCAACGTGATTATCGCGAGTTCCGTTTCGCTCGTGGCGCGATCACTTATCCGGACCAGGTCGCGCTCGCGGCCGGCCTGTTGCGTCTGCCGGAAGTGGCGAAGCGGATTCGTGCCAAAAACTATCGCGTTATTGTCGACGAAGCTCAGGATACCGATCCGCAGCAATTTTTTGTTTTGCTCGAAATCACGCGGCCGATCGAAGCGCATTGTGAGTGGCTCGAACTGCGACAATCGCCTCCGCGTTCGGGCCGTTTCTCGATGGTCGGCGACTTCCAACAATCCATCTACCGCGATCCGGCCGATCTGAATCACTACCGCGAACTCCACCGAGCTTTGATCAAAACCGGAGCGGCCGAAGAACTGACATTTTCCGTAACCTTCAGGCTCGATCAGGCGCAGCTGGATTTCGTGAACGACACATTCCCGAAAATTCTGAACAACACTGAAGGTCAGGTTGAATTTGTCAAGCTCAGTCCGCGTTCGGAAATTCTGCCGGGGCAAGTCATTCGGTTCGAACTCGGACACGACATTGACGCGTCGCTGACCGAAACGCAACGCGCGCAGGTCGAAGCTGAGCGTTTGGCGGAGTGGATCCGCGATGCGGGTTTGCAGAAGTTGCGGGCGAGATGTTGGCGCGAAGTCGCGATCCTATGCCCACGCAAACCCTGGTTACGCGCGATTCGCGATGCCTTGCTAGAACAAGAAATTCCCGTCGAGGTCCAATCGGAAAGTGATCGTCAGGCCGAACATCCAGCGTACGCGTGGCTCACGGCATTGCTCGCCATCATGGTCAATCCGACTGCGAGCTACGAAATAGTCGGAGCGCTGAGAGAGGTTTTCGGACTCTCGGACGACGAGCTCGCGCGATTTGCTCAGGGAGACGGATACAAATTCCAAATCGAGCGAAAAACCGCCGGGCGCGGTGTTGTTGTCCACATATTGAATCTGCTGAGGCAAGTTCGCGAAACGTTGCCCCATCAGCCGCTCTTTACTGCCGTGAGCGAGATCGGCCGAATGACGCAGCTGCGCGAGCGATTGCGTACTCTGCCCCGTGAAGAATTCGGCGATTCGGTCAAGGAGCTGGAGAAACTGCTCAGCGCAGCGGCCGCCGCGGAGGCGCGGCAGGAGTCACTGGCCGATTTTGCGCTGACGCTTCGGCGCAACTTCGACAAGATCCGCGAGATCGAACCGGCGGAAGCCGATGCGGTCCAACTGATCACCGCGCATAAGGCGAAAGGATCAGAATGGGACACAGTCATTGTGCCGTTTCTCGCGCGCGAGGCGCGGCTTGGCGGAAACATTCGCTACCCGCTCGTTATTCCCGGCGAGCAACCGTTCATCGCGTTCGATCGCAGCGATCGTGCGGATCTGGAAGATGAAATGAAAAAAGTGCAGCGCCAGGAAATGGAACGCCTGCTTTACGTGGCGCTCACACGCGCGCGCCACACACTCGTGCTCGCGCTCGACGCTGAGTTTTTTCGAGGCAAGCGCGGCGTCCACAGCGACACGCAACTGAAATGGCTGAAAGCCGACGCGAACGAGCGTAACGCCGAGATCGTATTAAATCTTCCCGATGAAGCGACAGCTTGTGAGGAAACCGCTGCACGTCACAAAGGACACGCACCTGAATCGGTCGCTGACACTTTACAGTCGCTTCGACTTGAGACTGGTTGGGTCGACATCGCCCGGCAAAGAGCGGCTTCCATCATTCACACACTGACTCCGAGCCAGTTCGCGCCGGAAGAAGAACTCGGCGAAACGCCAGGCACCGAGGAATGGATCGAGATGGAACCGGAATTGCGGCCGCCGCGGATCGATAACCCAGCCACGCGTTACGGAGTTTGGTGGCACGATTTCGCAGAACAAATCCCCTGGTCCAAGCCGGAGAAATGGAATGAAACTTTCCAGCGCAGCGTTGCGGCATCGCCGGATGTCGCACGCTCAAGCCGCGAGTGGCAGCTGTTGCAAAAACAGATCGAATCGCTGGATAGATTTGGCCGCCGTTTGCGCAGCGCGAGTTTCGTTCGTCAGGAGATGCCGTTCTTCTGGCGCGTAAAAGAGCGCACATGTTTGGAAGGAATGATCGATCTCGCGCTCTTCCAAGCAGACGAAACGAAATGGTTCATCCTGGATTGGAAAACGAATCGGATCGAACTGTACGAACTCGACAAGTTGCGCGCATCCTATCGGGCGCAGATCGCCGCGTATTGGAAAGCAGTCGCCCAAATCACCAATCAGCCGACCAGTGCGGGAATTTATTCCACGTCCACTGGCCAGTTCGTGCTTTACGATGGCAACGAACTCGCCGCCGAATGGGAGCGGCTCAGAAATTTACCGCCGGACGATCTCGCTGGCGAAATCGCCGACTATGGGTAGCGCGTTCCCCCATCTCGGTGATCGCGCCTTCGATCACGAAGTTTCCTTCTGAGTGGAAATCTATGGTCCGTCGTTCTCTTTCTTCGCGTCATTAATGATCATCGCGCGAATTAAGGTGCGGTCTTCACGCTTGAAATAGCCAGGCCTTTCAGCCTCAATCTCACGAATTGTCTTTTCTGCCTCGGCGTTTTGTCCCTCAAGTGGCTCAAGCGGTCGCGATGACGAGGACACGGTTGAATCCGTGGAACCATTATCTAACTCGCGCAATTCTTTGCTAAAGCGCCGATGAAACTCTCGGGACGTTTCGAGTACCCGACGCACATCTTCATCGCTCAGGTTTTGCTGTGTGTGCACACCGTTTGCGACGTCTGTGGCTGGCATCGTTGATACTGGTCGTGTGTGATCCCGGTCAAGAAACGAGACCGCCCAAACCAGCGCAATCGCTAGAAGAATTAACGCGGCCAGAGCGCGCAACGGCGATTCGCTCACGCGCCGCGACAGAGCATCTAACAACTTCATGAACATGACGATTTGTAGAATCACGCGATTCAGCCGCAAGCGAAAATGGGTCAGAGGCTGGGATTCTGGCGACGCGCCCGCGTCATGAGCTCGCGAATGGCATCAGATCGCTAGGGGGAGTGAAATTAGGACGCCACAAGCTCGTAGGCTCAGAAAGATCTTGCTTGCGGTTACATCGGCAACTCGCGTGCGCAGTATCGCCTGCAGATTGCCACAGACTGGAAAGTGGTCATGAAAGTTCGGATCAAAACATCTTGAGGCATGAATCGTATGGCCAGCAAACACCCTCCAGAGGAACAAGCGGTGATTCGGAGATCGGCTCCCACTCCGACGGATAGAACAGGTAATTCGGCTGGGCAAACTTATCGAGAACCGGTCATCCCCCCTCATGCGGCCTTGGGTAAAATCAGGTTTGGCGCTCGCCACGAATAAATTGCTCAACGCAACGATAAGCTTCGTCGTCCGTCATTTGCACGGGAGGATGTTTGGAGAAAAAGGCAGACGCGGAATGGAGGACGCCGCCGATTCCACGATCGAGCGCCAGTTTGCAACAACGGATCGCGTCAATTGCTACCCCGGCCGAATTCGGGGAATCTTCGACGGAAAGCTTGATATCCAGCTCCATGGGCACATCGCCGAAGAGCCTGCCTTCGGCACGGATAAAGGCAATCTTGTTATCGAGCTGCCAGGGCACGTAATCGCTGGGGCCGATGTGGATATTTTCGTCGGCCAGACGTTCGCCCATCACCGATTGGACAGCTTCGGTCTTCGAAACTTTTTTCGAGGCGAGCCGGCTGCGATTCAGCATGTTCAAAAAATCAGTGTTGCCGCCGGTGTTCAACTGATAGGTGCGTTCGAGCTTTACGCCGCGTTTGCGGAAAAGATCGACAATCATCCGATGCAGAATCGTTGCGCCCAATTGCGCTTTGATGTCGTCGCCAATCACAGGCAGATTTTTATCGGCGAAGCGTTTGGCCCAGGTCGGATCGCTGGCGATGAAGACCGGGATGTTGTTGACGAAACCAAGCCCGGCCTCGACCGCGCAACTGGCGTAGAAGCGGGTCGCCTCTTCGGAGCCGACCGGAAGATAATTGACCATGAGTTCCGCGCTGGAGTTTTTCAATTCGTCGATGATTTGTTCGCGAGTGGATTCTTTTTCCAATGGCAAGAATGTGCGCAGCGGATCCTGATCGCGCATGTGAGGGGCAAACCCGTCGAACACACAGCCCATGTTCACGATTGTGCCGGTGAGTTTGATTTTCTCGCAGAAGACCTTTGTGCAATTGGGCGGCGAGAATATGGCTTTGCTGACATCAAGACCGACTTTGCGCCGATCGATATCGAACGCGGCAACGACTTCAATGTCATCCGGCCGATACGAGCCGATCTGGCGATGCATCAGCCCAGCCCC
>Ga0209473_1000101_pt1 | contig 50913 bp, 43 predicted proteins | sample GraSoiAngelo_133_FD_185890 | JGI IMG/M metagenome (GOLD analysis project Ga0209473, IMG submission 185890) | Grasslands soil microbial communities from the Angelo Coastal Reserve, California, USA - 14_0929_05_20cm (SPAdes) (version 2) | ecosystem: Environmental > Terrestrial > Soil > Grasslands ...
AGGCGATGGTCAGCTTCACTTCGAGCCTTGTCGACACTTCAACCCCACCGGACGGGGCGGCAGGATCCTCTGAGCTGAATCAAGAGGTCTGCGGCCAGATCGCCGCGCAAGGCCAGAAGCCGGACCCGCTCGGCATGTATTTCGTCTTCACCCCGAGCGTTCCGCCCGGACTGAACGTGTGCGCCTTCCACAGCTGGACGACGTGCGACGACACCAAGGTCCTCTACGCGTTCATGCCCAGCCCGACGAACTACGTCTTCTGCAATTCACTCCGGAGCCTCGGGTGCAACACCCATTCGTCGCTGACGCAATCGGTGGTGAACTACCTCGCGCACGAGCTGATGGAGGCGATCACCGACCCCTTCGGAAACGCCTGGACCGGGCCGGGCAACGAGATCGGCGACAAGTGCAACGCCGTGTTCGACCACTGCGTCTCGCTGGCGGGCGCGAAGTGGCAGATCCAGGAACAGTGGTCCAACGCCGCCCACGCCTGCGTGCAGGAGTAGTATCCGGGCGGGGCATGCCGCCATGAACAAATTCCTCGTCGCGGGTCTCTTTCTCGCCGTCTCCGCTCAGGCGCAGCAGAATCAGCAGCCTCCGCCGGCGTACTTGCAGGGAAGGCCGCCGGAGATGGCCGACTCGAAGCAGGCTCCTCATCCGCCGAAGATGACGGAGACGCCGCCGGAGGAAATCCCGCTCGATCGGATCAAGGTGCCTTCGGGATTCGAGGTGGAGCTGTGGGCGCACGGCCTGCCAGGCGGAAGGGCGATGGCCCGCGGCGCGAAGGGGAAGATCTACGTCGGCACCCGGTCGATCGGCCGCGTCTACGAGGTCAGCGACCTGGGCGAGAGGAGGACGGTGCGGATCGTCGCCGAGAAGTTGACCCAGCCCGCCGGCGTCGCCTTTGCCGACGGATCGCTGTACGTGGCGGCGATCGACAAGATGCTGCGGTACGACGGCATCGAGGACAAGCCCGACGTCCAGCCCGTCGACCTCACGGCCCGGTTCGCCTTCCCGCCGCTGCAGCACCACAACTGGAAGTACATCGCCTTCGGTCCCGACAAGAAGCTGTACGTGCCCTTCGGCGCGCCCTGCAACATCTGCGAGCCACCGCAGGAGTACGCGCAGATCCGGCGGTACAACGCGGATGGTTCGGGAATGGAGGTGATCGCGCGCGGGATCCGCAATTCGCTCGGATTCGACTGGCACCCGCAAACGCACGAGCTGTGGTTCACCGACAACGGCCGCGACTGGATGGGAGAGGAAGGTCCCGAGGACGAGCTGAACCGCGTCTCCAAGCCGGGTCTCGACTTCGGATTTCCGTACTGCCATGCGAAGGGCATGCCCGACGCTCAGATCAAGCGGAAGGATCCGTGCAAGGGAGTGACGCTCCCCGTCGCGCTCCTCGGCCCGCACGCCACGGCGCTCGGCATGCTCTTCTACACCGGAGGGATGTTTCCGCCGGCGTACCGCAACCTCATCTTCGTCGCGCGCAAGGGCTCCTGGAACCGCACGCGCCTCTTCGGGTACGACGTCGTGACCGTGAAGGTCGATGCGGACGGCAGGAATGCGCAGGTGACACCGTTCATGACCGGATTCCTGGACGCCGCCGGCAACAAGTTCTGGGGACGGCCGGCTTACGTACTGCAGATGCCCGACGGCGCCCTGCTCGTGTCCGACGAACAGAACGGCGCGATCTATCGCGTGCGGCATCGGAAATAGCAGTCGCGGAGGAAGCATGGAGCAGCGGCCCGCGAAACGGCTCGTCGTCTACGTGGGAGAGAACCAGCGGTGGCACCACAAGCCGCTGTGGCGCGAGGTGGTGGACGTGTGCCGGAAGCACGGGCTCGCCGGGACGACGGCCACCAAGGGAATCGTCGGATTCGGGCACTCCGGAAAGGTCCACGAGGACCTGACCCCGGAGGTGATGCCGGATCTGCCGATCACCATCGAGGCGATCGACGACGCGGAGAAAATCGACCGCGCCCTGCCCGATCTCGATCTCGTCGTCGAGGACGGTCTGATCGCGGTCCAGGACATGCAGGTCATCAAGGCGAGGCCGCGCTCGTCGAGGGGGGAGGCCGCGCGCGTGCCACACCAGAAGCTCACCGGCAAGGCCAAGATGCTTCGCGTCCACATCGGCGCGAACGACACCTGGGAGGGCGAGCCGCTGCATCTCGCGCTGGTGAAACGCTTTCACCAGCTCGACCTCGCTGGAGCGACGGTCTACCGCGGGCTCGAGGGCTACGGCGCAACCGGCCGCATCCATCGCCAGGCCGTCTTCCGATCCGGCGACGAGCCAATCACGGTGGTGGTCGTGGATGCGGCGGAGAAGATCGAGAAGGCGTTGCCGTACCTGGATCAGATGGTCGGCAGCGGGCTCGTGGCCATCTCCGACGTCGACGTGATCATCTACCGCGAGGCTGTCGCGGCTGCCTCGCGTTGACCTCTGCGGGAGTGGCGCCCTGCACGACGATGAGGGTACGGGCAACGGACGAATGGCCGATGCGCATCGCCGCGCAAGCGTGTCGTAGTCCGCGCACCCGGCCAGCCGGCCATTCGCATCGAGGGGAAAAAAACAATGAAGCGTCTCGCAGTGGTCTTCCTGGCCGCAGTCGCGGCTTGCGGCGGCACCGAGTCGATCGACACCACGACGTCCAATCTGGAAAACAGGGCGGATCGCGGTCAGCCCGAGCCGCCGATGGCGGGAATCCATTGGGCGCGCGGACAGGCGAAGGCGCATGGCGGCGGTTCGCCCGACCTGCTCTACCACGGCGGTCCGGTGCTCACGCAGCAGTCCGGCGGCGCCGCGGCAGTGACTCCCATCTTCTGGGGCACCGGCTGGTCCAGCGACGGACAGAACAAGAAGGGTTGGGTCGACACCTTCTATAAGGGAATGAGCAGCTCCAGCTACGAGTCGACGAACACCGAGTACACGCAGTCGGGCGGCGCACACGTCGGGACGAGCTTCTCCGTCAACGCCGGCCTGACGGACCTGAGCGCGGCTCCGCGGAACGGCAACAAGACCGGCCCCATCCTCGCCGAGGTCTGCAAGATGATCCCGACGCCCGTGGCCAACGGGTATTACCCCGTCTACACCGACCTGCCGCGCGGACACGCTGGCTTCTGCGCATGGCACAGCGCGGGAACCTGCAATGGCGTGAGCGTGCAGTTCGCGTTCTTCTTCGATCTGGACGGCGACCCGGGCTGCGATCCGGAATCTCCGGCCACTTCGTACTCGCAGGGGGTCGCGGCGCTGGCCAACGTCAGCGGCCATGAGCTCTCCGAGGCGCTCACCGACCCGCATCTGAACGCCTGGTACGACGCAAACGGCGCCGAGAACTCCGACAAGTGCGCGTGGACCTTCGGCGCGCAGCTGTTGACCTTCACCAACCGCTCGCAGTGGAAGGTCCAGGGCAACTGGTCGAACAGCGGCTACGACGGCAACCGCGGCTACAGCGATCCGGCCAAGGGGTTCGTCCGCGGCTGCGTCGACGGAACCAATTAGCGCGGCTGGGACAGCTCGACGACGATGATGACGCGGCGAGTCGTATCGATGCGGTAGACGACGCGGTAGCGGCGCACGTCGATCTGCAGCAGCGAATTCTTCATCGACGACCAGAACGCGCTCGACGGCGGGATGGTCGTCACCGCGTCGGCGATCTGCTGCATCGTACGGCCAATCTCCAGACGCACGTCTTCCGGGAGCCCCTCCAGATTGACCCCGAGGTGGACCGAATACGTCACTCGCCTGACCAATTGTCAGTAAAATTCTGTAGTGCCACCAAATGGTGGCCACCTGTGGAAAATCGTGCAACCGGCGGGCCCGCCTACTTTCGGCGCACTTCCGTGACGCGGAGCGTCTCGTCGTCGAGGACGTAGAAGAACGACCAGTCGCCTACCACCAAGCAGAGGCGGCTGACGCGGACCGACCGCCAGAAGGCGCTGTCGGCTGCGATGCCGCCGACGCCTTCGGCGATCTCCTCGAAACGCAGGCGCGCTTCCTGCTTCACGTACTCCGGCGCCGCTTCCAGAACTCGCCGATCCATGATGACTCGATGGGTCAAGGCGTTCTCCATGAGCGGCCTCCCGCTTCAAAAGGTCGGTAGGTCGGACCCGCGGGTACAAGCCTTGACAGGGGGTGCGCCCGACCCTCGGCCCGTCGTGGGGCGTGCAGGGTACCGACGCTTGCGTCGTGCAGCGTCCGTTCAGCGCGTCTCGGTGATCGTCTCCGCGGGCCGCCACCGGAGGAGCCGCTGCTCGAGCAGGGTGACGATCGAGTCGAGCAGCAGCGCAAAGGCGGTGAGGACGAGGATGCCGGCAAACACCGTATTGATGTCGAACGCTCCTTCGGCCTGGAGGATCAGGTAGCCGACGCCGGCGGATGAGCCCAGGTACTCGCCGACGACCGCGCCGACGAACGCCATGCCGACGCTGGTGTGCAGGCTGGAGAAGACCCAGCTCGTCGCCGAAGGAAGATACACGTGACGCAAGAGCTGCCGGCGGCTCGCGCCGAGCATTCGCGCGTTCGCGAGCACGACGGGGCTCACCTCTTTCACGCCCTGATAGACGTTGAAGAAGACGATGAAGAACACCAGCGTGACGCCCAGCGCCACCTTGGAGAGGATGCCCAGCCCGAACCACACCGCGAAAATCGGCGCGAGGATCACCCGAGGCATCGCGTTCGCCGCCTTGATGTAGGGCTCGAGCAAAGCGGATGCGGTGGGCGCAAGCGCCAGCCAGAGGCCCACCACCAGACCGAGCGCGGTGCCGAGGCCGAAGGCAAGCACGGTTTCGATCAGCGTGATCCCGAGATGCCGGTAGATCTTGCCGGAGGTGAACCAGCGCGCCGCGTTTCCCAGCACCGTCACCGGAGTCCCGAAGAAGAACCGCGGAAGCACGCCGGTCTGCGTGAGCACGTGCCAGACGAGGAAGAACCCCCCGAGGAGAAGGACGCGGCCGACGAGCAGCCGGACCCTATGCGCGCTGGATCTGCGCATGGCCCTTCAGCACCTCCGCCTTGAGCAGCTCCCAGATCTCGCGGTGCAGCTCGAGAAAACCCCGGGTGAGCCGGACTTCGGCCACGTCGCGGGGCCTCGCGAGACCGATGACGAACTCGCCGATGGCCCGCGTCGCAGGGCCGGCGGAGAGCACGACCACCCGATCTGAGAGCGAGATCGCCTCTTCGAGGTCGTGCGTGATGAACACCACCGACTTGCGATCGGCGGACCAGAGATCGAGCAGCTCGTTTTCCATCAGCTGCCGTGTCTGCACGTCGAGGGCGCTGAATGGCTCGTCCATCAGCACGATGGCGGGATCGAGGATCAATGTCTGCGCCAGCGCGACGCGCCTGCGCATACCGCCGGAGAGCTGATGCGGATAGTGGTCGCCGAAGCCCGCGAGGCCGACGCGCCCGAGCCACTCGTCGGCCCTTTGCAAGGCGTGGCGGCGCTCGATGCCGCGGAACTGGAGCCCCGCGGCCACGTTCTCTCGTGCGCTCCGCCAGGGCAGGAGCGCTTCCGCCTGGAACAGGTAGCCGGCCCGGCGGTTCAATCCCCGCAGCGGCTCGCCGGCGACGCGGACGATTCCCGCGGAGGGTGCGAGCAGGCCCGCCGCCACGTTGAGCAGCGTCGACTTCCCGCAGCCCGTGGGTCCCACGATGGAGACGAACTCGCCGGGCGCGACCTGCAGCGACAGCTCGCGGACCGCCGTGTAAGGCGGCGCGATGCGGTCGGTCGCCGGGAAGATGCAGGTGATCCGTTCCAGCGCGAGCGCCGGGGCGCGCGCCTCGCTCGCGCTCACCTCTTCGCCGCGGCGTCCACGAAGCGGTTGTCGAACGTCTTCGAGACGTCCACCGTGGACGACATCACCGAAGGCTCGAAGAGCTTCAGCACCTTGTAGACGTTCTGCGCGCCGGCCAGCGAGAAGCGGCCGTCGGTGGAGTAGCCGTCGATGCTCTTCGCCAGCGCATCCTTGTACGTATCCTTGTCGCCCGCGTAGTACTCCGCCGGAACGACCGCGAGGAGCTGGTCGACCGACGATTTGTGCGCGAACGCCAGCGCCCGCACCATCGCGCGCGCGACTGCCTGCACCGTGTTCGGGTTCTTGTCGACGAACTCCTTCGTCGAATAGATGCAGCTCGCCGCGTACTCCCCGCCGTAGTACTTCTTCATTCCTTCCGCGGTGCGGGTATCGGCCACGATCACGATGTCCCGGTCGCGCTCCAGCTTGGTGATCACCGGATCGAGGTTGGAGATGCCGTCGATCTCCCCTTTCTTCATGGCCGCCACGGCGTTTGACGAAGCGCCGACGCCGATGATCGCGACGTCGTCGGGCTTGAGGCCTTCGCCCGCCAGCAGCGCGTTGACGAAGAAGTTCGTGCTCGACCCGGGAGCGGTGACGCCGATCTTCAGCCCCTTGAGGTCCTTCGGGGACTTGTAGCCTGCTGCGCGAGCCTTCGAGAGACCGAGCGCGATGGAGGCATACCGCGACTGCAGCGCGATTCCGACGGCGGGAATCCCCCGCGCGTGCATGTTGATGGTGTGCTCGAAAGCGCCGGAGACGAAGTCCGCGCTGCCGCCGATCAACGCCTGGAGGGATTTCGCGCCGCCCGCGAAGTCGACGATCTCGACCTCCAGGCCCTCGTCCTTGAAGTAGCCGAGGCGGTCGGCCAGCGTGAGAGGCAGATAGTAGAAGAGCGTCTTTCCGCCCACGGCGATCTTGACGTTCTGCTTCTCCAAGGCGGGCGCGGCCGCGGAGCTGCGCGCCGCGAGGCAGAGCACCGCGGCAAGAGCGAAGCGGATGAGGATGCTCGTCATGCGATGACTCCTTTGGCGCGCAGCTCGCGCTGCCTGCCCTCGTCATATCCGAGCTCGCACAGCACCTCGGCGGTGTGCTCGCCGAGCCGCGGCCCGAGCCAACGCGTCTCGCCGGGCGTCGCGGACAGCTTCGGAACGATACCCGGCAAGAGCACTTCCTCCCCGCCGGGCAGGTGCGCCCTCTTGATCATCTCGCGAGCCCGGTAATGCGCGTCCTGGACGATGTCGGCGACGCTGTAGATGCGCCCGCCCGGCACCTCCGCCGCCTGCAGTTTCGCCAGGACTTCGGGGAGTGGCAATCCGGACGTCCAGGCCTCGATGGCCGCGTCCAGCTCGGCGGCGCGCGCCGTCCTGCCGGCGTTGTCGGCGAGGGAGGGATCGGAGGCGAGATCGTCGCGGCCCATCGCGCGCATCAGCCGCCTGAAGATGCTGTCCGCATTTCCGCCGATGACCACCCAGGCTCCGTCCTTGCAGCGATACGTGTTCGACGGAGTGATCCCTGGCAAAGCGCCGCCGCTCCTCTCACGCACGTAGCCGGTCATGGCGTACTCCGGAAGAGTGCTCTCCAGCATGCTGAAGACCGCCTCGTAGAGGGCGACGTCGACGATCTGTCCCTTGCCACCGTTGGCCTGACGTTGCTGCAGCGCGATCAGGGCGCCGATCACCCCATACAGCGCCGCCAGCGAATCGCCCAGGCTCACCCCGGTCCGCGCCGGCGGCCGGTCGGGATGTCCGGTCAAATAGCGCAGGCCGCCCATCGCCTCGCCGGTGGCGCCGAACCCCGGCCGATCGCGGTAGGGTCCGGTCTGTCCGTATCCAGAGAGGCGAACCAGGACGAGGCCGGGATTGTCGCGCGACAGCTCCTCGTAGCCGAGACCCCACTTCTCCAACGTCCCGGGACGGAAATTCTCGATGACCACGTCGGCACGCCGCGCGAGCGCGCAAACGATCTCCTGCCCTTCCTTCGTTTTTAGATCCGCCGCTACCGACCGCTTGTTGCGCGCCTGCGTGAGCCACCACAGCGACGTTCCCTGGTGCAGCTTGCGCCAGTTCCGCAGCGGATCGCCGCTCGCGGGCGGCTCCACCTTGATCACGTCCGCCCCGAAGTCCGCCAGGATGCGCCCGGCGAACGGGCCGGCGATCAACGTCCCCAGCTCGACGACGCGCAGTCCCTGAAGGGCTTGCGACAAACTCAGCGCAGCCCGCGGATGGGCGGCAGGTGCATCGGCAGCCGCGCCACCGTATGCCGCTGGACGGCGGCGGCCCACTGCGAGTCCACCGCGTTGAACCCGAAGAGTCGGAGATCGAGGGAGAGGTTGGTCACGTAGACGAACCCGCCACGGAACACGAGGCTCGCCGGAAATAGCAGCCCGACCGGCGCGCCGTCCTGCGAGAGGCCGTCGAAGTCGCCGAGCTTGGCGATGGCGCGCCCGCTCTGGTCGACGACGACGATCTCGTCCGCCTGGTTCGCGGACACCCAGATGTTGTCGTGCTCGTCGATGGCCAGGCCGTCTGCGCCGTTGATGCTGTTCGTGAAGACCTCCGCGGTCCGCGTCGCCACCGGAATCTTCACGATCGTGTCGTTCCCGGTATTGGCGACGAACAGCACGGTGTGGCTCCGGTTGAACGCGAGCCCGTTGGCGCCGAAGGGTGGCACCCCGATCGTCGTCAGCAGCGGGCTCTGCGTCCACACGGTGGCGGCTCCCCCCGTCGGCGCCGTCTGCCAGATGATGCCCTGGAACGAGTCGGAGATGTAGACGTTGCCGGCGGGATCGAACGTCAGCGCATTCGGGCCCGCAGCGGCACCGCCGGGGATGGTCGTGAAGATCGTCGAGGCGCCGGTCACCGGATCGACGCGAAGGACGTTCTTCGCGCCGAAGTCGATCACGAGCAGCTCCACGTCGGATGCCCGCGAGCCGAATCGGTGGAAGTCGAGACCGAGCAGGAGATTGCTCGAGCCCGCCACGTCGACCACACGGAGCAGGCGCCCGGAATCGTCGAAGACCACGACCTGGCCCGGTCCGGCCGCGCGATTCACGTCGAAGTCCGCGACGTAGACGTTGCCGGCGCTGTCGATCGCAATCCCTTCCGGATGCGCGGTTCCTGGAGGCAGCGTCGCGAACCGCGTTGCCTGGAGTCGGTTCCAGGCCTGGGCGGAAAACGACAGCGACGAGACGAGGACGAGCGCGACGAACGTCGCGGTGCGGGTCATGGGATCCTCCGGCAAGGGTCGGGCAGGATAGCGCTTCGACTCCGCGCCGTCTCGATGCGGCGCGTCGTTTCGCTCAGGGGAAGCGCCCGGCCACGGCGACGCCTCCGGGCGAGACGCCGACCGCTACCTTCGTTCCGTCCGGCGCGTCCGGCTTCGAGAACAACACCGCGAGGCCGGCCACCGTCGAGATCAGCGCCGCGCCCCCGATCGCGACGCCCAGCACGGTGCGCCCCGAGATCGCCGACGTTTCCGACCCGGCGGTGAGATCCCTTCCCGATCGCGAGCTCCGGCGGCTGTCGCCGTCGGTGCTCACCATCAGTGCGGCTGCTCCGGCAACGGCTCCGAACGCGATCATCGAGACGCCGACCGCGGTGCGGTCGCGCGGCGGTGGCTCGATCTCCGTCTTCGGCGAAGAGGGCAACGGCGGCTTCGCGGGCGCCGTGTCCGCCGCCTTGGCAGGCTTCACCGTCGGTGGGGCCTTCGTCGCTGCCGCCGCCGCTTCCTGGAGCTGCCGCTGCACGATGGCCGGCTCCCGGCTCGCCAGCGCGCAGGACATGCTGTCGCCTCCGTCGCATCCCTTCCGCAAGAGATCGGCGATGTGGCCGGGCTCGTCGCTCACGCCGGCGAGCCGCCTGCAGCTCTTCCCGTCTCCGGCGGCGCAGGCCTTCTCGCGCAGGTCGGTGCCCGCCTTGGCATTGGGCGCAGTCCCGTCGCCTTCCTCGTACGCGCGCGCGAGGCGGACGCACGCCGCGGCATTCGACGAGTCGCAGCCGCGCTGCAGCGCGGAAATGGCGCGAGCGGGGTCCCGCGCGTCACCGGAAAGCCAGCGATCGCCCGCCTCGGCGCAGGCATCCGCGCCGCCGGCGGCGCAGGCGCGATCGAGGAATTCCTGCGCCTCCTTTGCGTCCTTGGCCGCGTCGGCAATGCGGGCGAGCTGCAGACACGCGTGCGCCTCCCTCACCTCGCAGTCCAGCGACAGCTCGGCGCGCTCGCGCAGCGCCGCCGAAGGCAGCAGCGCGACGAGGGGCGAAACCTTGTCGAAGCCGTGCAAGGCCGCGAACCGCACCAGCAGCTCGATCTTCGCCGAATCCGTCAGCGACCCGAGCGGCAAGACCCGCCGGAGCCGCGCGATATCGCGGGCGAGCTGACCGTCGACCGCGCGGCGGCCCGCGGCATAGGCCTCCCACTGCTGCGCGCGCGAGATGGCCATCTCGCGGAACGGATTCTGGCCGGGCATGTCCGCCACGCGCCGCCAGGCTGCCGCCGCATCCTCCGGAGAGTCCCTGCCGTGCGTCTCGATCCTGCGCGCCCGGTCGTAAGCCACCAGGACGCCGGAGTCCGCGTCGAGGTTCAGCCCATCCTGCGCGGGCTCCGAAGGCGCCGGGACCGCCGGCAGTGAGATGGCGAACGCTCCGGACGCTTCCTGCCGCGCCCGGAGGATGTCGGCGGTGGCCACTTCGGCGGCCTCGACGAGCTCCCTGCGGCTGCTCGCCGTCGCCGACGCCTTCTTCAGCACTTCGCCGTTCCGGTCGCGCAGCTCCAGCCAGGCGCGATAGCCGAGCCCGCCGTGGGACACCTTGCCGGTGAGCACGAAGTCGCCGTCGCTCTCGCGGTCGACGATGCGGGCGGCGGGCAGCATCCGCCGGACTGTCTCGCGAACGCGGTCGGATACCTCGGCGGCGACGACAGGATGGGCGCGCGATCGCAGGTCGAGGACTGCGATGGTTTCTTCGCCCTGCGCGGCATGGACACCGAGCGCAATGCCGGCGGCAAACAGCGATGCGACGAGCGGCTTCATACGGCACCTCCCAAAAAAACGTTCACTCACATCGCAGGAGCCCCCCGGGCTCCGCGAAACACGTCAGCTCGTATCCGGTCTCCGCCGCGCGCCGCCCCATCTCCTCTTCCGAAACCGGACCGAAGCGGGCGCGCAGCGCCGCGCGGGCCGTATCGTGCAGGCCCGGGCTCAGCAGCACCTGAAGGACCACGTCGTCGCCCGGCGAAGCGGCGCGGGCTCGCCCGAGCGGATCTCCGAGCGCGGCGTTGAGGGCCGGATCGCGCACCAGCCGCGGCACGCCGGCGCACGGCGGTCCGGACATCTCCACCACGCGCTGTCCGTCCAGCGCCAGGACGGAAAGGACCTCGGCGCCCTCGCCCGCGAGGCGCGAGACGACCAGGCAGCCGCCGGCGTTGCGCAGGTGCGCGGCGAGCTCGCCGGGATTGCGGGGCACGAGCACGCGCATGCGCACGCCGTGCATGGCGGTGGAGTCCGCCGCGATTCGCGCGAGCGGGGGGGCTTGCGCGGGCGCTGGCGCAGGAGTCGCACGAGGCGGAGCGGTCAAAGGCTTCGCCGCGGGCGGCTGCGGACGGGGCTGCGCCGTTTCGAGCCTGGGCGCCGGTGGAGGACGGGGAAGCTGCACGACGCGGATGCGGCGCTCCTCTTTCTTCGGCTCCGGCGGCGGCGCCGGGGCCCTTTCCCGGCGGGGCCACGGCAGCGCCGCGATCAGCGCCGCGCCTGCGAGCGCCAGCGCCTGCAGGGAGACCGCGCGGGCCAGCCGCGGCGGCTCGACGTCGTCAATGGCGGCCAGGCTGTGCATCCGCGCTCATCCCCACCACCAGCTCGGCGGCGCCCGAAGAAGTCACCTGCGCGAGACAGGATTCTTCGGAAGCGCCGAGGTGCATGACCACGACCTTGCCTCGAGCCGTCTCCCGGCTCATCGCCTCGCCCGCCAGCGTCCGCGCCGCTCCCGCGTCGCATTTCACGTCGAGACGGTGCGAGCTGGAGGGCGCTGCGCGGGCCTGCTGCGACGGCGGCGTCAGCCGGAGCAGCAGGAACTGCGCCGAAAGAAGCTGCGCCACCATCACCAGCGCCAGCAGCGCGAGGGCGAACTGCTTCTCGGCGAAGAGCCGGTAGATCAGTGCTTCCATCTCATCGAATCCGCCGGTCCTTCCACTCCGGATCATGGCTTTGCCTCCAGTGCGACTGGGGTCTCCTGCTCCGCCCAGGCCGGCAAGACCGCCGAGCCCGGACGCCGATCGAGCCGGGCGAGCTCCCGCAGATAGGCGTCGATCCCGCGCAGCAATACCGAGCCCTGCAGGCCATCCGGAAGCGGTGGCTGCAGCGGGCGCAGCGCGGCGACGAGGACCACCGGCCGCGCGTCGAGGCAGAGGCCGATGGCCGCGAGCGCCGAGTCGTCATGCGGCGACGACCCCGTCTTGCCGCTGAAGACGATCTTCGGCCACCGCGCCGCCAGCCATCGCAGCGTGCCTTCGCGGCGGCGCAGGGCAAGGAGCGCTCCGGTATCGCTCAGGGCGCAGGTCCCGTCGTTGGCGAAGAGCTTGCGGTGCAGATAGCCGCCGATCTGCTCGGCGGTCGCGCGCGACGAGTTCCCCAGAAGCGACGTCGGATCCTCCGGCAGCCGGTCCGCGGGAAGACCAGCTCTTTCGCGGCGGTCGCGAAGATAGCGGAACAGGGCCACCCCGGCGGCGCTGTACGACAGCTCCGGAGCGACGGCGTCGGGGGGAATCGTCTCGCCGAGCTGCGCCAGCAGATCGCCCGCGAGCGCGCGATCGGCCGGCGAGTCGAGCGATGCGCGTTCGTCGGCGGAGATCCCGGCAACCATCTGTCCGAGCAGATCGGGTCGGCGCTGCGCGAGCAGGGCCGGCAGCATCATCGCGTGCCGCGCAGTCAGCGAGTTGATCGAGCGCGCGACGGCCTCGTCGAGCGCCATCGGGCGCGTGGCCGGCGCGACGTCGTTCGGGCAGTAGCGCGACGGGTGCGAGCGGCGCAGCTCCTTCGTCGACCAGATCCACCGCACGCAACCGCCGGGTGGAAGCGTCAGCTCGCGGACGGCGCCCGGGCCGAAGGCCTCGACCGCCAGATCCAGCGCCTCGAGCTTCGCCACCGAGCCGTAGTTGACGGCCATGAGCGCCGCTTCCGCGCCGGAGCGGGCCAGAACCGCGCCGTCCGATCCCAGCGCGGCGAAGGCGGTGCGGACCGCGGTCCCGGGAAACTCCGCTTGCAACGTCGCCGAGAGCCCTTCGCGGAACCGGTCGATGGCGGCCACGAGGTCGAGGTCGGCCGAAGGCGCCTCGCCGCTCGCGACCCGCTCCGTCCATCCTTCCACGAATCGGAACGCCGCCGCCGGGTCGATGTCCGCTCCGTCCAGATAGGACTGGGCCGAGGCGTCCCAGAGCTTCTGCGAGATCAGCCACTCCCGGGTCGATGCGATGCGTCGCGCCGAGAGCGTCGGGTGCTCGCGCAGCCACTGCACTCCCCTCGGCGACGCGCCGAGAACGACCTGGTCCTCGCGCGAGAGCCGGCGCAGCGGCAGCCCGAAGAGCGCCAGCGAGAGCCGGTGAAGGCCGTCGGCCGGCCGCCGCACCGTTCCCATCGACGTGCCGGCGCTCAGGTTGAGATAGAGCCCCGCGATCTCGTCGGGCTCCGCCTGGCGCACGAGCCAGGTCGCGAACAGCCCCTCGGAGAGCTTGTCGAGAAGCCCGGCGCGCTCCGCACCGCGCAGATAGAGCTTGGCGAGCTGCTGCGGGATGGTCGAGCCGCCTTGCGGAATGCCGCGCACGTTCCGGACGATGGCGCGGGCCAGTCCGGACGGGCTCAGCGGAGGCATCCACCGCGGACGGCGAAAGAAGCCGCGGTCCTCGTACCCGGCCGCAGCGGAGGCGACGAGCGACGCGGAGCGGACGTCGGGTTGCGTCGCCCGGTACTGGGCAAGGTCGGCCGCGAAGACCGCCGCGGCCTTTTGCGCGCGTTCGCCGCCCGCGAGCGCAAGCGGAGATACGAGCGCTGCCACGGAGCAGGCGGCAAGGGCGCCCGCGACACCGGCGGCGGCGCCATGGCGCGAGATGCGGGAGATGGCAGCGCGAACGGCGGGAGCGAGAGCGGTCATTTCGCCAGTCCCATCCGCTTGAGCACCCGGAGCGTCTCCTCCGGCGTGTACAGCGCGGGCAGCGGATCCCGGGCTTCGCCGCGGTAGTCGAGCAGCGAGAAGTGCAGATGCGGGCCCGTGGAGTGCCCGGTGCTGCCGACCTCGCCGACGATGCCCATCGCCGGCACGTACACGCCCTCGGAGATGCCGCGCTGCCGCGGATCGGATCGCAGGTGGCAATACACCGTGCGCCACCCGTTCTCGTGCTGCACGGTCACATACCAGCCGCAGGCGCGCGCGCGGCCCGCGTCGGTCACCCTTCCCTCGCGCGCCGCCACCACCCACGAGCCCGGCGGCGCGACCAGGTCGACTCCCCGATGCAGCCGGCGGTGTCCACCCAGCCGGCGCAAGCCGAACGGCGAGGAGACCCGATCGAAGCGGCGGACGTCGATGGGAAAGAGCAGCCAGGGAGCGCGCGGCGCCGGATCCGCGGGCGCGGCGAGCATCAGCACGGTGGCGAACACCGCGATGCGCATGCCGCGCCAGCAAAAAACCCGGCCAACAGATCCGGTACCGCCCATCGGGAGTTTTTTTGCTTGCCAGCGCGGAAAGGGAGGCCGCGATGGGGCTCTTCGCCCGGTTCTGGCAGTACTCCGTCGACACCTATGGCGGCGCGCCGTTGCTGCTTCTGATCAATCTCATCCAGATCGCCATCCTCGCCTGGGTCGTCTCGCAGGCGCTTCGTGCGCAGGCCGATCGCGTCGCGGCCAGGATGTCCAAGGACGCCCGGCGCATCCGCGCCGCACGGCGGGCGGAGATCTGGCAGAAGCAAGTGCGCCCGGTGGCGATGACGATGATGCTGCTCGGACCGGGCCTTGGCCTTGGAATGAGCACGCTGGTCGGCGCGCTGGGGATGGGCGCGCTGGGCGACGCGATGGGGATCCAGGCCGGAGCCGACGTGCTCGCGCAGACCATGGCCCGCGCGTACCGTGAGATCAGCTACGCCTATTTCCTGATGGTGGGCGGCACCTTCCCGATGCTGCTCGGCCCCGTGATCGTCCTCTTCGCGCGGCGCCTCGACGAGGAAGGCAGCGACGCGCGGGGCGGCGACCCGGACGAAGTGCTGCTCCATACGCTGAAGTCGCTGCTGGCGGTGACCGAGGCGCAGGCGCGGCGGGCGCAGGCCGACGCGGCGCGCACGCACGAGCTCCTCGCCGAGACGCTGCAGCGGGGAGTCGCGGCGTGAGCGCAGACGAGATGCTGGCGCTGCTGCGCGATCAGCGCAGGTCCGGTCCCGAAGAACGCACCAGCCCCGTGATGTCGCTCCCGCTGCGGATCCAGCCCGCCCGCGCTTCCGCGTTGGGCTGGTCGCCAGACCTGTTCTTTCTTACTGTTCTCGTCGGCAACGCGGCGATGCGGACTGAAGACGGAGCGCTCGTCGCCCGCGGTGATGGGCCCGTGGTCGCCCTCTGCGCCGAGTACGATCGGCCGCTGATGTCGCTCGGTCCGCCGGCGCTGGCGCCGTACTCGCTGGGCCGCGCAAGGCTCCAGGGAATTCCGGCGCTGCGCCTTCCCGGAGGGTGGCTGCGCCCGCCGCTGCGGGTCGAGACCACCCACCGGACCGCGCGCGCGGCGGCGCGCCGCGAAGATGCCCTGGCGCGGGCCGGCCGGTTCCTCGTCGAGCTGGAAGAAGCGTGGCGGCGGCGGCTGCGCGCGGTGCTCGAGATCGCCTGGCCCGTCTACGGACCCGAACACGGCGGAGCGCTGCTCGACGGCGTCGCCGGATCTCCCTTGCCGGAGCTGTCGCTTCGATGACGCCAACCGGATTTTTTGCTTTCGCGAACCAGGAGGACCTCTGATGCACAAGAACATCCTGATCCTCTCGCTGGCGGCGCTGCTCGGCTGCGCCCACGAGGAGGCGCAGACGCTGACGACGGAGCGAGACTGGGAGAAGGGTCTCGACGCGACGCACGGCCCGCAGATCGCCCCCGTCGGACCCATCGACAGCGACCAGAGCGCGTACAACTACATCCGGCGCCGCGAGCAGGACCGCGACCTCGGCAGCAGGATGACCGCGGCCGGTCTCGACGAGATCATCGGCGCGTCGAGTCAAGTGCTGGCCTCGGCGATGGCGCTGCCGCTCTTCCGCGCCGGCGTGTACTTCGGGTCGCCGCGGCTGATCGAGCGGGCCTGCACCGCCGGCAGGCGCGTCACCCATTCCGCGCTGCGCTCCAGCGGCAACGTCGACGCCGTCCTGCAGGGCTGCGGCGCGCTCACCGCGCCCAAGCAGGGATCTTCCGACGCCTGCGGCGACGGCAAGCAGAAGCTGCGCGACGCCTACGCGCTGCTCGCCGCCGACAAGGCGCCGGAAGCTGGGCGAGCCGCCGCCGAAGCCGTGCGCTTTCTCCGCGACCGCTGCCCCAAGATGACGGCACCGCTCCGCACTCCGGTCGATCCCGGCTCGCGCGGCTTCCTCATCGTCTGGGTGCTGCACGCGAACGACGCGCCTCCGGTGACCTTCCTCGCCGGCGAGACGGCGCCCAATACCGCCGACGCGATCAACGACGCCTTCCTCCGCGGCGTGCAGGCGGTCCGCACCGTCGCGCACAACCCCTGAAAGGAGATCCCATGTCGAACGAGCGACCCGAGTTCCCGCCCATCGAAAGCTCGCCGCCGCGGCGCACCTGGCCGTGGGCCGTGGCCGGCGCGGCGCTGGTCGTCGCGCTGCTCTGGGTGGCGCGGCGCGCGCCGGCGGCGGCCGACGCGCGCCCCGCCGCGCTCACCACCGCGGCGGCCATCGGCGAGACGAAGCCGGCGATTGCCACCGAAGCGGCGAAAGCGACCGCTCCTGCTGCGAAGGCCTCCCCCGCTGCGAAGGCGCCGGAGAGCCCGAACGTGCTCGGCGGAGCCGTCGCCGCCGCGAAGAACGTCGCCATGGTCGCGCGCGCCGAGCTCGATCGCGAGCTGGGCCGCACGAAGGCGGCGCAGGCGCAAGTGGCCTCCTACCGCAAGCAGATCGACGATCTGCAGAAGCAGCTCGGCGCCGCACGCACGCAGATCGCCGCCATGCAGGTGGCGCAGAAACCTCCGCCGCCGTCTGACCAGGAGCAGATCCTGCAGACGCTCGCCCCCGTCCTCCGCGCCGGCAACGGCGGCAGCCCCTGACCGATGCCCATCCGACTGGAGACGCACATGAACCGCGCCCTTCTCCTTCTCGCCCTTGCCGCCGCCATCCCGGCGAGAGCGGCCGACAAAGAGTTCAAGCCGATCAAGGCCTCGGAATCCGTGACCTATCCCTTGCCGCCCATCCCGTTGCCGGCGGTACAGCCCGCGGACGGCAAGTGGGCGGAGACCGAGGACAGCCCCGCGCTCCGCGTGAGCCGCGCCTGGGTCAAGCTGGGGCAGGCTGCGGGCGTCGAGCGCAGCGAGGCCACGCGCCGGCTCTACCAGGGCTGGAAGAACGAGGTAGCCCAGAACGGACCGCACGGCCGCGTGGCGCAGGCCGCGCACGCGAAGTTCCTCGCCGCGTACAAGAAGGACCTCGACCAGGCGCGGGCGATCTACGAGGGCGTCCTGCGCGACGTGGACTCGATGGACGCGGACGGTGCCGAAGCATCCGGCCCGGAAGGAGCAGTCACCGGCGGCCTGGCGCGGGAGGCGGAGGAGCAGATCCGCGTCGCCGACCGCGACGAGCGGCTGACGAATTCCGCCTGCTTCCTCTCCCCCGACAGCTGCCAGCAGGGCGACCCCGCGGACAAGGCGCTGCAGGATGAAATCTCCGCCCTCGTCAAAGGCACGCTGGAAGCGGGAGGACCCGATGGCGGACTGAGCCTGTACTCCCTGCGCCGCAAGGCCGGTCTGCTCGCGCTGCGCGCACGGGTGATGGGCGCGGTGACCCAGCGGGCCGCGGCCCGGCTCGCCACCGAGGTAGCGACGCAACAGGACGGGCAGGGAACGCTGCGATCGTTGCCCTCCCCGGTGGCGCCGGCCGTCTCCGTCGCCCGCCGCAGCGTGACGCCCGCTGCCGATCCATACCGGTGAGAACCGTCCTCGTGGTTGCGGCGCTGGCCCTCGCCCCGCGGGCCGGCGCCGCCGCCGTTTCCTCTCCTTGCGCCGCGAACAGCGGGCCGCAGGGGCCCGACGATCCGCGGCTGAGGGAATGGCTTCGCGCGCTCGTGCACGAGGTGGCCCACGAGGAGGGCGTCGATCCGCACGTGCTCGAGGCGCTGGGCATGACCGAGACCGCGCTCCAGCCGGCATTGGGCCGGGCGTGTGAGGTCGGTCCGTTCCAGGTGATGCCGTGGTGGGCGGGAGTCTTCAGCCTGGACTCGCCCCTGCTCCTCTGGGATCCGCGCATCAACGCGATCGCCGCCGCCCGGATCTACAAGGCGGCCTGGCGGCGCTGGGATGCGCGCTTCGCGAGGGCGGGAGCGAACCGCGTGCTCCGCGCCGCGGGATGGCGGGGACCTCTCGATCGGGAGACCTTCGCCGCCCTGGCCTACAACTGGGGCAAGGCCCCGCAGGCGTTCGCGCAGGCTGCGGATCTGCGGACCGTGCCGATCCCTGCCTCCACCGCGTCGTACGCGCTGCGCTTCAGCCAGGCGCTGCGGGAAGCGCGGCAGCGGGCGCGCGCGGATAATGGCATTCCTCGAGCCCGACGGCCGTGATCGAAAGCAGATGCGAGAGCGGCGTGGTCAGCCGCCCGTCGCGCGTCGCCTCGTCGGCAAGCCGGGGTAGATCTTCGACCCGCGAGGGTAGTACCGCGCCGGCGGTCCAGGTCTCCTCGCGGTAACGAGGGTCGAGCGGCGCCTCGAGATCCGGAAGCTGCTCGTACGCGGCGCCCCCGTTCAGGTCTGTGGAGAAGACGGACCCGCGGACGGGGATGCGCGCGGCAAGCTCGCGCGCGGCCAGGAGAGACCCTGGCGACGGCGCGCCGCCGTGCACCAAAAGGATCGAGGCTGGCGGAGCCGCTGACCGCGCCAGCGCGGCCTTCGACTGCGGCGGGAGCACGCTCGGGACCCACGAAGCCTTCTCTCCGAGGACTGCCCTGAGCGCGGCGGCCGCATCCGCCCACGGCGCAAGCGCGTCCTCATCGATCACTTGCACGGCCGGTACGGCGGCGGGTGAGACGTCCGGCCAACGGAATTGCCCTGCGAGCAGCCTGGAGAGGATCCGCGGCCAGAGAGCGCGGGCCTCGAACGACTCCGCGCCGCGGCTCGCGGATTCGACGGCGGCCATCGCCAGCACCGCGTCGGCGCTGTCCGCGGCGCGAAGCACGGACCGGAATCCCTGGAGCGGAGGCGGCCGCGGACCTGCCTCGCACGACACCAATGGCAAGCGCACACGCCCGCGGTTCTTCCACACCACCGCGTCGTGCGGTGGCGAGCCTTCGGCGAAGACGCAGTGATCGTCGCGCTGCAGCGCCTGCGCCGCCACCGAGAGGCGCACGACCGGGTCGCGGCTCCAGCCGGCTTCCCACAGGCGCCAGAAATGGCCCGCCCCCCGCGGCGGATTGGCCAGGCCGCGCGCGTACTGCTCGTAGTCCATCAACCAGTCGTCGAGGAGGATGGGCCGCAGCGCGTCCGCATCCTGCGTCCAAAGGCGGCCCGCCGCATCGAGGAAGTACGACCCCAGCGCGGCCTCCACCAGCCAGAGCTGCTGCTGCTCGACGGAGTCGGTCGGCCCGGTGACCTCGCGCAACGCGGTATACAGGCTCTCTCCGAAGAAGAGGCGCGCCGCCGACTCGCGCGGGAGCGTCTGCAGGTGGCCCTGCACCTCGAGCCGGGTCACGGGGAGCGGATCGAGCACCCCTGGGAGCGGAGTGCGGAACCGGGGAACTCCGGGAACCGCGCGCGCCTCGATACCCCGCACGATCCAGTCAGCAAACGCCAACTCCGGATCGCACCACTTCTCCCCTCCCCGCAGCGTCGCCGCCAGTAGCAGATGCAGCGCTTCGTGGCGCGCGATCGCCTTGGCGTCGGCCGGCGAGGCTTCCTCGCCGATGGAGAGGCGGATGCATCCCGAGCCGAAGGAGACCGCCTCGCCTTCCGTGCGCGGGCCGGGGACGACGGCCACCTCCACGCGGTCCCATGGCCTTTGGGGCGTGCGGAGCTGGAGGGCGGCGGACAACAGCGCTGGCGCTTCGGTGAGGGCGTCGAGGACGGCATCCGGCACGCCCGGCGCGAGACGGCGATCGCCTGCGACGGGCCGCACCGAAGGCCTATCGTCGAGCCAGACCACCAGGAAGCCCCCGCAGCGCAAGCCGGAATCTGCGGCTGCCCCGAGAAGTTCTGCTGCGCTGTCCCCCACTCTCATGTTGAATTCTCCGGCAGTCCCGATCGTATGTCCTAGCGGGCCTTCCTCGTGACCGCAAACCCGCGGGCGCGGTCACGTAAACACCCGAACGCGGGAACACGGGGTCGATGCAGCCACTTCCGCAGCTCGAATCGTGCCTCCGCCTCGCGTTCGACGCGCGCGACCCAGAGCACGCCTCGGGCGTCTCGCTCGCTTCCTGGTTCGTCCGCGCCCCGACCCGGGGAAGGCGCCGCAGCGACCTCGACGCGGCGCTGCTGTTTCCGCCCGCCCTGCGGGCGCGGATGGGCCCGAAGGCCGATCGCGCGATCGCGCTGGCGATGGACCCGGCCTCCTGGCGCTTGTGCGCGGACCCTCGCGCGACAGTGCCCCTGGCCACGCGCGAATGGCTCGCCGAGGCTGCGATGGCCTTGGGCAGGACGGAAGGATTCGACCTCACCTGGGCCATGCTGCGGGCAATCTCCGAGCTGGAGTCCGCCGCGCAGCGCCTGCTCGGATCGCGCACGCCGCGCGCCACGCTGCGTCAGGTACTGCACGGGGTCGCCCAGAGGACGTTGCGCGTAGAGCCCTTCGCGGCGTTCGTGGTTCGGGTGCTGAAGATCGCCCAGGCCGCATACGCGGCGTTCCGGCACGCGGATCACCCCCACGACGCGTCGTGGGCGCTGGTGCAGGACCGGCTCTGGATGCCGCACCCGACGGGACGCTCCAGCCGCTCGGGATCCGGCGCCGCTCGCGGCGCGTATCTGCCCAGCTTGCTCCAGGCCGCCGCGGGCAACGCACGCAAGCGTCTGAACCGGAACCGGGCCGAACGGCGGACCACGGATCACGCCCGCGCCCTTCTCGCCCGGTTCGCTTCCGGACCGGGCGCGCGGTTCTGGCCCTGGGTGGACCGCGCGGGACGGCTCTTGCCGCAAGCGGAGCAGACCTTGACGCCGGAGATGGCGGGCCTCTGCTTCTTCACGCTGCTGGCCCATGCCGCGAGCGAGCGCCGCAGCCGCGGCGGGCCATCGGGCGGGCTCTCCGCTCCGTTGGCGGACGCGGGATTCGGATCGCCGGAATGGTTGCCCGATCGCACCGACGATCTGGCGATCCGGTTGCTCAGCGCCGGCGCGTCGTCGGACGTTCCGCGCGGCGAGCTGCTCGAGGCGGTGTCCGCGCTGGCCCGTGGAACGCTCGGTGGAACCTCCGCGCGCGACGTTTCCTTCGCCCTGCAGCGGCTGGGCGTGGACCTGGAGAACGGCGAGGCGGAGCGGATGCTGGAAGATGCGCGTACCCGCCTGCCGGATCTCGCCCGCTGGCTGGAAGAAAACGGCCGCGAGCTTCTGGAGAGGACCTGACGTGCGCCGGGCGAGCCTCGATCCGATCTGGCCCGAGCCTTCCGGCACCGCTGATGGGACCGAGCTCGTGGATCGCTGGGAAGCGCTCTTCGGAAGGGCGCCGCGGCTGCGCCCGTGGGTCGATCAGATGCTCGGCCGGCATCGGCTGCGCCTGACGGAGAGCGGCGCCGCGCCCGTCGAGGTGGAGCGCACGCTCTGGCTCGAGCTGTCGCGCTGGCTCGTCGACTTCGAGGCGCTGCCCGGGTTCGCCGTCTCCGCCATCGCGGTGACGCTGGAGGACGAGGCCGCGCACGAGGTCGATCCGGGCTCGCCGGACGACGACGAGCTCGCGCCCTCGCTGACGCCGGAGCAGGTGGTGTCCGATTGCGAAGCGCTGCTCTCGGACGCGGCCTTCGCGCTCGCCTGGCACTGCGTCGATGCCTGCCTCCGGCCCCAGCTCGTCACGTCCGGCGAGCTCTCGCGGATCCCCCAGACCGACTGGTTCGCGCTCCTTCACGCCACCGCCCGCCCGCAGCCGGTCCTCACGGCGCAGGTCGCCATCACGCTGGTGCTGCACGTGCTCAGCCCGGCGTGGGCGCGCAATCCCGCGGCATGCCGGCACGCCGCGCTGCGGCTCTTCCTCGCCCGGCCCGAGGACCTGCGCGGAGATCTGCGGCGCCTTTGCGCGTCCCTGCCGCCGCATTGGGCCCTGGAGCCGGCGCAGTTGCCGGCATTCGTGGCGGCGGCGGCCAAGGCTCGAGTCGCTCTGATGGATGCTTCCGGCCTCTGCGCGCGCATCGCCGCTTCTGCCCGGGCACGGCCAGGCGGGCTCGCCCTGCTCGGGGCGGATTCGGCGCCTCCGGCGTCGCCCGAGGAGCTCGGCGCGCTCTTCCGAAACATGAGGAAGTACGGACACATGGGAGGCTTCCGCCAGCTTCTTTCCCTCCTCTGACCCTCGGCTCGGATTTTTTTGCTTGCTCGAACGTACGACATCGCACGAGGTTTCGATGGTCTCCCTCGACGTGGCAGCGACCTGGACACGCATGCTTTCGGTGACGGCGGGAGCCTGCACGGCGGCGGGAGCTCCCGGTCCCGGCACGCGAGTCCGCGGCAGGCCCGCGCTGGAATGGGTGCCCGGGCCGTGGCTGGGCCTGATCGACTTCGACGGGCTGCGCCGGTTGGAGCGCGAGGTCCTCTTGCCCTGGCTCTTCGGACACGTCGAACGCCTGTTGCTCGTCCGCCACATCCTGCTCGCGAAGCCCCTCGAGGAGGACATCTTCATCGAGCTGACCGCGCAGGCGCTGGAGGCGATGCCCGAAGGCTGGCGCGACCGTCCGCATCCCATCCTCATCCTCGCTCCGGCGCAGCGCGGACGCCGGGAGCGGCGCACGGAGTACCTCGACGCGCTCTCGCGGCTGCGGATCCCCCTGGTTTCCAGGGGGAGCGAGCTATGGGCGGTGCGCGAGTTCGACGTGGACTTCCTCGTCGCGCTCGCGCAGCTGTCGGACCCGCTGGAGCGCGCCTCGTTCCGGGCATCGATCGACCCGAGCCAGACGCGGCTGTTCGATCAGCAACTCGCGGTCGCCGAGGCGGCGGTGCTCGACGATCTCGCCGGCGGCCGCGACGAGGAGACGCCGATCGGTCTCGACGTCGACGCACTCTCGTCGCTGCATCCCGGGGTGCACCCCCTCGCCCTGTACTCGGCGGTGGAGCGCGCGCACAACCGCCGCCGCGACAGCGCCGAGCGGACGGATTTCTCCGCCCGAAGCCTGGAAGCGCGGCTCTCCGCGCGAGGCTTCCCGGAAAGGGCGCGACCCTTCACGCCGGAGTTCGCCGATCGCGCCGGCAGCGCTGGATTGCTCTTGCCTGCCGACCTGCAGCGCATCTTCGAGGCTTCGGAGCTTCTCGGGCAGCAATGAGCGCGCATGCGCCCATCGTGGTGGCGAGACCTTTGCCCGCGCCGGACGACGGGCTCGTGCGCGTCGGCTGGCTTCGGACGATCGGGCGACTTGCCCTGGAGCCGCGCGTGCATCCCTGGACGGCGCACTGGCGCCTGCGGCGCCGCGCCCCGCTCGCCGCGGTGGTGGTCGCGCTGCTGTTCCTCCTCCTCTTCGCCGCCAGCGGATGTTCCTCGATTCCGCTGCAGTCCGTGCGCAGCTCCGTCATCTCCCCCCACCCCGCGCAGGGGCTGCGCTGCGAGAGCGTGCTCATCTCGCAGGAGGTGCAGGTCCCGCCCGAGGGCGAGCTCGGCGACCTGCGGGTCACCATCGACGACATTCCGCCGGCGCTGGGGAAGCTGCGCATCCTGGTGCGAAAGCCGCGGTTCGCCGCCGCGCTGGAGCTCGCGACGGATGACAAACCGGAGTTCGACAAGGTGCTGGACGTGCAACCGGGAGCCGGCCAGAAATCGCTCACCGTCGTCCTGGCGAGGCCGAGGCGCGCTGGCGACGGCTGGCCGCGGCGGGACTGCAAGGCCTGCCGCGTGGACGTCGAGCTGACGGGGCTTTTCGGCGGACCGGAGGCGCTCGACGCCTTCTTCGCGCGCGCCCTCCAGGACGCGTCCGAAATCGACGCGGCGTTCGCGGCGCAGTCGCAGGAGCCGGCCACCCGTCCCGGAGCAGCGCTGCGCGACTTTTCGGCATCGCTATCGGCGGAGGCGCGGCGTTGCGGTGTCGCCCTCGATCCCGCCCTGCGCGGCGTACAGTCGGCTTTGGGCCAGCTCGATGCCGCTCGTGCGCTCCTCTACGGCAAGGACGTGGGCATCCCAGACGCCCCAGGCGTCTTCCGCTCCTGGGAGGCTGCGACCGCGGCGATGGAAGGCGCCATCGCCACCTCGGCGCGACGGGCCGGCTGGCCTTCGTCGCTCCGCCCAGGCAACGCCGGCAGGCTGCGGGCCAGCGCACTGCACCTCGACGCCGCGGCGCAGCTCGCGGCGCTGCCACCTGCCGACAAGCCCACCGCGGCGAGGTGGGTCGCCGTCGCGCTCGCGACGGACGCCACCGCCCTGCAACAGCGGCTCTCCGCGCTGCCGGCCATTCGCGATCTGGACGACGCGCAGGCGCGCCTCGAGTGGGTGAACCCGCGGCCCGGCGCTCCGCTGCCGATTCCCGGCGTCTCCAAACCGGCGGCGCTGCGGATCCGCGACTGGGCGCCTCCCATCCGCGGAAGGCGCTGCATCGGGTCCGCCGGCGCGGCACCGGTGCGTAACGCGGACGAGGATGCCGCCATCGTCGCCAGGCTGCTCGGTGGCGACGAGCGGCGATTGCGCATCGCGCGCGCCTCCGACATCGCCGCCGCGCGACGGTCCTTGCGCCAGTCCGGCGATTTGCTTTGCGAGGCGCCGCAACCGGACGTCACGGCGCTCTTTTCGGGGCTGGAGGACAAGGAGCTGGGGCCCATCGCCGAGCGCCTGGAGGAAATCTTCGACGCCGCCGACCCGCGTCACGAGCACGACGAGCTGGCGCGCGCCGTGCTGGCCCGCACTTCCCAGCTCCTCTGCAAGGTGCTCGACGCGGAGAACATCCAGCAGCGGGCCGCCTCCGTCGTCGGCTACAAGGTCTTCGTCGAAGGCGGAACGCGGATCCTCGAGCTTTTGCCGCAGCCGCTGATCTGCGGCAGCCATCTGTTGACGGCACGCGAGGTCCGCAGGCGGCTGCGCACCGTGTACCGCGAGGCGCTCGACCGCCATGCGGTGAAGGAGCGGCTCTGTGCGGTGCGGAGCGGCAAATGCCCCGACGAGGTGGCCGCCTCCGTCCGCAAGCTGTTCGGCCTGCACCGCCCCGACCTGGCGGCTCCCGCGTCGCCGGACAGCCGCAGGCTGGAGTTTCCTCCGCCGTTCGGGTTCAGCGACGAGTGGGTGCAGAAGCTCGATCGCTGCGCGCAGGAGGCATGCGAGGCCCTCTCGCGGCTGCGCGCCGAAGCGCCGTTTGGCCAGTTCGACGGCTCGGTGTGCCTGCCGCGCGAGCCGGGCATCGAGCGCCCGCAGGAGGTGACGCTGTCGAGTCCCGAAAGCCCGAGCAGCGTGACGCTGTCGAGCTGCGACGCGCACGCCGGAGTGCGGCTGACGCTGCGCCGCCTGCGCGAGGCCGGCACTCTCATCTCCATCGCCAGCACGCACCCCTTCCGCTACGGCAGCGAGAACGTGACGCGCCAGGGCCGCCATCCACAGCTCGGCCGCATCTACGAGCGGGTCGCCGACCTGACCGATCCGGAGGACGTGTCGCGGCGCGCCGACTCGGTCTTCGAGGTGGCGCTGACGCCGACGGTGACCAACCAGGTCTTCTATTTCTTCAGCCTTCGCAGGCGCGATTACTGAGGAGGGGAATCGCTGCGCACGCTGTTCGCGATGGTCATGGCCTTCGCCGGGGTCGCCGCCTCCGGCACCGCGTACGTGCGCAGCAGCGCGCCCGTGCGGCCGGCATCGCCCTGGTCTTTGGCCGAGCGGGCGGGAGCGCTGCGCATCGATCGCGCTCTGCCCCAGGCCGTGCAGAAGCCGGCGACGTTCTCCCTCCGCGACCGCCACGCGGTCCTCAAAGTGCGCCAGCCGACGGGGCCGGTGCTCCTCAAGTGCCCCCTGCGGGCAGACGTCCCGGAGCAGTACCTGCGTTTCGCCACCGCGGGCGCCACCCAGGAATGCGAGGCGCAGGCCGTCGACGAAGTCGGCGACGTTCTCGTCTACGAGGTGAGCGGCCGCGTGTCGCCGCTCTGTCCCGGGCAGTTCGCCACCCTGACCGAGCAGCAGCTCCACGACGCGCTGTTCCTGCCGGCTCTGCAGACCGCCCGGCCGCGCGACGAGCCCGCACCCGCCTCCGTCCTGCAGCCAGGCCGCCTCGAGGCCTGCGCCGGTGCCGGGGCGAACTGCGCGGTGAGCAAGGCCGCGAGCGCGCTGCTCTATTGCGGTGTCGTCCGCACCTGCGCCGAGGGAGCCTGCTACCAGGGCGGCAGCGCCGACGTCGCTCCCGACGACGTCGCGACGAGCCTCTACTATTACCAGGCGCTGGCCCAGGCGACGGCGCCGTCCACCGTGGCGCCTGCCGCGTGCGGCCCCGTCCCGATGAGCGTCCACCTGAGCACGCTGGTGTCCGAGGCGGTGACCGCCACCAACTCCGCCAGGTTCATCGAGGCACAGCCGTGGAACGCGGCGACGCTGGGCGCGCCGGGCAGCCCGGAGACCGCGGCCGACCTGCGCGCGTTCTTCGATCGCCATCCGCGGGGAATCTGCCTGTTCATGCGCGGAATCGACGTCGAGCGGCCGCGCGAAGCGGAGATGGCGGCGCAGACGCTCGCGTTCCCGGTCTTCGCGCCGTTCGATCCGCGGCTTCCCTCGCGCGCCACGCCGCTGCTGCGCAGCCTGCAGCGGGCCGCCTTCGACGAGGAGACGATGGCGGCGCTGTTCGGCCGCTGCGAGCCCGGCGGCGAGAAGGCATGCAAGCTGAAGCGTGAGAGGATGGCGGCGCAGCTCCGCGCTTCCGTCGGCAAGCTGCAGACGCCGCTGACCAACCTCGCGGCCGACGAGATCCCCTACCACGTCGGAGCGTCAGGTCCGTTCCACCTCGCCGATTACGACGCCCTGCACGTGACGCTGGAGAGCTCGGCCGAGGTGCCCAAGGCAAAAGGGACCCGGTCGCGGCTGTTGATCCGCTACCAGCCGCTCTGGCCCGAGTCCGTGGCGGAGAAGCGGCTGCAATGCCTGCAGCAGCCCGGGATCTGTCTCTTCCGCGCGCTCTGGAACCTCGACGCGCCGGCGCGCCCCGAACCAGGCGAGGACGGATTCGAGTCGCTGGTGGCGCTCTTCGCGCGCAGGGACGGCAGCACGCGGTGCGTGCGCCGCCTGTTCAACGCGCTCGCCACGGCGAGCGAAGATCGCCTACTCGAGCTCCAGCGCGACCTGCGTGAGCCGGTGGCCGCGGGAGAGAACCGGGCGCCTTGTGACGCGCGCGCCCGCGCGCTCGCGGGCCTCGTGCCTCGCAACGACGACGGCCTTGCCCCCGCCTGCGAAGATCCCGGGCCGGCGCAGCCCTTCGGCGAAATCGGCGACGCCAGCTGCCGTCCTCTCAGCCTCGTGTACGTGCAGGAGGAGCCATGGGCGGCGGCAGCCGCGCGCATCGCCGCGGTCGCCGCTGGCCGCGGTGTCGCAGTGCAGGTTTCCGGCGTGAAGGCGAGCGAGGTCCACCGCGGATCGCTGGGGAGCTGGGACGTCCTGCTGACGGTCGCCAGCAACTATTACAACCGTCGCTACCCGACGCTGGTTCCCCTGCTGCATCCGGCCGGCAACCAGAACCTCAGCGGAGGCCAGGCGGTGAGCGAGTCTCCCGGCCGCGCGCTGCTCGCCGGCTACGAGTCGTCGATCGTCTATCCGCCACCTTCCTGGCTGGGAAGCTCGTCGGCGCCGCCGCCGACGCGCGCCGAAAGCCTGCGTCTGCTGGAACAGGACGTGGCGAGAAACGGGCCAGCGCCCATCTATCCGCTCGCGTTTCTTCGTCCGGCGACGCTGACGATCCCCGAATCGCAAGCTGACGCAGCCCGCAGCCCGCGCTACTTCGGTCGTCTGCTCCAGGCCTGGAGCACGCCGCAATGAGCGCAGCGCTGCTGGCGGTGGCGCTGGTCGCGAGCGGAACCGACGCCCAGGACTGGTTTCGCGCCGTCCAGTACGCCGCGAAGCCCACGGCGCTGCGCGGCTGCTCCGAATGCCAGGGCGAGCCCGATGACGTCTGCGAAGTGCGCGCGGGCGCCCTGGCCCGTGCGTTGGGCGAGTCCACGGCGCTGCCTTCGCCAGCGCCGAATCGGGTCAAGCTCCTCCGCTCGAAAGCGGACCCCGATTGCGCGGTGCAATCCGCGACCCTCTTCGGAGCGCGCGGAACCGTCGAGCTCGCCGCGCTTCGGCTGGCCAGGACGCCTCCTTCCGCCGCGCTCATCGACCGCTTCGCAGTGCGGCTCGCGGTGGTGGGTTGGCCGCGGGCCCCGCAGCGCAGGAAGGGACAACGCCTCGTCGCCGTCGCCACCGATCGGGCGGAGCTGCGCACGGCCCTCGTCTGCTGGGGGGCGCAGCGTGCCTGGCCAACGGCGGACCTGGGCCCTGCGACTCTCTGCGAATGGTGGCTCTTGCCGGTCCGCTCCGACAACGAGCCCGATCTCGCCCGGCCGTCGTTTCCGCTGATCGCCGGCCGCGACCGATGGCCCGAGAAGTTCCGCTTCGGCGATCCCAGATGGAGCCGCGCCTTCGACCACTCCCTGCCGCTTGACGAAGCCGTCCTGCTCGGAAGCGAGGCCCGCGCGGAAGCGCAGCCTGCGGCACCTCCGCCGCCAGCTCCTGTGACCCCGACGGCACCCGCGATCGCGCGCTGTGGAGAAGGCCGGGTGCGTACGGCCGTGCTGGACCGATTCGATCAGTGGGAAGCCGGGATCGTCGGGCCGCCGAAGTCGCTCGACCGCACCGCCTGGAGCCTCGACGCGGCAGCGTGGTCCGGGCACTGCCAGGAGCTGGACGTCCTGCGCTCCGCGCTCGAGCAGCAGCTCGGGTGCGCGCTGGCGCAAGCAGGCCGATGCGTCGGCCTCTCGGCGCTGAAGGAAGAAGCGCGATGAACGTCGAGGCGCAGACCGACGGCATCGTCGCGCTTGCGACGGCGGCGCGCGGGTCGCGCCTGGCGGCCTCGGCGCTTCGCTGGACCGCGGCTTGCGCCGTGTCCTTCGTCTCGCTCCTCGTTCTTTCCGTTGCGCTGGCGGAGGTCGATCGCACCCGTCCCACCGTGGCGGCTCCGCCTTCCGCTTCCGCCTATCTGGATTTCGACCTCGCAGTCCTGCGCGCGCTCGCGCAGCGCAGCCTCGAGGCCAAGGACCGGGACGACGTCCTGCGCGGCATGTGGGGCAGGCGTCCGCCGTGGAGACCTCCGGAGATCGCCGACCAAAGGTCGCATCTCGTTTCGCTGCGCGATGCCTGGGCGGCGGCCGTCGCCGGCAAGAGCCGCTTCCGCAGCGCGGCGTGGGGTGCGTACGACGCGCTGGGTCTCCTGCTTTGCGGGCTCTCCCTCGCCCTGGCTGCCGCCGGCATCGCCGGGGCCATCGCGGAGGGGATCCGCGCAGGCCGCATGACGGCGCGTCCCGCCGGCCGGTTCGCGACGGGAGCTTCGACGGCCGCCCTGATCGTGCTTCCGCTCGCGCCGCTCTTCGATCCAGCGCTGTTCTACGATCGGACCCGCTCGATCGGTGCCGGACCGGCCGCGGCGCTGTTCGTCGCCGGATTCGCCGGCGCGATGGCGGGCGCGGCGGCACGGTCGCTGTTCGGTCCGCCACCGCAGGCGGCGCATCTGAGCGCCCTGGGAGCGCGGCCCGCTCTCTCCTGCGCGGCGCGACTCTCCGTCCTCGACGCGACGCGCTGGCTCGTCCCGTTGGTTCCGGCCCTCGCGGCGGCCGCCGTGTTCGCCGGCGCGAAGGCGGACCAGGACCCCGCCTTGCAAGCGGCCTCCAGCGGTCTCGGCTCGCTGATCCGCGCTGCCATGGCGGAGGTGTCGGCGGGCGATAGACTCTCTTCCGCGGCGCTGGTCGGCGGCGCGCTCGTCGTCCTCTGGTATCTCGGCCACCGATTCGTCGCGGAAGTCCGCTGGTCCCTCAGCGCCTCGGGGACCGCGACGTGACGGCGCACCAGGCCGTCGACGCGCTCCTCCCGCCGGGGTTCCGCGCACCCGCCGCCATCGCAGGCATCCTGCTCGTCCTGGGGTTCGCGCAGGCGGTCGCCTTGACCGACCGCGCGGAGCCGTATCCGCTCACGGCGGCGATCCTCGCGATCCTCCTGATGGGCGGCGGTGCCGTCCTCGCTGCATTCATTCGCCGCAACCTTCGCGGCGAGCTCGCCGACACCGGGCCGCGCTCCGTTGCCGACCTGCTGGCGCTGGTCGCGGCCGCCGTCATCGCCGCCGCGACGCTCGGCATCTGGAGCTCCACGGGCACGCTCTTCCCGTTGCGGATGGCGCTCTGGTGGCGAGGACCGCTTCCCTTCGAGCGCATCCTCGAGCCTGCGTTGCCGATGATGCTGGCGGGCACCTGCCTCATCGCCCTCGGCGCCGCCGCGACGGCGGTGTGGATCGGCGCCCTCTGGACGCTGCTCTACGCGCGGCGTCTGGAATCGGCGCTGCGCATCTGTGGCGCCGCTCTGTCCTTTGCGGGAGCGGTTCCCTACGTCGCCTTTGCCCTGGTCGTACGTGCGCTGGTCTGCAGCCCAGTCGCGATGCTCGCCGCCGGCCAATGGCTGGCGCTGCGTCCCGAGGATCAGCTCGCGTATCGATCGCTCCTGGGCGCCGCTCCAGGGCTCCTCGCCGCGTCGGCAGCGCTAGGCCTGGGGATCAGCCGCGGCCTCTGGAGCTGGCTGGACGACGTCCGGGCCGCGGAGGAGAGCAGCGACTCGTTCCTCGCCGCCACCGTTCGCGGCGAGAAACGCTGGGCGATCCTGCTCCGCCACGGGCTCTGGCTGCGGCGGCGCCGGGAGCTCGGCGCGCTCCTGCTCGCCGGAATGGCCGGCGCCGTCCTCATCGACATCGTCTCCAACACGTTGATCGACAGCTTCCGTCCGCCCGGCTTTCCTCCCTACCCTTCCCTCGGCGCGGCGCTCTTCCTCCGTGGCGCCGACGAGAGCGGCGCGCCGGGCCCGTTCCCGGAGGCCTGGGGCTCCGCGCACGTGACCGTGGTCGCCGCCGCCCTCCTCCTGCTGCTCGCGCAGACGTTGCCGCGCCGAGCCGGCCGGATCGAGCTGGACGGCGGCGTTCTCCGCGTCGGCCCCGCAGTGCTCGCCCGCGGCATCGCGAGCGCGCACGGCCTCGCCCCAAGGCCGGCGCTGCAGTGGGTCCTCGGTCCTTCGGGCGCCGGGAAGAGCACCCTGCTCCGGGCGTGGAGCGCGCAGCTCCAGCGCGCGATTCTCGTTCCCCAGGATCCCGACGAAGCGCTGCCTGCGGCCTTCTCCGGCACCGACGTGGCGGCGGTCGCGCGCGCGGCGCCGGTCCGCACCGATCGCGTTCTCTGGGACCTGCTCGGGCGCCTCGGCGACGACCCGGTGCGCCGCCGCCTCTTCGATCCGTTCACGTCGGTGGCGACGCTCTCGCGCGGCGAGCGGCAGCGCCTGCTGCTCGCGCTCGCGCTCTCCCGCGCGCGGGCGGATCCCGGCTGCACGTTGCTCCTCGACGAGCCCACCTCCGCCCAGGACGGCGCGCGCACGTCCGCGCTGCTGGAATGCGTGCGCGACCTGTTGCCGGCGAAGTTCACCGGAAGCGGGGCTTTGGTGCTCACCTCGCACGATCCGGAGCCGATCGATGCGCTGCTCGGCGACCGCGGCGCGCAGGCCGTCGCGGACCACGTCCTCTGGATCGAGAACCGCCGCGCCCGCTCCTTGACGATACGCAGGGACGGAGAGCGCCGCTGGGAGGGAGCCGAAGGGCAAGGCCTGCAGGAATACCTCGATGCCGTGGGAGCGCTCTTCGCCGCGCGCGACGGCGCCCGGCCTGAGGGTGTCGCCGGCTCCGGCGCGCCCGACGGCGTCCGCGTCCTGCGGACCCGCATCACCATCGGAGGCCGCTCTCATGCCGTCTCGCCCGACGCGCGCATCCGCGGAGGCGAGCTCGTCGTCCTCTGCGGGCCCTCCGGATGCGGCAAGTCGACGGTCCTGCGGGAGATCGCGGCGCGGCCGCCCCTTCCGATCCGGGTCGGCTACGTGATGCAGGACGCTGCGCGCGCATTTCCCGCCGAAATGCCGGTCCACGAGATCCTCGGTGGCGGATCCATCCAGCCCAGACGCGCGCTGGCCCAAAGCTGGTTTGGCGCCCAGCTCGATGACGATCTGGTCTCACGGCCCGTCGGCACGCTCTCGGAGGGCGAGCGACAGCGGATCCTGCTCGCAGGCGAAGTGCTCCGGCTGGAATCGGCGCGGGATCGGACGCGCCTCCTGCTTCTCGACGAGCCATTCGGAGCAGCCGATCCGGCGGCTCACCTGCGGCTGATGGACGCGCTGCTCCGCTGGGTCCACGAGCCGTCCGGCCGGAACGCGGCGATCCTCGTCTCACACAGTCCACTGGTGGACCTCGGGCTCGCGCGCGCTTTCGGCGTCCCCACCCGCGAGTGGACGATCGAAGGCGGAGACCGATGAACCGCGCGGCCCGCAAAATGGCGCTCCTCGAACGCAGGCCCTGGACCCTGGCGCTCATCTCCGCGGCCGGTGTGACGCTCCTCGTCCCCAGCGTGCTGGCGCTGTACGGCCCGCCGGAGCTGCTCGATTCCGCGATCGCGCTCGGCGATACCCGCCTGGCGCTGGGCCTCACTGGCCTGTTCGCCGGCAGCGCCGGAATTCTCCGCCTGCTGCTGCGGCGCCGCCGTCTTGCCGAAGAGCAGATCGACGAAGAGACGCCTCCCGCCGAATCCGACGCCGCGCATCGGCCGCCCGGAACCGCCCCCCGCGCGCACCTGCGCTGAGACGACATTGGCTTCCCCTGACTCCATCTCCGTCCAGCGCGCTGCCGGCGCGGCGCTTCGCGCGCTCAAGCGGCGCGGCGCTCCTCCCAACAGGCTGACGCGTGCGGGGCGGGCGGAGCCGCTCAGGCCAGCGCTGGCCATCGAGGCGTTGCTCGCCGCCATGCGGGCGCAGTTCGGACTCCCCGAGCCGACCGCGAACGACCTGCTGCGGCCGGCGCTCGCCGACTGGCGCGACGCCGTCGGCTGCGCCGATCCGCTCCTGGTGCCAGCCGATGTCCTCGGACCTGCATCCGAAAAGCACCTGGTCCCGATCCCGATGCCGTCCTGGTGTGCGCCGCTCGTCGATGCCGGCGTCATCCGTCTGGACGGTCCGGCCGCGCTGGACGGCCCCCGCGTCGTGCAGCCAGCGTGGCTCGCCGTCGTCCGCGAGTCCGAGCTCACCGCCGTGGAATGCTTCCCCTTCGTCTTCGCCGGTCGCTACGGATCGGGGGCCGCATCGCTGCGGATCCATCTGGCGCTCTCGCCACCGTTCCTCTCCCCGGGATGGCGGGGCACCGTCTGCCTTCGCGCCGGAGCGCAGCGCCTCGACGGCTCCAGGACGCCCGTCCGGCTCTGGCTGGGCGCTGCGGCATCGCCGGGCTCAACTCCCAACGGAGTGACGGGCGAAGGCGCGGTCACGTGGGCGATGCCGCGCCTGGCCAGTTCCGTCGTCGCGGACTGGCCGGCAGACTGGCAGAGGTGGGCGGTGTTGCGCGTCCGCGAAGGGCGGGAGCCCCAATCCCTCTGGGATCTGCCGGCACTCTGGCGCGCGTGCGTCGGGTCGGCGCCGGAAGCGGCCCTCGCTTCATCGGCCTCCGCGGCGGCGGGAACCCTGCGGCTCGCAGTCGACATCGGAAGTACCTCCACTGTCGTCGTCGAAGAAGACAGCGCCACCGCAGGCGCGGTCGGCGCGAAGCTGTTGCCGCAAGGCGCTCACCGGCCCACTCCCTCCGGTTTCCGGCGGCTCGGAGGCGACCCGGCGACGGCCTATCGCGTGGGATGCGGGGAGCACCTGCTCGCGCCCGGCGGACAGCTTCCGACGGCACTCGCGGCGCCGGGTGCCGCGGCGCTGGCAGCTCTCTTGCGGGGATCGCCCGACGCCGCGGACCAGCTCTGGCTGCCGCAGGCGCCCACCGCCGAGGACGAGGGCGGCCCGCTGCTGATCGATCGGTTCAAGTCGCCCGACCTGCTCCTGCTCTCCGACTGGCTCGCGCAGCTTCCGGAAGCGACCGCCGATCGCGCCGAGGTGAGCCGCACGCTGCTCGAGACCTTCGCCTACCAACTCGGCCGCACCCTCGCTCTTGCGCACGCCGTTCCGCTGGCGGCGCCCGAAGGAGGCCGATGGACGCTGCGGCGGCCCCGCCTCGCATCGGCGGAAGCGGTGGTCACCTATCCGGAGTGCGCGTTCGACAGCGGCGCGACGCAGCCGTTCAGCGCCGTCTACGAGCGCGGCGCCAGCCAGCTTTGCCGCGGGCTCGAGTCCGCATGGGAAAGCGCGGCGCATCGTCTCGTCGCCGATCCCGCGGCGGCCCGGGCCGCGCGGGGGCGCACGCGCGACGACCGCCATCCCATCGAGACGTACGTCGATTTCGGCGGCCTCACCCTCCAGGTCACCGTTCGCGTTCCTCATTCGCCGGGACGGCCCGCTCCGTTCATCCCCGGAACGTCCAGCAGCTTCCTGCTCGGGGGCGAGCGCCTGATCGACGCCGCCGCCTTCGCCGCGGCGGACCGCGAAGCGCCCGGCACGCTGCGGGATGCGTACCGCGCCACGGCGCGGCACTGGCGGGCGCTGATCGCGAGCGGGGGAAGACTGCACGGCGACGAAGCGGAACGGCACCGCGCGGTGGCGGACGCCGTGCTCCACACCGTCCTCGCGCTGGTCCGCCGGCAGCTCGAAGGCACGCTTCGCCGCGCCGCTCCCGATCTCACCGCGATGCGTGGAGCGGGAGTGCGGCTCTACCTGCTCGGCGAAGGCTGGAAGCTCGTGGCCATGGACGTAGACGACGAGCTGCGCGAGGCGGAGACGCTGCGCCGGATCGAGGAGCGCCTTCTGCAGGCGCCGCTTCTCTCCGCCGCCCCGCTGCAGCTCCAGCGCATGACGAAACGGCGCGTCTGCGAAGGCGCGCTACGCGTGCGCGCCGGCGACGCGCCGGCCGATCCCGCGCTGGAGCTGCAGGGCGTGGACGTGGCGTCCGGGGACGAGCTGCGCCAACGATGGTTCGGGCTCGCCGACGCGGCTGCCGCTCCGGACCCCGACGTCCTGCCGCACCGCCAAGACGCCTGGTGGCGTCAGTTCGCGGGCGGCTCCGATTCGCTCTTGCGCGTCGAGCAGTGGTTCAGCGGGCCGCCTTCGACGTCGCCGTTCCAGACCGGGCTTCTCGGCGGAAACCTCGCGTTCGATGCCCGCCGTCCCGTGCTGAAGCAATGGATCGACGTCTCCGGCCCTTCGCTCGTCGCGCTGCGCATCTGGCAGAGGCTGACCGTACAGCCTCAAGCGTAGCCGCAAAGCCGCGCCTCCGGTGCGGCAGCGGCTAGTTCACGATGAAGGGATCGACCCGCCTCGTCACCGTCACCTTCGCCAACGAACCCGACAGGGCGCCGGCGAGGTCCAACTGGTTCGAGCGGACGATGATCACGCGCTGGTTCGTCCGGGCTGGATTGTCCGTGCCCGCGATGTCGTAGGATCCGGTGTCGGAGACGTCGGCGGCGTTGAAGTCGCGGGTGGTGATGGTGACCGACTGCGCCACCGAGGGCGTGGTCCAGCTCACGTGCAGCGGCTGGCCGGCGGAGACGGTGCTGTTGACCGTCGGCGCATTGATCGCGTGCGCGCCGGGATAGCCGAGCACCACGCCTTGCACCTGGTCAGTCCCCTTGACCACCGAGAGGCTCAGGTCGCCCGAGGGGTACGACGTGCTCGAACCGGTGTAGTTGCCGCCGCCCGCGTCCGTCAGCGACACGGCGCCGAAGCTGACCGTTGCTCCGGTCACGCCAGCGTTTTGCCCGTTCTTGACGGTGACCAGGTAGTTCGTGGACGGAGACGTGTCCGAGGCAGTCACCGTTGCGGTCGCAGTGACCAGCAGGGTCGACGATCCCGAACCGGCCCGGTTGCGATTCGCCGCGATATTCGAGCTACCCCCACAAGCGGCAACGACGGCGGCGACGAGGACGATCCTTTTCATGGTCTGCTCCTTTGAGTCTTCTTTTCACAGAGCACAGGATCGGCAGGCGAGGCCACGCGACATTGTGCGAGGCGCGGAGCACGCACTCGCACTCCCGCCACGAATTTCATGCGATAAGGTGCGCCTTCTCCGGGAGGCCCCTTGCTGCTCGCGCTGCTGCTCGCTGTCGGTCCCGTTCCCCCGGAGGTTGCGCAGAAGTTGGTGGGCGGCGCGCTCACCAGCGGGGTCGCCTACGCGCGGCTGCAGGAGCTGACGGACGCCATCGGGGCACGGCTTTCCGGATCGCCGGGCGCGGCTGCGGCAGTGCAATGGGCGCTGAAGAAGCTCCAGCAGGATGGTCTCGCTGCGCGGACGGAGGCGGTGAAGGTGCCGCACTGGGTCCGCGGCGAGGAGACGGCCGAAATCCTGGCGTCGCCGGCCGGCATCGGCCACCGTCTCGCCGTCACGGCGCTGGGCAACAGCATCGGCGGCAGCGCCACGGCCGAGGTGGTCGAAGCCCGCTCCGTCGCGGAGATCGCGGCTTTGGGCGCGGCGGTGCGCGGGAAGATCGTCTTCTTCAATCACACCATGTCCGCTCCCGCCGACTACGGAAAGTTCGTCGAGATGCGGTCCCATGGTCCCTCCGCGTCCGGACGGGCCGGCGCGGTCGCGGTGTTGCTGCGGTCGCTGGCGACGGCTTCGTTTCGCTCGCCGCATACCGGATTGACCATCTACGACGCGGACGCTCCACGCGTTCCCGCCGCGGCGGTCAGCACCGAGGACGCCGATCTGCTGCATCGCCTTCTCCAGCGAGGACCCGTGCGCGTCCGGATCGCGCTCGGATGCCGGATGTTGCCGGACGCTGACTCGGCCAACGTGATCGGCGAAGTGCGCGGGCGCGAGAAGCCGGACGAAGTGGTCTTGATCGGCGCGCATCTCGACTCCTGGGACCTCGCGCAGGGCGCGAACGACGACGGCGCCGGCGTCGCGATGGTGATGGAGGCGGGGCGGTTGATCGCGTCGCTTCAGCAGCGCCCGCGCCGGACGCTGCGCGTCGTGCTCTTCATGAACGAGGAGAACGGCCTCGCCGGCGGAAAGGGATATGCCGCCGCGCATCAGGCCGAGCTCGGCCGCCACGTCGCCGCGCTGGAAGCGGACAGCGGCGCCGACCGGCCGTTGTCGGTGCGGCTGCGCACCGGCGAGGGCGGCAACGCCATGCTCGCGCCATGGCTCCTGCCTCTCGAGTCGCTGGACATCCATCTCGAGGAGGGCGACGCGGGCGGCGCGGACCTGACCCCGATGGATGGCGCGCTGGTGCCACTCGTCAGCGTTCACCCCGACGTCACGCACTACTTCGACATCCACCACAGCGCCGCCGATACGCTGGACAAGATCGATCCGGAGAATCTCGCCAAGAACGCCGCGGCCATCGCCGTGGTCGCGTACGCGCTGGCCGAGATGCCGGCGACGTTGCCGCGTCCGGCGGCTCGGCCGGCGACACATTAGATCCACTGCAGGAGGCGCCATGCAGACGCTGCGAAGCTTCGTCGGAGGACGCTGGGTCGAAGGGAAGGAGCCGTTCTCGACCCTGGTGAACCCCTCGACGGAAGGACCGCTCGCCCGCACTTCGAGCAACGGGATCGATTTCGCTGAAGCGGTGGAGTTCGGTCGGTCGCAAGGCGGCCCGGCCGCGCGCCAGCTGACGTTCGCGCAGCGCGGCGAGCTCTTGAAGTCGTGGAGCAAGGCGATGCACGTGGCGCGCGACGAGCTGATCGGCCTCGCCATGCAGAACGGCGGCAACACGCGCGGGGACGCGAAGTTCGACATCGACGGCGCCATCGCGACGCTGGCGCACTATGCGGAGCTCGGCGCGCAGCTCGGGTCGCTGCGCGCGCTGCGCGACGGCGAGGCCGTGCAGCTCGGCCGGACGGCGCGGTACGCGGGCATCCATCTCTGGGTCCCCAGGGACGGCCTCGCAGTTCACATCAACGCCTTCAACTTCCCCGCCTGGGGCACCTGCGAAAAGGCCGCCTGCGCGCTGCTGGCAGGAATGCCGATCCTGAGCAAGCCGGCCACCAGCACCGCTCTCGTCGCCTGGCGCACCGCAGAGCTCGGCGCCGAGATCCTTCCTCGCGGTGCCTTCCAGTTCGTCTGTGGATCGCCGGGCGATCTGCTCGACCGGCTCGGCCCGCAGGACGTCGTCGCCTTCACCGGTTCGTCGCAGACCGCGGGAAAGCTGCGCGAGCAGCTCGCGCGGCGCGGCGCCCGGCTCAACGTCGAAGCCGATTCGCTCAACGCGGCGGTGCTCGGGCCGGACGTGCAACCCGGCAGCGCCACCTGGGACGTCTTCGTCCAGGACGTCGTTCGCGACATGACCCAGAAGGCCGGACAGAAGTGCACCGCGGTCCGCCGGATCTTCGTCGCCGGCGACCAGCTTCCGGCGGCCCGGGAGGCGCTGATCGAGAAGCTCTCGCAGGTCCGGGTCGGGGATCCCGCGCGCGCGGAAGTGACCATGGGTCCGTTGAGCACCGCCGATCAGCTGCGCGACGTCCGCGCGGGGATCGCGAAGCTCGCCTCCGAGGCCGACCCGATCTTCGGCGGCGACGGGACCGTCAAGGCGATCGCGCCCGAGGGAAAGGGATACTTCGTCTCGCCGGTGCTGCTGCTCTCGCGCGACCCGGCAGCCGCGAAGATCATGCACAAGGACGAGGTCTTTGGACCCGTTGCCACGCTGGCCCCAGCGCGATCGCCTGCCGATCTCGTCCGGCGCGGCGGCGGCGGGCTCGTCTGCTCCGTCTACAGCGACGACCGCGACTTCCTCCGCGAATGCGTCCTCGCCATCGCGCCGTACCACGGCCGCATCTACATCGGCAGCGAGAAGGTCGCGGGCCAGACGCTGGGGCCCGGCACCGTCATGCCGCAGCTGCTGCATGGCGGACCGGGACACGCCGGCGGCGGCGAGGAGCTCGGAGGCCTTCGCGGCCTGCAGCTCTACTCTCAGCGGGTGGCGCTCCAGGGCGACCGCGCGTTGCTGGACGCGATCGCCCCCGCCCTCGAGCAGCAGAAGCCCTGAGCGCCTGCTAGTTGCCCGACGCGTGAGTGACGGCGTTGAGCGCGTTCACCTGGCCTTTTCCGTACCAGGAGTTGTAGCCAGGGCCACCCTGACACGCCGCGAACAAGCCGCTCTCGGTGCCGGTGCCGAAGACGGTCTCGTACGTCGGCGGAAGGAAGACCGGGCACGGCTGCGGATCTGCTGTCTGGTCGAGGTACGCCTTCACGCGCTCGGGACTCATCTTTCCGTTCTGCGGGTTGTTCAGGTTGCCGAAGCGGCTGACGATCAAGGCGGCGACGCCGGCGACGTGCGGCGATGCCATCGACGTTCCCTGGAGGTAGCAGTAGACGACCGTCGGCTCTTCGGGATCGCCGATGTTCTCCTTCACGCTGCGCGTGCACGGCTTGTTCGGCGGGTACGTCGAGAGCACGCGGCCATTCACCGCCTCCGGCGTGCGGCCGAACACCGAATCCCCTCCCGGTGCGGTCAACTGGGCCACGCCGACGCCGACATTCGAGTAGAAGGACTTCAGATATCCCGTGATGAGGTTGCCGTTCGCATCTGTCTGCCGGGCGTTCCCCACGGCGGTGACGCCGATCACCCGCGGGATCTCCACCGGAATGACCACGCATGCGTTGGTCACCTCCCGCGTCACCGGAGTGGTGTTATCCGGGCTGGTCGCGTCGACAGTCGGGTGCGCGAGATCCTCGCTCTCGTTCCCCATCGCGGCGACCACCGTGACTCCCTTCGACTGCGCGAACTGGATTGCCCGCTGCTCCGCCTTCCAGATGGCGCGCTGGACCGGGTCGTTGCGGCAGTTGAAGAGATACGGATCGGCGAAGTAGCTGTTGTTCGTCACGTCGACGTGGTGCGTCGCTGCCCAGACGAACGCGCAGATCACCGCTTCGGGAAAGAAGAAGCCGGCGGTGTTGCCCGCCTTGATTCCGGCGATCTTGACGTTCGGCGCCACGCCGACGATTCCGAATCCGTTGGCGGCGGCGGCGATGGTTCCGGCGGTATGGGTGCCGTGGCCGTTGTCGTCCTGTGCCGCAAGTCCGGGCACCGGCACTCCGCTCACGCAGTTGACGCTGTTGGCCACGTCGATGTTCTGCCTCAGGTCCGGATGGTGGAAATCGATTCCCGTATCGATGTCGCCCACCAGCACCGCGGGGCTGCCGCCGGTGATCGCATGCGCTTCCGGTGTGTGGATCTGCCGCATGTCCCACTGCAGCGCCGAGAGCGAGTCCGTGTCCGTCGCTGGCGCATTCGGAAGGTCGCCGGGCGGCGGCCCCTCCGCATCCATTTGCGTGTCGGGTAGTCTGGTCGCGAAACGCTCCGTCGCTGCAGCGTTCTCGATCCGGTTGTCCTTGAGCAGGTTGTCGCGGAACGAAGCGTTGTCTGACTTCGCGATCACGACTCCGATTTGCGGATACTGATAGACGACCGAACCGCCGGCCTTGGTGACCGTCGCCTCGACGTCGCGGGGCAGGTCGTGCTGCTTGTAGAGCACCACGTAGTTGGAACCGAACGCCGCGGGCGCGGCGAGCGCCGCCAGAACGAGCGCCAGTCCTCGCACGATTGCATTTCGCATGATGGGACCCCCGTTTGCTTCCGGAGGCAGGGGACAAATGCCACTGCGCTGGCAAGGTCAAGTCTGGGAGCGTTACGCCAAGGCGGTTTGCAGGGCACTCGCCGCCTTGCTCACCATGGTTCAGCGATTCGGAACGGCAGACTCTATCGCGCCGAGTGCCAGAGGGCGAAGAAGTGGGCTGCCTCGCCGACGAAGCTCTCGTGCCGCGGGCGCCAGTCGAGATCGTTGCGCGCCTTCTCGCTCGAGATCTGCTGGTCGAGCGTCAGCGCTTCCTGGTACGGAGTGCCGTCGGGTTGCTGCGGCTGGATCTTGCCGTCCTTGCCGGCGGCACGCGCGGCGGCCTCGGCGATCTCGCGCTGCGTCAGCCGCGACGCGTCGGCGGCGTAATAGACGGATCCGGCGGGCGCGCGCTCGACCAGCCGCACGTACAGCTCCGCCAGGTCGTCGATGTGGACCAACGGCCAGTGGTTCTCGCCGGCTCCGACGGTTTGGGCAGCGCCATGCTTCAAAGCGGTGCCGAAGAACATGGCCGGGATTCCGCCGCGGGCGCCCCCGTAGACGATTCCGGGGCGGACGACGACGGAACGGATCCCGTCGCGCGCCATCTCCAGCGCTGCCTGCTCGTGCGCCGGTCGCCAGGAGACCGCGCGCGCGGGCTTCGCCGGCGTGCTCTCGTCGGCGACGCCGTCAGTCGGTCCCTGCACCCAGCAGCCGCTCGTATAGATGAAGGTCGCCCCCACCTGGCCGCGCAAGAGATCGCGGGCACTCGAGATGGTCCGGCGATCGAGCTCCGGTCCCTGCGCGGACCAGTCCTGCGCAACGTGAACGAACGCCGCACGTCCCCACGCGGCCCCCGCGTAGCCGGCGGGGTTGCCGAGCTCGCCGACGGCGAGCTTGACGCCGGCCTTCTTCAGCGCCTCTCCCTTTGCTTCCGAGCGGACGAGGGCGAGCACGTCGTGCCCGGCTTTCTTCAGCGCGAGCGCGACCGCAGAACCGATGTACCCGCTGCCGCCCGTGAGGAAGACCTTCATGCACCCTCCAGATGGGAGCGCCCTGTGTACGCCGGGCGCAGCGGCGCGCCAAGAGCAAACGTGACCTGCGTAGCCGGCTTCGCACCGCCACCGCTTGTACGCGGAGGCATGTGGGTGTAACGGCTACATGGATGAAAACCAAGTGCCGGGATTGTTTCGAGTTTGTGTCGTAACGCGCCGCAGCGGTTCGCGGCCTCACGTTTGCTACTCACCACCGTCCAATGGGCAACGTCGAGCGTCTTCCAGCCCGCAGCGCCGATCGCGTCGCGGTGCTCCTCAACGCGAATGCGAGGAGCGTCTCCGATACGCTGAAGCGCGAGCTGGAGAACTTCGTCCCGCCCGAGGATCTCTATTACTCGCGCAGCTTCGACGACGCCCGCTCCATCTCCCGCCAGGTGCTCGACAAGGGTTACCGCACGGTGCTGACCGGCGGCGGCGACGGAACCTTCGTCGGTTACGTGAACTGCCTCTTTGACCAGGCTCAGCAGCCGCGCGTCGACACGGCACTTGGCGCCTTCAAGCTCGTTCCCGTTCCGGTCGGCGAAATCCTCATGCCCCGCTTCGGCGTGCTCAAGCTCGGCACCGGCAACGCCGTCGCGGATTACGTGGGCGCGAGCGGGAGGCGAATCGGCGTCGTCGAGGACATCCTCCGCGCCCGCTCCGGAGAGGTCTCGGTCGCCCGGCCGCTGCACCTCATCCTCCACGACGGGAAGCGCGCTCCCTTCGCCGGGCTGGGCATCGACGCGGCGGTGCTGAACGACTACGTCAGCCTGAAGGAAACCGTCGGGCCCGGCGGCCTGGGCTACTTCTGCTCGGTGGTCGGGAAGACGCTCCCCTCGTATCTGCTCCAGCGGGGAATCCCGCAAGTCGAGGTGCTGAATCTGGGCGCCCGCGCGCAGCAGCTCGGTCCGGACGGCAAACCGGTCGGCCGCGAGATCGAGCATGGCGAGGTCATCTACCGCGGGCCGTGCAAGATCGCGGCGGTCAGCACCGTCCCCAACTACGGATTTGGTTTCCGCGCCTTCCCTCACGCGCTGCGCGCTCCCGGCAGGTTCCAGCTCCGTCTCACCGCCATCGGCGTTCCCAAGGTCCTCACTCATCTGCGCACACTCTGGCGCGGGGGACCGGCGCCGACGGGGGTTCTCGATTTTCAATGCGACAAGGTCTCCGTCCGGTTCGACCGGGAGATGCCGCTCCAGGTCGGCGGCGACGCGGAAGGATATCGCCGCGAGGTGGTCTTCGAGATGGCCGAGCGCCCGCTCGAGCTGCTCGATTTCCGCGCCCGTCAGTCCTTGAGCAGCGAGTCCATGTAGCGATCGATCCGCTCCCGGAAGTCATCCCCGGAATCGACGAACTGCACCCCGACGCCGGGCATCTTCCCGCCCACGGCGAGCTGGCGGTGCACGACGATTCCGTTGGTCGTCACCGGCGCGGGATTGTCCGGCAGGTTCACCTCTACCTGCACCACCGTCTCCAGCGGCGGCGGATCGTCGGTCTGGATGAAGATGCCCCCACGGCTGATGTTACTCGCGTGCTCGAGCACGAAGTCGCGCGCGCTGCGGAACCGGACGGCCAACGTCACCGCGTGGCGGGCAAAGCCGCGGTGGTTGCCGTCCTTCTGGTCGCGATCCGAGAGGAGGTGCGAGATGCGCATCCGCGCCTGGGGATCGACGACGATGAAGTCCGCCCAGAAACCGGCGTCCCCCGGCGCTCCGGCTTTCGCCCGCGCCACCCGCCCGATTGCCACTTCCGGCACCGCGATATTCGGCAGGTAGAGCGCCATCGACACGCGCGCGCCGACCTGTGGAGGCGCCAGCGAACGCACCGCGATGCCGAGGGGGCTGAGCTCGCGCGACGTGGTCTGGACCGCTACCCCTTCCGACACGTACCGCACTGGAAAGACGAAGTTCGTCGACGGCATTCCCTGTTGTCCCTTCAAGCGGCGTGCCGCGAATCGGCGCAGTGGTTGTCGTCCCTTACAGACTGGACGCAAGATTGCCCGAGGCCAGCTCCCCAGCCGCCAGCCAGAAATCTGGCCCGACTCACAAGACGTTAGAAGCGAGCTCTGCCAGCGCGGAACGCTCACCTTTCGTCAGGGTGATGTGTCCGGCCAGGCGCTCGTGCTTGAACTTGTTGACCACGTGGACGAGGCCATTGCTGGTCGAGTCCACGTACGGATTGTCGATCTGATACGGGTCGCCGGTGATGACGATCTTGGTGTTGTCGCCGACGCGGGTGATGATCGTCTTCACCTCGTGCGGCGTCAGGTTCTGCGCTTCGTCGACGACGATGTACTGGTTGGGAATGCTGCGCCCGCGGATGTACGTCAGCGGCTCGATGGCGACCAGTCCCAGATCAATCAGCTCCCGATAGCTGCGTCCCGCCTTCTTGTCCGCCCGAGAAAGGCCCATCAGGAACTCGACGTTGTCATAGATGGGTTGCATCCACGGGTTCAGCTTCTCCTCCACCGTGCCGGGAAGAAAGCCGATGTCCTTGCCGAGCGGAAAGACGGGCCGGCTCACGAGCATCTTCTGGTAGACCTGCTCCTCCATCGTCTTCTGCAAGCCTGCAGCGATGGCGAGCAGCGTCTTGCCGGTGCCCGCCTTCCCCACGATGGTGACGAGCTTGATCTCGTCGTTGAGCAAGAGGTCGAGCGCGAAGCTCTGCTCCTTGTTGCGCGGCCGCAGCCCCCAGGCGCCCTCTTTAAGCGACTTGAGCAGCGGGACGAAGCGGCCTTTCTGCGCGTTGTACTTGCTGAGCGCGGTGTGGTTCGGTGCGTTCCGATCCTTGAGCAGCGCGAACTCGTTCGGGTAGACGCCGTTGATTCCGTCGGGTGGCGCCAGCTCGCCGCGGGCGTAGAAGTCGTCGATGTCGCCCTTTGCAACCTCCAGCTCGCGCACCCCCATGTAGACCTCGGGGTTCTCGATCTTGTCGTTCTCGTAGTCCTCGGTTACCAGCCCCAGCGCGTCCGCACGGATGCGAAGGTTGATGTCCTTGGTGACGAATACGCAGCGCAGGTTCGGCTCGCGCTCCTTCACGTCGATGGCCAGGGCGAGGATGCGGTTGTCGGCGACGTGCTGGTTCATCAACTCGCGCGGAAGCTCGCGCTCGGTGAAGAGCACGCGCAACGTCCCGCCGTTTTCCAGCGGAACGCCCTCGGTCAGGCTGCCGTTCTCCTCCCGGAAGGCGTCGAGATCGCGCGACACCTGCCGCGCGTTGCGGCCCAGCTCGGAGAGATCACGCTTGAACTTGTCGATCTCCTCGACGACGTAGATGGGGATGATGACGTTGTTGTCTTTGAACTGGAAGAGGGCCCGCGGATCGTGGAGCAGGACGTTGGTGTCGAGGACGTAGTTCTTTCTCAACCTGGGCTCCCGGGTAAGAACGAGCGTAGATCGCCACGGACGCCGGGGGAAGCGTGATTTGCGGCGCAAACGCGGTTTCTTCCGCCCTGTTTCGCGCGGTAGAGCGCCTTGTCGGCTGCATCGACCAACTGCTCCGCGCCGTCGCCGCTGCCGGGCCAGGTGGCGAGCCCTGCGCTCAGGGTGATGCGCAGCGCTCCCTGGTCGGTCGCGTGCGGCGCTGCCCCCACTGCCTTGCGGATGCGCTCGGCGATGGCGTGCGCGCCCCACCCGTCCGTCTCCGGCAGGATCAGCGCCATCTCCTCGCCGCCGTAGCGCGCCACGATGTCCGTCTCGCGCGCCTGATGCGCCAGCATTGCAGCGACGCTGCGCAGCACGGCGTCGCCCGCGGGATGTCCATGGCTGTCGTTCACCTTCTTGAAGTGATCGATGTCCAGCAAGAGCAGCGAAAGTGGCCGGCCGTACCGCTGGGCTTCACGAAGACGGCCGAGAAGCTGCGCGTTGAACGTGCGCCGGTTGAGCAACCCCGTGAGCCCATCGGTGGTCGCGAGGTGCTCCGCTTGCTCGTAGAGGCGCGTCCGAACGAGCGCTTCGGCGGCCTGGAGCGCCAGCATCGCCAGCTCCTTCTGGGCCGGCTCCGGGAGCCCTTCCGGATCTCGCGAGCCGCAGACCAGCGTCCCCACCACGCTCTCGCCGGACTTGAGGGGAAAGATCTTCAGCGCGGACAGGCCGCGCACGACCGTCCCCGCATCGAAGATCATCACCCGATCCATCGCGCCGAGCGCGCGTCCGGGAAGCGGCGCTCCGAGCTTGACCACGTTGCTGACCAGGCCGGCATTGTCCGGGAAGGTGAGCTCGAGCAGCGCGGAAGCAGTGTCGCCAGCGACTGCGACGACGCGATGGCCGCGGTCCTCCAGCACCGTGATGGCGCAGAGGTCGAGCGCCGCGCACATCTGCCTTGCCTGCTCGATGGCGGCCTGCGCGGCCTGCTGCGGCGTGGTGGTCTTGTTCAGGTCCTCGAGAGCGCGGAAGAAGCGGGCCTTCTCTTCCTTTTCGCGCCGGACGGCGCCGAGCAGCCTTTCGGCCTCGACCGCGCGGGTGACCTCGCCCGCGAGCGCTTCGAGGACCCGCTGCTCGTCCTCCGAGAACGGAGCATTGCGATCGGCGACGAGCGCGCCGATGAGGCCGCCGCCGCGCTCCTGCAAGGGCACGCCACAGAAGGCGACGACCGGAGAGCGGCCTTCGTAGTAGGTGAGCTGCGGCGCGCCGTCGTCGAGTCGGACGGCGCGCTGCGCGGAGAGGACCGCGCCCAGGGCTCCCTCCCGGGAGGGAAGCGGTCCGCGAAAGAGCTTGTCGCTCGTCGAGGCGCACTCGCGCAGGCGCGCGCTCTCCCCCTCGGGCGAGAGGAGAAAGACCGCCACCGTGTGCGGATGCAACGCCGCCTCGGCGACGGCGAGCGCGCCGCGCAATACCTCTTCCACTTCCGCCACGCCGCCCAGCAAGTGGCGCTCTTTGGCGTCCGGCCCGTCCGACGACACGGCCACCAGGCGCAGCTCGCGGGCGCGTACTTCGGCCTCCTCGATGCGCTTGCGGACGGCGAGGCCTTCTGCCCGGCGCGCCGCCGCGAGCCGACCGCCGAGGAGCAGATGGTAGAGCGCCGCGAACAGAGCAGTGAACGAGGCGTGAGCGACGGCTTGCGGCCACTGCCCTGCAAGCGATGCGTCGAGAGCGATCAGAACGGCCAGCAGGGGGATGGCGAGACGGAGAGGCAGAAGAAGGACGTAGCCAGCCGCGAGCAAATACATGAGCGGCTGCAGGGGAGGCGCGAGCTGGATGATCGCCAGCACCGCGAGCGCGCAGAGGAATCCGTTCTCGATCGCGTGCCACGCCCTGCGCTGCGTCGAGAGGCCCCAGCGGGCGACGGCGGCCGCGACGGCGGCGACGAGGATCGCCCACGGCGCTGGTTTGGTGGTTGCGAAGGCCCCGCAGAGAAGCAGGATGCAGAGCGCGGCGCAGGCGACGGGAAGCGCGCCCAGGGCCGCCCATTTGCGCGCTGTGCCCGTCCGCGGCGGCATCGCGTCACTCGAACTTGAAGAGGACTTCGTCCTGCCGCACGTACCCCAGTTGCTCCCGCGCGGCCCTCTCCAGCGCTCTGGGTTGCAAGGGTGGGGAGAGCTCGCGGACGGTCCTCGCCAGGCGAGCGTTTTCCGCCCGGAGCTCGCGGTTCTTCTGCTCCTGTCTTTCGATGTCGGCGGCGAGGCGCTCCAGCCGCCGCAAGCCCTTCGGATCGGCCAGCGACATCGCGCTCATGCACAGCGAGGCAGCGAGAGCGCCAAGCAGCAGCTTCTTCCGCGACGAGAGCTTCTCCAGCATCTCCCGCCGACGCTACACCGGGGGTTCGATGGCGCAAGAAAACGTCAGCGCGACTCGAACGCGTTCTCCAGCTCTTCCATCAACAGGTCGTACACCCGGCCGGAGATCTCCTCGAGCAGCTCGTCGCCGTCGGGCAGCTCGTCCTTGCCGCCCGCCTCGTGGCCGCGGCTGCGCGTGCGCTTCGCGGTGTGGATGCCGGAGGAGGCTGCGGTGCCATCGGAAGCCAGCCGGAACCCCGGCTCGGGGCGGCGCAGGTTCAGCGTCTCCATCTGCGGCCCGTGTCCGTAGCTGTGCTCCGCGTGCAGCGCCTCGCCCTCCGCCGTGCGCACGTCGAGGTTCGCACGGCCCTTCTGCAGCACGTGGGTCAGCTCGTGCGCGATCAGCTTCTGCCCTTCCACCGTCGTCGGGTTGAAGCGGCCCGGCGCGAAGAAGATGTGGTCCTTGACCGTCACAGCCTCCGCGTTGAAGCGCCGGGTCACTTCCGCGGCGCCTGGTCCGGTATGGACCCGCACGCCGGAGAAATCGTCGCCGAGGCGAGGGCGACCTTCTGCGGCGACAGCTTTCCGTCGATGCCGTCGCCGCTCTTCGACGCCTTGAACAGGTTGACGAGGCCGCCGAATTTTCCCAGCGCCGACTTGCCCTCGCCCATCCAGTGGTCGGCTTTCTTCAAACCGCCGTGGGCGGCCTTCGCTTCGTCGTCTACCCAACCCGCCGCGCCGCCGACCTTTCCCGCATACCCGGCGAGCGTGTGCAGGCCCATCTTCTCGAGGAAGCCCTCGGCCTGACCGGCATATCCCTGGACCTTCTCCGCCGCGCTCTCCACCTGCGAGAGACCGTGCATGCCCGTCTCCGCGTAGTGCATTCCCTTGCCGAGCAGGCTGGAACCCTTGCGGGCCCATCCGGCGATCCGGTCGGCGAATCCCTCCAGGCGGTCGAACACCCGAGCAAAGAATCCACGGTGAGAAGGCTGCGCGTGCGGAGGATGCACGTCCGCGCGGCCGCCGGGGCGCCCGCGGCGATGGTGCACGACCAGGGCGCCCTCGGCGGGGATGAAGGCGCCGAACACCTCGGAGAAGAGCTTCACGCCCTCGCCGGACCCGAGCCAGGTCTCGAGGGCAGCGGGATCGACCTCCTGCAAGTCGTCGACGGGCACGTCACCGCGCGCCGCCCCCTTGTCGACGTGGATCCGTCCATCGTTGCCGTCGAGGATGCCGTCGATCAGCTCACCGACGGGATCGTGGTGCGCGTGGCCGCGCCGGCCGGAAGGCGCGTGCCGGCGATCGTGCGCTGGCTCCGGCCCCGCATCCAGTCCATGGAGCCCTTTGACGAACTGCGAGAGATGCGCGCGGATCTCCAGATAGTGCTTGCGCGCGCTCGCGGCCTGCTTCGCGAGCTGGGGATCGTTCGCGGCCGCCTGCACTGCCCTGTCCACCTCGGCGCGTGTCTGCTCGCTCATCGCGCGCAGCGCATGCACCCGGTCAGCGGCCTCCTTCGTCCGCCCGGCGTGCATCAGCCGCTCGATCTGCCGGATCGCGGCGGTGATCTGCTTGCCGAACGCCGTCACCCACTGGAGCGCGTTCTGCACGGCCTGCGCCGGATTGACCTCCGCCTGCGGGTGATCGCCGCCGCCGAACAGCCCTTTGACGAGCTCCCAGCCGCCGTGCACCGCCCCGCGAACGTCGTGGACGAAACGCTTGCCTTCCTTCCACAGGGCGCCCGCGTCGTGACCGAGGTGTTGCCCTTCATGGAGGGCGTGTTCGAGCGCACCCTCCTTGTGATCGGCGTGCACCGGCTTCTTTCCGTGCACCTTCTCGATCTGCTTCGCGTGATGGCCCTGCGCGGCCTCGAGCCCCTGGCGGAAGATCTCGTGCCCTTTGTGCAGGAACTTCTTGCCGGTCTGCGCCATGTCGAGCGCCTGGTGCAGCTTCTCATGGCCTTTCTCGGCCCCTGCGCCGACCTGGTGCACGAGCTCGCCCAGCGCGGAGTCTTCGCCGAGTATCTGGCTCACCCGCCCGGCGACCGAAGCCACCTTCTCCAGACCTGAGTCGATCTTCTTGCCCGCCCCAATGCCCTTGTGCAGCGCTCGTTCGGCGGTCGTCAGCCCGGAGTCGATCCGTTTGCCCGCCTTGATGGCCTGCTTCTTGTATTTCTCGATCGCTGCAAGTCCATGCTTGGCAGGCTTTACAGGCTGCGCAGAAGCCTCGAGCTTGCGCATCGCCTCGTCGATCAGCTTGTCCTGCATGCCGCCGCCGGTGAGGAAGTCGTGGGCGGCCTTGTCCTTGCGGTACTTCGCCTTCAGCGCCACCAGATCGCGCTTCGCCTTCTTCGCCTCGGCGAGCACCTTCGCGACCTGCGCCTTGGCGTCCGGATCGCGCAATGCCGCGCCGAAGCTCTCCACCTTGGTGCGCACGGCGTAGATGGCCCTCGTATTCTCGAAGATGTCGGGGTGCGTGCTCTCGGCGATCCCGAAGCCAGAGACGGCGACCTGCGCCCCGAGCCCCTTGGTGTCCGCGATCCGGGTGTGCAGCTTTGCCTTCGTAGCCCGATGCCACTCCTCGTAGAAGGCGATCTCCTTCTCGTATTTTTCGTTGCCCTTCGCCAGCGTTTTCGCCTCGCGGATGGAGAGGGCGATCTCCTCGCACCGCGACCCGAGCCGCATCAGCTCGATGCTGGCCGCATTCGCCTGGCCCTTGTGCAACGACTCCTGGATCTTCCGCTGCGACTTGCCGTACTCGGTCTCGAACTTCTGCACCTGGCGAGAGACGGAGCCGATGCGCTCCCACGCGCTTGCCTTTGGCGGCGCGACGTCGTGGGGCGACTTCCGCGGAGTGCGGCGCCCGTCCAGGTACGTGAGGGGCTCGGGCTCTCCGTCTTTGTGAACGCCGGGGATCTTCTCGATCGCCTCGTGCGTCGCGCCCACCTTGCGGTTGAAGTCCTGGGCCACGCCGATGCCGGTTTCGAGATGGTCGTGGATGCGGTCCGCTCGATCGGCGACACGGGTCAGGTACCGCCCGAATTCACTGTCTTCGCCGAGCACGTCCGCACCTTGCCGGGCGACCGCGATGGCCTTCTCGAGTCCCGACTGCACCTTCTCGGCGCCGCTGAGCCCCTTCTCGACGACGTCGTGCACCTTGCTCAGCCCGTCGTGAACGCCCTGCGCGACCCGGCGGCCCTTGCGCACCAGGTCCCGCCCTCGCGTGACCGCCTTCTCCAGCGCCGTCCGCTCGGGCCGCGGATGCCTGCGCCTGCGCGTGGCCTCGGCGAGGTGCAGCTCGGGATGCTTGCGCCGATGGTCTTCCAGCTTGAGCCGCGCGA
>Ga0209473_1000104_pt1 | contig 50396 bp, 46 predicted proteins | sample GraSoiAngelo_133_FD_185890 | JGI IMG/M metagenome (GOLD analysis project Ga0209473, IMG submission 185890) | Grasslands soil microbial communities from the Angelo Coastal Reserve, California, USA - 14_0929_05_20cm (SPAdes) (version 2) | ecosystem: Environmental > Terrestrial > Soil > Grasslands ...
CGCAGCGGCCAACCAAGCACGTACTGCGCGAATAGCCAGACGCTCACAAACGGCACGCCGAAGGAAAGAACGCCGATAAACCCGCTTGCACGCAGATTCGCTTTCAGCGAACGCGGATCAATTTCCGCGCCCGCGAGAAACGTCAGCACGCCACTGCCAAGCAGTGCGAGAAAATTGATCCAATCGGTTGTCGCGTGAATCCCAAGGAAATTCCCGGCGATCACGCCGACTAGAATTTCAACCAGCGCGACGGATATACCTGCCCAAATCGAGATCAGGCTCGCCGAAAGGGCGAGCGCCATCCAAATCGCGGCACTAAACCAGATGTTTTGCATCATAAACTCCTCCATTGCCTTTCGGCGTTGGCAGGAGTCATTAGCTCACGCGGTTTTCCCCTTCAGGAAGGCAAACTCCATTGCCCTGGCCGGAATTTACGACGCCTCTATTTCGGATCAATCAAAAATTGGACGGCAAACCAGTATGTCTGTGCCATTTTTTGGCCGATCATGGTGAAAACGAAGAAACTCGCGCTTGTTCCACATTCTCCCGAACACCTCATCGCTTTGCATGAAAGCTCCGACGCGTAGTCAAAAAATCTTCGGAAGATGTGTCGTGAGAGATGCTCTGCGCAGTAGCTCTTAGCGTTTCGAGGATTGTACTGAGTTTTTGGCGATAACATCCACTCGCCAACTTTATACTTGCTGGCGAAGCGATCGCTTGCTCCCGAATCAGAGCAGGCCAGGAAAGTCCTGCGCATTTCAGCTGGATCGACAATTCATTTTGAAACGCCGGATCATTTGGGTATGGACGCGTGTGGATCATTGGGAACAGGAGCTTGTCGCGAGCGTGATCTTTGGGATCACTTACATTCTCATCAGCGGCCGGCAGCTCAAAATCCTGCCACTGAATCGCCCCGCCGCCGCTTTGCTTGGCGCAGTGTTGATGGTCTCGACTGGTGTCATGACACCCGAGCGCGCTTATCGCGCGGTGAACTACGACACCATCGTGCTGTTGCTCGCGATGATGCTCATCTCGGCCTACCTTTATCTCGCCCACTTTTTCGAATGGGCCGCAGACGCAGTCTTGGAATTTTCGCGCACTCCGGAGCGGTTGCTGCTTTATATCACGCTCACATCGGGAATTCTCTCGGCGTTGCTGGTCAACGACACGATCTGTTTGATGCTAACACCGCTTGTCATCGCGGTAATCCGGCGCGGAAAACTGCCGATGCTGCCTTATCTCATCGCGCTTGCGACCAGCGCGAATATCGGCAGCGTTGCCACCCTCGTGGGCAATCCGCAAAACATGATCATCGGGCATTTTTCCCACATTCCATTCTCGCAATTTTCGCGAGCGCTCGCGCCGGCGGCGATCATCGGCCTCGCGATTAACTTCATAATCCTACGATTGGGCTTTCGAAAAATTCTGCGGGCAGCAATGATTGAGCGAGAACCTCACGTTATTCCGACTCTCGATCGAAATTTGTTCAAAATCCTTTGTATTGTGTTCGCACTTATCTTCGGCTGCTTCGTCGCGGGATTGAATCTGGCCTGGGTGGCACTGGCAGGGGCGGTGCTTGTGATGGTACTTGCGCGGCGTGACACGCATGACGTGCTCAAGCTAGTCGATTGGCACCTACTCGTATTTTTCGCGGCGCTTTTTGTCGTTGTGGATGGTCTCAGCGATACCGGCTTGCCCGATGCAATTTATTCGCGCCTACAACCCGTCTTCGGATCATGCGTGCCAACGCAGGCCTGGAACCTGGCGTGGTTCTCGGCGATTGGTTCGAACATTTTCTCGAATGTTCCATTTGTCCTCGTGGCCGGAAAATGGATCGCACGTTTTGCTGATCCCGACCTGATGTGGAAAGTGCTCGCGCTTGCCACAACCTTTGGCGGCAACCTCACCATCATCGGCTCAGTTGCGAATATGATTGTGGTCGAATCTGCACGCGAACATCTCGAAGTCAGCTTTTGGGATTATGCGCGCTTCGGTATCCCAATCACTATTTTGACGATTGCCGCCGGCGTGGTTGTACTACTCGTGATGCAGTAACAGCTGTTGCGCAGCGCGGCAATGCGTCGAAGGAATGGGAAGGGAAGCAAGCGAACGCATGCGGAACCAGTGCTGACGAAGATTGCCGATCTCCGACACGCTCCGCGCGAAAATTTGCATCGTGACGCGGTGATGCGCCAATGGAAAGATCGACCTGTGAATTGGCCTGCTGATGGCGGAGCTAGGAGCGAACATTTTGGCAAACTGGAGGCAGCACAAAAAAAACCTGGAATTCAACTATGAATATCATCACCAAGTCCTCACGCAGAGAGTTCATTAAGAAAAGCGGAGTAATCATCGCCGCCACTTCAGTATTTGGTACCGCAGGCCACTTGTCGGCCACGGAAAAAAAAGAAGAAGAGGTATCGCCCCCCGAAGACTTGATGCGCGAGCACGGCGTGCTGAAGCGCATCTTGCTCGTTTACGGCGAAGCGCTACGGCGCATGGACGCCAACGAGGATTTATCGCCGGAGCCGCTGGCTGGCTCGGCGAAAATCATCCGTGAATTCGTCGAGGATTATCACGAGAAACTGGAGGAGAATTTCCTTTTCCCGCGTTTCAAAAAAGCGGGCAAGCTTGTCGATCTTGTGGACGTGCTTTTACAGCAGCATCAAGGTGGACGCCGCCTCACCGACATTACAATACGCCTGGCCACGAACCAGGCGCTTAAGAACGCAGATGACCGTCGCAAGCTCGCCGATTCGATGCGACAGTTTATCCGCATGTATAGCCCGCATGAAGCACGAGAGGACACGGTTTTGTTTCCCGCCTTCAGAGGGGTTGTCAGCGCTCACGAGTTCGATTCGTTAGGCGAAGATTTCGAGAAAAAGGAAGACGAACTCTTCGGCGACGACGGCTTTTTCAAAGTCGTAGACCGTGTTGCCGCCATCGAAAAGAAGCTCGGCATCTACGATCTCTCGCAATTCACACCCAAATAATGATGGACTCACTTCACAAGCTCCTGAACACGACCGCTGCGGCAGCGACGATTTCGTTAGGTTGCTGGTCGGTGCCGTTTTCTTGTCGGAAGGGATAAGATCTCCTCCCGAAGATGTGTCGTTGTTGATGTGAGAGAATTTCTTCTCTCCGCGTCACCGGGCTTTGTTGGACAACTGCAGGCCGCGATCGAATCCTGATCCATGGAAATTCGATTGCGCCGTCATACGATCGAGAATTCACCGGATCGCCTGACGCTGACGGTGCGGTGGAAATCGCGTAGCATGCGCCCTCTTACTTAGATAACGGCTACGCTACGGCACTCGGGCTGGTTGATTATGCATTAAATAACAGTCGCGTCCGCACGATCCACGCACTACGCTTGCAAAATCCAACGCTTCAACGCGCCTTTTGGAAAATGCGACTTCAAGAAAGTCGCCGAGTTTGTCGAACCGGAAAATAGTTTGGTAGTCTGGCGATGGGAAAATCGATAACTACATCTTGAAGCGTTCGCCTAGATAAAGCTGCCGGCTAATGGGATCGTTGATCAGAAAATCTTTTGTCCCTTCACTCTCGACGCGACCCTCGAAAATCAAATAGGCGCGATCCACGATCGATAGGGTTTCGCGCACATTGTGATCGGTGATCATGATGGCGAGCCCCAACTTGCGTAGATTCACGATAATCTGTTGCACGTCGTAGACAGCAATGGGATCGACGCCACTAAACGGCTCGTCAAGCATCAGCAGCTTTGGTTTGGTCACCAGCGAGCGCGCAATGGTCAAGCGCCGTTTCTCGCCGCCGCTCAAGGTCAGCGCAGTATTTTTCGCGATCCGCTCAATACCAAACTGGTGCAGCAATTGATCGCAACGATTCCGCCGCTCCGTTTTGCTCAGCGGGAGCGTTTCCAAAATTGCCATGATATTTTGCTCCACCGTCATCTTCCGGAAAATCGATTCCTCCTGCGGCAAATAACCCATGCCGAGACGGGCACGTTTGTACATTGGGTAATTAGTGACGTCCGTATCCGAAAAAATGACACGCCCGCTATTTGGCCTAACGAGTCCCACAATCATGTAAAAACTGGTCGTTTTGCCTGCGCCGTTCGGGCCCAGCAATCCAACGATCTCGCCGGCGTTGACGTGCATGTTGATCCCGTCCACCACCGCCCGACCTCCATAAATTTTTACCAGCTGGTCAGTAGCAAGGACATTCTCTGGTTTTGCCGAAACCGGAGAAGTGACTTTCAGACTCGAGACAGGCACAGTTTGGCTGATCATGGCTTGGGCAAAGGCGTAGAGGTCGGAGACGTTTTCGTTTCGTTTTTTGTTTCGTCCTTCGGCTGCTGGCGAATCTCAGTGCGACTTGGGCCATGCGTGGTCAGCTGGCTGTTCTGGTTAATAATCATGACCGTATCAGGATTGGTCGCCACGTGCATGTTCGGTCCTTCCTGGACACGCGGCGTTCCCGTCAATTCAACATCCCCCGTGGCAGCCGTGTAGATGGCTTTATCGGCTCGACCAATCGCCCGGGTCGGCAGCCCGCCGTTGGGGTCCGGCCGGTCGCGGACCAGGCCAACGTTGCCTTCTGCAATCGCTCTTTCAAGGCCCTGATTTTCACCCTTCGAGATGAACACCGTCAATTTGTCGGATTGAAGATTAAATCGCGGATCGGTCACTTTCACACGGCCGCTAAAGATGCCCATGCTTTTGTTCGAATCAAAAAATGCTTCATCGGCATAAATTTCCGTCGTCGTCGGTTCATTGGACTGCAGCGCGTTGCCCCCGCCAAATAATTGATTCGCTGACGATTTCTCTTCCTTTTTCGTCGCTGGTTTCTCCTGCTTCTTTGGTGGCGCAGAGGCGGATCCCGCCGGCACAGCCGCAATCTGCCCAAGCAGTTGCGCTGCCGTCAGGCTGGCCATTAGCAGAATCAGCATCGCCAGTCTTTTCATTGGCTCGTTTTTCCCGCGAGGGGCGATTGGTTAGTGATCACCATCTTCACATTGCCGATTAATCGTCCCGTCCTTGTGTTCGTATCGAACTCCACCGAATCGCCAGCGATGTTGAAATCTGCGCGCTGGATCGTTGTGCGCTCCTGCGAACTTAAAATACGCGTGTTCAAATCAAGGACTGAAGTCTGCATGTCAATCTTCAGATCGGGGCGATTCTCTGGAGTGTACGTCGTGATTTTAAGCTGCTGGAAACCGACGTGCCCTTCGTCAATCCGGTGTGCCGTCCCTGCTTCAAATCTTCCGCGCAGATGACCCCCGCTATCGAAGTCCGGCAAGACAAGGCCTTTCGCCTCGTGGCCGATGGGCAGCGGAATATTTGTCAGGCTTTGCTCGCTCGGCGAAGTGGTTGGTCCCGCCGTGACCGGACTTTGTTTCTTTTTGTGGCCTTTTGATTGGGCAAAGACCTGAGACGCCGATATCAAAATCGACAACAAAATCGACAACAGCCAACCGAACCGGCCCCAATTTGCGAAGTGGCCGCTACGAAACAGCAGCATGAATAGCCTTTAACATGCGCAAGTGCTTCGGCAAATCCTTTAGCGGAATCTGACTCGGCCCATCCGATAAAGCACGCCCCGGATCTTCGTGGACCTCCATAAACATTCCGTCGCATCCCGCGGCCATAGCGGCCCGCGCCAGCACCGGCGCGAGAACACCGTCCCCCGACGTCGCGTCCCCTCCTCCACCCGGCCGCTGCACGGAATGCGTCGCATCGAAGATCACGCGATATCCGGCCTCGTGAATCCAATAGAGCGAGCGCATATCGGCAATGAGATTGTTGTAGCCGAACGTCGTGCCGCGCTCGGTGAAACAGAATTTTTTATTGCCGAACGTCACGAGTTTTTCGGCAATGTTTCGCACATCCAATGGCGCCAGGAATTGACCCTTTTTAACATTCACAGCGCAACCCGTTTCCGCGGCGGCGCGCAGTAAATCGGTTTGCCGGCAGAGAAACGCCGGGATTTGTAACATGTCGATCTTTTCCCCAGCAATCTCGGCTTCCGCCGGCGAGTGAACATCCGTTGTGACCGGAATTCTTAACTCGTCGCCAATGGCCGAAAGAATCTCGCAGCCTTCGTGCACTCGAATTCCGCGAAACGAGCGCACCGAAGTTCGATTCGCTTTGTCATACGACGATTTGAAAATAAAGTCGACATCTTCAGTCGCGCAGATAGCCGCGATTTTTTTTGCCATGCGCCAAACGAACTTCTCCGATTCAATCACGCACGGGCCGAGAATAAATGCGGGACGTTTCCCACCAATGGTGACTTTTCCGACAGGCAAGGGTTTCACTTTCATCAACGACGTTGCATTCTGTCGGTTCGGGCGATTGAGGTCAATCGCCGCTACCTATTCGCGCGTCAGATAGGGGCGATTCACTGAACCGCCCGCGCCGAATAAGATCGACAACGGCAAAAGGGGCATACAGACCAAGAAAAAAGAGTAACGCGACTCCGTGCATTTGTAGAAGGTAAATCGGGCGCGAATCGGAGAGAAAACTCAAAATGGAAAACGCCTCTGGTTTGTGGAGAAGGAAACCGTAATTAAAACCGGTTATCTCGTCGGCAATTAAGGTCGCGACAAAATAAAATTCGGACCACAAAAAGGTGCGCAAGATCGACATTGGATATGGGCGGTATTTTTGCGTCAACATTAAGAAAACCACGCCGATGATGATGCCACAGTGAGAAGTAAAAAAGCTGATGAATCGCCAATCCGGAAACCCAAAACGCAAGTTGGGAGTGAGCACTGCTTGGAGCGTGCCACCAATTCCCCAGAAATAGGCCACCTCGAACCACCGCTGATTCCCGGTCCACATCGCCACAATGACAACGACCATTCCCCAGTCACAGAGCTGCAACGGCAACATTTGCTGCCAGCTCGAAATGCCGTGACTCCGCACAAAAACTAAATAGGCAATGTAGTTCACAACGAGGACTGCCGAAAGCAGAGCAACGATTGCGCGTTCGACGCGCGTCGATCTTGTGCAATGCACGACTGCGGCAAGCGCAAACGGCAATCCAATAGTAAGAACAATAACCGTGAGATGTGGCCAGCCGTATGGCTGGAAGACTCGCTCGGGAATCATTTGTGCCAGCACATGAATAACCGAAAAGATCGGCAACTGGGATTAGCGAATCACCCAAAGATTGCAAGGAATCACATCGATGATCCACGCGATGTTATTAGGCAGTTGGCCGCTGGCCCCCTCACTTGTCTCCACAGGCACGACAAGCAAATCTGCTTCGACCGATTGAACAAAATCCGAGGCAGCCAAGCCAGTGTTGCCACGGATGCAACGCGCTTCGATCGGGACCTCGGTCGCGCCCGCGGATAAGACGAATTTTTCCAGCGCGTCTTCTTCATGCTCATTCGCTTTTCCTTTTTCGTGGTTGCCGCCATCCGCCCGCCGCGAGGCGCGCGCCTGATCAAACGTCGTGATAATGCGAATCACATAAAGCCGCTCGCACGATTCAGCTAACGCGAGCGGCAGAGTCGTTTTCAAAGCCTGCAATCCGCGCTCGGAATAATCGGCGACAAAAACGATTCGGCGCAATGATTTCGGCTTTATTTCCGGTCTGGTGAAGAGCATGACTGAACACGTGGCCTCTCGGACAAGGCGACGCGCGACATTGCCAAGAAACGGATGCAGCACGACCTCTTTTTCGAGTGCGCCGGCAACTATCATGTGGATATTGTTGTCGGCAATTACGCGCAGAATCGCTTCGGCTGGCTCGCCTTGCTCATAGTGAATGATTGAATTGCTCGGGAGGTGTAATTGCGCGAACACATCACTGAATTTCTTCATGGTTTCCTCATCGCGTTCGCCTACATAAATCACACGAAGATCCGATGAAAATCTATCTCGAATTCGCTTCGCTTCAGAGAGCACTTGCTTAAACCGCGGGGAGAATGTGCTGGCTACGGCGATCGTTTTGTATGGTGCGGGATCGATCATCGGGCGAGAGATTAATCTCCGGCTGCAGATAGATTTCAGCAACTGCCGGTAGGAGGCTGACAGCCGGCGCGCTCGGCGAGCGCGTCTCCACCATTGTGCAGCGGGATGCTTGCTTCTTTCCAATTCCCCTTTCCTCTGCGAATTTCCGCACATGCGCAGGGCGATTTATCCGGGCAGTTTCGATCCGGTAACCGACGGTCACCTCGATGTGATTGAGCGGGCCCGAAAACTATTCGATGAAGTCATTGTGGCTGTAGCCCACAATGACGAGAAACAGCCGCTTTTCTCACTAGAGGAACGTCTCGATTTGCTCCGAAAAACCGCCGGAAAGATCGACCGTGTGCGAATCGCCCAGTTCAAGGGATTGCTGGTCGACTTTGCCGGGGCGGAGAAAGCGGGCGCGGTCATTCGCGGTTTGCGAGCTGTTTCCGATTTTGAATTCGAATTTCAAATGGCGCTCATGAATCGAAAACTCGATGCCGGTGTGGAAACGATTTTCCTCATGCCGAAAGAGGATTATACCTATCTCAGCTCCCGAATCGTGAAAGAAATCGCGAGTCTCGGGGGCGATGTCTCCAGCTTTGTCCCGACTTGCGTCGCCAAAGCGCTGAACAGAAAATTTACTCGATGAAAGTACATCTCAAACAGATCCCGGCCGAGGGCCTGCATCTTGAAGGCGAAGAAATGGGTTCAATTCCGCAGCTGGAAGCAGAGGGAATTCGCTGCGCTGGTCCGCTTCACTACAACTTCGACGTCGGCGTCTCGTCCGGAGCACTCTGGGTGAACGGATCGCTTTCGCAGCCCGTGGAACTGCGTTGTGTGTCTTGTCTGGAAAAATTTGTTCACCAGATTGAAGTACCGGCATTTGCAGTGCATACGGAGCTGCGAGGGCCGGAGGCTGTCGATCTTACGCTATTCATACGAGAAGATCTTTTGCTGAATCTGCCCGCGCACCCGCATTGCGATCGCGACGGCGGTCGCATCTGTAAAGCGAAACGCATCGAGATGGCGGAGCAAGATCCGAAAGGCAAATCAAACTGGAGCGAGCTGGACAAACTAAACTTGAAACGAAAATAGGTTCAGAGTTGTCTTTTTTCTGTTTCCTGCTTCGTTCTCGGCTCGTCAAATTATGGGAGTCCCAAAACGCAAAACTTCGAAAATGCGATCGCGTACACGCAAAGCGGCGAACCGCTGGCATGCTCGGCTGCTAAATAAATGCCCGCAATGCGGCAGCGCAGTCGTACCGCATATCGTCTGTCCGTCATGCGGTTATTATCGTGGGCGACAAGTGTTGACACTCGAAGGGAAGTAGTTTGAAGCGGCGGCTATGCGAGCTGCCGCCGTAAAGCAATAGGCGCTTGGCACAAGGGTCTCCATTTTCGCTTTGCAATCGGAGACTTTAATTCGCAAAGTTTCCCACCAATGAAGATCGCCCTGGATGCGATGGGCGGCGATTTTGGCCCGCCTAACCTCGTAGCTGGTGCCGTGATGGCGCTGCGCGACTATTGTCAGATCAACAAGCTTTATCTCGTCGGCGACTCTTCCAAAATCGAAAGCGAGCTAAAGAAGCATCACTGCAACGATTCACGGATCGACGTCGTGCATTCCACTCAGGTGGTGGAGATGAGCGATCGCGCCTGGTCAGCTGTGCGCCGGAAAAAAGATTCATCTGTGAGTCGCGCCGTCGACCTTGTGAAACGCGGCCAGGCAGATGCGATCGTGAGCGCGGGTCACACCGGGGCAGCTGTCGCCGCGAGCACGATCAAGCTTCGTACATTGCCGGGCATCTACCGTCCCGGCATCGCAGCGGTACTTCCAACAGAAACGAATGTTTTTGTTTTGATCGATGCGGGCGCAAACATCGATGCGCGGCCCGAACACCTTCTTCAATACGCGTTTATGGGCTCGGTTTATTCGCGCCACGTTCTCGGCTACAAGAGTCCAACGGTCGGCCTGGTGTCACTCGGCGAAGAAGACGTGAAAGGCACTGAGAAGACCAAAGAAGTCTTCAAAATGCTCAAGAAGAGTTCTCTCAACTTTGTCGGCAATATCGAGGGCCGGCATCTCTTCGAGGATCCCGTCGAAGTTGTGGTGTGCGACGGTTTTGTCGGGAACGTTATTTTGAAGACGTGCGAATCGATCGCGGTGGCGATTTTCCAGTGGCTTAAACATGAACTCAACCGCACACCGATACGAAAGGCCGGCGCGTTTTTGGCAAAGGATGCATTTTTAACCATCAAGGCCAAAACGAATTACGAGGAGTACGGCGGCAGCCCGCTTCTTGGCGTCAACGGCATCTGTATCATCGCGCATGGCGCCAGCACGCCGCCCGCCATTAAGAACGCGCTCCGGGTCGCAGCTGAGTCGATTGAACAGCAGATAAACCCGCATATCGTCGAGGAGATTCGCCGTTACAATGAAACGACAGCCTCGCTCGAGCCCGCGCTCCGCTAACCCGCGGCGCACCGTCTCGATCATCGGCACCGGAAGTTACGTGCCAAAAAAAATTCTGACCAATGAAGATTTATCGCGCATGGTCAATACGAGCGACGAATGGATCACCACTCGCACGGGCATCAAGGAGCGTCGCATCGCCGCGAGAGATGAACAGACAAGCGATATGGCCGCGAAAGCGGCGCTGAAGGCGATCGAACAGGCGAAAATTTCGCCCACTGAAATCGATCTTATTCTCGTCGCCACGGCTACCCCCGACATGCTCTTTCCCGCGACAGCCTGTTTCGTTCAGAAAAAGATCGGAGCGACCAAGGCCGCATGCCTCGATATTTCCGCGGCCTGCGCCGGCTTTCTTTTCGGCCTTGAGATCGCGCAACAATTCATCACCTCGCACGCGCACGATACGGTTCTTGTCATCGGAGCTGAGAAGCTCACATCGATTACTAATTGGACCGATCGTAATACATGTGTGCTCTTTGGAGACGGTGCTGGCGCCGCCATTTTACGTCATCGCGGCAGCGCTCACGGCGTGATTAGCACGCATATTGGGAGCGATGGTCAATATACCAACATTTTGTTCATGCCCGGCGGCGGCTCACGTTGCCCTATCACTCGCGAAAACGTCGACCTTAACTTGCAAACGATCCACATGACCGGCAAGGAGGTTTACAAGCAGGCGGTCACTGCGATGCTGAGCGCAGCTAAGAAAGCGCTCGAGCAGGCTGGCCTCTCCATCGAAGATATTGCTTGCGTCATTCCACATCAGGCTAATTTGCGCATCATCGAAGCAATCGCGGATCGGCTCGGCATTTCGCGCGACAAAATGTTTGTAAACCTTGACCGTTATGGGAACACCTCCGCCGCGGCAGTAGCGATCGCGCTCGATGAAGCCAACCGCAGCGGACGAATCAAACCGGGCGATTACATTCTGATGGTTGTCTTCGGCGGAGGTCTGACCTGGGCAAGCACGGTTATCGAATGGTAATAGGAAGTCTATTTAGGGGCGCGCCGACAGTGGGAGGTTCCTCTACTCTCCTCAGAATGACAAAATGCTGATCGAAACCCATGCCCACCTCGATTATCCTGATTTTGCAGGCGATTTTGAGGATGTGCTTCGCCGGGCGAACGAAGCCGCTGTCACGCGCATCGTCACGATCGGCACTTCAGTGGAGAGCAGCCGGCGCGCAGTCGATCTTGCCGAGAAGTATTCGAATATCTACGCGGTGATTGGCGTTCACCCGACCGATGCCGGACAAGCCGAGGAAGACGTGATAACGCCGTTGCGCGAACTGGCGAAACGCAAGCGCGTGGTCGCGATTGGCGAGACCGGCTTGGATTATCACCATTTGCCAAGCGTCAAGGCGGCAAAAGGAAAAAAGGTGCAAGTCTTCGCTCGCGCGTTACAGGGCGAAACTGAAGAGGAAATCGAAGCGAATATTCAGGACGGATCCTACAAGTCGCGGCAGGCCAGTCTTTTTCAGCAGCAACTCGATCTGGCAACCGAACTGGGGCTTAACGTCGTCATTCATCAGCGCGATGCGTGGGACGACACACTCGAAATCATGGCACCTTATTCAGGCAGACTACACGGCGTATTCCATTGCTTCGGCGGCACCTTCGAACAAGCAAATGAGCTTCTCGATCTTGGCCATCTTGTTTCTTTCACCGGCATTGTGACTTTCAAAAACGGCGCAAGCGTCCGCGAGGTCGCGGCGCAACTCCCGGTGGGTAAGTTCATGGTGGAAACTGATTGTCCTTACCTCGCGCCGGTCCCATTTCGCGGGAAACGCTGCGAACCGGCGCACACGCGACTGGTCGCCGAATCAATCGCAAGTGCGCGCGGCATTTTGCTAGAAGATGTGGCCGAAATGACAACCCAAACCGCAGAGGAGTTTTTCCGTTTCAACCGATGAAGATCGACAATCGCAAGATCGACATCTTTATTCGCGTAATCCTTCTCGGCGCTGTTGCGGTTGTGATCGCGTCCTGCGCCGCGCCCGATACACGGCATCACATTGTTATCAGCGCGCGTGAACAAAAATTAGCGCTTCTCGATCACGGTAGCTTGATGGCTATCTACCCGGTGTCCACGTCGAAGTTTGGTCTGGGCGATTGGCCCGGCAGCTCTTTTACTCCACTGGGCGAACTGGAGATCGAAAAAAAAATTGGCGATCATGCACCGCCCGGCACTGTCTTCAAAGATCGACGACGCACCGGCGAAATCGTCCAGCCAGACTCGCCAGGGCGCGATCCAATCGTAACGCGTATTCTTTGGTTGCGTGGACGTGAGCCCCAAAACACCAATGCATATGCGCGTATGATTTACATTCATGGTACGCCGGAGGAACGGAACATTGGCCTGCCCGCGAGTTACGGATGTATCCGAATGCGTTCGAGCGATATCATTAATTTGTATGAAATCGTCGGCCGCGGTGCGGAAGTAACCATTGTCGATGCGCCGCTTGCGGCCGTCGTTCCAGGGCTGACTTCGGGGAGGCGATTGGCGGAGATAAGCAAGCCAAATGGCGATTCGTCAGGTGGGAGCACGACCTTTGGATCGCCAAGATGAAATCGGGCAGAACAGAGCCCGTCCTTCATTTACGGTAATTTGCCGAGGTGCTCCTGAGGAGTCTTGCGTGAAAGCAATTCCATATCGGCGTCAACCATGATTTGGACCAGTTCGTGAAATCGCACTTTTGGTTCCCAATCAAGAATTTTCTTCGCTTTGGAGGGGTCACCGACCAGCAGGTCTACTTCGGCCGGACGCTCATAACGCGAGTCGTGTTTGACAAATTCCTTCCAATCAAGATCAACATGCGAGAAGGCCGCTTCGACAAACTCGCGCACACTGTGCGATTCACCGGTGGCGAGGACAAAATCGTCGCCTTCATCGTGCTGAAGGATTCGCCACATGCCTTCAACATATTCCGGCGCATAACCCCAGTCGCGCATCGCATCTAAATTACCCAAATATAATTCGTGTTGCAGGCCATGCTTAATAGCGGCGACGGCGCGCGAGATTTTGCGTGTGACGAAAGTTTCGCCGCGTCGTGGGCTTTCGTGGTTAAACAAAATACCGTTACTCGCGCAAAGGCCGTAGCTCTCGCGATAGTTGACCGTGGCCCAAAAGGAAAACACTTTTGCAACACCGTACGGGCTGCGTGGCCAGAATGGCGTTTTCTCCGTTTGGGGTACTTGTTGCGCCTTCCCAAACATTTCGCTGCTTGATGCTTGATAAAAACGCGATCGAATTCCCGCTTCCCGGATGGCTTCGAGTATTCGGATTGTGCCGACTCCAGTGATGTCGGATGTGTACTCGGGAATGTCGAAGCTGACGCGGACATGGCTTTGTGCGGCTAAATGATAAATTTCATCCGGCTTCAAATCGTAAAGCAGCTTCACCAAATTCACGGAGTCGCTGAGGTCTCCGAAGTGGAGAAACATGCGTACGCCATTGATGTGTGGATCGGCATAGAGGTGGTCTATGCGCGACGTATTGAATGTGCTCGCGCGGCGAATGATCCCGTGCATCTCATAGCCCTTCTCAAGCAGCAGATCGGCGAGATAACTGCCATCCTGTCCGGTGATGCCGGTAATGAGCGCCTTCTTCATGAGCCGCGTCTCGCTTTAAAGCAAACGGCGTGCACGAGCAAACGATTTAGTTGTAGCCGCGGGCGCTGACTGCGGTCAGCTTTCCGGCGGCGTCACCATCAATCTCGCAAGTACCGCGCGCTGCGCCGCGATCAATTCAACGACGCCTTTGCGGCCGAGCGCGAGCATTTCATCCAGCTGTGACTGCGAAAAAGTTGATTCTTCACCGGACCCTTGTAATTCCACGAGTTCGCCATCCTCGGTCGCCACGAGATTGAAATCGACGGTGACAAGCTTGTCTTCTTCGTAGTTAAGATCGAGGATTGCATTCCCGTCGAGAACGCCGGCGCTGGCTGCGGCGACTAATTTCTGGACCGGAGGCGCGTCGAGCTTTTTTTCCTTTGCAAGTTTCCGGCAGGCTACCGCGAGGGCTAAGCTCGCCCCGGTAATTGCTGCCGTGCGTGTGCCGCCATCGGCTTGCAAGACGTCGCAATCGACCCAGATCGTGCGCGGGCCAAGTTTTTCAAGATCGAGACCTGCACGCAGTGATCGTCCAATCAAACGTTGAATCTCCATGCTCCGTCCATCGACCCGCCCCTTTGCCGCATCGCGCGGTTTTCGTGTCTGCGTCGAATACGGCAGCATCGAATATTCGGCCGTAAGCCAACCACCTGTCACGCCTTGCTCCTTCATCCAGCGGGGCACATTTTCCTCAATCATCACGCTGCAGATAACGCGCGTGTTGCCCACGGTAACAAGCACTGAGCCACCCGCATACGGCGCGATGCCGAGCTCGAAAGCAACCGGGCGCAATTGATCGCTGGCTCGTCCATCATTTCGATCCATGATGGCAAAGTAGATCGCCTATAAGCGCGCGTCATCGGGGAGTTTGCCTGATGCCATTGGGCAGCCTAGAGCAGTCACCGCTTGACTCTAATTTGCGCCGCGGTTTGTTGAGCGAAGCCAAATGAAGCGTGCCACAAAAACTGATTCCGAAAATGCATAAAATGCGAAAAGGTGCGAGAAAACAGGTGAGAGCTAGGAAGAGAAGTGCAAGAATGATCTCGGGCCGTAGCTCAGCAATCAGGGAAACTGAGGAAGCACGTGCTCTTCTTGAGAATCATCTCGGCAGTCTTTACTGGTGGGTTTTCAACGCTTGCAAGATGAAGGGGTTCATTCGGGCAAAAGCATTGTACGACGCTGCAGAAGGCCGGCTCAATGCAGGCGACGCGCATTCAGACAGTCCGGAACAGTCGCCTGCTGTGCTGAGAAAAGCCCGGAACCTCCCAAAAAAATAGCCGTGGCTCATCGCGCTGACACCCGGGCCGACGGGGCGCTCCCGCCTCCTAATCTAGTTTCTGTAATTATCCCCTGCTACAACCACGGCCATTTTCTTGAGCAAGCGATCGAGAGCGTTCTGGCGCAGAGTTATTCGGACTTCGAGATTATCGTGGTGGACGATGGCTCAACGGACAATACCACCGAAGTTGTTAGGCGCCATTCCCCGGTACGCTATGTTTATCAGGAAAATTCCGGTCTCTCGAGCGCTCGCAACACGGGGCTGTGGCATAGCCGCGGTAAGTTCCTCGTTTTTCTCGATGCCGACGACCGGCTCCTTCCGCATGCACTGCAAACAGGAGTCGGCTGTATCCGCGAACGTCCGGAGTGCGCATTTGTTTCGGGTCGTTGTCGGGTGATCGATTCAAACGGTGCAATCCTTCCTTCCCCAAGGCAGCTTCAGGTCGAGAACGAGCATTATCTGAAGCTGCTTCAGGGGAGTAGTTACATTTGGTGTCCTGCGACCGTGCTCTATCAACGGCGGATCTTTGATTTTGTGCACGGTTTTAATGTCGCGCTAAGTCCCGCAGCTGACTACGAACTCTATCTCCGCGTCACAAGAGATTTTCCAGTCTATTCCCATAAACAAGTAATTGCAGAATACCGACAGCATCATCTCAGTATGTCGCGCGATGTTTTGGCAATGGAGCGCGCTGCGCTCGCCGCTCACGATGCACAGTGGGACTTTGCGAAGGCGAATAGTCGGTACAGGGAAGCATACGATGCAGGCAGGCGGTTTTGGCAAAACGATTATCCGTTACAGCAAATGGTTACTAGACTTCGCGAAACCGTTCGCGAACAGCTGCCTCCAGACGCGACAATCGCTGTGGCAACCGGCGGCAGCAATGAGCTACTTCGCTTGGATGGCCGCAGGACCTGGCATTTTCCTCAGAGCGAGGAAGGCAGCAGGGAAGGATTATTCGCGCAAGGAGCAGAGGGCTCGATGGCCACTCCCGCTTGGATTGAAGCCGGAATGACATACGAATTTAGCCTCTATGGAGGCCCGAAATTTTCAAGACAGCTGGCCCGGCTCTTGGTTAAAGGTGTTGCGGATCCGTTCCCGATCGCAAGCGCTGAAGCAGCGCCCCAAGAACCTGTGCGCCGGGACGGGGTTCTATTGACGGCAATTCCAAATCCGGTCCACGCTAGTGAGGAGCCGGGCGTGACTAATATCACATGGAGTACTGGGGACGGCTCCGAAGGGCAGCTATACGTATCGAGCACGGGTGTGTATGCGGGCCGCGATCCGACCAATAGCGATGAAGCTTTGCGTCTCTTGGAGTCAACCAAAGCGAGAGGCGCCCAATACCTGGTAATTCCTGCAAAATCTTTTTGGTGGCTCGATCATTATCAAAAATTTCGCGAACATGTAGAAGCTCGGTACCAGGTCGTCGCGCGAGATGAAGAGACGTGTATCATCTTTGACTTGCGCGAATCGTCGTAATGAGTGCGACCAAGGCGGTAAAACAGGGCGCCGCGGTTTCCGCTGACGGGTCACACAAGAACATGCCTATGCGGGAGTCCGGTCTCGCCTCAGTAATCATACCATGCTATAACCAGGCACATTTCCTTCACGAGGCAATCGAGAGCGCATCAGCTCAAACCTATTCCAATCGCGAGATCCTCGTTGTGGACGATGGCTCCACCGACAACACTGCGAAGGTGACTGCCGCCTACCCGGGGGTACGGTACGTTTGCCAGGAAAATTTGGGAGTTGCAAGCGCCCGAAACACAGGGTTCAAGCAAAGCCGGGGCGAATACCTGGTTTTCCTCGACGCCGACGACCGGCTGCTGCCCGAGGCCCTGAGAGTTGGAGTTGATTGCCTGCGCCAGCATCCTGACTGCGCGTTCGCTGCCGGCTCCTGCAGGCTCATTGTCGCGGATGGGTCGCTCCTCGACGATGAGCCGGAGCATCCTCATGTCTCACGCGAACACTTTTTGGAATTGCTTCGGGGCAATTATCGAATTTGGTGCCCTGGTTCGGTCATTTACCAGCGGACCGCGTTCGATGTCGTCAACGGCTTCGACCCCTCGTTAGGTCCAGGGGCTGACTATGATTTATATCTTCGTATCACGCGAGATTCTCCAATCTTCTGTCACAACCGACTTGTGGCAGACTATCGGCTCCACCGCTCCAGTATGTCTGCCGATCATTTATCCATGCTTCGAGAGATGCTCAAGGCCCTCGACTCACAGTGGGAATTTGTGAAAGGAAGGGATTCCCACATCGAAGCATTCGAAACTGGTAGGAGATACTGGCAAGATTACTACGAGTCCTTGCAAATGAGCGATCGAATCTTGGAGGTCGCGCAGGCCAGCCTCCCGCTGCACGCCACCGTCGCAGTGGCCACAAACGGCAAAAATGAACTACTGAAATTGGGGGACCGCCGTGCATGGCACTTTCCGCAAACGGGCGCCGATGAGCGAGGGCGGCTCTTTCGACAGGGTCCGAAAGGCTCGGCTGACGTGCCCTGGATCCAGGCTGGAATGAGGTACGAATTCCGGCTCTTTGGCGGGCCGAAATGCGTGAAACCGCTTGCCGCGATTTCAGTAACCGGCGTCCCAGATGCGACTCCGAGGGCTACTGTAGGTCCTGTTGCACTAGATCAGGCATGCCTGATAGCTGTCCCGAATCCGGTCCCGGTTCCAAACCGATTCGGCCGAACCACCATCACCTGGAATACCGGCGACGGCTCCGAAGGTCGGATTTACCTTTCCGAGGGCGGCAACTATGATGGCCGCCGTCCGAACGACAGCGCCGAGGCTATTAACCGCTTGGAAGCCATCCGAGCGCGAGGCGCACAATACCTACTGTTGCCAGCTACTGCATTCTGGTGGCTCGATCATTATCAAAAATTTCGCGAGCATCTAGATGCTCATTATCGAGTCATCATGCGCGACGAAAACACATGTATCATTTTCGACTTGCGACAAACCAAGGCCAATGGCGACGACTCGCCGAATGAAACGAAGGTGCAAATCGAAATCGACCAAGCGCGCCGTGACCCATTGTTTATCTGAAAACAGACCAATGGTCTGCGTATTGAACGTTTAACCGGCGGGAGCTGGGGAAATGGCTGTGTCCGAGCGGGAATTTTGCGCTCTTCCTCCAAGCCTGTTCTTAAAGCGCAAGAACGGCAGCTCGATAAATCGAAAACTGAGCCAGGAGACGAGTATGACGCTGGCGAACCAGATTACGAAAATCACCAACCCGCGAATCGAGAACGCATTGATCGGCTGGAGGTAGTACATGTAGACGCCAAGGAGAGGCAGGTGGGAAAGATACGCGCCGTACGAAATCCGGCCGAGAAAAACGAGCGGCGGAAAATTCAGAATGAACGGAGCAGTTCCTTGCAGGCAGGTTAAAATTAATGTCGCAGCCCAGATACCGATCACACCAAAGCCCCAGACGTACTGGTAATTAAATATGCCTGCGGTCAAATGCGGCCAGCCCAGCGTTCGCCAGTACGATCCAGCCGCAGAAGCCCCCGCGAAATAATTTAGCAGGCCAATCGCAATCACGACCGCTGTCATTATCCACATTAGCTTCTTTGATTGGCGCGGAAGGTCATCACGAAAAATCGCCACACATCCTCCGATGGCGAATGCATCCGCCTGACACAGCAACGAAGCCTCAACTGTTTCTGCGTGCTCGACGCCGCCGTAAAATGCAGGCATGACCAGGCGCAAAACCGGGGCCACAAGAATCCAGCAGGGTACGATTTTCTTGAGCCAGTTCATCGGCAGAAAGAAAACCAGCCACGGCCATACGACGTAAAACTGTTCTTCCAACGATAGCGACCAGAGATGAGCAAACCAATAACTACCCGTCGGCGGGTAATGGTTAAAAGTGAATGTTACAATGTAAATCCAGTAGCGCTCCAGGTGCCAGTCGACAGCGAACATGTCTCGCGGAAACACAAAATAGAGTGCCACAGCTATCGTGAAAAAGACCACAAAAGCCGGCAGGATTCGGAAAGCTCGTTTCACGTAGAATCGACCAAAATACTGACCGACCGGCAATGCCTTCATCTTGAGGAGGCTGTCAGTAATGAGAAAACCGGAGAGCGCGAAAAATATCCAAAGCCCAATCCAGCCAAAAAGAATGTAGTAATTCGGATAAACGAAATGATTAGCGAAAATCAAAATCACACCTATGCCGCGCAAACTGTCGAGCGACGCTAAATGTCTCTTGCCGGTGTCCATCGCGTTTTGCTCAGACGAACTCATGTGTTTGCACACGGTGGCGCGCAATTCTACTGTGCGGTACGATGAGGATTCGTGTCGGTTGGAGCAAGCATTTTCGTTGAGCAATCAGCGGGCTTCCGCTATATTCCCTGAGGATCAACATCGATGATCGGCCTCAATTTCACACACCCCATCGTTTTTGAGCCGCTTTTCATGGAGCGTTGTTGCCAGCTACAGCATTCTGGTGGTTCGATCGTTACCAAAAATTTCGTGAGCATTTAAAGGCTCGGTATCCAGTCATCGTGCGCAATGAACATACATGTATCATTTTCCATTTGCGCCAGTCCTCAACTCGATGAGGCGGGCGGTTGTCAGGCGTTGCAAGAAAATGGTCCCCGCCGGTGTTCGTTTGGCCCTGCGGGAGTTGTGGAAGGAAATAAAGATTGCGCGCATCGTCCGGAAGGCAGCGCCCAAGTTTAAAGCCCTGTGGGGCAAACGCGGCTTGCGCATCCAGCTAGGTTGCGGAGCAGATTTAAAACCAGGCTGGGTCAACATCGATCTGATCACCAAGCTACCGGTCATTGATTGGGATGCCACGCCCGACACCCTCTTCATCAACCACGATTTACGGCGGGGATTACCTCTTCCAGGGGGGACCTGCGCCATGATTTATTCGTCTCATTTTTTCGAACATCTTGGCTATAACGACGCCGTTGCACTGTTGCACGATTGTTATCGAGCGCTGCAGCCGGGCGGCGTGTTTCGCGCCGCTCTTCCGGACTTCCGAAATGTGTTCAAGGCATATTTGCGGGGCGATTTGGATCATTTTACGCTACTCGATACTTTTAATTTGGTGCCACAACTGAAGCCAGGCACCAAGACGTTGACGGACTATGTGAGCTACTGTGTCTATCAGCATTGCGAACACAAATGGATCATGGATGAGGAGAAAATGATCGTGCTACTTCGCGATATTGGCTTCAAGTCTCCCGCAGTGAGTGAATTCCGTGAAAATGTCGATCCTGGTAGTGAACTACGCAGAAGCGGATCGTTTTACGTGGAAGCAACCAAGTAGCATTGCCCAACTTCGGGGCCGTGCGAGCAATTGGCACGCAATGTTCAGACAGCCGCAAATCACCCGTCCTTCTAATCGCACGCAGTTGAATGGAGAGCGCGACATACAACAATCTGCTTTTTCGAACTCTTGCTGATACGGTATTTTGGTGGCTCGATCGTTACGAAAAATTTCGTAAGCATTTAGAGGGTCGATATCCAGTCGTCTTGCGCGATAACAATCCGTGCGTTATTTTCGATTTGCCCGAGCGCGCAGCGGGTCTGGCGAGCACTGCGCAAGCGCCAGGCCACGTTCGCTCCGACCCACCTTAATTGAACTGAACAAGCTATTTCGATCTTTCCGTGCGATCTCAGGAGAATTCGCCGGTCCGATAGAGTGGAAAATAAGCTGAAGCGATTTGATCTGCTCCTGCCAGTAAGCGGTAATTTTCCCGGTTACAGATGGAGCCGCAGAAGTATTTCACTCGTTCACATGTGGCCCATCCTCGTTTAAAAAAAGCTAGACCGTCGCGTCCGTTTTTCTGTGTGCCGGCGCCGGCGCCGAGATCAATCCATCGCAGTTCTCCTACATGGAGGCGCTTGAATTCCTGAATTGCAAACCAGTAAAGCGCATAGGCAGCCCCCAATAAATAAGCCTGTTCGTCAAACGCAGCCAAGTGACTATAAGCAACGCTGGATTGAAGATACCATAAATGCATTCCAATGGTCATTCCGTTTCGCGCCGCCCTGAAGACGATCAATCCAGGAACTTCAAACTGCATTGCAAACGCAGCCTTGGAGAAAGCTTTGATACCGCATAGGCTGTGCCGGACGACAAGAAGTTGATAAAGCCGAACCCAATCATCAAAGTAATCCTTCGGCTGATCGAGCATTGTTACATCTACCATCTTAAGCGCTCTTCGGGCGTAATAGCGATGATGGCTGTTTACATGTCGATCGATTGGTTCATTAACATCAATGACAAAGTGTGTTTTAAACGGCCTCACCAAGTCAAAACATCGCGCCAACTCGGACACGGTGACCGACGCGAACGGATCCGCTACTAGGGCGATCGTTACGTTCCGTTGCTTGGCTTCCGCCATATCCGCGGGCAGCTTGCTCCAATCAGAGCAGCAGAATAAAGGATAACAACCCATCGCATCCTGCAGACCGGTTCCGGGGACTGGCCGCTCCAAGAGCCAGCCGCCACACTGCGGCAATTCAACCGGTCGGCCAAATTCGCTTAACGATTTCGCATACAGCGGATGCAAGTATCCTGTCATGCGGTAAGATGTCGCTTCAATCTGGCGACGATGCGCCGCATGTCCTCAGCATTGTATCGCTGGTCGCATGGCAGGGTCATGATTTCGCGCGCCAGCAAATGGCTTGCGGCAAATTCCTTCGGGACAAGCTCGGCAATGTCCCAATGAACCGGGGGGTAGATTCGCTCGTTAAAAAGTAGTCGACGTACCCGATCTCTGTTTCGTACGCGTATGGGGAAACCTAGTGGCACAACATCGCGCGGCAGATCTGGAAAGATCGCCAGTTCGCCTAATTTAGATAAGAGAAACTCGTAGTTCCGGCGTCTACGCTTTTTGATGATCGCCCAGTCAATGATTTGCAGGAGCGCCGCGCTCAGATCGCTCATCCGACACGGCTCCCTCGGACCGCTGGATTCCGCCGATTGAAACATTTCAAACCAGTCGCGGTCGCCGCCGAACCGGTCGAATTCCGCGCGGCGAGCCGAGGCTTTGAGTGCGAGCAAAAACCAATCCGCAGGCGCAGGATACAAGTTCGAATGTGGAAACTGTGCGTTATTGGCGGTGATCACAATGCCGCCATCTGGCACCCCAACAAATTTACGCGGACTAAAAAAGATGTAGTCCGAACACGGAGAGAAATGTTCGTTTAGCATCGCGTGACAGGCATCTTCCACAATGCACGCACCGCGCGCCTTTGCCGCGGCGCCGAATGTGGCCCAGCTATCGAACCCGAAGTAATCGACAAAGATCGCAACGTCGCCGGGGGAAATTTGCGTGAGCCAATCGTGACTGGCGACGTTGAGCGATTCATCGACCGGATAAAAGCGGATGCGAACGCCGGGCTCACGAACGGCGTCAATGACAACGCCACAGATGTAGGACGGCACCCAAACGTTGGCCGGCCGTAAAGCTCGCACCAACAACTTCACGACAGATCTAGCTGTAACCAACAAATGCTTATCGCCGCTCAGAAAGCGCGGAAGTTCCACGGGCGCAACATCGACATCGGCCTCAAGAAGCTCCAGCCCAAACATTCCGCCAATGATGGAAGCATTTGACGTCACTTCAATTTCCGTATCCTCGCTCTTTCGGTTCGCTTTCAGGCAAAAATCAGCCCGTGCAATCCTGATCCTCCAGCTACATCATGGCAACTGCACAACGTCTTTCTCGGTTTGAAAATGGCGTGCCCGTGGTTCTGGATTGATATCGTGGAGATTTTTTCTATTCTCGTTCCTGTCGGCTCAATCATGGATTTTAAAATATATTTCCGAGGACTCAGTATCAATGACGCTCCGGCCATTAATCAGCTCAGGCTAAATGAGCAGTATGAGAAAATGATCGTTGGCTCCAGAAGATTTGTTCCCTTGGAAAGGGATCAGAAATGGCTTGAAGATATCATTTTAAAAGACGAACCGAGCCGGATGTACATGGCGGTTTGTGAAAAGGGAACAGACGAGTTCATCGGGTATACCTCCATTCACGAAATTGACTACATCAACGGCAGATGCTGTTGGAGTGGACTAAAAATTATTCCAAAGGCAACCAAGAAGCTGGCGAAGAAATTGCAAGCGAAAGCGATGGAGAGCGGGCCATCATCGATCAATCCGTTGTCTAGGCCGAACAAAGGTTACGGCATCCAGGTCGGGCTGTTAATTCTGAAATACCTTTTCGAGGAATTAAGAATGATCAGGTGTTGGTCAGTGTGCTTAATCGACAATCATGCATCGAAAAATGTTCTTGATAAAGTGGGTTTTAAAACAGAAGGCGTCATGAGAAACTACAGTTACAAAAATGGGACAGCAAATGACGCGTACCTCGTGAGCGTAACAATCGAAGATTACAAGACGATCAAGAAAAACTACGCTCTGTAAGCGCTTCATCACCGGGAATGATCGTCCGGGGCGTTGCGCCCAATTTACCGCCTTTGAAGTGCTCGCGTCGAGTCCCGCGACAAATCAAAACTGAATGCCTCCGTTAAAGTCGCGAATCGACGATCTTGCCATTTTCGGCGGCACGCCGACATTTGACAGCGAACTGCATGTCGGCCGTCCCAATATGGGAGATCGTCAGGCGCTTCTTCGACGTATCGATGATATTTTGGAACGAAAGTGGCTGACGAATGACGGACCGTTGGTCCGCGAATTTGAGCGGCGCATCTGCCAATTGGTCAGTGTCAAGCATTGCGTTGCCGTGTGTAATGCCACCGTAGGCTTTGAAATTCTAACCAAGGCCATTGGCCTTTCCGGCGAGGTAATCGTTCCTTCATTTACTTTTATTGCTACAGCCCACGCTTTGCGTTGGCTCGGGATTACTCCTGTGTTTTGCGATGTGGATCCGGTAACGCATAACATCGATCCGGCACAGGTCGCGCAGATCATTACCGAACGCACGACCGGTATTATCGGTGTGCATGTGTGGGGGCGGCCGTGCGACGTGGACGCACTGGTCGATCTTGCCCGCCGCCGCACTTTGAAGCTTCTATTTGACGCTGCGCACGCCTTTGGATGTTCATACAAGGGGCGGATGATCGGCGGCTTCGGTAACGCCGAAATATTCAGCTTTCACGCCACAAAATTCATAAATACTTTCGAGGGAGGAGCGGTCGTTACCAACGACGACAAGCTGGCAGCTCGACTCCGCTTGATGCGCAACTTCGGTTTCGCCGGCCTCGACACCGTTGCCTGTCTCGGCATCAACGGAAAAATGACCGAGGTCTGCGCGGCGATGGGTTTGAATTCCCTTGAAAGCCTGGACAACTTCGTCGAAGCCAACCACCGCAACTATGAGCTGTACCGGCAACAACTGGCAAAAGTACCGGGTATTTCCCTAGCGCTTTACGAAGAGAGTGAAAAATGTAATTACCAGTATGTAGTCATCGAGATTGATGAAACTGCAGCTGGAATCAGTCGAAACATTTTCGATGAAGTATTATGGGCGGAGAAGGTGTTAGTCCGTCGCTATTTTTACCCAGGGTGTCACCGGATGGAACCTTACCGCACCGATGATCCTCAAACCGGTTTGCGGTTGCCGCACACCGAGAGACTTGCAGGGAGAGTACTTTGCCTACCCACAGGTTCTGCAGTGAGCTCCGACGCGATTTGTGCAATCTGCGACGTGATTAAGTTTATTATAAAACACGCGACAGTGTTAAGAGAACGATTCTTGATCGGGCCTATTTTTCGCCATCCGTGGAGAAGCTCTTCATAGGAAAGTGCACAGCTAGCAATTGGTCTTGATTCGCTGAATCAAAATGGAAGTAACCGTCCTACTAACAACATACAACCACGAAAAGTACATTGCTCAGGCTCTTGAGAGCGTTTTGATGCAGGAGACTAATTTCGACTATGAGATTGTTATTCTGGAAGACTGTTCCACAGATGGGACCGGGGAAATTCTGCGAGCTTACCACACAAAATATCCAGCGAAAATTCGCCTCCGGTTGGCAGAGCGTAATCAACGCAGTAACAAAGCATTTGCCGAAGAATTTCTGGCGTCTTCCAGCGTATATATCGCCATGCTCGATGGCGATGACTACTGGACATCGCAAAAAAAACTGCAAACACAGGTTGAATTTCTAAGAGGTCATCCGGATTACATGTTATGCTTTCATAACGCGCTAAGAGTGTACGAAAATGAGGACCGTGCTCCGCTCCTTCACAATTTAGCAGACCAAAAGCCGGTTTCGGAACTTGAGGATCTGTGGCAACGTAATTTTATCGCAGGTTGCGCGGCGATGCTTCGGAAAGACGTCTTATGGCAGTTTCCAGACTGGTTCTACAACTTACCGTACGGAGACTGGCCACTCTATATCTTGTCTGCTCAGCACGGCAAGATCGGGTACATCGATGAGGTTCTTGGAGCGTACAGAATTCATCCCGAGGGCTCGTGGTCGAAGCTTGATTCGATTCAAAAACTGGAAGGGCTGATTGCGTTTTATCAAACCATGAATGCCAATCTGAACTTTCGCTTCAACCACATTGTTGAACCTTTAGTGACTGCTCGGCGGAAGGAACTCGCCATCGCGCGCTCACTTGTGAAAATCGGACGAAGAACCTTGCCGCCCGGGGGAGTCGTGATCGTAATGAGCAAAGCTTACGACGATCTGCCATCACTTGAGGGACATCAAGTCTGGGCCTTTCCGGACCGGTCCGGCAGACAAACACAACGACATTTCGCATCAGGCTCCGCCGGGTCCGCCGAGGCACCCTGGATCGGAGCAGGCAGCGTGTACGAGTTCCGCTTGTCCGGCGGTGCCGCCCAAAACAAGCTACTTGCGTCAGTTACAGTCACCCAAAATGCAACTGGGTTTTATCCGCCACTTCCGGGTGCGGAGGCGCGCAAGTATGGCGCTTTTATCGAGGCGTCTCCGAACCCTGTTCCAACGGGGACCAAGTCCGGTAAAACAACGATCACCTGGAGCACAGGCGACGGCTCACAAGGTCTGATCCATGTCGCGATCAAGAGCCTGCAAATGCACTATCCTGCCGATGGCGGCGAGGCGATTAAGCAACTCAAGGCGTTGAGGGTAAAGGGAGGCGAGTTCCTGCTCATACCATGCGAACACTTCTCATGGCTTGAGGAGTACGTCGGATTGAAAGAGCATCTTGATAGTCATTATGCCCTTATTCAAGACGATGAAATCTGTCGGATTTATGACCTTCGCGCAATGCCGTCGCAGCCCGCGTCGACGTCATAACGAGTTAAATAGCGAGTCTCAGATGAAGTGGTAAAGAAACTGTAGGGCGAAAGCAAATGTCGTTAGCCTTAATACGAAAAGTAGATCACAGGTTACGCCGTTGATGCGCTACGTCACAGATATCGCGCGCTTCCTTTTTGCCTATGGCGATCTCAAGGACGGGCAGATGCTCGATTTTTACCTTCTTCTGGGGCGGGCGCTCTTCGTACAAGCGGTCGTTTCTTGCCAAACATGGCGCTTTTAACCGTCAGTTCCGAGCCTCAATTCCGGAAAATCAATGGCTACGACGTTATGGACATCTTCCTTCCGTAGGTTGGATCTAGTATGAAATGGCGTTTCATTAACTCGGATATAAGAGGCTGGCCATTTGCGAAGATCATTCCTGCCTGCATCGCGAGCTGCCTGACCGTCTACTATTGCGCGGAGCTGCACCTGGGAGCGCTCGAGTTGCTCCGCTTCATGGCGGGAGCGCTGGCGTTGTGGATACCACTGGGCGGTTGGTTATACGTGTTGTTACGAAACGAAGTGCCTGACCGGATTAGCCGGATCGCCTTCAGCGCTGGCAGCAGTTACGCGTTAACGACCCTCTTCTACTTTGGCGCGGCCACGCTTCATTGCAGTTGGCTTTTCTATTTCGCGCAGATCGCCGCAGTGGCAGGCTTGATCTTTTACGCGATCAAAAACAAAGCGATCGTAACCAAAGATTTAAGATGCCTCAGGCATTTCGACTGGGTGTTGGCCGCGCTCGTTGCAGCAAGCATGGTTGCCAATATTCCTGCGCAATCGGCCTGGAGAAGGGATGCTCAAACCGGCGGAATGATCTTCGACGGCGGGGCGGATCACCTTTTCCATGTCGGACTAGCTTACGAGCTCTCGCGACATATTCCACCGCGGCAGGCAATGGCTCGCGGTGGCTCACCGGAGCGAGCTTACCACAACTTCGAGCATCTTACGACGATGCTAATCGATCGCTACACGGGCCAGCAGGACATGCTGCGGGCGCAACTGGTTTATCATTATTTCGTGATTCAGGTGTTGATGTGTTTGTTGTTGTACGGGATCGGAAAAACGTTAGCCGCCTCTCAAATAGCCGGCTACTGCACCCTGGCCTTGATGTATGTTGTCGTACCTCCCGCCCCCAATCTCTGGCCGGTAGCCGGATCGGAGGACCTCCCCTTATACTATTTCACAGTTTTCCCGCATCTGAGTAGCGGCCTCGACCCTGTTGCGCTGTTGGCCCCGCAAATGTATTCAGGTCTGGTCGTACTCTACGCCGGTATGCTGGGACTATTGCTTTTCCTGGAGCGCGACAAACTGGAATCCAGGGCTCCCGTTCTTATCTTAGCAGCGGCTCTTACTTTGGCCGCGACGACACGGTTTAGAATCCACATCGCTCTTGCCGTCCTCCCCGCATTCCTGTTGATAACGTTGCATCTTTGGCGAAAAAAACATCAAAGCGTGTTCTTGCTTGCTGGGTTCGGCGCCGCGGTTGTGGCGAGTCTGCTCTATCTCGAAACACGAACGCCGGTTTATTTCCGGTCGTCTGGTGTGCATTTTGGTTTGAACGCTCTTTTGCCCTTTTGGCCGTTCGCGTCTGTAGTCCACGATTGGATCACGCGAGCGATCTCTCAGCCGGACGCCACGAACTGGGCATGGGGAGCGACCAACGACCTCATGTTTTCCCTGCTCAATGTGATTGGCATCCCTCTTCTGGCCGCGACCGCGGTTTATCTCACGAGCAAGCGCTCCCGGCGGGTTTTTGGCCAGTTCAACTTTCTCATCTTTTCGGCTGTGGCGACTTCTATCGGTCTTGGATTAGTTCTTAACGCGGACTACGACAGCGCCTCAATCGGACTGGTAATTCTGCTGCATACGCGCTGGTATCTGTTCCCGTTTGCCGGCATAGCGCTTTGGAGAGTCGGTCAATTTTTTGACAAGCGCTTTCACTTGCCGCCTGTGGCGTGGATTTCTCTTGCGTCGGCCGCGCTTGTTGCTGGACTTCTATATCGGATCGGCGGGCCGCCGTCACCGTTGACGCTTTTGTGCCGCCGAGAAATTGTCGCAATTAAAGCTGAGGAGTGGCCCGCATTTGTCTACCTCAGAGAACACACGCCTCCGGATTCGGTTATTCTGACCAATCGGTACTGGAACACCTATAATTTCGTTGTCAGCGGCTTGACTGGACGAGCCGCGTATCTGGAGGCGCATGAAAAGAACCCCGTCGATGAGCTGGCGCTGAGATTAAATCCTCGAGATGATCGCGCAGCGATCATAAAGGCTCTCTGGTCAGCCGGCAGCGATGATTGGTTCTGTGGTTTGCTCCGGTCTACGCCGATCACGCACGTTTTGGAATTCGCGAACGATCCATTGCCCACACACCCGCCGTCCTGCCTGACCCGTCTCTGGGAAAACCCGGAACACACAGTGATCGTCTGGCAAGTTATTAGAACCTCGCATTTCTGACCAGTTTTTGATAAGGTCTGCATCGCGATATGGAGGGATCCCCAATCCCCTCACCAGCGTCCATTGCCAGCGCCGCATCAAAGTCCATTTAGATGAAGATATTCTACACGCCCCTCATGTCAGCGAAGTCGTTGCGTTATATCCCGTCGCTCGACGGACTCAGAGGTTTGGCCCCTATTCTTGTGCTTGCGACGCACTATGGCTACTCCGAAGTCGGTTGGATTGGGCTTGAGTTCTTTTTTGTTCTGTCGGGCTTCTTGATCGCGTCAATTCTGTTGACGGAAACGAATCGTCGACTTGGGGAGTATTTGGGCCGTTTTTACTGGCGCCGTCTGCTGCGGACCCTTGCCGGTGTATTTTGGCTTTCTTCTTGTTTGCACGGCTGTGTACGTGTGCGTGAGGCAGCCCCAGGATTTCTTAAATGTGTTCCCTTCGTTAGCCGAATACTGGTATAATTTTGATCTGCTTTCCGATCCATATCCTCATCATCTGAGCCTTCCGACTATGCACCTGTGGTCGACGTCGGTCGAGGAACAATTTTATCTCGTCTGGCCTCTTCTCGTTTTTGTACTCAGCGGGGCCAACCTGCGCCGAGTTATCGTTGTAATTGTCGTGCTAATCCCACTCTCGAGGCTCGCACTCTTCGCTTATTATCGTCTTAATGGCGCGGAGGATTTCTACACGACCATGATCTTCCATCTCGCAACGCCTTTTCATCTCGATGCTTTTTCCATCGGCGCGGAAATCGCCGTTTTTCGATCAACTGAACGGGAATTAAAATGACCGACAAGCTGATCAATTCCCAGCTTTGCAGCACAGCCGGATCGAAAAACCGCTAGTCGTGCGCTATTCGTTTAACTGGCGGGAGTTCGGGAGATAGCTCTGGACGAGCCGCCGAGGCTCGCTGTTTTCCGAGCCTGTTCTTGATACGCAAGAATGGAATCTCAATAAATCGAAAGCTAAGCCAGGAAACGAGTATGACATTGGCAAACCAGATGACGAAGATCAGAAAGCCGCGCACCGAAAACTCATTTATCGGCTGAAGATAGAGAAAATAGACGCCGAGGAGTGGCAGATGGGAGAGGTATGCGCCGTACGAAATCCGGCCGAGAAAAACGAGCGCTGGAAAATTCAGAAAAGATGGAGCAGTCCCCTTTAAGCAAGCCAAGATCAGGATGGCCGCCCAAACATTAATAAACCCATAACCCCAGACATATTGATAATTAAATAGGCCAACATGTGGCCAGCCTAGCGTTTGCCAATAGGGGCCGTCCCTCGAAGCGCCGGCGAAATAATTTGCGAGTCCGATCAGAATGATCACTGCCGTCATGATCCACATCAGCCTCTTTGCTCGGCGCGGGCCCGGGAGTTCATCGCGAAATATCGCGACGCATCCTCCAATAGCGAATGCATCCGCCTGACACAGCAACGAAGCTTCAACCATTTCGCCAGGATAAAACCAGGGGAAAGTCAGGCGCAAAATTGGGGCCACGAGAATCCAGCACGGCGCGACCCTCTTGAGCCAGGTCATCGGCAAAAAGAAAACCAGCCACGGCCATACCACGTAGAACTGCTCTTCCAGCGACAGTGACCAAAGGTGATCGAACCAGGCCATCCCTGGCTGGGGGTAGTGATTGAAAGTAAATGTAACGATGTAAATCCAGAAGTGACTCAACGGCGGATCACCCTGGGACCAAAAGATAAAATAGAGCGCGACAGATATACTGAAGAAGACAATAAAAGCTGGCAGAATCCGGAAAGCTCGTTTTGCGTAGAACCGGCCGAAGTACTGGCCAATCGGCAGCGCCTTCATCTTCAAAAGGCTGTCGGTAATGAGATAACCGGACAGAGCGAAAAAGATCCACAGCCCAATCCAGCCAAAACGAATATAACCGAAGTGATTCGCAAAAATCAAAACCACACCGATCCCGCGCAGACTATCGAGCGAGGCCAAATGTCTCTTGCCGGTATCCATCGCCTTTTGCTCAAACGAATTGTGAGCGCCGTTGTCGTTCAATCGGTCAACTCTGCAAACGCAGCACGATGATAGCTCAGTCTGGTCAGAGCAAGCACTTTTAATGAGAACGGGTATAGCTACGGCCACGATAGCTGCTTTTTCACATCGATGACGGATCTAAGACTTAAATAATCTCTCGTTAAGACTCAAATAACCTCTCGTTTTGAAGCACTTTTATCGGGCGGACGCCGGCTGGAAATATAATTTGGTAAACAATTGCCCGCGGGAACCCGCAGCGCGAATCCGGCCAAACTAACCAAACTAATTTAACGGATTGATTTGGCGAAACTCTTATCCTATAGAAGAAATCCAGTTTTTAGCGCAGGCTCAATGAGTTTTTGCGCCCGCTATTCTTTTGAAAAACACTGCAAGAAGTTCAATGATCGCCCAAGATCGAGCCAAAACTGGGGAATCGGCCACAACGTCGGGGCGAAGGAAGCGATCAACGCGCAGGGAGGAAACCGGGCATCCGTTCATCAGTATCGTCATTCCGACGTCTAATCGGGCCGTCATGCTGGCAGACACTCTGGAGAGCTTCGCTGCCCAGAGCATACCGACGAATCGCTACGAGGTCGTTGTGGTCGACGATGGCTCTAAAGACGCTACGCCGGAAGTGTGCCGCGACTTCGGATCGCGGATGCAACTAAGGTATCTCCACATTGAGAACTCAGGCATATCGGCGGCAAAGAATACAGGTATCCTGGCGTCCCGCGGCAGAATTTTGCTTTTTTGTGATGATGACGACATCGCCGACAGTCACCTGCTCGAAGAGCATCTTAAAGCACACAAGCAACATCCCGAAGAGAACATAGCTGTCTTGGGATACACGACGTGGGCGCCGACGCTTTCGGTTACGCCGTTGATGCATTACGTCACAGATATTCGCCGCTTCCTTTTTGCCTATGGCGATCTCAAGGATGGGCAGATGCTCGATTTTACCTACTTCTGGGGCGGGCGCTCGTCATGCAAGCGATCGTTTCTTGCCAAACACGGCGTCTTCAATCGCCAGTTCCGGACGATCGTCGAGGACATGGAACTGGGATACAGACTTTCGAAATTTGGATTCCGCGTGGTGTTTCATCGTCCGGCGGTGAGCTACATGGCGAGACCATTGAGCTTTGAAGAGTTTTGCGATCGCTGCGAACGACAGGGCGAGGCTCTTTTCCGGTTTAGTCGCTTGCACGACGACCCAGTCGTGCAGCAATATTGCCAGCTTGCAGATCCCTTTATCGAAAACCGTGCCGTCAGCGTGGATCCGGAAGCCAGATGGCCGGAGGTCGCAGCTTTATTTCGGGAGAAGGTCAATCAGACTGGCCGCGTTGAGCGATTACTTGCGTGGGGACTCGAGCCTCAAGCGAGCTTAGAAGGACCGGACACCACTGCTTCGAAAACCTCCTCTCAGGCAGAGGCCTATCGGCTCCAGATGCGCGAACTTTTCGCGTCGTTGATCGAATCGCAGCAGCGCGCGGCGAAGATTAGCGAATATCAGGCGGAGATAATAAATCTTAAAGACGCGGTGCGGGAAATCTCCGACTCTCTGGGCCAGAGCAAAATCGAATCAGCCGCTCGTGCCTCAAACCTGGCGAAACAAACATTGCAAATTGCCAAGCTGGAGCGCCATCTCAAAGTCGAAAGAACGGAATTCGAGGCACGCCTCAAAACCGAAAGAGCAGAATTCGAAGCACGGCTCAAAGCTGAAAGCGAGCAGTTATCCCAATATAAAGCCGAAGTCGAGTTGCAAATTGCCAAACTGGAGCGGCATCTCAAAATTGAAACTGAGCAATTGTCCGATCTGGAGCGGCATCTCAAAATTGAAACGGAGCAATTGTCCGAACGTAACGTCGAAGTCGAGCAATTGCGTGACCGTATTACGCAAATCAATCGTCTGCTTCACAGCAGGAGCGTAAGCTTAGCAGAACACGAGCGGCATATCATCGAACTGACAGATCGCTTACGCAAACAGCTTTCGGATACCCGGAGACTCTCGCGTTTGCTTGATGATGCTGAAAACGCCGCCGCGCGCTTGCGTTCGTCCCGCCGCTGGAAATTGGCAAATCCGGGAGCTGCAATCCAGGCAAAATTATTTCCCGGCAAGGTTTCGGTGGGTTATGGCCATCTCGAAAAAGTTGTGACTGCATATTCGCAATGGCGCGCTTCCCACCCCGAAATCGCGAAGATAGAAGACGAAATCAAGAGGCTCCAGTTCCCGGCCATCCCCAGAACGCCCGCGGCCGAGAACTTGGACAATGTTCAATCGATCCCAGAAATTGCGATTCCGCCAGGCGCTGCGAAGAAGGCTTTGCCTGTTGCACCTCCCGTCCCATCTGTGCCAGTTGAATCGATCCGGTTTCCGGCACACGAGGAAGTCGATGTTTCAATTATTATTCCGGTCTACAACCAGTTTCAATTCACGCACGCGTGCCTTGCTTCGTTACAAACCATAGAAGAACGATCGGCTTTCGAAGTCATCGTGGTGGACGACTGCTCGACGGACGAGACGGCTGAGCTTGTCCCGAGGATGGAAGGCGTTGTTTATCTTCGTAACGAGAAGAACTCCGGTTTTATTTTTTCCTGTAACGGCGGTGCTGAGCAGGCCCGCGGCAAATACTTCTTTTTCTTGAATAACGACACGATCGTTAGGCCAGGTTGGCTTACCGCGTTGCTCGATACTTTCGCTGAAGACGAGCGGGCGGGCGTCGTCGGCTCGAAACTCGTTTATCCTGATGGCCGGTTACAGGAAGCAGGCGGAATTATATGGCGAGATGCCTCGGGCTGGAATTACGGCAAGTTCGATGATCCAGAAAAACCCGAATACAATTATCTCCGGGAAGTTGATTACTGTTCGGCGGCGGCGCTGATGATTCGCAAATCGCTCTTTCAGAAGCTTGGAGGATTTGATGCAAAATACGCGCCTGCCTATTACGAAGATACCGATCTATCGTTCAAAGTTCGGAAGGCCGGTTACAAGGTATTGTACCAGCCGCTCAGTGAGGTAATTCACTACGAAGGTGTTACCGGCGGCACTAATCTCTCAACGGGCACAAAAAAACACCAGGATATCAATCGATTGACTTTTGCGGACACCTGGGCCGCGGAGCTGCTGGCAAAACCGGCTACTGGCGATCTCGCCTCCTTAACTCAGGCGCCGCCGGGACGGAAAAACATTCTCGTCATCGACCATCATCTTCCGATGCCCGAGAAGGACGCGGGGTCCCTGCGAATGTTTCATATTCTTAACATTCTTCACCGACTCGGCCATCGCGTGACATTTGTTCCGGATAATCTCGCGGACATCCCTCCTTACGGCGACGAATTGCGGAAGCGTGGGATTGAAGTTGTTTATCACCCTTATATCAAAAAAGTGCGCGATTATCTCATTGCGCACGGTTCGGAATTCGACGTCGTGGTATTAAGCCGGTGCGATTTTGCTCGCAAGCATATCGCAGATGTTCGACTGCACGCGCCACAAAGCCGCGTTATTTTCGACACTGTCGATCTACATTTTCTTCGCACGAATCGGGAAGCGGCGATCACCAACGATCCCGAGGTACAACAAAAAGCGCGCGAGAAAGAGCAATTGGAGTATGAGCTGATTGATCAGGCCGATGAGACCTGGGTGGTGAGCGGAGTGGAACAGAAGCTTCTCCGCGAGGCCCGACCGGACAAGTCGATAGAAATTGTGCCTACTATTGTCGATGTTCCGGGTTCGAAGGCGCCTTTCTCACTGCGGCGGGACTTTCTCTTCATCGGTGGTTTTCAGCACACACCAAACATTGATGCGGTTATTTTTTTCCTGAAGAAAATTCATCCACTGGTAAAGGAGCGTCTTGGCGACGCCAAATTCTACATCATCGGCGACAAGACCCCTCCGGAGGTGGTAGCGCTCGCGACCGACAATGTCATCGTCGCTGGATTGCAGCCAGATGTTCGGCCTTTTTTTGAAAGCGTTAAATTATCTGTCGCGCCATTGCGATATGGGGCCGGTATAAAAGGCAAAATCAATCTAAGCATGGGTTTTGGTGTGCCGGTCGTGGCAACCTCGCTCGCCGTAGAGGGGATAGCGCTAACCGATCGTGAAGACATTCTCATCGCCGATGAGCCGGAGGATTTCGCGCGGGCCGTCGTCGAGCTTTACGAATCGGAGGAGCTTTGGAATCGGCTCTCGGAGAATAGCATAAAAAAAACGAAGGCGCATTATTCGGTGCCAGCTGTGCGCAAACACTTGAATCGTTTACTTAGTGACAAGCGCACCAAGGCTCCACAAGGACGCAAACTGAAAATGCTAACTGCCAAGATTGGGTCCACCCAGGGCAAGTCCTAAAACTTCCGCGACTAAGTGCCATCTTCGGTTGAGCGAGTAAACAAGCCGATTTTTTATCGTAAGCTCAGGCCGATCGGGATCAACTATCCTCACTTGGTGTCTGGCAGCACCTGAACATCATCTCGCAGGAAGAATCAGATTGGCTGGGGGGCCTTTGCGATCGACGCAGCTGCCGGCTATCAATCTGGGACTGCACGCGGAGAACGCGGTTAGCTCAGCGTAAATTTCGTCCAGCGCGAAGATATCTGCGGGCTGCGCAAACTTTTTCCCCAAGCAGTCTTCGTTCGCCTTGCTCGAGACGTTACAGACGTAGCGCGCTCATTATCTTATCTTATCTTATCTCGTTCCCGATAAGCCCAGTCGGTTTCCGCGAACGGTTCTGACCACATTGAATCCGGGCTTGTTGACGTCGCCTATTTGACATTGCACTTTGGGAACAACTGCATCGCGGATTTCCACGTTAACTGGCTCTCGCCAGTGAGAGTGCGACGGAACCCGATCGGCGGGAAATGCTGGTCTACGGCGACATGGAACTGATCGAAAAAATCCGCATTTACGATCGCGGAATACAAGTCAAATCTCAGGAGGAAATTTACAAAGCACTAGTTGATTACCGGATGGGTGACGTGTCGTCACCAAAGCTCGATATGCCTGAAGCGCTTTCATTCGAATGCGAGCACTTTGTTGATTGCATGCGCAACAAGAAAGTGCCACGGTCGGACGGCATGGCGGGGCTGGCGGTTGTCAGAATTCTGGAAGCGGCAAGCATTTCCCTGGTAAAATGACTGCGCTCGCGTTGCCCTTTTCCGCAAGAGCGGAAGCTAATTCTCCTCCGTAACCACAGAAAGAAAGATTATTATAGCCACTCTGCGCCGAATTAACGAATGGCGATAGTTGCACTGCTCAATTAATCCAATGGAAATACGCCAAAACAGAACAGAGAATAAGACAATCGTCCCGGACGTCGATCTCCAAGCTCAATACCGCGGGATTCGTAGCGAAGTTTTGAAGGCATTGGAAGAAGTTTGCGAATCAGCGCGGTTTGTGCAGGGACCATGGACGTCAAAATTTGAGGAGCAATTTGCGGATTACTGTGGCGTCAACTACTGCGTCAGCTTGAACAGCGGAACGAGCGCACTCCATCTTGCGCTGCGCTGCCTCGATATTGGTCGAGGAGATGAGGTCGTCACTACTGCTATGAGTTTCATCGCGACCGCTTGGGCGATCACTTATGTAGGTGCAACCCCGGTTTTTGTTGATATCGACGCTGCACGTCGGACTATGTCTCCGGCTAAACTCGAAGCTGCCATTACTCCCCGGACAAAAGCCATAATTCCAGTGCATCTCTATGGTATGCCTGCGGAAATGGACAAGATCAGTGCCATCGCCGCTCAACATCGGATACCTATCATCGAGGACGCCGCACAAGCGCACGGAGCACGGTATCGCGGCAAACGAGTTGGCCAACTCGGAAGAATCGCCTGCTTTAGCTTTTACCCCAGCAAAAACCTAGGTGCTTACGGCGAAGGCGGAGCTTTGACAACGAATGATCCCTTGATCGCACAGCGTGCCCGCTCGCTGCGTGATCACGCACAACGCGAACGATATTTCCACGATGAGATCGGGTACAACTACCGAATGGACAGCTTCCAGGGAGCAGTCCTCGCCATTAAGCTAAATCAGCTCGATAGTTGGAATGCGACTCGTGCTGGTCGCGCTGCGTGTTACACCAAATTGCTTAAGGATTCGTCGTACAAATTGCCCACGTATTTTTCCGATTGCGAATGTGTATGGCACTGTTATGTGATCGAATGTCAGGATCGCAACCGCGTCCGGCATTTTTTGCGGGAGGCTGGCATCGAAACCGGTCTCCACTACCCCGTCCCCATTCACCTGCAAAAAGCGTGCGCATTCCTTGGTTATCGCCACGGCGATCTGCCGATGACCGAAGCGTTTTGCGACCGGTGCCTGTCGCTCCCGATGTACGCGGAGTTGACCGATGAACAAATTTCCGCCGTCGTCTCAGCTTTGAGACAGGTAGCGGCCTGAGCGCTCACGTCCACACCCCGCAACCGCCAAGGTCCCACGTCGGCGAATTACAGCACGTGGCTCAGGACGCCACGGCAGTGTGATGATCCGGAGAGCGCGAAGTCGCGGCGCGGTTGTAGATTGTCTGAGATTTCACGTTGCACCGTCTGGCTATGTCTAATGCGCATCAGAAGTGGATTGCAATGGAGGCCCAACACGATCCAACGAACTACGGGAGATGGGTCGACGCTTCTGCTCGTCACAGCCGGCAGAGTGTACTCGCGCTCGTCAACATCGGATGGGGAGGTCGTGTACACCGGTGATCGGATGTTCGTTTCTTTGCTTCGGATATATGATTCTGCTTCACGTTCGGATTACTGGATTATCAAGAATTACAAGCTAAGCTGGACGCGCGAATGTGCCTGTCGATTTCAATGCAAATTATTGCGCAACAGTTCCAGCGATTGGCGAACGAACCAAGCAATTGAACGATGAACTTGAGAGTTCGCCGCAGCAGCGCGAAACTTCGACCAGAGTCCTGAAAAATTGGAAGCCGAATTTAATCAATAGGTTCAGTACTTTAGCGATTTGGGAAGAAAATACAGCGAGGCAGAACAGTTAATCGCTAAACTTTGGAGAGAATGCAAAGTGTTCAATGCTTCACCGGCAGGTGAAAAAGTTTGGAATGATGGAAGGACGTGTAACCGGACTGGTGCAAAAGAATGAACCCGTTTACCCAGCGCGGTATGTTGCTGGCTTTATTAGCTATCGAGGGCACGCCGCAATCGTGTGCGAAGCTTGACCGTTCGTGTATGATGAATCGTCCCAGAAGAGAAAAACAAAGCAGCTCGCGACTGCCTCGCGCTCATACGGGACTATGCACTGAAGTGCAAGATAGAATAAACAAACCAATCTTTGTAGTGGGATCGCCGCGGTCTGGAACGAGCATTCTTACCTGGTGTCTCGGGCAGCACCCGAACATTCTCATGCAAGAAGAGTCCAGTTGGATCGGACCCTTTGCCGTTAACCTTGCCATCGGACATGAAATAGGCAGCGCGCGCGGAGAACATTCGCAATTGAGCGCGCTCGATATCCGGCGCGACGACTTCATGGCCCACTTCGGCAAGAGCATTAACGATTTAATCCTGAGCCATCGCCGGCAGTTCGAGATAAACCTCCGCAGTACGGCCCTGCAGGATTCTTCACAAGTCCACGAGGGCTTCCAAATCGCGCGTTCGTTGAGCGGTTACGGACGGGAGGATAGCCCACCTCCTCAATCGAGCCGGAGCTCCAGCAGTTATGCGTTTGATGATGTGATCAAGTTTGGCGTTGGCGCTGGATCCGAGCGCTTTCGCCGCGAAGGTTGGAGCTACACAGAACAGCAATTTACCTGGACAATCGGCCAGTCAGCCAAACTTGTGTTCTCGATTCCTGGCAGTGATCAATCTCCGACTCTTCATGTGCGACTGGCTGCCTTTACTAAAGTACCAGAAGTACCGTGGCAACCGGTCAAAGTTTACGTCAGCGGTCAAAAACTCGCTGACTGGACAGTATCCGCTGATGCGGAGGAATTTACTGCGGTGATTCCAGTTGAGCTTGTGAAAAGCCCAGGCGACCTGAAAGTCGAATTAGAGACTCCCAAGGCAATTTCTCCGAAGTCAATGGGTGTGAGTGCAGATGAGCGGCTGCTTGGTGTGTGCTGCTACGAGCTTTCCATCACGAAACAGTCCGACTCAAAGTCGCGTTGGGTGGATGGAACTCCCGAGTATTCCCTTTATATCTGCGGCCTGCGTAAACTATTTCCCGGTGCGCTGTTCATTCACATTGTCCGAGATGTCGACTCAGTGGTGCGGTCCCTCCTTAACTTCGACGGTCTTGGCGAAGGTAGTCTGGTCGCTAACGAGCAACAGGCGTACGAGTACTGGCTCCGAACAGTTAACGCCTGTCTAGAGGCTGAGAGAGCGTACGGGCGGCAGATCGTTCACCGGCTTCAATATTCCGATTTAATTAATAACCCTGAGTCTGCCTTGCGGTCGGTCCTAAAGTTCCTCGGCGAACGTTACGTGCCAGCCTGTTTGGAGCCGCTTCAGTTGCGCATCAACAGCTCTAACGTGCCCGCCAGCTTCCATGCCTCTGATCCTCAAACCGATCCGAGCCTCGTCGAGCAGGCGTTGCGACTTTCCACTGAGGTCGAAAAAACTCCACAGCCACTTGAAGCCTCGCCTGCCGTCTCCGATGCAATGGAGGCTGCGTTTAATGCGCGGGTCCAATTCGTGGCGACTTTGGCCAGCGAATATCGCAGAGCGCAAAAGGAAAACGTTGAGCGCATCGACCGAAAGGAATCTCGGATTCTTCGCTTGAAGGAGGATGTCAAAACCAAAGATCTTGTCATTCTTAGCCTGCAAAAGAAGCTGAGCCGAAGACCTGTCGAGATTCTGAAACGTATTCTTAGTGGAAAGTCACGGAGATGACGACCTGTCGCTCTTCCTGGTTAACTCCGCGACAAGCCTTCGAGAGGGATCTCGCGTAAAGCAGCGTTAGGTGGACAGCTACATTGAATAACGGTTTCCGTGAGATGGCTAGCAATGGAATAAAGAGTACGCTGGGGAGGAACAAATGGTTCTCATGCGCCGGCGTCATAATAAACGGAACGTCGGTTCTTCATCTGCCATGAGCTATTGTATGGGACTCTTCGATTTCTTGCCTCGCCCGGCTCCGATGCTCAAACGGCGGCCGTCACAAAGACGGACTGGGCCAAAAGCCTGAAGCCCGGCAATCTTTCCAAGATGCCGCCAATAGTGATCACGGCGGGAATTAGTGCTTCGGGAGTATTTGGTAAGAGCAAGTCGCGTGTCCGCGCGCGAACGTTAGAAAAGCCGGCTCTTTTAAGTCCGTTACGAATGAATCCCGGAGTGAACGCCATTTCTTCCGGTTCTAGCCGAGCGAAACGTCGTAATAGCGGAATTTTGAAAATGAGAAAGATATATGGATTCATAAGGTTAGGTTCCCAGAAAACGAGTCGACCACCTGGCGCGAGCCAGTTGCCGAGGGCCGGTAGAAACGTATGTAGTTGATGGTAAAGGTGATGCAAGATGCCATTCCCGATGATGTAATCGTACTTTTCCGCGTCGGAGCGCGGAATTGTCCGGCTTAGGTCAGCGACGATAAAAGTCAATCTTTCGTGTTTATGGGTTGTTTTGGAGTAGTCGATGAACTGTTGCGATAGAACGGTTCAAACGCAGCGATGACAAGGCTAAGGCAACATACGCAAACTGACTGCCCGTCCGACGCTGACAGTGCGGGAGCTTCACACCAAACGATAGAGATGCTTCCTTACCACCGGCAATAAGGTGGGCTGTTATTTTCGCCGCCTATCGCGGGAGCTGTACGAGATGTGATTCCTGAAACCGGAGGCGATATCGTGTCTCTGGTGGAAATTCTGCGACCAGCTTCGCGTGAACATCGGTCCGACCGAGAGCTACCTGGGTTGCCGCAAGCAAGAGACCCTCATCAAAGAGCGAAGGTTGTGAATCGAAGAAGATTGTCTCACCCGGTGGTGGTGCGGGCAGTGCTCGCAGACCGGTTACGAAAGCGCGATACTCGCCCGTAAGAGCTCGTTCCCATGAGCGTTGCGGACGGTTGGCCTTTTCGTGGACGAGGAAGGTGCCCCAGCACAGCAAAATAAAAACAACCGATGCGCCGCACTCAACGAGCCAGTGTGGATTTCGCGTTTCAATCGGGATGGCAACAGTTTTAGCCAACATCGCCGCAAGGCCGGATATGCCCAAAAACGGAAGGTACCAATAGAACGCAAATCGATGATTGATCAAAAAAATCACCGGTAGAAATGCGATGAAAACGTAGGACTGGAAGAACAATGCGAGACGGTTCCGTAAACACGCAAATACCAGCAGCAGTACCACAAACCCGATGCACCAGATCTGCCACCGAAAACTCGTTCCGAAAAGCATATTAAAATAAATTCCGAAACCACTGGCCAAGGTCGACCCAGTGATGCTCATGTAATAGGGGTCGCTAGTCAGGACTCCCCTCATCGCCGCCGCGTTGGATAAGCCGTACAATAAACCGAGAGCGCTGGGGAGTATCCAGTGAGCGGCCATTCTTCTTACCATATTCTTCCGAAGAAGCAGATCATAGCTGAGCCAAATGATGGGCATAGTAACCGCCATTTCCTTGCCTTCTATCGCTAGAAGCAATGCGAGCGAGGCAAATAGTACCTGTAACCAGCTACGCCTCTCAGATGTCCACAAAAAAGTCCCCAAGAGGGAAAAGAACGCCGCCACGAGCTCGAAAATTGTCCCAAAATCCCAGTAGATAGCGGCAAAGACCGCTTGGCTCGCGAACAACATGGCGCCGACGGCCGCGCCGGCCCGCGATCCTGTGAGGCGTTTAAGGATAAAATAGACGAACGCAGTATTGGCAGCGTGCAGAGACCACGTCAGGCAATGATATGCGGCTGGATTAAGATCGAAAAATCGTAAAAGGAGCCAGTAGCACATCATTCCAGTGGGTCGAAAGTACAAGGAAACCGGATTCAGGATATATCCAATCATGTCCGCGAAACTGTTCTGCTGGACCCAATAAAGATTGTTGAAGTCATCCAGCCCAAAATAGGCGCCTTTGTACAGACGGTATGTGTTGAAAAGCAGGGCGCCAACGCTAAGAACGGAAACGAGCTGCAGGAGATTTGGACTCCGGCAAACACTGCACACCTGTGTAATCGCACGCGATGTTTTCAATATTTTACTTTTGGAGTACTGTGTGGCGGCAACCTCTTATCATTTCTTCATGAGAGGAGCTGACGAGAATTCAAAGGCCAAGTTGAGCGAATGAAAAACGAAAATCCGTGGATTAGGATTTGTCCGGGCATCTCGCGCCGCACGATCGCGCATGGCCGCACGATGTATCAGATGGTCGCGCGGCTGGAGGCAGGCAGCCGCATGCCAGAACATCGGCACCCGCAGGAGCAAATTGTCCACATTCTCGCAGCCGGTTGCGCCTCGAACATTCGATCAAAATCAACTGCCGAGCTAAAACTTCGACTTGCCCAATTAGTTTACCAGTTATCTTCATGAGGTGCCAGATCATTTCTTCTCAGTGCTCTGATAAAATCGAGGCCAGACCGAGCCGAAGGTCATTCCGGTTTTCGCGCGACCAAGATGATCCGCGACATGTATTGCGCAAGTCCCTCCGTGGGAACGACCTTAAGTAGCTGTCGAATTTCGCGAATCCTACCAATTCCAACCACTTCACACTCGGACTCAAAGCCCAAAAGTTGGTCCGATCATTGTTGTGCATATGCATAAAGTAACAGATATTGGAGTCCTCCGCATGGTCGTAGACTTGCGTCTCCAGAGAGAGATAAGCTCCTGGCCGCAGGTTGTCGAAGTAACTTCCAAAAAGCGGACTGGATTCGGCGGTGATAAAGCATGCCGAAACGAAGCACGAGGATCTCCAGCGCATTAGGATATTCGCTCGCGCAGTTGCCAACGCGTTGACTTGGTTTTCTGCCATTATTGGGAAGTTGCGAAGTTGCCAGTACTTCATCATTCTACGCGCATGAAACTGTCCATTATTATTACGCTGTTTTGCGCAGCTGCACTCTGTAAACGAGTTTTAGCAGCGCATTCGGAGCGAAGCTGAGGCGCTGCAACCGATTTCGAACTCAGCCTTGTAAATGATTGATCACCCGACACTGCATTCGACTTCGCTCTTGCGCTACAAAGGAAGGACGCCCGCATTCGTATCATCGATTTTCCCGAAATTTCGAGGACCATAAAGCGATCATGAGCGGGCTCGGAGCCTGATTCGAAATATCGAATATGATTACCGCAAAAAGGATGAATTCGTCACTATGTTCAAAAAATTATTAGAAAATCCGAGATTATATATGTTTTTCGAGACGGTTGTGGGTGGGGTCCGCACCCGGAGACTTTGCATCGAGCAATATTTAGCTATTCCGAAAGGTGCAAGAATTCTGGACATAGGTTGTGGGCCCGGCTATGTCGCGGCCTTCGTGCCTCAGTCGACCTATGTGGGATATGATGTGGAGCGGAAATACATTGAATATGCGCGACGACGGTATTCTTCATTAGGAACTTTCAATCATGGCGAGTACAACCGGCAGGAACTCAAAAAATACGAACCTTTTGATTTCGTGATGATGAATGGTTTGCTCCATCATGTTGATGACGCGACCGCCCTGGACCTTCTCCAACTAGCCATGGATTCTTTGAAACCTGGCGGAAAAGTTCTTTGCATCGATGGCGGCCTTCATCCGAAGCAAACCGTATTCGCGAGATATGTGGTGAAGGAGGATCGGGGTAAGTTCGTTCGCAGCCCGGAAGCTTATGAAAAACTGGCGGTAGAGATCTTCGGAAAGGCTAATGTAAAGACGGACCTGAGAGAGGATCTTTTTTATATTCCGTATTCGTTAGTTATAATGGTTCTTGAGAAGGCGAAGGCATAGCTCCAGCTCCCTGCCCCGCTCTGATAGGAGTGAGCGGAAAGAATAGACGCACAATGGATTTCGGGTTGCGGCCAAAACCAATATCTTAGCCCGATTCCGGCGATTTCATATGCCTGGCACTCCAACCTGCCCGTCTTGCCTCCGGAATTTGCTTCCGGTCGGTATGGCTTGGAAGGCATGGCGCAAGGGAATTGGCACTGGAGTTCAGGCGATGTAAAGCTGATTCCTTTACAACGCTGATTCCATAGCGGAAACCGGTTCGCCTAAACGTTCGGATTAGCCACTCTCGAACCGCGATTAGTTACCATAATTGTAGGTGGCGATTCTTGGATTTCTATCGCGATTTCTTGACCAGCTAAAAACATAGAGACCAGTGAGATCACTGCAATCACATTCGAAGCCGTTTTTCAGCGCCGCTGCGATTCGGGGCCACGGACAATCTCCGCTTGGAATTCACTAAGCGAAATAATGTAGTCCATGTTCGCCAGCTGTTCTGGTGTGATTTTGTCTATCCCCTCTAGAAAAATTTGGAGAGAATGATCATTCCAGACGAGAGAAGCGATGAAAAGCGGCAGCCATCCGTTGGTATCTCTGCACGGGTCTCCCTTCAGGAAAATCGTGCTACCAGATGCTGGATGGAGGTTCAAAGAACGGAATGCTTGGACAACATGGGATGTCTTTTGTCCTTCGCCAAGACAAGCGGGAACAGTACCAGAGCGCTTGATTTCCCAATGAGTGAAAATTACGAGAGCAGACGCAACCATAAGCGTCGCAAGAACTCTAAAAGTTGAAGCAGACATTTTAGCGGCTGCGGCCCCTGCCATCGCCCCAATCGCCGCCCAGCGAACACGGCCCGTGGCTGCGCCGCCAATGATTGCACCCGTCGCCGCGCCCACCCCGATACCCTGGCCAATTAATATCGAAGAGTCGGATATCAGCGCGATTAGATCGGATGCAACCTTGGCAAAGATCATTGCCCACCCGAACAAAAGAAGAAACAGATGCCCACTGCCGCGAATCGGAACAATGAATGCTAATGGCAGAGGCACGATCACGATCCAGAAGGCCATCAGTTGCAGCATTCGATCCCGTCGCAGGAAGGCATATATAAAGACAAGCGCCCACAAGCTCAGCAACGCCTCCTTCGAGATGATATGATCAGGGAATCCGGGGTAGTAGAACAACTGGCTAACGAAATATGTATTGGATTTTAAAAAGCTGCTCAATGAATAATGTGGCTGGTAAACGTCCCAAGCTGTTAGCGACTCCGGACCGTGGAACCTGCCGTAAACATAAAGAGCCGTGAGCAGGCCTGCTATTAAAGCGGGGGCTGCCAAAGAGCGCGCCCAGCTGACAAATTGCCTCCAATCGCCCCACCGATGGCATTTGAGCAGCTCATAAATCAAAACGATCACCGGAAGCGTAACCGCCATCTCCTTGAAATCCAGCGCGCAGACATATAATGCTAGAAATCCAAGCAAATGGAGGGGACGCAGCTGGGCGCCTCTCTCGCGGATATGAATATAATAGGTCAGCGCTGCGAAGTAAAAGAAATCGGACAATAGGTCGTAAATAAGCGCACCGAGAAAAACCAGGTCGACTAGCTCACCGTGATAGCACAGAGCAAGAACAGCCAGAAACGCAATAGAACGCGAAGAAGATAAGGATCGGGTGAGATAATAGAGCATCGGAATAGATCCAGCCATAATGCCGATCTGGGCGATAGCGTAAGGCCGGGGATTTAGTCCGAAAAAATGATAAAGCGCTCCGAGGTAAAACACGCCCGCTGGTCGAAAAAACGTTACTGTCTCCCTCCAGAAGAATATGTTTGCCCAAAGCCATTTAAGTGGTCCGTAAAGCCAGTATTTCCACAACTCGGGAATTTCGTCGTCGGCCAGGTTCCTGCCTATTGCTGGCAGAGCGAAGTAAAGAAAGCAGATGACAAGCACGACCACGCACAGCACGTCAATCGCCCGTTGGACATGAGAACTGTCCGATTGCCAGTGCTGTCGGTTCAGCTTCTTAGTAAAAAGCTGAAAGGTTTGAGAAATAGACACTGAGAATTGATTCAAGCGTAACCTGCCGCGCCCGTCAAGACGCCGCGTTAGATCGTTCAATCCAAGTCAGCCTCAACCTCTACTAAAGCTTGCGGAACAGGTTCGACGGGAATAATGTTTGCCACTGGAAGTCAGGATCGCATCGATGTTCTGCGCAGCCTTCTGACAAGATGAAAGTTTCAATCGTTATCCAATGTTACAACGCAAAGAACACAATCGAAACATTCTTCTGGAACCGCTTATCAAACATGTTCATCAACCTGAACTTGACGGACATGGAAACAGGTTACGAAGCCTTTCGAGCGCCGCTCATTAAATCCATCAGAATTGAAGAAGACGGTTTCGTGGGTTAAACCGGAAATTATCGCGAAACTCGCCCGAATCGGCTGTAGAATCTACCAAGTGGGCATTTCTACTTAGTTTGCGGCTCGTCTTGGGCTATCATCCCGTGTTATCATGAGAACTCCGGGTGAAACGGCTAGAAACGACCGTCCGGATACAGGCTGCAAATCCATTTCCAGCGGGAAGTCGCTCGCGCCTAAAAACCGGGAATCGTTCATGCGGCGCTATTTTTACAACAGTTTGGCTTCATATCTTTCGCTGTACATTCGTCCGGAAAATACAGTCGTGGAGATCGCTCCTCTCAGCGAAGGATTGGGCGGACGGTTTGCAAATTATCGCGCGGTCTTGAGCGTCGCTGCGCTTAAAACGACCCAGCACCCAGCGGCGGATTACGTTCTCCTGAATGGAACGCTTCACTACGAGCGCGACATTCAGGACATGCTCGATCAATTGCGAGAATCTTTGGGAGGATCGGAGCGGGTGCTGTTTGTTTATTACAGTATGCTGTGGAAACCGCTGGCGCGGTTCGCCTCAAGTGTTGGCCTGCGTAGTCGCACACCGGAACAGAATTGGATCGCGCACGAGGATCTCGGAAATTTCTGTTATCTCGCCGGCCTGGAAATCATCCGACGGGACCTGAAGTTGCTTTGCCCACTACCAATTCCACTCCTAGCAAACTTTCTAAATCGTTATCTCGCCCCGCTGCCTTTTTTCCGGCTTTTCACCATGCTCAACATCGTAGTCGCGCGCCCTCTCAAAGCCAGCCTGGAGGCACGTCCCTCTGTTTCTGTTATCGTGCCGGCACGTAATGAATCTGGAAACATCAACGATATTCTTGTTCGTTGTCCAATGATGGGACCACAGGATGAGATCATTTTCGTCGAAGGCAATTCCACGGATGATACCTGGGAAAGAATCCAACAGGCGGAGCGCAGTTACAAAGGCCCTCATCGCCTGATCCTGGCGCAACAGAGGGGTAAGGGCAAAGGCGATGCGGTGCGGCAAGGATTTGAACTGGCCACAAAAGAGATTTTGATGATTCTCGACGCCGACCTGACGACGCCGCCGGAAGAGCTGCCGAAATTTTACAACGCTATCGCTGGAAATAAAGCCGAGTTCGTTAACGGCAGCCGTCTCGTTTATCCGATGGAAAAGGAGGCTATGCGGTTTTTCAATATTGTGGCGAACAGATTTTTTGCAGCCGCCTTTTCTTTCGTGCTCGGTCAACGCTTCAAGGATACCTTGTGCGGCACGAAAGTGCTGTCGCGAGCGCACTATAAGCGGCTCGCGGCAGCCCGCGAATTCTTTGGCGATTTCGATCCATTCGGTGATTTTGATCTTCTGTTTGGCGCAGCTAGGATGGGACTGAAAATTGTCGAGATCCCCGTGCATTATCACGAAAGAACTTACGGCACGACGAACATTCAGCGCTGGCGCCATGGGTGGATTCTTCTGCGCATGCTGCTCTTCGCGGCACGGCGCATGAAATTCCTTGGCCACGAAACCATTCACGCGCGATAAGTGGCATCTGCAACGATAAGCAAAACGCGATGGAAGCAATTGCCGAGGGTGAAAACTATGGGTGCTATATCTCACCAGCCCGGGATGGATAAATCCGAGAAGATTTTTGTTGCCGGTTATAGAGGTCTTGTGGGCAGCGCTTTGATTCGGCGCCTCGAACGCAAGGGCTTTAGTAATCTGCCGAAGCGCGATCGCGCGCAGCTCGATTTCACAAACGAATCAGCTGTCAGGAAATTTTTTCTCGGCGAGAAACCCGCGGGTCGTGGTTTTCGCTGCGGCGAAGCCTACGATTGGTTTTTGAAAAACCCGAACTGTTAGAAGCCGCGTGTGTCTATGAAAATACTTTCAGCATGGCTTAGTCATGCTCAGGATGTGCGGGCGCCGGTTCCCTAAGCTCAAGCCGGGATACTGAAATGGTATTTTCTGGTTGGCCGTTCCTCGCGCAAAGCGCGATCGAGAAAACTATCGCCGTGTGAAAGAGAAGAGCGAGTTAGGACCATCACGAATACAAACGCGGCTGCAGGGCGAGCCGAACCATGGTCGCTATCTCGTGAATCAGTATGCAGAGGATCATGCTCTCACTCTGCGAAATCGCTCCAAGCTCAGCGCGAATCGCAATTTACTATACTGGTATCGCGAACTTTACCGGACGCAGTTTGCGAATCTTTCTGATCTGAGACGCCTCTGCATTCTTGAAATTGGGAGCGGTGTTTCGCCCTTGAAACGGTTCTATGAGAACGTGCTTACCAGTGATGTTATGGACTTGGATTATCTTGACTACGCCTTCGACTGCCATGCGATCGATCGATTCGATCCTATTGAGAATGAAAGTCTGGACGTAATCACGTTGACCAATGTCCTCCATCATCTCAAAGACCCGGTCGACTTTCTGAACAAGGCCGCCCGCAAGCTGAAACGGGGCGGCAAAATTATCGCTACCGAACCTTATCTTTCCACACTCTCGACGTTGATCTTCAAATACCTGCACCATGAGCCGGTCGATTGCGACATCGCTGAGCCGGTCTTGTCGGAAGTTCGGGGTCCGCTTGCGTCCGCGAACTCTGCTCTACCATGGCTCATCTTTATTGGGCGCCCCCCATGGAACGACCGGTTACGAGCGAAATTCGATTTTGATGAAACTAGTTTTCAGCCGTTCAGTTCGATTTCGTACATGGCCACTGGAGGGATTTCGCGTCGCCTGCCCATCCCGCATTTTTTTTACCGTGCACTCTTCCGATTGGATGTAATTCTCAGCCGCATGTTTCCCAAGCTGCTGGCTTCGTTCTTCATCATCACCCTCACTCGCAAATAAATGTCTGCTGCTGCCAGCTTTGGTTACCGGATTGGAAACCAACTCTATAAAGTGGCCTTTCCAATTTATCGGCCACTCTACAGCGCCTTTAAGAGCTACGTCGACCGTGCGGAACGCGAGCTCCTGGCACGGCATCTCTCTGCGGGTTGCGTGGCCGTCGATGTTGGCGCCAATATTGGCGTCTATTCGGAATTTCTCCTGAATTGTGTCGGAGATACTGGCGTTGTTCACAGTTTTGAGCCCTCTCCCGAAAATTTTGCGCGGCTGCGGAAAGCGTTGTCAAAGTCTCCAAATGTGCGCCTGAACCAGCTCGCGGTGAGCGACAAAACGGGAGATTCACTTCTCCACGTTTCCCAGGCTCTGAACGTGGATCATCGGGCTTACCCGATCGAAGGAGAAATGCGCCGAACTCTTTCCATTCGATCGACAACGCTCGACGATTACTTCAAATCCGGCGAACGCGTCGACTTCATCAAAATGGACGTTCAGGGATACGAACTGCATGCTTTGCGCGGAGCAAGGCGCGTCGTGCGGGAAAATCCGCACATCAAGCTTTTGCTTGAGTTGTGGCCTTATGGCTTAAAACAAGCGGGCGCGGACTGGAAAGAAATTATCGAGCTGCTTCGGGATCTTAGCATGGATCTCATGTTCGTGACAACGAAGGGGGTGATGCCGTTTGACGCGCGTAATGTTCGAAGCGATGCCACCTGGTACGTTAATCTTTTCGCAAGCCGTGGGCGTCCGGGAGATCCGCGGTTGCCCGGATCGCGTGCGGAGACTTCCACAGGCGCTGCGACCTGGATTCCTGGGCGATCGTCTTGAGTAATTGCCAATATTTATCATCCGCTAAGCTAAATACGTGCATTCATCGCCACTGGATCTGCGGGATTATATGTGTCGAGCGCCGATATGTTGAATATGCGCGACGACGGTATTCTTCATTAGGAACTTTCAATCATGGCGAGTACAACCGGCAGGAACTCAAAAAATACGAACCTTTTAATTTCGTGATGATGAATGGTTTGCTCCATCATGTTGATGACGCGACCGGACCTTCTCAGACTAGCAAAGACTTCTTTGATACCTGGCGGAAAAGTTCTTTGCATCGACGGCGGCCTTCATCCAAAGCAAACCGTATTCGCGAGATATGTGGTGAAGGAGGATCGGGGTAAGTTCGTTGGCAGCCCGGAAGCCTATGAAAAACTGGCGGTAGAGGTCTTCGGAAAGGCTAATGTAAAGACCGACCTGAGAGAGGATCTTTTTTATATTCCGTATTCGTTAGTTATAATGGTTCTTGAG
>Ga0209473_1000105_pt1 | contig 50194 bp, 36 predicted proteins | sample GraSoiAngelo_133_FD_185890 | JGI IMG/M metagenome (GOLD analysis project Ga0209473, IMG submission 185890) | Grasslands soil microbial communities from the Angelo Coastal Reserve, California, USA - 14_0929_05_20cm (SPAdes) (version 2) | ecosystem: Environmental > Terrestrial > Soil > Grasslands ...
GAATTCGGATGATGCAGGCGGCGGTGGGGCAACGGCCGATCCCTGAATGATCCTGGTCGCGGAGGTTTCCTGCTCCTGTTGGGCTCTGCGGATCTGCTGCTCGGCGGCTTTCAGCTTCGCCACTGCGGGCGGGGCAGCAAACTCGATGAAGGTCTTGGCGCGCTCGATGGCGTTGAGTGCCGCTTGGAAGCTGTTGGTATCCGCTTCCCTGGCAGCTTCTGCGATCAGCGTTTCGATGTGCGCGGTGACGTCGGCGGTGCGGGCAGACTTGATTTGATTCGCGGCTTGCGCCAGCTCGGAGCGCATGCCGAACTTGCTCGCGCTCTCCTCGATGAGCCTGACGCCGAAATCGTAATTTCCGTGTTGCGCAGCGGCTGCGGCATCGGCGATGGCTGCGTTGATCTCTTCGCGCTCGGCAGCCAGGCGGAGTGCTTCGCGTTCGGCGGCTTTGCGCTCCTCTTCGTGCTGGGCAGCCTCGCGGGCCTGGCGCTCGGCGGTGCTGCGGGCTTCGTTCAGCAGAGAGAGAATCTGCTGGTCGTTGGCCCCGAATTCACTCTGCGCCATCTCCAGTGTGACTACGGCGGAAGCAGCGTCGCCTCGTGCCAAACTGGTCCTGGCGCTCTTGATGTATTGCTCGCGGCGCTTCTCGCCGGCCTGCTCCTGGGCCTTCTTCTTGGCGGTCCCGAGAAGGCTTTCGAGTCTCGAATCGGGAACGCGCAGACGGGCCTGCTCGAGGATCGCGATCGCGTCGACGTAGTTTTTGGACTGGATTGCCTGTTCGCCGGCTCGCACCTTCTCTTCGAGAAATTGACGGCGGGCGAATTCTTCCTGCTGCTTCTCGACGGTAGCGCGAAGCTCGAGCAGCGAGCGCTCGTCAGGATACTTGGCGATGGCTTCGTCGAGCTTGCTGCGAGCCTGCTGCAGAGTTCCGGGAACAGCGAGTTGCTGCGCTTCATTCAGATAGGCCGCGATCTCGGCGCGTCGGACGTATTCGCGATATTCGCGAGTTGCGAGTTCTTTGAGCGCCAGCACTCGTTCGGACCGCGGCGCCATGCTCTCGAGTTCGCGAATTACCGTGGACGCTTCGCGGAAGCGCTGCTCGTGCACTAGTGCGCGGGCTTGTTCGACTAGGTTGTGCTCTTGTGCGCAACGGCGATCGATTTCCGCCTGAAAGCGCAGGACTTCGGTGTTGCTGCGGTCCAGTGAGGCCGCTTCTCTGATGGCGGTGCTGGCTTGATCGAGGTTTCCGCTGATCTGCGCTTGCTGCGCTTGGCGCACCAGTTCGTCGATGCGAGCTTGCACGCGGCGAATGTCGGCTAGCTTCTGCTGGAGTTGCGCAACGGTCGGGCTGCCAGGATCGATCTGCAACGCTTCTTGCAATTGGCGCTGGGCCTCGTCGAAGCGCTTTTCGTGGATGGCGCCTTCGGCGCGCACGCACATGTCGCGCAGTTTTTGATTGCGCTTGCTCTCTTCCAGCAGCTTCTTGAGTTCGAACTTCTTGCGATTCGCCGGGGTATTCTTGGGATCGACGCGGAGGATGCCGTTGACGAGTTCGTAGGCTCCGGTGGCGTCCTGTCGCTTGATGGCCGCGTCGACTTCAGCGAGGCGCTCGGTCACGTATTGTGACTTGACTACGTCATGTATGCGGGAGAGTTCGAAGAGGAACTCTTCTGCCGTCTCATACGCTTTGAGCTTTTGTTTGCAGATTGCCTTGGCGACGACTTCTTCCAGTCCCGATGGAAGGTTCGCTACATGATGGCTGAGCGGTAGAGCCGGATCCTGGCTCATCAGCTTGCCGTATGCTACGGGCAGTTCGTCGCGATCGGAGGCATAAGGGACAATGCCACCGGTGAGGAGTTCGTAGAGAACTACGCCCATGGAGAAGACGTCGCACCACGGCGTGCGGCGCTGGACAAAGTGCTCGGGCGACATGTAAGGCAAGCTGCCGGCGATGGACTGGCTTTGCGATTTGCTGGCCTCCCCCTGAGCAATGCCGAAGTCGATGAGCTTTACTACCAGCGACTTCTCGGCGCTCTCCACCACCATCAGGTTGTGCGGCTTGATGTCGCGGTGGATGACGTTGTTCTCGTGCGCGTGCTTGAGCCCTTCCGTGGCTTGGATGATGATGTCGAGTTTCTCGACCAGGTGGAGCTCGCGGCGCGTCTTGATGATGGCGCTGAGCGGCTGCCCTTGGAGATACTCCATCGCCAGGTACGGGCGCATGTTGTCTACCCCGAACTGGTACACCGTGACGATGTTCGGGTGCTGCAGTTTGGCAAGGGTCGCGGCTTCTTTTTTGAAGACGTTGATCGTGGTAATGTCGTCGCCGAAGCCAGTCAGGATTTTGATGGCGACGTCGCGGCTGAGGGAGTCGCGGGCCTTGTAAACGGCGCCGTATCCGCCCTGTCCGAGCTTTTCCTTAAGCTCGAATTCGCCGATCTTGGTCAGCAGCTCCGGTGACATCGGAATATATGGCCGCAGTTAACCTTTCAGGAACATTGACATTGCAGGGAGCTGCTCCGGGGAGTAGCGGGGGGAAGCGCTTTAGAACTATCACCCAAAAGTATCGAAATCAAGAAAATTCAGAGACAAACGTTAGCTTTCGGTAAATAGCTTATCTTCCCTGCTATGAGTACGCAGGTGAGGATCACATAGAAGCTGTGAGCGGTAATCTTTTGACGTTGCAGGATGTCGTGACAGTAACCGCTACGGCGTTACCTTCGGTGAGGCGCTGACTCGCTGGCCTAGCGCTTGGCGGCGGACCAGTTCTTCGGCGGCCGAGATGGGATCTTCCATCAGCTTGCGGACTTGAGAATCGACATGACCGTAGGGATCGATGAGGAAGCTCTGCGCCACTTGCCCCACGCTGGTTCGAGCTGAGCCTGCGGAGAGCAATGCGGAGTTCAGAGCGTTCGTGAGATCCGTTCCTTCCGGTGCAGCGGCCAGAGCATAGAGGTTCCCCTGCAGGCCATTGAGCGAGGTGAGATACGCCTGTATGTCGGTTCCGATGGGATGATCCTCGCTTGCGCCGTTGGCGACGCGCTGCACGGCGTCGAAGGATTTGGCGGCGCCGGGGAGATCGACCTTCGTATTCACCGCGGTGATCCAAAGTAATTGCATGAGCGGGGAGCGATTGCCGGAAAGCAGGCGCAGTTTATTGGTCGCGTCGCTCACGCTCGCGAAGTGCAGAACGGTGGCGGCTTTCAGAAAATCACGCCATTGATTGAGGTAGTCCTTGGTGTAGCGCTCCGTGAGCTCTTGTCCTAACTGCTCTTTTGATTCGTTGAGCGCGCTTGCCTCCCCGAGAACCCATTCTTCTGCGCCATAGAAGCGGTCCGGATTGTTAAGTGCATCCTTCATTACCGTGAATCCGCCATGGGTGAATGCGCCGGGAACAATGCGTGAGTCGATCACGACTTGTGCCGATCCGGGATAGAGCCGGTTGAAGTCGATCTCAGGATTGTTTTTGGCTGCAGCTGCGAGCATGCCCTCATAGATACGCTCCATGCCGTTGAATTGCTTCAGGTACTGTCGCGCATGGGCGACGACGCTGCTGTCTACGTGCTGGGGTAACGGATTCGATGTAGCGAGATGTTCGCTGTAAAACGCGAATTGACCTTGCGCGAGCGATTGTTGCTCCGGCTCTGGAATGTTTCCTGCAGCCCAGAGATTCGCGAGCATGGGAGCAAGGAACTCTGCGGTGCTCTTGTCTGGATTGCTGGTCGTAATTAAATAAGCCTTAAGCTTCGTGTAGGCAGAGCCGAAGTCCTCTCCCGAAGTTGGGGATAGGCTATTCAGTTGCTGGCTCAGCGACAGTTCGGTCGGATGCAGCAACACCTTTTTGAAATTCGTGAAATAAATTCGAGAGAGGTCGTTCCTGATCTGCTCGCCGGTGTACAAGCTCAGGCGTTGCAGCATTGGCTGGGCGTTGCGCTCCGAACTCTCGATCGCGGCCAGGCTGGAGCGCAGGCGTTCGAGTTGGCGCAGTTGGTCGGTGCTCGCCAACTGCCCGGCTGCTGGTTCAGGAATTCCCGAAAGGGAACGAGCGGTGGCGATCACATTCTTCTGTAAGCTACGGCTCTGCAGATAGGAGAAGGCGAATAGTCCAGCTACACACAATAAACCGGCAGCTACTGCGAACATCATTGCCGCGGCTGCGCGGCTACGAACGCGGCTTTGCTGCCCTATCTTCAATGCCGACTCATCGCGAAGGATGACTTCGCTGAATAGCCGCGAGGCAAACGTCCACTCGGGAATCTTGCGAGCCTCTATCACCGGACCAGAAGGCTTCGAGAGCGCATTGAGTTCTTCCATGCTGAACATGCGCGTAGCGGCCGCGACCGATGCGGCGGCAGCCGAGACCATTGGAGCTGTGACCGTCTCCGAGATCATTAAGGCGCGCACTCCGGAGAAGTAAAATCCGCGCAAGAAGCATGCCGCGTCGGCATTCACCGGACGCGAGACCTCGACGAGAAAGTTCGCAACCCCTTCTCTGAGCTTGCGAATCTCGCGCGGAAACTCGTAGAGCGCCGGTAGCTTCTCCGGCATGCGCTCGCGACGAAGGAATTCGAGTCTCTTCTCCGCAAGAGCGCATGTCATTTGATCGAATGCCTTCATCACGAGCGCTTCTTCATCCCCAACAAAGAGCGCCTCGCCGACTTTTTCGCGTGCCAGAGTTATGCCGAGAACCTGAGCGGCTTCTTCTTGCGACAGTGCTCGGGCGAACTCGGCAAAGTGCGAGACTTGGTCGAGCTTAGTGAAGAGCACATAAACGGGAAACGAGGAGCCCAGAGTGTCTTCGACATCCCGCAGGCGCTCCGAGAGGCGCCGGCCCGAGGCGATGGCGAGATCCTTTGATTTGAGCCGATCACAGTCGCAACAGATAACTAATGCCCGTGGCGGCAGTCCTGAAGCGGAGAGCTCATTTGGCTGCGTCTTGCTAAGCAGATATGTCCATAACTGCGAATCCGTCGAGACCTTGCCGCCGGTCTCAATGAAGATCACGCCACCGGCGGTCCAGATATTAATGCTGGTGGTAGCTGCAATTTCGCCATTTTGTTCCGGCTCGCCGGCTAGTAGTTCGGGACGGAGGCCCCCATGCTGGATGGTTGTCGTCTTGGCAGTGTTTGACTCGCCCAGAACGTAAACAATCGGAGATTTCGCCAGCTTTCCGGCATTCGCGGCTTCCAGCTTGTTCTCGGCCTCCTGTAGCAATCGGTCTACATCAGCAAAATAAACAGCATTCTGACCGCGCATCCGTGCATCCTGTGCCAGGCGCTTCCGAAACCAGAGGAATGTGCTAGCGGCAACAATACCGATTAGGACAAGAGCACCGCGAAGGACCCACAAGCGCGCGCCGGCAAGACCCATCAGCGATGCCACAAACCACGCCGCCAAGAGGTAGAGCATTAGAACGGTGCCCGCTATGAGATTGGTCATCATGACTTCTTCTTCAGCGACTCCTTACCTTGCCAGCGAGTGGAAACTCGCTGCTTCCGACGTCAACAAGAGCTTTCCTATAACGAATGTAAGTACACATAGTGCGACGGAAACTCCAATTGCAGCGATCCCCAGACGCCGCGCTCCATCTACAGGGAGCGGCTCTATCGGCTCAGGAGGGACGCCCCAATCAGGCACTAGCGATTCGCGGGCACCCCGGATATGCAGCATCTTCGCGCTAATTTTATCGAGAAAATCCGAGAGTTCCTGCGCTCCATCCTCAGCCAAGACGCCGCGATAGCCCAGCAGAAGACAAAGGTACAAGACTTCAATCGTGTCGCCAACTTCAGCCGAGTCCCGCGTCGCTAGCAAATTCTCGAGACTTTTGTAAACGGTGTCTGCGGAAGCGTCCGGAAACAGCTCGTTTGTGAGTGGTAAAGACCAGCCACTCGAAAAAGCAGTGTTCTGTGACAGAGCGACGGTCTCATCTAAGAATGCAATCACCGCATGTCCCGCAATCCTTATGTATTCCGATTGATACCCATTGCTCTCCGCCTCCAGCGCAGACAGACGATATGCTTCACGCATGTGTGCCCGGAAGACAGCTGGTTTGGGAGCAGCCTGGCGATTAAAGCGAAGCCTTACAGTTGCCGTAAGCAGTTCCTGGAAAGCGAATGCGAGATTGCTCTTTTGCTGACTGATTTGCTTCATTGGCATCGGGATCTGCTTGCTGAAAGGTGTGTGCCGCCCGGAGTGTTGAAGACAGAGAAGAAAATTAAACTTACTCGGTTAGAAATCCGCAGACGATGTTTCTGAACGAGTGTGGCACCAGACTCCGGGAGCAATATTCGCATCAAGAGCACCATCGACAGCACCCGAGTTCATAAAGGACACTCCCGCGACGCGCTCCTGATTTTGTTGACCTATAGGCCAAACCGGAACAGTGAACTAGCAGGTGTTTATGGGGAACGAATCGTATGCACGATTCGTTCCGAAGTCAAGAAGAACGTGTTTACTGCACACAATTCCCAGAGTAAGCTAGCTGACTATCTCTGGAGACAACCTGAATGGGCGAGCACAACGATACGGAGCGAGAATTCGAACGAGTTTTCGGCATGGTGCAAAAAAACTCAGATCAGGATGCCTCTAAGTCCGAATCGATGTATGGGGCGACGCAGAAATTGCCTGGAGACTCAGATGTCCTTGGCATCCGAACAGATTCCGATCGGTTTATTTTCAAGGACCCAATTCCCGAGCGCCTGCCGGTAGTCCCCCCGGCGTCAGCGGAAGCTTCGAGTGACGGCTCAAGTCCCAAAAAGGGAAGTAATGCTCCACCCCCCGATGCAATGACGATCGCTCTCAACGTCAACGTTTTTGCAAACATTCCCAAGCCAGGCGAACCCGGAGACCTAAGCAACGTTGCGTGGTCCGAAGCCACTCAGCTCTTCGCCATGAAACCAGAGACTCCGGTAGCCAACGGTCCAACGTTTACGTCCCCACGTAATAAACAAGGCCAAGGCGGTGATATTCTCAGACGCCCATTGCAGTCAGCTTCCGGAGTTGGGGAGCCTGTGCCAGTAGCGAAATTTACACGCGTGATGCATGTGCAGGACTCAGTGTCGCTCCCGCAATCTTCGATATCGCCGCAGCCCACAAATGTATCTGCAGCTGTAGCTCCCCCTGCTGAGACTTCGAGTGATCCCACTCCTGCTGCCTCTCATGTGGAAGCTGGTCCGAGCGACTTTACTCGAATTGTGAGGGGATCGGAATTACGTTTGCTGCAGGAGAAGTTTGCCGCGTCCGAAAATCAAGCGGCACCTGTTCAAGGCACTTGGTCGGCGCAGCAGAACGCGCCTCCCTCATTAGCGGCGGGAATCGCAACGCAGATTTGGTCCGCGAGTTCCAGTCAAACTCAACGGCGGGTGATGCGAAACTCCCAGACTTGGCCGACACAACCCACGCCTGTGCCACCGACAACAAGAGAACCAGAGCGTCCTGTAGCGGAGCCCTCGAAATTTTCTCAATACCTGCCGTTGATACTTCTTCTGAATCTGCTATTTCTTCTTGCCATCCTTCTGATCGTGTTATTCGCTATTAAGAAATAATTCGAGAGCTTGGGGGATCATAATTTGTGGATCCCCATCGGCAGCTCGTGGATTGACGCGTACCTCGAAGCTCCTCATCCCGAGTAGCTGAAATAAAAACGGCACCCACCTGCGTAGCTGTTCGTGAGTTCAGTCGCGTAGCGAACTCCGCGAAGGCGCCGGTTCCTAATCTTTGTAATTAACGAGGCAAGGGCAGATTAATTCGAAAAGCAGAGCTGCACGCCTCCAGCGCACGTTATGAAGACGATGAGCGCACTCGGCAGTCGCTTGTTGCATCTTTAAGTAAATACGAAGACAGACGACACCAGTGTCTGCTGAGGAATCTGAGGAGGAAATTCATGCGAAGACTCGCATCTCGTGTTGGACTCTGCGCGATGTTCTTGTTCGGTTTTGGAGCGTTTGCGCAATCGACGACGCTGCCGGCGGGCACCGAAGTGCACGTCCGCGTCGATCAAGACATCAATGCAAAGAACGGTAATCTCTCGCCGGGAGCCCAGTTCCCCGGAACGGTCTCACGGGACATCACCGACGCCAGCGGCAATGTCGTAATTCCGCGGGGTGCGCATGCCCAGCTTGCCGTAGTGCAGGCCAGCAACAATGCTAGTGACCTGACGCTTGATTTGCGCTCTGTCGAAGTGAACGGACGCACTTTTCGTATGGATACCGAAGGCACCAGCGCCGCGGGAAGCAGCAAGCGAGGCGGCTTGGGAATGAACAAGCGCACCGGTGAGTACGTAGGCGGCGGTGCACTCGCAGGTACGTTGCTCGGCGCGCTGGCCGGGGGCGGAAAAGGCGCTGCGATCGGCGCGGTCGTTGGTGGAGCCGCAGGAGCCGGCACGCAAGTGCTGACGCGTGGCAAAGAACTCAATGTTCCCGCCGAAACCGAGCTCAATTTCCGGCTCAACCAGAGCGTGCGCCTGCCCGGATATACTGGATATCAGGGCCATGGCCGCGAACTGCCACCGCCAGACAGGTACAACGAGCAAAATCGCGATAACAGCAATCCGCCTCGCGATTACAGCAGCCCAGCTACTAACCCTCGTTAGGTATCAACAAAATGAACGCCGGGCACATAGTCCGGCGTTTTCTTTTGGTAATTGATCATCCTCGCGGCCCATCGGGCACATTTATAGCCGGATTATTTAAAATCTGTGCTAATCTCTCGCGCTCCCGACCGTACTCCTCATATGAGCGCAATTCCGCAACTTCAGCCTGAGAATTATCCCATTCGACTTGGTACGGACCAGCAGTTTTCGCGACTGCGGGAGCTGCTTTCACAAGCCGGCTATGTGGAAGAAAACATGGAGGGCCACTTCAGTCTGCGTCACGTAGGCGAAGCCGAATTTGAGGTAGAACCGCGCAAGACTGAAAAGTCGGCGTCGCTTGTACTGCTTGCAAGCCTGTTTCTTCAAGGAAAGAGCGCTGATTGGAATGAAGTGCAGGGCGTTCTGGGACAAGAATTGGCAAATTTGCTGCTTAGCTTAGGCCTCGTGGACCTGCAAAACGGGCGCTCTGTCGCAACCGTAGCTCTGTATGCGACCGGCGGCTTGTTTGTGGTCTCCGATCGCTGGTGTGGCGTTGATGGACAGAAATTTGTACCTCCGGCGGACGTTGTCTATCCCGCAGTGCTCGGCACTACTCGCGGCTACCTGGCAATGATCCCCGCGACTCCCTGCAAGAACTTCCTCGAGCTTTGTTCCGGAACAGGAATTGCTGCCCTCCTTGCCGCGAAGAATGGAGCTGAGCAGGCGTTCGCCTTCGACATCGCGGGCAGAAGCGTGCATTTCGCGGAATTCAATCGCCGGCTCAATGGCCTGCCTAACGTGATCAATGCCCAGGGTGATCTGTATTCGCCGGCCAAAGGCAGGAAATTTGACAGGATTGTGGCTCATCCACCCTACGTTCCTGTCCTGGAACCACGATTCATCTTCTATGATGGCGGACCGGATGGTGAGCAAATCACGCGCCGCATGATTCAGGAATTACCGAATTTTCTTGAGCCCGGAGGCCTCTTCATCTGTGTTTCACTCGGATCGGACCGCGCTGACGATCCGTTTGAGTCCCGAATCCGTCGCTGGCTGGGAGACAAGCATGAGGAGTTCGACGTTGCGTTATTCGTGCGAAGCGAGATGGAACCCGCGGTTCAGGCGCTGAACGACGTTGCCCACGGGCGCGGATCCGTAGAACAGGTGCAGCGCTGGAAGGAAGTGCTGAAGAAGTTGCGAATCGTCAACTTCGCCTTTGGAGGAACGTTCATTCGTCGTCACGGCGAAAACCGCGCAGGATTCACTACACGCCGGACCATGGGGAAGACCTCGGGACTTAAGCAGCTGGAGGCGCTCCTGGAATGGGAAAGGGCTGTGGCGCGCGGCGAAGACGTCGAGAGGCTACGCAGTGGCCACCTGAAAACCCTCTCTGAGTGCCGGCTGAATGCTACTTATGTATTGCGCGAAGGGAACTGGATGCCGGAAAAGCAGCGGCTGCTCGTGGATGAGCCATTCAAGATGGAACTCGAAGCTCCGGGTTGGACATTGGAGTTGCTTGCCGCTTGTGACGGAAGTCGCAGCGGAGAAGACCTGTTCGAAATGTTTAAGGCAAGCGAACGGTTAGATCCAAGTACTACATTTTCCCAGTTCGCTGAAATCCTTCGATTGTTGGTTTCCGGCGGATACGCTGTATTTGCCTAAAGAAGACCTGGTAGGCACAGCCGCATCCCCGAAACTGTTCGATTCTGAAACTCCATTCATTAGTTGCGAGCTCAGGTTGCGTGCGCTGGGCGATCCGCCCGGCGCTTATTTTTTGGCTTCTTTATGCAGCTGGCTGTTCAGTTTTTACTGCCTCCTTCACCCTCTCTGCGCTTGCGCGTCCGCTCGCCCAGGCGTAGGTAAGCTTGCCGTCCACTCCGATACCTACGGTCACTGCCTCAAGCGGCAGGCCTTCCGCCATGCGCGCCAACAATTCGCGCGAGATCTCCGGCAGCAGCGTATTGCTGAGTATGTTATCGACGTTGCGTGCTCCGCTTTCCACTTCGGTGCAGCGCTTTGCTATTTCGCCAATTAGCGTGTCGTCGTAGTGCAGCGCAACCGCATGGTTCTCCTGTAGCCGGCGTTTAATTTTGTCGAGCTTCAGGACAACGATGCGCTTGAGCGACTCGTCCCGAACGGGGAAATAAGGAACGATCATCATACGCCCAAGGAATGCAGGCTTGAACATCTTGTTTAGCTCCGGCTTCAGCGCCTGCACCAGTGCTTGAGGTCCGGGCATCGTCTCGGGATCGGCGCACAGCTTCATCAAAGTGTCAGTGCATGCATTGGTAGTGAGGAGAATGACGTTGTTTTTGAAATCGATTTCCCTTCCTTCGCCATCTTCCATCTTTCCCTTGTCGAACACTTGATAGAAGAGCTCGAGCACATCGGGATGCGCTTTCTCGACTTCGTCAAGCAGTACGACGGAATATGGACGGCGGCGTACGGCCTCGGTGAGAACTCCGCCCTCGCCGTAACCTACATATCCCGGAGGCGATCCCTTGAGCGTGGAAACGGTATGCCCTTCCTGGAACTCCGACATGTTGATGGTGATCAGGTTCCGCTCGCCGCCGTATAACAGATCGGAGAGAGCCAGTGCAGTTTCGGTCTTGCCGACGCCGCTTGGCCCCACCAAGAGAAAGACACCCACAGGTTTGCCGGGATCATCGAGACTCGCCCTGCTAGTGATGATGCGCTGGGCGATGGCATCGAGCGCACTATTTTGTCCAATCACCCGGCGCCCGAGTTGCAGGCTCAAGTCAAGTACTGAGCCAATTTCGTCCTTGACCATCTTCCCGACGGGAATGCCTGTCCAACCCGAGATCACTTCACTGACGGTCTGCGTGTCGACGCAAACTCTCATGAGTGGCTCTTCCCCTTGCAAGGCTGCCAATTCAGCCTCCAATTGGGCCAAGGATGCAGTACTGATCTCTGGATTAGCAGCCGGAGCAGCCGCCGCGCCGCTGTCTTGTGCGACAGGTGTTGCGGCAACCGCACTCTCGAGTTGAGAGCGAATGTCTCGAATCTTCTGCACCAGAGTCGTTTCTTGCTCCCACCGCGATTTCAGCGCGTTCAAACGGGCAGTGACTTGAGTTCGTTCTTCAGCAATCGCGGTCAGACGTTCCTCGTGATCCGCGCCTACAGCGCTCTCACGTTGCAGAATCCGCTGCTGAACTTCAAGATCGTCCAACCTGCGCACTGCGTCTTCAATTGCCGGAGGAGTAGCATTCTGTCCGAGTGCCAGGCGGGCACATGCAGTGTCAAGTACGCTGACAGCTTTGTCAGGAAGCTGGCGGCCGGCAAGGTACCGGGCCGATAGCTTCACCGTAGACGTTACGGCCTCGTCAAGAATACGAAGATTGTGGTGCTTCTCGAGCGACGCAATGATGCCGCGCAGCATGGTTGAGCATTGATTTTCCTCCGGCTCTTCGACTTTCACGACCTGGAATCGGCGGGCGAGAGCGGCATCTTTTTCAAAGTACTTCTTGTATTCCGACCACGTAGTTGCAGCGATCGTGCGCAACTCGCCGCGGGCGAGAGCTGGTTTTAAAAGGTTAGCTGCATCGTTCTGTCCAGCCTGACCGCCCGCGCCGATCATGGTGTGGGCTTCGTCAATAAAGAGGATGATCGGGCTGGGCGACGACTTCACCTCCTCGATCAAACCTTTCAGACGGTTTTCGAACTCGCCCTTCACTCCGGCGCCGGCTTGCAGCAACGCCAGGTCGAGAGAATGCAGGTTCACCTTCTTTAAGGGAGGCGGAACATCGCCATTGGCCAGACGCAAGGCGAAACCCTCCACCACCGCAGTCTTTCCCACCCCTGCTTCACCCGTGAGGATAGGATTGTTCTGCCGGCGGCGCATGAGGATGTCGATGATCTGCCGAATTTCAGAGTCGCGTCCCAATACGGGATCGATTTTGCCTTTACGCGCGTTCCCCGTAAGATTCGTGGTGTACTGATCAAGATGAGGGGTCTTGCCTCCTGCAACCGGCGCACCAGGTGCAGCTTGAGCGATGCCGCTATCGGCAGCGAGCGGTGACGCGGTCTCCGCCGACATCTGTGTTAAAGCGAAGAAATCCTTGCGCAAGCTCTCGATATTAATCTTGTCGACCTCGCGCGGACTGATCTCGCGAATAAGCCGCGACAAGTCATCCTCCGTGAGTAGCGCCAGCAACACGAATCCGGAACGCACCTGGCCGGCGCTGTAATTGAGGGATCCGATCGTCCATCCTTCTGTGAGCGCGCGCAGAAGCGATGGACTGATGGCAGGCGTCCTCGCATTTCCCGATTTGAATTTGTCAATGCTGCGATTCAGATCGGCGGTGAGCTTTGATTTGTCGATTCCGAAATGCTTTAACACCATGGAGACATCGCTATCGGGCCTGTCGAGCAGCTTGAGCAGAAAGTGCTCCGGTTCAATGTCATAGTGTGTGCGGCTGAGGCAGAGTCCCGCAGCAGCTTCCAGCGTTCCGCGCGTGGTATCGTTCAACCTTCCGATCAGCGACTTCAGATTGATGCTCATGGCTCGTCCTTTCAATTCAGTTGCAACACCGCTTCCGATGGGTCCCGATCCAGCGGCGCGTTCTTGATCCAAGTAGTCCAGCCCAACAAAGAGCTGGCGTTCTCTTCACTGCTCAGGTTTAGTCCTGGTGTCTCGTTACGATCGAGTACGAGCTGAACCTCGAAATCAATTTCCGTACCGCCGTAGAAATTCAAAATGGACTGCAGCACTCGATAGCTCTTTGATTCAGGGCGGGGAAGAAAATCAAGGTATCGCTCACGACCAAGCGGGCCAAGTTTCACACGCACACTCGCTTGTGTATTCCATACCTCGTCACCGACTACAGCTCCGCATCCGAGTTGTTCCGTGACTCGTTCAGCTTCCTTGAATTCTGTTTGGTCACGCGGATCCAGCTGAATCCATTTGCCCACGAATTGTTCCACGTCGACGGGAACGTCGAAGTAGTCGCCCAGAAGCTGCTTCAAGGCCAGCGCCGATCGCGGATGCTGGCCAAGTAATCCCGCGTAGAAGAGCAAAGACTCGTCTGCGATCTCCTGACGCCCAGCGAGACCCCTAGTTCCAATTCCCACGAAACTCATCAGCAGGGGTGTCAGTGAATCGGCTTCATGCCGCTCATAACGAACGAAAAAACGATACTTTTCCCAGGCGCGATAAAAAAGAGAGATCAGGCGGTGATTGAAGATGTCCAGGAAGTCGCGGAATCCGTTGTCTTTCTTCTGGGCGCGCTCGATTATCAGTTCGGTATATGGAATCGGCATCACGCCCGACGGCGAGCACAGGCCCATGAAGTTCACCTTCATTTGGGCCGGGCGTTCTCCGTGCTCTGGCCAATCCAGAGATTGAATTTCGCTGGCAGGAAATGCCAGAGTCGGATTGGCTTGAAAGCGCACCGACTCGTTGGAAGGCGGCACGAACTCTCCAACAGCTCCGCGATGTGGGAAGGTGCGGCGCAGCAAACGAACAGCCTGGAAGAAGGAAACGCTCCACGGTTTCGTTCGCAGCTCTGCAATCGACTCGTCGATTACTTCGGATTGGATCTCTACATCAGGATCTGGTTTCCGGAGCGGGGTGGCCATGCGCGGATCATCTCCTTCCTCTGTCTGCTGGAAGCAGTAAGTTGGGAAAAGCTGTTCATGGAAACGTAATGCGCAAGAAAGCGCTCAACCACGCTGCAGAAAAGGAAAACGTTTTCTCCTGCGAAGTGAACTTCATCGATGTCCATTTCGACACGAGTTCCACGAGCAAAGCTCGCACCGCCCTCATCCGAAGTTACCAGGGCATAATGCCGTCTGCTTTGAATTGCAGTGATGCTGTTGATCTGATTGCGTAAGTGCAAAGCGTCGGAGAAGTTGTACAGTCGGAGTATTTCTTGCAGCGCGTCCTTGCCCCGGTCCACCAGCGAGAGGTAGTTCAACGAGAGTTGAGATATCAATTGCCAGAGCATGGCCTTTCCAAGTGGCGGGCGAAATGTTGCCGTTGGGCGTCGCAGCGCGAAGATCTTGTTTACTGCTGGATATCCTTCCAGGCTGAAGTCTCCGGATTCCGAGCGTTCGCGCTGCGATTCATTCTGTGCCGCAATGGGGAGCTTGGAAGGCAGGTTTCCATTTGTGCAGGTACACCGCACGGTGATTGCTGTGGCATCCAGCTGCACCGGTTGTTCTGACATATCAACTACCGACAGGAACATTTCCGTCGGAGCGTCTTCGTGAAGCTCGGAAGCTTTTCTTACGGCATGCCAAAACTTGGTTCCTTCCTCGGTTCCGTTGTGGCTCAATGCGAAGAACGGCCGGTAGTCCACGAGCGCGCGTGTCCGCGCATCTTGTCCGGTGACTTCATCGATGGAATAGATTTCCGTAGCACTCTGGCGTCTGAGGTCAGGAATAATTGGATATTCGAATTTGCTTCCGTCCGCGCGAATCGGTTCAGCGGTCTGCGAAAACAAATTGATGGCTGGCGCGCAGCCCAGTTTCACAGTATTGACTGAGACCCCCAGTTCCAGCGTCTGGTACCGCTCAGGACGTTCGAAACGGGAAAACAGGAACGCTAACTCGCACTTCCCACCAAAATTCTGCGATTGCAAACTTTGAAGGGATTGCAGATCGACAAAAAAGAACTTCTCCGGAAAGGTGAAGTACTCCTGAAGCAATCGAAACCCAAGAAATGACCGGCCAGAGTATGGGAGTATCCCCTCATTTTCCTCGAACCCTACAGGGCGCAATGGTGATGCACTCCCCAAAGAGGAATCGAAGAGAACTACCGGTTTAGAGTTCGGCTTGTCCGCGTCGCGGGCCGTAACAGCAATGCAGTTATTAAAGAGCAGCTCGTAGAGCGATCCGACGATATTGCTTTCGCCCGAGAGATAAAAACGCAAGGACTTTAAGTCAAGCTTATGAAAAAAGATATCGGGCATGCATTCCAGCTGCACGTTGAGAGCTGCAGTGGCGGTTCCGGCCCCCGCCGGCTGAAACAATCCCTCGCTGGAACGAAACGTCGCCGACCTCACCTGGAAAGGCCAGATTGTCGCATCATAAGCAGTCCGGAACTTGCAGGTAATCCCGTTGAAGCGGCTGGACTGAAGCACAGAGCCCGCAGGAATTCGCAGTCCGGCAGTCAGCTTGCCCTGCTCGGGATCGAGCTGGCACTCGACCACCGTCATGGAGGGCACTGGACGAATGTAATGAGGAAACAGGACCTCAAGCAGAGCCGAGCTGATCTCCGGGAAATCGTCATTGATCTTCAAGTGAACGCGGGCAGCGAGCAGGGCAAAGCCTTCGAGTAATCGTTCGACGTGAGGATCTTCGCAGCGGTCCGGCTCCATCAGCAGGCGACCGGCAAGCTTGGGATATTTCTTGGCCCACTCCGTTCCCATTTGGCGGATGTAGGTCAACTCGCGTTCGTAGTAGTTGAGAAGGTCTTCCCGAATGCCTGCCACGCTAGCTCACCTTACATTCCCCGATGATCGGATCGAGCGAACTCTGAAATGCTACTTCCGCTGGCACCGGATCCATCATCACCACGCCGGAAATCTGGAAATGCAGGAGATGGCTGCCCAGGACAGGTGAACCGAATTCGATAGTCAAATCGCACAAACGACGATCGAAGCGCGCTACTGCATCCTCCATGTTATGAAGCAGCTCATCTTTATCATGAGTGCGGGAAGGATCTTCAGAGTTCAAATCGGGAATGCCATAGCAAAAGACGCTACTCTGCAGTTCCGGATATTTTGCCAAACGATCGTCTTTCACCCGCCGCGAATTGAACAACCACTCCAGATCTCGGCGCACAGAATCTTCGTAGCGTTTTACCGCTTCTCGGGTTCTTGCTTTGTTGGCTTGCCGCCGAATCTGACCACTGGCATCGACATCGGTGGAATCGTAGAAGTCTGGCTCATCATTGCTGAGCCGGTCGACCAGTGATGGAGTTGGGAAGCCTTCTATTTCAGTGATGGGCACCGTAGTTTACCTTGTCAAGATCGTTCAAATTGCAATGCTGCAACCGGTCCAACCCGGCACAGCAAGCTGTATGCACGCGCTCTTTCCTGCTGATCGCGCGTGGTGCGGTCGATACACTGAACCAGCATGGCCAATACTTGCGCCAGAAGTTCAGGTTCTTCCCAATCGAGCAGATTGCGCCGCTCCATCTCCTGGGCAAGTCCTTGGAGAATGGGATATGCAAGCGGGAAATGCTGAGTGGCGAGGCAAATCTGCGCCATCTGCAGTTGTCGGCGAAAGCGCTCGCGTCCGGAAGACTCACGCGCAGCTTCGCGCGCAAATCCATCGATAGCTTCGGCAACGCGACCAGCCTTGGCCAATTGCATTGCCACTTCAAAGTAATCGGCGTGGCCGTTTTCGCTTGACGATTCTTTTGGGGCGTACTCGGGAATCGAGGCGGATTGCTCGGGCTGCGTTTGTAGCGGAAGGACGCTTGCTTGCAACCAATCGAGCGTTTGCTTATCTGCGGCAGAGGTCCCGTCACTCAGATTGGCAGAGGGCAGATTCGGATAATCCTGCAACAACGCGCGAGTTTCGGCGCAAAGAGCGGTGGCAGCGGCCGAGTAGGAGAGGTTATAGCAGGATTCCCATGCGTACCTTTGCAGATCAAGCCAGGCGCGCCCGCAGGGCGTTGCCATGGCTGTTTCGGTGCCGTCCAGTAGTCCCTCCCAGTTACTCTCTCGCTGTAGGATTCGCAACTGCTGTCTTGTCTCAGTTGAGGGGCTGGCGAGAAACGACTCATCCAGGCTTTCGCCGTGCGAGCGCAGCTCTCCCCAACGCAAAGCGCGGACAAGAAGATATGGGCTTACCTGCGATGGATCCTGGCGGCGAAGGTAATGAGCGATTCGAGCTACGAGGTTACCGGCAGCTTCGGGATCCGCGGGTTCCGCCCAGACCGCTCCCGATTTGGCGCGCGCAGGAGCGGCAGCCGCACCTGCGTCGTCCATGATCGAGTCGGCGTTGAATTCCGTTCCGTCTATCGCGTCCGAGGGCTGTTCTGAATCGGGGCCGCCTTTTTCCATATACAGAACGTTCGCGAGGACCTTGACTTCTTCGAGCACCGCGCGCAGCTTTCCAAGACTCGGGCCGTCGGTGCCGTATTTTTCGTCGCAGAACAGGTCGAGTGAGGCGGTCGCTTCTAACGAAGCATTGAGAGATGCGACCAACTGCTCGTAGAATTCTTTAGCAGTTGCTGCGAAACCCTCGTTCCATTCTTCCGGTGTGAGCTTGCCATCTTTGACAGCTTCTTCGCGGATTTCGTTCTTCTTCTCATCGCCTTTAGCATCAGCTTCCGCGGGAACGGTTTTCTTAGTTTGATAGTCGATCCAGGTGAGTCCATTCTTCGTGAGAGGAAGCCGGCGAAGAATATAGTCACAACGGGCCGCAAACCACTCTTGCGGTGCACAGCGGAGTTCAGGGCTCCCATCTTCCAGCTCGGGATAGCAATTCTCCCAAAATTGTTCCTGTACCTTCTGAAAAAGAGAGATGCACTCGGGAAGAACGGCAAAGCTTTCCCGCCGCAATGTGGCCTCGCCGAGCCAGGCGGCTAGCTGAAGATCTTTGGTTTTCTTGAGGAGAGCGTCGCTGGCCAGTTTTATGACGAGGGGAAAGTCCGCCTTCTTGCGTGTGCGCTGCCATTCTCCCTGTGGCGCGTCGTCTTCGTCCTCGAAGCGCGCTTCCTTGATCTTGTCGTATATAGGATCGTAACGGAGGTTCTCCCCGCAGGGATTGTTTCCGGGAATGGGATTGAGGAGATCATCACGAAGCGGCACGGCCCTCTCCCAACGCATCCGCGAACTCGATAGTCCCAAGCTCCAGAATGGGGATCTCTTGCCCATCCAGCACAAACAGTTTCTGACCGATCGGGATGTCGCCGTATTTCTCGTCCTCGATCCAGACGGTCGATCGCCCTAAGCGGACGTCATCATCTTGGTTCTGCCACGACAAGGGCGAAATCACTGGGATAAGCACTTCGCCAAGTTCCATGGCCTTGTACTCCGGTGTTGTCGTAACAATGGCTGGAGTCCAAAGCATATCGCGCAAGCGTTTCGGTTTTGGTATTTCAACGCGCGCGACTTGTTCTAAGGCGACCCACGTGTATGAGCCGGCTACAAACAGCTCCAAAGCTCCCCCGATTCGCGGATCGGCGTCGCTGAACACGCGGCCAAATTGCCCTGCGCGGCTCACGCGGCGCGACGAGATGCGGTGGGTCATAGGAAAACTAGCTTCCGCAAACATCTGCTGCCGAATCCTCTCGGCATGCAATGCAGAGCGATACAAAAGAGCGCCCATTCCAGCAGCCTGGCTGCCGTCGGCAAGAATCGAAAGATGCTTTTCAGCACGATCGTAATCGCCCGAGAAGCAAAGCAGCTCGAACAGGAAAGTACGGCGCTTGGCGTCGAGAGGGGCGTTACGCACCTCCTCGCCAAGCACCTCAATCGCTTGCTGTAGCTTTCCCTGCTGGAAGAGCTCAGTGGCCGTCATCACAGACTAGCTCGCTTTCTGCTGCTTCAGGTCGTAGATCATCTTTGTGGCTCCGCCCAACGAACCATCGGCCTTCTGCTCTTTGTACTCGAATTCGATCTTCGCGTAGTTAAGGCTCACCTGATCCATAGGCAGGGGCGAACCCCCATCTCCGCCAGTCGAAATGTGGGAAACGATCAGGTCATTGAAGGTGACCTTGAGATACTCCTGTTGATCCTTTCCTGCCTTCCGGAGAGTCAGAACCGCTTTGGGAATATGTTGACCGGTAGCGCAATAGAGCATGAGCTTTGGGCTGCCCTTGTCCGCCGGCTTCACGAAGTTAAAATCCGCGAAACTGGCCTTGCCTGCGCCGTGGCCACCACCAACGAAGTCCCGCGCGTGCGCCTGTGTAGCGCCGAACGTGAAGTTAAGAAGTTGAAATTCGCCTTTATGCTTGGAATCCTGGCTTTCGCCGTCGATTCCGTCTAGTTTGAGAAAGAAATCCACTGCTCCGCGTGTGTCGGTAGCAAGTGCAATTCCGCCGGTACCCATAGTGTTTTATCTCCTCTGTTCCGATAACGAGTTCACTGATTCACTCAGATTGGCAACCAACTCCGACAACATTACTTTCGTGCTGATGCGGGAAGATCGGCGACGAGTCGTAGCGATACGGAAAGTTCATCAAGCTGGAAGTGCGGCTTGAGGAACGCAATCGCTCGATAAGCGCCCGGCTTTCCCGGGATTTCTTGAACTTCGATAGCCGCTTCCCGCAATGGCAGTTGCGCCTTTACCGACTGGCTGGCATTGTCATCGGCACAGACGTAATTGTTGATCCATTGGTTCAGGAATCTCTGGCAATCCGAGCGTGACATGAATGAGCCCAGCTTGTCGCGCATCATCGCTTTCAGATAGTGCGCAAAGCGAGACATAGCGAAGATATACGGCAGTTGAGCTGACAGCCGCGCATTGGCGTTGGCCGCTTCCTTGTCATATGTCTTCGGCTTGTTGCACGACTGGACACTGAAGAATGCAGCATAGTCCGTGTTCTTGCAGTGAACCAGCGGAATGAATCCGTTGTCTGCCAGCTCTTTTTCGCGGCGATCTGTAATCGCAACTTCAGTCGGGCACTTCAGAGCAACGTCGCCTTCATCCGTTTTGAACGTATGCGCTGGCAGGCCCTCAACGAGTCCACCGCCCTCAACACCACGAATTGCGGCGCACCATCCGTGCTTCGCGAAGGCGCCGGTAAGCCGTGCGCCCATCGCGTACGCGGCGTTCCCCCACAGATACTTGGAGTGATCGGTTCCATCGACGCCTTCCTCGTAAGCGAAGGCTTCGACCGGCTTGGTGTCAGCTCCATAGGGAAGCCGCATGAGAACGTGAGGAAGGGTTAGACCCACGTAGCGGGAATCATCTGATTGACGGAATGATTTCCACTTGGCGTAGGTAGAGTTGTCGAACACCTTACCGATATCGCGATGCGCCCCGAGATTGGTGAAGTTGTCAAGATTCATCATGTCGGGCGCTGCTGCCGATAGGAATGGAGCATGAGCGGAAGCTGCTACCTGTGCGATTTTCTCGAGCAGCTCCATATCTTCCGGCTTTGGCCCAAACTCATAATCCCCCACGAGTGCCGAGAAGGGTGCTCCACCGAAAACGCCAAACTCCTCTTCATACACCTTCTTGAAGAGCGCGCTCTGGTCGAATTCCGCAGCGCGTTGCAGGTCGCGAAGCAGTTCCGTTTTCTTTACGTTGAAGATCTTGATCTTCAGCCCTTCGCCAGTTTCACTCTGATCAAGCAAATATTTCAGACCTCGCCAACCGCCTTCGAGCTTCTGGAAGTCGGGATGGTGCATGACCTCATTGAGCTGAGCAGACACAAGCTTGTCAATTTGCGCGATGCGCGCATTGATCGCCGTCTCTGCATCTTTGGGGACAGTTGCTGCACGCTGCAGAACTTCCTGCACAAAAGTCTTGACGAGGTCTTTGCCGCGTTCGCGGGCCGCTTCATTGTGAGTGAAGCGCCCTTCTTCGACGATCCGGTCCAGCAAACTCGCCTGATCAACTGCCTGTGCTGCCGCCGCTGCGGCCTTCGCTGCCTCAGCCATTGCTGCCTCCATTGCTGCCCTTGTCCAGGCCCAGCTCTGCGCTTAATTTGTCGCGCTTCTCGGTGTTGGAAACGACATCCTGCAGAACCTCGTCGAGCTTCTCGTTACCCTGCAAGCTCCCCCGAAGGTCCGCCAGTTTGCGGCGCAGATCCAGCAGTTCCTTTAGCGGACCTACCTGGTTTGCGACCTGTTCCGGCTCAAAATCTGCTAGCTCATGGAAATTTAAATTGACTTTGAGTTTCGAATCGGGATCGCCTCCCAACTTGTTGTCGACGGAGAACGCGAGGTGCGGATTCATCTTATCGAGCACCTGGTCGAAGTTGTCTGGGTTCACCTCGACGAACTTCCGCTCCATCAACTTCGGCAGCGGTTGTTCGGGATGTCCGGTAAAGTCGCCAAGAACACCCATAACGAACGGGAGTTCTTTCAATTCGATCGCGTCGCCGACTTCAACGTCGTAGGTGATATGCACGCGCGGTGCACGAACGCGAGAGAGTTTCTGCTGTGTACTTTCTCTGCCCATAATGCAACCCCATGGAGGGACAGTCGGACTGGCCCTGGATTTTAGTTCCTGAAGTCAAAGACGCAACGGCGATTACGCCAGCGAAACACACCGCTGCGGGCAGCCTGGCGGGTCGGAAAGGGGGATACCCGGGAGGTTGTTCTTTTTTTCGGTGCGCGATTATATCTCACCCCGCACCAGAGTCAACTACTCTCTCGCAACTAGGCTCTGGAAATTTTCCCGAAGCGAAACATAGCTGACAAAATGCCTTCTTTGGCTTACGATTTGTGTCCCGCTGGTGGATGTACCGTTCTCCTGCCAAGGGAAAATCCGGGGTTCGGGGTTATACTCCCCGCATAGTCCATGGAGCAAAGGCTGGCTGTTTCCGTCGCGATGAAACAACTGCAGCACGTAATCTGGTCGAAGGGCACCTTTCTCACCCCGCAACATCTACAAATACAAGACCGTTACATCGAAGATAGCCTGCGCTTCCTCTTCGAATCACTTTCGTTCCGATTCTGGGGATTCGCAAGCCTGCAAATCAATGAAAGCAAACTGACAGAGGGGCTGCTAAGCATCAGCGGCGGTGCAGGCGTAATGCCTGACGGCCTACTATTCGAATTCCCGGGAGCGGACGCTGCTCCGTCATCCCGCCAACTCAACCCATTCTTCAGCGAAGAAAAGGCTAGAGTAGGCGTCTTTCTCGCCGTTCCCGAGCAACGAACGGGGGGGGTTAACGTAAGTCAGCGATCTGACATTAAAGCCCGCTACGTCGCCGAGACTCGCATGCTGCGCGATGAAAACTCAGGCACTTCGGAAAAGCCGATTCAGATCGCAAGGAAGAACCTCCGTTTGCTCGTCGACTCCGAAAGCCGCGAGGGCAGCACTGTAATGCAAGTCGCCGAAGTAGAGCAGGCCGCTGACGGTACCTACCGCCTTGTCCCCGACTATGTTCCGCCCATGATCGACGTTCACGGCAACACCTTCCTGTTGGGTGTGCTCCGCTCGCTGGTGGAGCGCCTAGCGGCCCGCAGCGCCGTGCTGGCAGGTGCCCGAAAGCAAAAAAATCAAAGCTTGGCCGACTTCACTGCCGCCGATGTAGCCAGCTTCTGGCTTCTTTACACGGTGAACTCCCACCTTCCGGTCTTCCGCCACCTGCTCCACCGGTCGGTAGTTCATCCCGAACAGATGTATTCGGCCATGCTCGAACTTGCAGGCGCGCTCACAACTTTTTCACTAACCATCCAGTCCCGTGATCTCCGCGACTACGACCACGAGAACCTGGGCAGCTGCTTTCGTGAACTGAACGAAAAAATTCGCCTCCTGCTGGAAGAGGTGGTCCCAACCAACTTCATTTCCATCCCGCTAAAGTTCGTCCGTGAATCCATCTACGCCGCTGCCATTGACGACGACAAATACCTCAAAGACACTCGTCTCTACCTCGCAGTCAACGCCGAGATGAAAGATGCGGAACTGATCACGCGCACGCCGCAATTGATGAAAGTCGGTGCCGCAGGATATGTAGAAGAAATCGTCCGACATGCACTACCCGGCTTGAAGCTCACCCACGTGCCGTCGCCGCCTTCGGAGATCCCTGTCAAGCTGAAGTACAAGTACTTCAGCCTCGACTCCTCCGGTTCAGTTTGGGAAGGCATTCAGCGCGCCCGTAATGTAGGCGTGTACGCCCCAGCAGATTTCCGCAATGTTGATTTGGAGCTGGTCATTTTGTTGCCAGTGAAGGGCCGGACCTAAACACGTCTCGATCAAATTCCAGCAATCTCTGGTTTCATTGCGGCATGAGAATTTGGCTATTGACACAACCTAACTCGAGGCGTCAGAATCCGGCGCACCTCTCCCAAGTGCCAAAATCTGTCCTAACACGAGCAACGTAACGTAGATAGGCCCGGTACTTAGCCGTTCTTTCTCGAGCTGCTGGGCTTGTTTCCCAAACCGGCGGCAGTAACTGCACGATGTGGAACCAGCATGTTGCATCCGACAAGATCACCAGCCAATTGGCCGCTTCTAAGCGTCGGCAGTCATATTGATGCCGAAGCACGATCTCTTAAAACCGTAAAGTGGACTGCGCTGCTGAGTGCCATTTCGCTGCGACTTACGCCCAAACAGGATTCAGGAAGAATTCCTGATTCGAACATAGGCGCTGCACTGGAACTAGCCGGGTTCCAAATAGGAAATATCAAAGATTTGAGCACGATCCCACACGGATTGCGAGTCGCTGAGCAAATCGGACTGAAAAGTTCGGAGATCGAAGCGATTCTGACTGACGGGACCACTACCAATAATGCGGATTACGAAACTGTGTCCAGGACGTTGCGCATGGCTTTCCGCGTTTACGTTGACAGGATCGAGCAGGAGGCGCGTCGTTGCGACGGCGGCCTCGCGGTGTGGCGGTCGCCTGCCCGCTTCGTACACCTGGGGATATCCGACCGAATCGCCCGATGGTCAACGGGCGCGCCAGATCCGCGGTTGCTTGACTGGGACGGGCGGCGAGTGATGGTTGCCTTCTCCGCTCTGGAGCGCACTGCGTCTGAATTACTTGCATGCTTAGTTTTGTTTGCAGCATTAACGAATCTCAGGCTGCGTAAAAAGGAGTCGGCGGCAGTGGCAGTCAGCGTTGGCGCCGGCAACGCACGGATGCCTGCGGGGACTGAGTCCGCTTCAGTATCCAGATCCAGTTCTGGCCCAAACTTCGGAGCCAGTGATTCTTCTGCACTTCTCAGAAAAATGTTTGCACTCGCTGCGGTTTCGATGGCAAAAGTCGACAAAACCGTCGATCGCATCCGTCTGCCATTATTCGTTCGTACACCAGGTGAGGCGGAGTGATGCCCAGTTATACCCAGGCGAATCGACATATAGCCTTTGAGACTCCTCTTGGTCCCGATGCGCTGTTGCTGAAAAGATTTACAGGCGTCGAGGCCATCTCTGCCTTGTTCAACTTCCAGCTCGACCTCTATTCTGAGGACTCGAAGCTGAAGGCCATTGATGTTGTCGGGCGGCAGGGCACGATCAGTATTACTTCGGAGAACGTAACCCGCTACATCAACGGGATTGTCAGCCGATTTTCCTATAACGGTACTGATCAGCGCTTGAGCCACTATCGTGCCGAACTGGTTCCCTGGCTGTGGATGCTCACGCGTAACGAGAATTGCCGTATCTTTCAGAACAAGTCCGCGCCTGAGATTATTGAAAAAGTCTTCAAAGATCTGGGATTCCAGGACTTTGAGCTCAAGCTTCGGGGCACCTATCACCCATTGGATTACTGCGTTCAGTACCGCGAATCAGATTTCAACTTCGTCGCGCGGCTCATGGAACATAACGGTATCTTTTATTACTTTGAACACTCCGACGATAAACACAAACTCGTGCTTGCTGATGAGGCGTGGTACCCCCCGTGCCTGAACCAGGGGAAGATTCGGTTTGACGCAGGTAGTGCCCGCAAAGTAGACGACGTCATCACATCGTGGGAACACGAGGAGGAGTTGCGACCCGGCGTCTGCACGATGACCGACTATAACTTCGAGACGCCCAACACTAACCTAAACTCGCAAATGAAGACCGTCGTGCCATTGGGTGGAAACCAGATTTTCGAGGTTTATGATTACCCGGGCTTGTACGGCAAAACGGCAGATGGCGACACGCTCACGAAAGTTCGGATCGAGGAGGAAGAATGCGTTGAAACCGTCTGCACCGGCGCGAGTAACAGTAACGCTCTTATCGCTGGGCACAAGTTCGACCTCACTTCCCATCCTCGCAGCGATCAGAACAGCACTTATGTGCTAACCCAGATGCAGCACATCGCTACCGCGCCATACGACACAACCGAGGATGAAGCCGGCTACTACTCCAACAACTTCAAATGTATGCCGGCCTCCAGAACCTTCCGGCCTCCGCGCCTCACTTCCAAGCCTTTCGTGCAAGGACCACAGACTGCATTTGTAGTCGGCCCAAAAGGCTCTGAGATTCACACTGACAAGTACGGCCGAGTGAAGGTGCAGTTCCATTGGGACCGCGAAGGAAAATACGACGACAAGAGCTCCTGCTGGATTCGCGTAGCCCAAGCCTGGGCCGGTAAGCAGTGGGGATCTGTAGGCATACCGCGCATTGGTCATGAAGTAATCGTTGAGTTTCTCGAAGGCGATCCCGATCGTCCTATCATTACCGGGCAGGTCTACAACGCCGGCGCCATGCCCCCTTACCCGCTCCCTGATAACCAGACCAAGACACTTTTCAAAACGCACAGTTCACCGGGCGGTGGCGGCTTCAACGAGCTGCGCTTCGAAGACAAAAAGGCCGACGAACAGATCTTCATTCATGCTGAGAAGAATCTTGATATCCGCGTGAAGAACAACGAATACGAAACGGTTACCAAGGACCTGCACCTGATCGTCGAACAGGACCATTTTGAACACGTCAAGAACGATCATCACGAGACCGTTGATCGCGATTACGTCCAGAAACTCGGGCGCGACCACCATTTAAAAATCGATGGCAAACAGGCGATCTCCGTGGCTGGTAGTCAATCGTTAAAGGTGACAGGCGATGTAGCCGAGCAGTTCAGCGGAAACCACTCTGAGCAGGTTAGTCAGGCGCTTTATCTCAAAGCGGGAATGACGATCGTTCTCGAAGCACCGATGGGAATTACGCTCAAGTGCGGCGGCAACAGCGTTGTCGTCGACACTGTGGGTGTCACCGTGAAAGGCAATCTCATAGTTCTCGATGGCAGCATGGTGAACATCAACTCCGGGCCCGGCTCGCCTCCCGGAAGCGGACAAGCATGCTCGCTCGTGTCTCCCACGGCGGCAAAAACAGCGCAAGAAGCTGATAAGGCCGATCCAGGGCAAATGATGGAGCTGAAGCAACAACAGATGAAGACCGGCACAGGCAAATACGCTCCGGTCCAATTCACTCCGCACAAACCGCAGGCGGGCGGGAGTTCTGGCGCTGGGAGTCAATCGAAGCAGCAGACACATTGGATTGAGATCAAGTTGGTTGATACCGACAACAAGCCAGTGCCAGGAGAGGCATATCGCATAATCCTTCCCGACGGCCAAACGGCGGCGGAAGGAACGCTCGATGAAAAAGGGTTTGCTCGCGTTGATGGAATCGATCCGGGCACGTGCAAAGTTACGTTCCCGAATCTGGACAAATCTGTCTGGAAACCGAAGTAGAGAGGTTCAGGAGGATCAAATGCCCCCAGCAGCGCGAGTGTCTGACATGCACACCTGCCCCATGGTGACTGGAACCGTACCTCACGTCGGCGGACCGATCCTTCCTCCGGGCTGCCCGACCGTGATCATTGGTTTCTTACCAGCCGCGCGCGTGGGTGACATGACCACATGCGTTGGTCCACCGGATTCGATTATTAAAGGATCGAGCAGCGTCATGATCGGGAACATGCCCGCCGCGCGAATTGGTGATCAGACCACGCACGGAGGCGTCATCGTGCTCGGGGAGTTTACAGTCATGATCGGAGGGTGAGCACGCAGTAATTAATTTGTGCTATGCGAGGCCCGAAATGCCCACTGCCTGCGATGACATTGCAATCGATTTTGGCTCCGTGCGAAACCGATTCTTCAAGTTTTTCGGATTCGACGTAACGGATTCGACTGCATCCTTGTGGGACTATACTTATGACCTCGCAAAAACGAAGTTTGAAGGTAAAACCCAACCCATACTCGGTCCAGATTGCCGCTTTACACCATTCGCGTTTGGCTGCTTTGCCGCTCCTACTGGAGTGGGTGGCCCAGAAGGACCGACGCCTTGGGATCATGTGGTCTTGCGGCCAGGTTCAGACACCTTCGTGTATATGGACGTAGGATTCTGGGGAGGTCACCGACGAGACTTCGGATTAGTATGTGGGCCTCATGTCTGGCTGTGCCAATTCGGTCAGCAACGTGGGGCGCCTGCCCCGATTAACTCCACAGACGCGCCTTCGAATGCTCTCTGGTCTTTCTATCAGTTCATGGGGAATTTTGGGGTAGCGAATTACGCGGTATCCTCGCATGTCGAGCAAGCTGCGGATTCGACTCAGATCCGATTGATACTGCCAGACATGCACATGTGGCCTGATCCCCAGGGGCTTTGCGACCGTCGCCATGAGTTTCTCCGGTTTTGGGACTTCGTTGCTCAGCCATTTTCGCAACTGGTTGCACTCCAACATCTTGAAAATGTTCCGGCGATGCATAAGGAGGAAAGAGAGCATGCTTTCGGCTCGGCAGGTTACGATCTCGTTCGTCTTTTAAGTCAAGTCCAATGTGCAAGGGAGGCCGGTTTCGAGATCGAGGTGACGCAGCTCGGTGATCTTTTTGAGATGTGGGCGCCGATCGCGACGCTCATCGATAATCTTCCACTGGATCCGGACCACTATCTGCAATCAACGGAAGTCGCGGCTGAGAATATCCCCAAATGGCTACAATTGGTCTATCAGAATCCCGCAAATCAATTAGCACTGGATCTATTGCTCGATCCTGCAATGAATTGCCAACACGTTTATGGCAATCATGACGTATACATGGCAACTGACTGGAAATCGACTGGAATTGAGAAGATAGATTGCCTTAAAGGTTCACGAGCATGGCTGCTAAAGGATTTACTGTGGATCGAGCATGGTCATCGCTTTCAAGTTAATAACAGCGACGGTTATTGGGTGGCAAAGGATCTGTTCCACCCGGCTGGGCCTGACGTGACAACCAAGGTGAATTATTGGCCTTACCTTCGGAAGTTCACGGACCTTGTTGATAATCCTCAGGAAAACCTGTATTGCAGGAATATTCCTTACGCAAGCGTCTGGTATCTTCTTGCTCACCATGCAGAGATTGAACAGGACAGCAAGAAGACGTTGTTCTTTAAACCGCCGGGATTTAGGATTTTTTGCCAAGGCCATACGCATAACCCGGTACTACTGAAGATTCACGTGTCTTGGCGCAACGTCGACGCAGTATTTGTATCTCCAGACGTTCCCGCCAAGACGGCAGCGGCCGCTGCTGGCCAAAACGTGGGCGCAAAATGAGTCAGGCAGAGCTTGGTTTTTACCATATCGTCACTTCCGGCGAATGGATTTCAAAAATCGCTGCAATATACGGCTTCGCAGATTGGAAGCAGATCTGGAACGCACCGGAAAATGCCGACCTTCGGAGCCAGCGCTCAGATCCAAACGTCATTTATCCGGGGGACCAAGTCTACGTTCCCCAGCGCAAGCTCCGCGAAGAGAGTTGTAGCAGCGACAAGCGTCACAACTTTGTTCTCGGGAAAAACAAAAAGCGATTGAAAATCAAGCTCGAGAATGCAGTCGGTGTCCCGCGAACGAATATTCCCTGCATGCTGGTGATCGACACCAAGGAATATAAGGGACTAAAGACTGATAGCAAAGGAATGATCGACGTTCTGATAAGTGACACAGCTGAAGGAGGATGGTTGTTTGTAGGTGGCGACCAACGCGAGCGGTATCAGGTTAGACTAGGCCACCTTGATCCCATCGATATGGTAAAGGGCTATCAGCAACGGCTGCATAATCTTGGTCATTACAAGGTTAGGGTCGATGGCATCACTGGACCATTTACCAATTTAGCTATTCGCGCCTTTCAAGAGAGGGAGAACTTAATCGGCCGTAGTCCCGCACTGAAGGTTGACGGGATCATGGGCCCAAAAACTCAACAGGCGCTCTTGGATCGGCACGGGTACTGATGCCTTCGAACGGGCAGAATCTTCCCCGCGTGAGAAACGGAATTGAGTAAGAAGGATGAGTACAGCAACCGCAGAAGTAATTGACCACGAAATCGCTCAAGGCGAATGCTTGTCTTCCATCGCAAAGCAGTACGGCTTTGATTGGCAATTTATCTGGAACCACGCGCTGAATGCCGACTTGCGCAAGCTGCGAAAGACACCGAATGTCTTAAAGCCCGGAGACGTTCTTCACATTCCTGCCAAAGAAATAAAGCACGAAGATCGCGCGGCTGACGCTCTACATAATTTTCAGATCACCGGCGTTCCTACCAAACTGATTTTGCGGCTGATGCGTGGTGGCAAGCCACTCGCAAACGAGAACTACACTCTACGAATTTCTAGTGGAGCCGCCATTACGGACAAGACTGACAGCACCGGAAAAATCGAGAAGGTTATCCCCGCAAACGAAACCTACGCCAGCCTCTTGTTAAGTAATGGTCTGGAGGAATATCCGCTAAAATTGGCCCATCTCGATCCAGTAGAAACAACGACTGGACTGCAGGCGCGTCTCCGTAATCTTGGCTTCTACGGTGGATCTGTCGACGATTGCGATTCGCCGCTGCTCATTGTGGCTCTGAAAGCGTTTCAGAAAAAAAACGGTTTGAATGAAACCGGTGCTCCCGACGATCCGACCAGGGAGAAACTGAAGTCGGTCCATGGAAGCTAGAAAGTAAAGCAAGGCTCTGACTGAGTTACGCCGGTACCTCTTCCAGAGGCGATACCGGGAAATCACCAGGCGCAGAGAAAGGCGGCCATGACGGTGGAGCTTCCCTCGCACGTGGGTTAGGCACATCCTTTGTTTGATTGGCGAAATCGAAGTTCCCCGGTACCTGATTATGGCTAACCTGTGCGCCTTCACCTTGGCTAGCGAGCGTATTTGCATATGCTTCCGCCTGCGGTCCGCTTCCGTTGTATGCTTTCCAAGCGCGGTGAGCCCAATCGTTCCAGTGAATATTGGCTTGATATTTATGGCGTAGGTGTTCAAAAAACTCATTGATACCTCGGCGTACGCTCGCTCGCCAATCCCAGACGGTCTCACGGCCGACAATTCTCCCTGGTAGTTTTGTGTACTGCAGAATGCCTACGCCCCAGTCGAATGAGACGTTCGGGAAATATTCCGGATCATCAGGATAGTCAAACAAAACCGCACAATCAGGCTGAGCAGCATTGTTCTGGTGGTGCTTCTGAACGAAGTGCATCGTCGCCCTTGTTTGTGCAGTTTTGAGAAACTGCTTGAACCCGCTCTCGTGTGCAGCCACGGCCCGCACCATGTGAATAATGTTCGTGTCGCGACCCGCGAGTTGCCGGTCGATGTAACTCAACACCTCCGCCTGAGCGGGATTGTTCCCGCCGATGCGTAAGTGAACGTAATCGCGCAATATGACAGAACAGGAGGGAGGAAGTGCTCCGACCTCAAGAATTGCATGGCCACCCATGACCGGTGCGTCGACGTCGTTTGAGTTGTAGTCGTAGTCAATGTCAGGATCCGTCGCGGCCTGAAAAAGAGTGAAAGCTGCTTTTCGACTCTTTCCCTGCCATTCGTCATCAAGGACCTCGCATTGTCCGCGGTAACGATAAGGACCATGCGTTGCCGGCGGCTCTACTCCACCTACATTCCAATGTCGGCACAAGACATGTCGACAATGTAGCCGCCAGTAAATTGGAACGTCCGCCGGATCAAAGCCAGATATGGTGCATTGGACCTTGATTTGCGGCATGCGCGGCTCAGTCGTAATACGGAAATCCTTGCCACTATTGTTGTTGAAAGTTTGACCGCGGGGAAAGACTCCGTCTTGATAGCCGGGTGGATCGTTTCGATCCAGATTGCTGATCTGCAGAAGGAATCCACCGCACTCGATAGTGTTGAAGTCCGAAGTACCGTTTGCCGTACGACACACCAGCAATTCTGGAGTGTCACTGGAGTTGCGCCGTTCAGGGACAGTCAGGCCCTGATCCTTTTCGGCAAATGTATTGTCAAGGATGTGATACGACGGTTGATGCGGCGCCATTCTTCTTTACTCCTGTCGCAAATGCTATACGCGAGAATTCATAAGTCGCGGTGCCGGCGCAGGGATTGGCGCCGGTTCGGCATTGCCACGTACATTCAAGTCGAACTGATGCTGCGTGCCCATCTTTTGCTTCCGTGACCGTGGGCGCACAGAATGCCTGGCCCGGCAGATCGTTCTTCAACTCCCAAGCTTGCTGGGTCTTGCAAATTTTTCCGTTATTTCCGTCTTCGTGTACCCAGTCGGCATCTCGGCTTCCTTTGCATTTCAATCCGATGAGTTCCCAGTCAATGCATCGATTTTCGCCGGAGGCAACCTCTGATACATGAGAGCGCGCTGTGCAGCTGAGGTTCGCGGCGTCCAAGTTACCGCGCATGCGGTAAAACCATTCGCTGTCAGCCAGCTTTGCTTTATCCTCGCCGTGTTCCGACTGTGCTTGAGATTCCGCCTGCGCTTCGTGAGGTAATGCTGAAGTTGCTACTCGCGCAGACGACGAGGCTATATGCGTCTCGCTAGGGCGTTGCTCGAATCTGTCGCATCCAATCTCGAAAACTGCGCTAAGCATTGCCAACGCAGTTACGATGTTTAACCTCCGCCTTCTAGCCCACACACTCATCGGACGTGCCTCTATGGTTTTTTCTTGAATTGCTTACCCCGGTCCTCAGCTTTTTTCTTGAATCGCTGTCCGCGATCCTCTAGATATTGCCACTGCGGACGCCAAGCAAGCAGGTCACTTCCAGTGTCGCGCTGTGTATGCAGCCAGTTTAATTGCTGAGTGTCGAAACTAGCTCCAAACAGCTGTGCTGCTCGCAGCGCCTTGGCTCGAACCAGTTCATGTTCCTCATCGCCGGGGTCAACAGGTTTCTCATGTTCTCTCGCACGTTCAACAAATGTTCGGGCGATATGTGCCCGCAGATCTGGTGCGCGACTCGACATGCGCAGCAAAGTTATTCCCGCCCAGTAAGCCAAAGCCGGAGTCGCGTAGTCCTCAGTCTCAAGATACAAGCGCGCCAGCCGGGAGATCTGCTCGGTAGGACTTAACTGTAGGATGCGCTGCCGAAGGGCGATTTCGCTTTCAGTCCGGGCAACATCGCCCCCCAAATACTCCTCGAGTTCATCAACCTCGTTACGCAAGCCACTGACTTGGCGGTCGCGGTGTTCTCTTTCCGCGTCCGCGAGTTGACGCTGCGCCGCTTGCATGTGTGTAGTAACCCATTGCCGATGCTGCGCGATCGCGGCAGGCGATCCCAAGGCTTGGCATACCTCCAGTATTAGCTGCCTTTGCGATTCGATGTCAGCGCGATTTTCAAGCTGCCTGAGATATTCCTGTGCGGCGTTTGCAACTTGTGTTTCATTGCCAATCCAAGCAAGTGTCACTAACAAGACGGCGGCTTTCGGGACGCCTGTCGCGTCCGCTTCCTTTTCTGTTAGCAGGTTTTCAAAGCCGCCGGATGTTTCGCTGAGCTGATAGAAGACCGCCAGCCGGGAGAGCTTGCGCAGATTTCCGAGCGACTGTGTCGACGTAAGGTGCTCGCGCACGAAGCGAACAGCTTCGGCTCGGTTTTCTATTGCCGGCGGCGGAACCACATTGTATTTCGCATTGGCTGCCAAATAGCCGGCAAGGCGTTCGCTCTCATTCAACACTTGCTGATCAATCATTTTCTGCTCTCCAGTTGCAACTACTCCGGTCGCGAGCAGCGCGGCAACGGCCGCACAGCGCGCAAATTTGTATGCTGTGCGTGGGGTTTGCTCAGGCACGGATCACCATCCATCCAACAGTGCAGCATTGCCAGTTCGAATAAACATCACCGGATTGCCTGCAGGCTTGCCATCGCTGAAGGCTATCTTCTTCGGCGGAAGAGGGTCGCTGATGCGCTTGGGACCGTTCACGACGCGCTCATGTGAGCCAACCGGCGAACCCGCGCCCATCATCTCGGTTGCAGGAATCGCATGCCCCCGGTCCATTAAGATGTGCCCCATTTCGTGCGGCACGGTGGTGTGGAAATTATCTGCCTTAACTATCGTCTGTTTGAAGATAAGTGCGCTGTTGACCATTTCGTCGATTGGTTGCTCCTTGGGCGGGTCCGCAGCATTTGGAGGAAATGCTTCCCCGCAAGAACCGGCGCTGAGCGTATCAACGATGAAAATATCTATCCGATCGGAACCGCTGTTGTAGTTCTTGACGAGTACGCGCTCTTGTAGAGTTCCCACGTGCGCATTGGTGCCATCGAATTCTTGTACCTTCGCTCCAACGATTCTGCCAACGCTCACCGGATGTTTAGCATCGTTGTTCTTGACAATTGTTAGGCGAACGTCTTCGTTCAGCGGATCGCCAATCACAATATCTGCGGTGCGATAGACCTGGCCGATGAGCGGCGGGTTCTCTGTCACCGTAACTGTCGTTGTAAGGGGCGGCAGCGCAGCCGTAAACGAAGCTCTGATAGCATCGGCCAGAGCGTTCGCGGTTGCGATTGGCTTCTCCTTTGCGACGGTTGTAGTCTCAACTGTTTCATCAAACATAGCTCCAACACGTAGGCGGATAGAGATTTTTTTTCCCCCCACCGCACGTCGCGCCCAGCCGTTTGCGACCGCTATCATGTTCGCGGGAGCGGGAACTTCGCGAACCTGCTGTACCATTGTCAAACTTAGATTCGCCTGTGCGTAGAGCTCGCGCACGTACTTCAGGCAACTTCGGCGTGCTTGGTCAATTGTTGAAACCGGGACTCCCGTTTTGCCATTTTTTAGGATATGTACCGCCATCTTGGCGCGTTGCTTCGACTCGCCAACATCCAGCTCTTCTGTCGCGTGACACTTCGTAGCACCGGTGGCAGGACATTTTGAATACTCGTAGGTTGCGCGCACTCGCTGGTCCAGGATTTCGACGGCTTCATCGCCATCGTCTACGAGCGTACCAACTAGCAGAGTCTGCTCGTTAACAGACTTTTTGTCATCGTGGTCTACAACCAGGCGCAGATACTTGGAACGATAGGCAGGAGCCGAGCGTACTTTTTTGCACTTCAATGTTGTGATCCGACGGTCAGCTTCATGTCCCACGCTTGCAAACAAGATATGGTGATCAATCGTGCCATCAGCTGCGTACACTGGTCGGAGCGCCTCCAGACGAACATTTACAGTACCTCCTGCTGCTGGATCGACGACTTCCACTTTGAAAGTATCGCCGTCGCGATCTCCTTTTGAATCGAATCCAAATCCCGGCGGCAGATCAATATCAGTCCTAATGTTGCTCACATTCAGGACTAAAAGCGTGTCATCATCAGCGTATGTCTTTGTGCCCGAACCGTGCACAAAGCGAACAGAGAATGGAGGTGACGTGAGTTTGACGAAGGTCGAAGTAGTATCAGTTGATTTGGATTCGTCCTTGATGTCCCGTTCGGGGACGACGACGATGTCGCCGGGTTCGAGGTGGCGACTTGTAACAAAATCTTTGCCAGCATTCGCATCCCGCAAACGCTGACAGTGTTCGAATCCAGCTTCGATAGCCAGCAGGCAAAGCGAATCTCCGGATTCCGCTTTCAGTTTCAGTGGCGGTCCATTATCGACAACCGTCGCCATGCTGCAGTCTCCGTTGCCAAAATGAGGATTGATCGGGAGGTCTTATATCCGAAATCCGCCTCCCACGCAAGGAGTACGGACTGAGACATCCCTGCAATGGGGGCAAGACATTCGCCTGAGTGAACGTGTGTTTCGGCATTAGGCCGCCTTGTGAAGAGAACGTAAACCGAGTGGTCTGGAGATTGCTTCGTGACAGATTACATTCACGCGCCTAATTCGCCAACGGATTATCAAAATCGAACCCATACAGCTGAGGATTCTCCCCAATCACAGCAGCGGAAGTGATGTAGAACACGTAGTCGTAGGTCTCTTGCGGGATCTTGTCTTTGTGTTTGGAGAGTAGTTGCCAGAAGTTGCGGTCTTTTGGGTTAGCTGGCATGCTGCGGACTAATGGCAGCACCTGGTTTTCGCCCCAGTTGTAGCAGGCCATTACCAGGAAGCCGGAGGCTTGGGCGTCTGTGCTGTAGAGATCCTTCAGGTAGCGGGCTGCGGCTTTGGTGGCTTTTTCGTATTGATCTCGTTCATCGGAGGGGTCTGGCCGTCTGAGGTCGACCAGAGGCCCGAGGTGCAGGCTGTACTTCACTGCAGTTTCGGGAATGAATTGCCACATCCCTTTGGCGTAGCCCTTTCTTGTCATCGGACCGCTGATATACGGGTCGAAGTTGCTCTCCTGCAGTGCGAGATAAAAGAACTGCGGCGGAAGTCCCTGGGCCAATAGTTCATTCGCAATTTTGCTCGTGTATCCGTTTGCTTTTGCTGTCTGGATTGCCTTCGCGTACCTGCCTGAACCCTGCCACTTCTTGATGTACTTGTTAATTTCCTCGCTAAAACCCGGCGGCATATCTAATTCGCTCTCACCGAAGATGCGTGCGATGCGAAGTATGTTTCGATCCTGCTCCGTCATTTTGGGATTGTAGATATGCAAGGTCGCTAGAAAGTGGTCGTAGCTTTGCTCCACCTCTTTCCGCCGATTCCGATATTTCTGGATCTCGTCGAGGCCGATTTTACTGTCCGTCTGTGCTACCAGCCTCTCCAGGTTGGCTACATCGAGATCGAGAGACTTCATCGTGTAGAACAGCTCTTGCGCAACAGCTCTCTGCTTAAGACTCTGCTGGTGCTCATAAAAGGCAAACGCTCCAGCAAGTACCACGACAAATACAAGGGCCGCGATGATGCCTCCGTACTTCCTCTTCTGCTTGGCTTGAACATAGGCAAATGCCTGTCGCACACGAAACGTATGTTCACCAACCGTTTCGCCCTCAACCGACTTTCCGAAGTAGTGCTGAAGGTAATGCGCCAGCGAGGTATTTTTCTGGACCTCTGCTTTGCCCGGCTCGCCCCACTGGAGAACTGGTTTTGGGCTGGCCAGTTTCTCTACTTCAAAGTGAACCTCAGTGCCCTCATTTCCAAGCCGGATGGTTAACCTCTGTCCGATAGACATGTGCTGGATGCGCTGCCCACTGACATAAGTGCCGTTGCTGCTTTCCAGGTCTCGAACCCACCACTGGCCACTTTCAAAAGCGATCTCGGCATGATGACGGCTAACGTGTTCGTCTTTGATGCAAACGTCGCATTCGTCAAGACGTCCGATGCGGAACGATCGTTGGAACCTAAACTCCTGTCGCCGACCGGGACTCTTCTCAAAACTGATTTTCAGCAGAGGAACTAGACCGGCCTGTTTGGCGACAGACGACATGAGGGTTGGTAGTTTATAACAACGACTTGATGCTGGACTGACTTCGTCAGTCTTCTCAAAGCCGCGAAAATTCGTTACTTGGCTGCGCAACGCAAGCCATCCAAAAATCCTTTTCTGAAGACCTGGGCGCCTTGTGTGTCGAGCTCGTAGCGCACAGCAGTGCGTGCGCCTTCACTGATGCTTTTGTGGCCGAACTGAAGTTGCAGGGGCCACTCTAGCGTGGCGGGATTTCCTCCGGTCCAGTCGGCACTCTGGAAGAACTCGAACAGTGACCATGGACCTTGTCCCGTGAGAGGTGGCAGCGTTACGGCTCCTGAGGTTGCGGTTAGCGACACGCTTGATGTGTCACTGCCAGTCCACACGAACTGTTGGCGGGCGGCGCTGGCCAGGGTCTGGCCATCGATCACGATCGTCGCCTGATCGATTCCTTTGCTTGGCAGTTGGCGTAGTGCGAAGGTTAGGTGGATCGTCGGTGAATTGTTCGGAAACAGCGTCTCGCTGAACTGGGCTGCCCTCTCCATGAAGCTCACAAAACGAGGTGAGACCGGGACTGTACCGGTGGGAATGAATTGATTTCCCTGGCGCTGGAGAATGCTCTTGAGCTGTGAGTCGTAGAGCGTCCACAGCCTTCCCGTTTGGGGACGGAACAGATCCTGTACCTCCTGCAAAGTGGCTCTTTGGCTTGCCTTGGGATTGAACGGGTATTTCGCCGTTACCTGATTCACAATGTGGCATGCGTCGTCCGCGCCCATGGCTCCGGCGGCAGACAGGGCCGCCTCGGTCTTGATGATCGGATCATCCATCAGCTGCTTTACATGCGCGTCAATTCGGCCTTGGGTATCGATGCGGAAGCCCTGAGCGATTTGCGTAACCGTGCCGTGCGCAGTAGAGGCCGCCTGCGAGCCCTGCCCCAAAAGTGCCGGATCGGGCTTAGGAGCACTCGACACTGCAGTAATCACCGATGTCAACTGCGACAGAGCGCCCATATACACCTGGTTCCCCGGACCTAGCAACTTTTCCTGGCTCGAATCCTTAGCCAACGTCTGCACCGAGTCGAAGACCTCGCGAATTGCGGGCGCCTCCACTGCGGTATTTTCTTTTGCCAGCCAGAAGAGCGCCAAAAGGGGAGAGTCATTGCCGATGAGGCGCGAGAGCTTATCTGCTGCATCTTTCAGATCCTGGTAGTTGACTACGTGCGCGGATCTGAGGAATGCGCGCCACTTTGCCGCATAGTCACTGTAGTACCGGATGGGCAACTGCGATCGCAATGATTCCAATGAGATATTCAGCGCGGTCTGGGGACCTAAGACCCACTCTTCTCCCCTGAATTTTTCAGGATTCTGCATGGACTTCTCCATGGCCTGAAATGCATTTTTCGTAAAGGCTGCGGGAACCTCATAGGTGTCGACGACGACCTGTGCCGATCCGGGAAACTGGCGGTTGAAGTTGATGCCGGATTTTCCGCGTGCGGCATCATCGAGCATTGCCTGATAGACGGTCTCGATACCGCTGAACTGCTTCAGATAAGTCCGGCTTCGCTCCACAGCCACTGTGTCGATTTCAGACGAGTACGGATTCGCCGCAATCAGCTCGGCGGAGTAGAACGCAAACTGTCTGCGGATCAAGTCCTGTGTGGCTGGGTCCGTCGTGCGCCGGAAGGTATTCGAGCGTTCCAGCAAGGCCGGAACAAACCCAGTCCAATCGGCCTTCTCATGATGCGACGTGGTTATCAAGTAAGTCTTCAGCGTCGTGTACATCTGCTGAAAGTCATCGCTGCTGCGCGTCGCCGGAGGCTGCTTCAGACTAACCAACATGTTTGCCTGGCCGGAAGAGAGGAGTAGGCGTTGGAAATAACGGATGTACAGTGCGTGTGCGTCTGGATAGATGCGATCTCCGGAATAAAGACCCAGGCGATAACCGAATGGCGCTCCGTCTTTCTCGTACGACTGCAGATCAGCGAGCCCCGCGCGCATCTTCTCGAGCTCCTGTAATTGATCCAGAGAAGGCGTGTCGGTCGGAGCAGGAGAAGTCTTTGCGAGAGATTCGGCGGAGGCCGCGATACTCTGCTCGAGCGAGCGATTGTTGGAAAAGGAAATCGCAGCGAGCATAAGCACCACTAGACAAAGCAGCGCTGCGATTCCAAACAGAATGCGGCGCGTAACTTGCACGTGCGCGCTCTCGCCACTCGCGCCCAGCGCTCCGCGATCGCGCAGAATGACTTCATTGAACAAGTGCGGCAGGAAGGTCCATTCCGGGACTTTGCGCGATTGCACGACTCGCGCCGCGGGCTGAGCTTGTGCCTGGACCTGAATATCGGAGGTTCGGAACATTCGTGTCGCCCCTCCGCCGGCGCTCGCAAGCGCGGCGGAAGTGGCTGGGGCAGCAGCCGCGACAGACTCCATTATGATTACGGGCCTTATGCCAGAGAAGTAATAACCGCGCAGAAAGCAGTTGGAGCCGAGTTGTGTGGGTTTCGTCAGCTCGATGAGAAATGGGGAAACGACACTGCGCAGTTTGCGGAGTTCGCGGGGAAACTCATAGAGCGATGGCAGGCGTTCAGCCGCGGCTTCGCGCGGCAGGTATTCGATGCGTTTCTCGGAAAGTGAATAGACAAGCTGATCAAAAGTCTGGTTAACGCGATTGTTCTCTTCTTCAACGAAGAGACCTTGACCGCCTTTGCGCCGGGGAAGCGTTACTCCCAAGATTTCGCCGGATTCCGATTGAGTCAAATTTGAAACAAATTCAGTAAAGTGCGGCAACCGGTCCATGCGCGTGAAGAGCGTGTACACCGGGAAATCCGCACCCAGGGAAGCGGCCATTTGCCTTAGGGACGAGGCGAAGCGCCGTGCTGAAGCAGCGAGGGCATCGCCGCCGGACGCAAACTTTTCGCTGTCGAAGCACATGAGCACCGCGCGGGAGGCAAATTGTCCCTTCCCAAATGCGGACTTTATCTGGCTTGGACGCGTTTTTTGCAGAACACGAGCCCAGCTCCCGGCATCGGACGCAATCCTTGCTGAGACCTCGATAAACACCGTCTTGCGGGTAAACCACACATTAAGGACGCCGGTTGAAGCAACATCAGAGCCGTCATACACCTGCCCGGCGAGAAGCTCCGGCTCGAGTCCGGAATGCAGGATGACGGAGGTCTTTGCGCTTCCACTCTCGCCAAGAATAAAGATGACGGGCATGGACGCGATGGTCGTTGAAGCGGCCCGTGAGGCCTTTAGTTTCCTGTCCGCTTCCCTCAGCAGTACATCGATTTCAGTCCCGGCTGCGGCAACGCCCGCTCCGGACTCTTCCCGCTTCACCTTGCGATCAAACCAGAGAAACAGCCCGGCACCTGCGAGGCAGAGCAAGGAAAGGATTCCGCGAAGCACCCACACACTCGTACCCTGCAGGTGAAGGATCGAGCCGACCAGCCATGAAAGGACCAGGCAAACAAGCAGCACGACGGCCGTGATGATGTAAATCCCCATTTCGAGCCCCTTACAGGACGCTTGCGAGTTGCAGCGTCATGAATTCCCATTGCGACATTCGCAATTGGTTATGGACCGCGTCACTATCCGCCAATCCCGTGAAGTGTTGAAGCGCCAGAGATCAACCCAAACAAGAACGCGGCATAAGCAGCCAACGTAATGGCCGCAGTTGCTACGGCCGCGATCATGAGTCTGCTTACCCACGGGTCGGAACGCCTGGGGGGAGCCGCTTCGGAAGGTATAGCCCACTGCGGCGACAGAGGAGCGTTCGAGCCGCGAATCCGATGAATCTTGTCGCGAATGTTGTCCATGACAGCCCGCAGTTCGCCGGATGAACCCATCCCATAGCGACCACGGTAACCCAATAACAAGCTCAGATAGAAGACTTCGAGAATGTCGGCAGTCTCAGCAGAATCGCGGCGCGCCAGCAGTTGTTGCAAATACTGGAAGAACGCCTCTCCACCCATGTGCTGTCCGAACAGCTCCTCCTGAAACGGCAATCGCGACCAGGTGGAAAAGACAGGATTGGTGGAAGCTAAAACAGATTCGTCGAGAAAGGCGATGACGGAGAAAGCGGCGAGCTTTACGTCGTCAACGTTATAGCCTTTTTGTACTGCTTCCTGCGATGCAGTCTTCAGAGCATGGCGGATGTGATCGCGAAAGCTGTCGGCGCTCGGCACGGCTTGGCGATTGAATCGCAAGCGGACAATGGCGGTGAAGATCTCCTGAAAGCTAAGGGCCAGGTTCGATCTTCTTTCTATGGCTTGAGCCGACATGGTTCCTCCCTACTCTGAAAAACCCACAGTGCTAGCTGGATCGCCAGCGACTCTACAGGACAACCTGCAATTCAAGCTCGACTGACGGCAAATCGTCGTCCGGAACGTAGACGCCTACTTCTCGCGTGCTCGAGATGTGTTCCCAGCATGGCCCCATCTTGTCGAGCGAAAAGTATTGGAATTCAGCTTTCGGCGAAATTGCCGACGGGGGAACGGTAAGGTATCTCATCACCAGTCCGGGCAGTGCGCGGGTGACTAGTTTGCTGATCCACTCGTGCGAGCACACCTTCACAATCTCCGGGACTCGCCCGATCAGGCGCGCCTCACTCCCGGAAGAACGGATTCCCAGCACCCATGTCGAGCGACCAAAACAACGCTGATCCTGCACCACACCTCTATAAAAGTTACGCTGCACCGGCGTCAGCTGGATGTTAACCGTATTCGTGGGTACCAGGATTTCCAGGTGTCTACGAATATGAGCTTCCAGGACTCCGAAGCACTGTTCCAATTCACGGTGGTTGTAAAGCGGCAGACTGTCCGGATGCGAATCCATCCCAAAAGTGCACAGCTCACCGGCAATACGGGACAACTGTCCAAACAACTCTTCGGGATGACCACGCTTCGACGTGTACAGGTGCCTCAACGCCGCAATCGCGCTGTTCACCGTATGCAGAAACCAGAAATTTGCGACATCGAGCTGACGCGTGCCGGCCTGAAATACACCGGCGGCATTTTGCGTGCGCGAGAAAAACTTTTGCTTTTCCTGCAGGGTCTCTAGTAATCGCCGGATCATCCCCAGCAACGGTGAGCTGGCCGTAAGTTTCGTGCACGGAGGGATGAATTTGGGATCGTATACGAGATGCCCTCCTCCATCACGGCGGACCCGCGCTATTGGAATAGTTTGCAGCGAATCATTACACTCAGACTCAACCAGGATTCGGATATTCTTCTGCCCAACGCGAACCTCTTTTTCGTCGCTGCCGTTGTTTATGTCGGCCACGGCGCGCTTCACGGCCACGTAACGAGCTGACCCGTTTCGACCTTCCAGATCGCAGTTGGCCTGATTTGGCTGCCGTTTCGGAACGCCCAGCATTAATAACACTTCCTGGCTCAGAGGAGAAAATTGCTCACGAATGTCCCGCGACGCTGGTAACTCGTCTGATGAGGGCATGTCGAAGACTAATCCGTCTTCGAAAATTCCGTGGGCGCCAAGTAATAAGACGCGGCCGTTTTGAATCGCCGAATCATCCAGCTTGCAGGAAACCACGCCCCAAGGTTCAAACCAGCATTGCTCCACGGCGAAGTGGATGGAGTCTTCGAAGTACCGGCTCTGTGTTTGGAAGTGGTGGGGCCCAAGGTACATTCCCTCGGACCACACAACCCGGGAAAGTGATTTCATAACTTAATCCGCAGGCTTTGCCCGGGTCCCTGGTGAATGAAACTCGACAACACCACACTGACCTTCAAAGTGAAGGACCGAGGGTAAAAACTGAAGTGATTCGGGAACTGCATCGTATGCGGGTTCTCCTTTACTGTCAAGGACAACCAGAGTAAGCTGTCGCCTCGTACTTATATGTAAAAGCAGCCCCCATCAATCGAGGGATAGGTGTCAAGTAACGCGAATTCCAACCGAGAGGATGACGAGTTCTTTTCCCCAGGAACCGCCGATGACAAACCGAAGGCTCCTGGTTCGTTTACTCAGTCGTTCATGGCTACCGGCACTCCTACCGGACCAGCGTCTCTCTTAGATCCAAAGACTCCGGCATCTCCAACACCCTTTACCGCAGAGTTTGGAAACGTGAATTCGTTGGGCTCTTTCCCTGAGAGTGGCCCAGATTGCGTTCCGGCCCGGGTGAGCGGAGCCAGCCAACAATCCGCTTCTGCTGGATCTGGAGCATTCACGACAATGTTTGGGTCGAACGCGCCGGCTCAGAAGCAGTCTTCTGAACCCCAAACCGAGGTCACGCGCGTCTTCGATCGTCCGGCCACCAACCCGCCAGTTCCAAGTGAGGCAAGACCAAGCGAATCCAGAGAGATGTTTAGCTCGGCTCCACCAGCAGCACCTGAGAATACGCAGCCCTCAGTTGCTTCTAGTCCGTCTGGAGCGAAAACACCGAATTTTACGGAGCTTTTCAAATCTCCGGCTGCCGCAGCACCATCAACGCCGGCGGCGCAGGTGCCGCTCTCTCCTTTATCTGCTCAATCTGGAACAGGCAGATTCACTGAACTATTCAAAAACGAGTCGACTTTCGTCGCGCCGAAGCCGGTCTCATCACCGACACCCTTCTCGTCGGGGCCGAGCGGCTTTACGGGGCTGTTCAAAAGCTCCTCGATTTCAGCTCAGCCATCTGCGACGCCACCGACGACCGTACCGGCCACTGAGTCGACGGCAGGCGGATTTACGCAATTGTTCAAAGGTTCGCTTCCTTCCGCTCGACCAACGCCAACCCCGCCGAAGCCTGCCGGAGAACTTACACAAATGATCTCCGGTTCTGGCCTGAGTCCATCTTCGGCAAATCCTGGAAGTACACCCCAGGCTGGAGCAACAAGACTCTTCAGCGGAGAAAGCAGCGCGCCGGCGATGGCTCCTCCGCCGTCGGGTCCGAGCGAGTACACACGTGTTGTGAGTCCTCGTCAGTTGAGGGAATTGCAGCAGACAGCACCAGCAGCAAACAACTCCGCGCCGCCCGCAGCCACGGGCCAAACACCGGCAATGCCCGGAGCTCCGCAGATGCCTGCGTGGCCAACAGCATCGGCGCCTCTGATGCCCACGGTCGCACCTGCGCCAGCTCCGCAATTCGCATCGCCTCCAATGCCGCAGGGTGTGCCACCTTGGCAGCCGCCGCAAGTGCCCAACCTGGCTGCAGCCTTTCCTCCTGCGACTCCACCCCCGGTTCCGAAAGCGGAATCGAAGATTTTGACTTACCTGCCACTCATTATTGGGCTCAATGTCCTCTTCCTGATAGCCGTGCTCTTGATTCTGCTCTTTGCCCTGAAGCGGTGAGAGTGAGTCCTACACGCATCCGAACCGAATCGGCGTTCTTCTGTAATCTAGAAGGTCGTGATCAGTCTCCCTGTCATCTCACCAAAAGCTCCAGCTTCGTCGAAACTGTCGCGCCGAACACTCCTGAAACGGGCTTCGCTAGTGGTGGGCACAGCGAGTTTGGGGCTCGCAGGTTATGCGTGGGCAATTGAACCGAATGAGATTGATATCAGGCACGTAGATCTCAAAGTTCAACGACTCTCGGCAGCTTTTGATGGCTTCAAAATAGCTCTGCTTTCCGACCTGCATTTTGGTCCGTACACTGGGGAAAGGGAGATCGGCGCAGCCGTGGACACGGTGAACAATCTCCATCCTGACATGGTGGCTTTGCTCGGCGACTTTGTTTCGCAACCGCTGGTAGGCAACAGGAGGGCGGCTGCCAAAAAAGCCGAACCTTGTGCCCAGGTGCTTGCGCGGTTGCAGTCCCGACTTGGATCCTTTGCGGTGCTCGGAAATCACGATTTCGCAACAGATGCCAGCTTCGTCGCTTCTGCGCTTACGTCGCATGGAATTTGCCTTCTGCAAAACGCTAGACATGCCATCGAGCAGGACAGGAGTAGACTCTGGCTCCTTGGAACTGACGACGCCCTTCAGGGAAATGCGGACCTCGATGCTGCAGCATCGGGAATTCCTTCTCAGGAAACAAAAATCCTACTTGCGCACGAACCTGACATCGCAGACGGTCCGGCAAAATTGGGGATCGACGTTCAATTTTCAGGGCATTCTCACGGCGGGCAGGTTCGTGCTCCTGGTCTGCCACCTCTGTATTTGCCTCCAATGGGAAGGAAGTACTACGAAGGCTACTACCGTGTCGGAGGTCTGCAGTTATATACCAACCGCGGCATCGGGACGGTGGGAGTTCCATTTCGATTTCATTGTCCGCCCGAGGTCACGCTTGTCACCTTGCATGCGGCGTAAATCTAATCGGTTTGTCATGTTATGAAAAACATAGGAATTGTCGCCTGCAGCGCCGAGGGTGCTGCGCTCTGCTATCGGACGATCGCCCAAGCGGCGGAACCATACCTCGGCGAGTACAACCATCCGACGGTGACGCTACACTCAATTGCCATGTCGCAGTGGATGCCTGCGTTCAACGCCGGCGACTATCGCGGAGTTGGCGAGCTCATGCTGCGGTCAGCAAAAGTGGTCGCGGAAGCTGGAGCTGACTTTGCAATTTGCCCAGACAACTCCTGCCATCTTTCGTGGGCATACTTCATCGATCGCTCGCCCATTCCCTGGCTGCATATCGGCGATGTTGTGGCCCAAGAAGCGCAACGCAAGGCATCGAAGAAGGCGGGATTACTTGGAACTCGCTTCACTATGACTGGTCCCATGTATCGCGACGCTTTCCGCCGTCACTCCATTGATGTACTTCCGCCCGAACCTGAGGACCAGCAGATGATTGATGAGGTCATCTGGAGCGAACTCGTCCACGGCAGTTTTCCGGAAACATCCAGGCTGCGATACAACCAGGTAATCTCGCGCCTCAAAAAGAAAGGATGCGATTCGGTGATACTCGGCTGCACCGAGATTCCCCTTTTGGTCCGACCCGACGACTGCCCTCTGCCTACTCTGGATTCCACGCGGCTACTTGCACACGCTGCCGCCGAGTATGCCATCGGAGTAGGCAAACCATCAGTGCTTGCTTCCCGCAAAGTGGGAGGCAACCTTTAACTTGCGCGCCACTGGAAACAAAGCTCGTAATCATCAGGATCTTTGAGGTACATCTGCTTCATGCCGTACCACGCCACCTTTGGTTCCTTCGCGTCCACTTTCATGCTACGCAAATACGCATAGGCCCCATCGACATCGGGACAGCCGAAATACAGCGTGACATCTCGATGGCCGCGGGTGCGTTCCAAATCCGGTTTTGCTGGACGGTTCGCTCGCTCATAGGCCGTATTCAGCATGAGTTCTACACCCTCAAGCCTTAGCAGCACCCAATCAAAGTCCGGCTCTTGCTTCCCATCCGAGGTGACAATCTCGAAGCCCAACTTATCGCAATAAAAGGTGAGTGAAGTGGGCATGTCGAAGACCTGCAACAGCGGCGCCATACCGCGAACATTGATCGCCACTCCCATCCTCCTTGTTCCGCTCAGGAGTTGCTAGAACGACAAATTCAAAAAGGAACTAATAATTTACACGTGCACTGGGCTGCGAGGAGCCCCATTGGCTATTCACTTCTCCAGATCACCCGATCACCCGATTTGCCGATTTCTGCGGGGGGGCGTCAATGAATCTTCCGCCGCTTGCCTTCAGAAAAGTACGCTTATCTAACTTGCCTTCGCAGCGACGGTTTGCGGCGCTGCTTCGAGATGACTGAGTTGGTTGCGCTTTGTCCAGAAGAGCAGGGCACAGCCGGCGGCGCTGAGTGCGAGTGCGGCTCCGAATTCGGTGGTTAGCCAGAGTGTGCGGCCGGTGTCGCGCATGAAGTTGTCGAAGACGGCTTGCACGAACAGATTGTGGCTGGCGTGCAGGATGGCGCCGGTCCAGACTGCCGGAGGCCAGGCGCATCCAGGCGAAGATGAAGCTGTGATGGAGATGACCATCACGCTGAAGCATGCCAGGCCATACCAGCGGTTGGTGCCGGCGTTGTAGTCGGCGAACAGAAGAATTGGAGTATGCCAGGCTGCCCAGATCACTCCGCTGATCAGGCTGACCTTGGTGAACGACGTGACCTTCGCGAGTTCAGGGACAAGGAATCCGCGCCATCCGATCTCTTCTCCCAAAGCGGAACTGACGCTCTGAATGACTCCCACGGTCGATGCGAGCACCAGATAAAGCGCCAGCACGCCGGCGGGCGGCATCCCGCTGAGTCCGAAACGGGAGACGAGCCGGGTGACGAAATCGGAGTTGAATCCGCCTTGGCGGGTAATCCAGACTGTGCCGTAAGCAACGGCGGCGTATGCCAGTGGAATGACATAGCTCAACACGACATATTTGCGCTGCGGCCACGTCCAGCCGAGAGAGCGGACGTCGCGCTTGAGGATGCGGCATGTGAGCAGGGCCGCTGCGCCAGGGCTCCACATCAGTCCGAAGACGTAGCCAAAGCCGGCGGAGAGGTGCTTGCTCCAGATGATGAGTGTCCAGAAAATCGCGCTGATGGCGAGCGTGAGTACCAGGTAGACTGAGAGTGCTTTGCGGCTTGTCATGTCAGTACCAGTGGCGGCAGCCGCTGGGTATTCAGAAACCCTGCGGTAGCGGGCGGGTGCATTTAGTCGTTAGCGTTGGCGAGGTTACACGAGACGAGCCCAAAGGGCCAGCGGGTTGGGCTCAGGTCAGCGCCGGTAGCCGGAATCTGGCAATTACGTTTTTCATGGCGAGCGACGCTACAAGTGTTGACTCGGGACTCCGAGTCGGGGTAAAGAAGAGGATGCTGTGGGAGAGATGAGCAGGATCGCGATGAGAGGACGAGAATCCCGTCGGTTGCGATTCACTGATAATTCACTGTTAATTCACTGCCCATTGAAGAATCCTCCAGTGTTTATACGGGTTTGACGCGGCACAAAAAAATTCGCTGTTCTTTTCGCTGTTAAATTCGCTGTTATCTCGCTGATCAGCGAATTAACAGTGAACTCTGCGGAGCTGACTGACACTTCATTCGTAACGGAGCGCCTCCATCGGATCAACTGATGATGCGCGCCTTGCCGGCATCGCGCAGGCGAGCCCCGACGTGATTACCAGCAACGCCGTAACCCCGAGCAGCATCAGAGGATTCCGCGAGCTGCCTTCAATCCAGGTCGCAAGCAGCCGGTTGAGCGCAAACGCGAGCACCAGTCCTGCGAGCACTCCCGATCCGACGCTGAAAGCCGCCGAGCGGAAAACCATCAGGACGACATCTTCGCGCATGGCGCCGAGCGCCATGCGAATTCCGAACTCGCCGGTTCGCTGCGCCACCGTATAGGACACGACACTGTAGAGTCCGGTCGCTGCCAGTCCCAGCGCAAGCAGAGCAAACAGAGCGAATAGGAAGGCAATCATGTGTTCGCGCGCATACTCCGGCTGGTTCGTAATCCACTCCTCCAGGCTTCTGGTTGGCTTAAACACCTGCTGATCCGGATCGACAGTCTGTATTTGTTGACGTATCGAGTGAAGAAGCGCCAAGGGATCTTTCTGGGTGCGCACTAAGACCTGCGTCCATACCGGCATTGACACGGTATAGGGAACGTAGAACTGTGGTTTGATCGGCTTGCTGAGTCCATCGTCGCGAGCGTCTCCGACGACTCCTACGATTCGTATCCAGAAATTGCTTTCCGGAACAGTGAGCTGAAACGGTGGCTCGCCTTTCAATTCGGGAATACGGAGCTGGCTGCCAACCGCGTCTCCATTTGGGAAGAACCGCTGGGCCATAGTTTTGCCGATAATGGCAACCTTATCTCCCCGAGCAGTCTCCGCCTGATCGAAGATTCTTCCTTGCAACAAAGGAATGTGGAGAACAGAAAAGTATTCCGGACTGACGAAGTTCAATGTTCCGCGCTGCTGCTCGGCTGCCGGCTTGCCTGAAATCTCAAAGCGCAGCTCCCATCCGTTATTCGGCGGGGTAGCGTTGGTGGAGATGCCGGCAGAGACTACCTCCGGCATGGCCGCAATTTTCTGCTTCAGCTGTTCAAAGAACGTGGCGCGCGCCTGCCATGTTGTGTAAGTGTTGTCGTGAACTGGAATTCCCACGGACATCACATTGTGCGGATCGTACCCAAGCTCGATATGCATCACGCGTACGAAGGCCTGCATCGCGGCTCCAGCGGAAGCAAGAAGAAGGAGAGTGAGTGCCATCTGTCCGGCGATCAAGCTTCTGTGCATGTAACGGCCTTTCACATCAGCCGTTATCTTACGTGTGCTGGATTGCATTACCTGCGCTATATCCGGACGCGACGATTGCAAGGCCGGGGCAATCCCGAATCCGATTCCCGTTAACAACGCCAGCCCGACACTGAACACCAAAACGGGAAGGTTCATCTTGATGGCAGCTTCGTGAGGAAACGAAAACGCCGGTAGCCAGTTCACAATCAGGTTCAGCAACAGGTAGCCAAGCAAAACGCCTAGCAGCGTACCTGTAAATGAAAGGAGCAACGACTCTGTGAGGAGCTGGCGAAGAATCCTGCTCCCTGCCGCGCCGATCGCGGAGCGCACCGCCATTTCGTGCTGGCGGGCGGTTCCACGAGCTAACAGCAAAATAGAGACGTTGCCGCAACCAATGAGAAGCAATAACGCTACCGCGATAAATAGCAGGCGAAGTGTCCCTCCCAGCCTTTCGATGAATTGATCGTTGAGTCCCTGAATGGCAGTTTTAAACTGTTCCGGAAAATGCTTCGGAGTTTCCTTAGCAAATTGCTCGAGCAAAACTTGGAACTCCGCGTTGGCCGCGGCGTGACTCACTCCGGGCTTTAACCTGATCATGGGCATCACTGCCCGTGCAGGATCATTCACAAACTTCCACAATAGATATACGTCCCCATCGCCCCAGGTGAACCGCGACGGAGCAACACCAACCACGGTGTACGACTTGTGTGTGAGCTGAATCGTCTTGCCGACGATGTCTGGATCGCCGTTGTAGTGTCGTTGCCAGAACTGATAGCCCAATACTGCCACCGGCTGCGGATCTTGACCTTCGGGTGCGTCGGTGGGCAGCAGCGCACGTCCTAAAAGCATCGGGACGCCAAAATGGTTGAAGGCATTTCCCGTGAAATAAATTGCTGTGAGGTCTTCCGGGACATCACCGCCGCTCGTTGTGAGGTTCCACTCGTCCATCGCGGCGACACTCTCGACTGAATTTGCATTGCGAAGTTGCTGAAGCTGCGGTCCGCTCAAGACTATCCACCGCTGGTTTTCGCCTTTGTCTTTCACAACCAGGTGCACCATACGGTCTGAGTCCGCATAGGGATACGGGTTCACGAGCACCGCGTAGACAACGCTAAACACAGCGCAGGTCGCGCCAATCCCAAGCGCAAGAGAAAGAATCGCGACTACAGTAAATCCTGGTGAGGTGCGCAACTGCCGCAGAGCAAAACGGAGGTCCTGAAGCAACGTCTGCATAGTGTCTCCGGTCGTGAGCCGGTATGTATGGGCAAGTGTTAGACCGAAAGAAGAGGTAAAGGTTGGAGCTTTTTTTCTGCGATTACGTCTACGGCGCAGCGAGGGACCGATCCACGATTATCCTGAACTGGAATGAGCTGTGCGGCGCCGAACAGATGCAGCACTGTTCGTCTTCGAACAGTGCTGTGCGAAATCG
>Ga0209473_1000108_pt1 | contig 49627 bp, 38 predicted proteins | sample GraSoiAngelo_133_FD_185890 | JGI IMG/M metagenome (GOLD analysis project Ga0209473, IMG submission 185890) | Grasslands soil microbial communities from the Angelo Coastal Reserve, California, USA - 14_0929_05_20cm (SPAdes) (version 2) | ecosystem: Environmental > Terrestrial > Soil > Grasslands ...
TCCAGCTCGTGCCCGGCTTCTCTCCGGGTGTAGACGTCGAAGGCGTCACCGACGTCGGCTTCCGCGGCGTCTGGGGACACGAAGGGAAGATCCTGCTGCTTCTCGACGGGCAGGAGATGAACGAGACCCTCTACTCCACTCTCCAGCTCGGTCACGAGCTCCCCGCGGATCAGATCCAGAGCATCGAGATCGTTCGTGGTCCGGGCTCTGCGCGGTATGGCGGCAACGCCGAGCTGGCAGTCATCAACGTGAAGACCCGCAATGCGCAGGACCTCAACGGAGTCTCTGCCAGTGTCGTCTACGGGCAGACCGCGCACGGGTACGGTCACCGCGGCATCTCCCTCGCCGCGGGAAAGTCCTTCGACTCCGGGGTGTCGGCGAGCGTCTCCGGGTACTTCGGACAGGGAAACCGCAGCGACCGCAGCTACGACGACCTGTACGGCAACCAGGCCGCGACGACCGGCGGCAACTCGCGCGTGGTGCCGGCCTACCTGAATGTCGCCGGGGAATACAAAGGGCTGCGCGCGCGCCTCATCTACCACCATCTGGGGGTCAACAACGTCGACGGCTTCGGCGACGCTTCCGCGCCGCAGAGCCTCGAATTCATTTCCCTCCTCGGAGAGCTGGCTTACGACTGGAAGCTCTCGGATTCGCTGCGCGTCACCCCCGAGGTCCACTACAAGCGCCAGCTTCCCTGGCGCGACTCGGACAAGTCCTCGTGGCTCTACTACGACAAGACGGCGGAACGGATCACCGGGCGGATCACCGCGGCATGGGACGCAACCCAGGACCTCAACCTGGCGACCGGAGTCGACGCATACGTCGATCGCGCCTGGCTCAACGACATGGATCTGGTGGGTGCCCAGACGCTCTTCGGAACGAGCGACCACGTTGCGTACGAGAACGTCGCCGCGTTTTCCGAAGCGACCTGGCGCACGCCGATCGGCAACATCCTCGCCGGCGCGCGATTCGAGCACCACAGCCTGGTCGGGAACTCCTTCGTTCCCCGCCTCGCTCTCACCAAGCTCCTCGACCCCGTCCATTTCAAGCTGCTCTACAGCCAGGCCTTTCGCGCGCCCGGCATCGAGAACATCTCGCTCGCGAGCGGGACACTGACGCCCGAGAGGACCACGGTGCTCGAGGCAGAGGTCGGCATGCGCTTCGCCGATGGCATCTTCGCGACCGTCAACGCCTACGATCTCACCATTCGCGATCCCATCGTCTACACGGTAGACCCTTCGACCGGCGACGAGGCGTACCTGAACGCCGGACGGACAGGCTCTCGCGGCGTCGAGGCCGAGGTGCGCGTCGACGGGCGGCATGGATTCGCCGCCGCCAGCTACGCGATGTACACGACGGCGGGCAAGAACCAGGTCGACCTGTTGCGCGGTCCCAGCCCGTCGCGCGTGCTCGGTCTGCCCACCCACAAGGTATCGGCTCGGGCTACCCTGCAGCTGAACCCGCGTTTGAGCCTCAATGGCGCCGTGGCGTGGTTCAGCCGGCGCGACACGGCGCTCACGGTGGATACCGACGGGAACCCGGTGATCGGCGCGCTTGCGGCCGCCGCCTTGGTCGACGTGTTGGTGCGCGTACACGATCTCGGCGTGAAGGGACTCGATCTCTCGGCGGGAGTGCGGAACCTGCTCGATACGGACTTCCGTTACCCCCAGCCGTACAACGCCGGACATGCGCCCCTGCCGGGCCCCTCCCGGGAGTTCGTCGTGCGGCTGGCGTACGACGCCGCCGTCCCCTGATGAGGCAGTGGTGGACATCGCTGGTCGCGCGAGCGATTGCCCTGCTCGTCGTCGGACTGGCGGTGACCTCCGTGCTCGTCGGCAGCCTGTTCGCGCGCCTGCAGGCGAACCGGTTCCGCTCGGAGGTGGAGCGTCGGGGAACATCGATGCTGCAGATCCTCGATCGGCACCAGGATCTCCGCCTGGCGCTGTCGCTCCATGACGCGGAGGCGGCGCGCGGCGTCCTCGGGCAGGTGCTGGCGTCGAACAGCGACATCGCCTACCTCGGCGCCGTCGACGGCGACGGCAGGCTCGCAGCCTTCATCTCCCGGGGCGCGACGGAACGGGAGCTGTCCAACCACGATCTGCAGCAGGAGTCCTCGCGGTCCGACGATGGGACCAGCCGCTTCACGCGGCGCGTGAGCTCTGGCCAGGACAACGGCATGGGCTTGCCGGGAGAAAAGGCGGCGGCGCTGGGGACGCTGCTGATGGGCATCCGCACCGACCAGGTCTCAGCGGCAGTCGCGCGGCAGACGTTCGCGATGGTCGCCTCGAGCGGCGTCGTCCTGGTGGCGACGTTCGCTGCCTTCTTCGTGATTCTCTCGCGGAGGCTGCGGCGAATGGTCCGCTTCGCCGAGGAGCTCGCTGCGGGAGATCTCGCTGCCGTCCTCCGCGATGATGGCGAGGACGAAGTGGGCCGGCTGGCCCGCGCCCTCCTGGAGCTTCGCAACAATACGCGCGCCGTCGTCGCCGAGATGCGCGATGCCGCGGTCGCCCTGGAGACGACCTCCGAGGAGGTGTTCGACGGAGCGACGCGCCAGCTCGAGCACTCCCGTGCGCAGGCGGCCAGCGCAGCGGACACGGAGCGGACGGTCGACGCCTTGCGCGAGCGGTTTGCCAGGGCGCAGAGCAACGCGCAGGCAGTGCTCGATGTCGCCGCTTCCAGCGCGACCAGCTCTCGCGAGGGCGAGGAATCGATCGCGCAGGCGGTTCGCGCGGTCAGCGACCTGGGCGAACAGATCGACGCCAACACGCGGACGCTGCAGGACCTGGTGGAACGGACCCGGCACGTCGGGCGGATCATCGATGCCGTCCGCGATCTCTCCGCCGAGTCGAAGATGCTGGCGCTCAACGCGGCCATCGTGTCGAGCAAGTCGGGCACCGCCGGGACAGGCTTCACCGTCATCGCGCACGAGGTGCGGGCGCTCGCCGATCGCTCCCAGCACTCCACCGCCCAGGTGCAGGAAATCCTCGCGGAGATCGTCCGGGGCATCGAGCGGGCCACCTCCGTCGTCGAGGAGGGCCGCCGCAGGGCAGAATCCGGTCGCGCAGTCGCGGGGCACGCGGGCGAGGCCATTCGCCGGCTCGCGGACGCCATCACGCGCTCATCGCGTGCCGCCACGGAGATCGCGAGCGGAACGCGCGAACAGGCGGACGGCGTGAACAGGATCAGCGGCGCGGTGCAGCGGATCGCCCGCAGCGCCGAGGAAGGGGCGGCCGGGATTGGCCGCCTGGAGGGCGCCTCCCGCTCGATCCGCGAGCACAGCGCGCGGATGCGGGCGCTGGTGCAGCGGTACCGCATCGCGGTGCTGGGTGCCGTCGCGCTGGCGTTCCTGCCGGCAACGGCGCGCGCCGACCTGATTCTGCTCACGCAGCGGGACGTACCGCAGTACGCGCAGGTGGCGAGCGCGTTCCAGCGGGCGCACCCCAACGTGCGCACCATGGAAGTCGAGTCCGGAGCGCCCGCGGCACGCGACGGCGACGTCGTGGTGGCGATCGGATCGAAGGCGTTCGATCTCGCGCGCACCGCTCCGGGAACGTTCACCGTGGTTCTCGCCGCCGTTCTCAATCCGGAGGTCTCCGGGCATCATGCGATCGGCGGCGTGCCGATGGAGGCGCGGCCGGCGGATGCGCTCGCCGCGTTGAAGGCGCTCGCCCCCTCGGCGCGGCGGGTGCTGGTCCTCCATCCACCGGGAACCCCGCCGGTTCTGGCGGAAGCGCAGGCCGCTGCCGCGCGCCATGGCCTGACGCTGGAAGCGCGAGCGATGGCGGACCTGACGGGCCTCGACAGGACGTTTCCGGAGCTGGCGGCGTCTGTCGACGCAGTCTGGCTGCTGGCGGACGCCCGCTTCGCTCGTCCCGACGTAGCGAAGTATCTGATCGGCGCCTGCCTGGAGCGGAAGATCCCGCTGATCGGGTTTCTCGAGGGAATGGCGAAGGTGGGGGCCGCTCTCGCGGTAGCGGCGGATTTCGACGCCATCGGCCGGGAGGCGGCGAAGGTGGCCGGGGAGGCGCTGGCGAGGCATGGAGCGGTGCCGCTGCGGTTCGCGCCGGGGAAGCTCTACGTCAACGCACGCACCGTCGAAGAGCTCAACCTGACGGGAAAGATTCCAGCGGGTGCCGAAGTCATCCGCTGAGGGCGCTTATCCTCGCCGCCTTCGGAAGTACTCGACCTGGAACTTCCGCACGTTCGCCTCGTGGCATTTGAGATCCGGGCAGAACACGTGCGAATGGTCGTTCCGCGAGACGAAGAAGAGGTCGTCGCAGGCCATCGGGTGCAGCGCCGCTTCCAGCGACGCCTGTCCGGGATTGGCGATGGGACCCGGAGGAAGGCCCTTGATGACGTACGTATTGTACGGATGCGCCACCGTGAGATCGGTCTTGTGGATGTTGTGGTCCCACTTGTAGTCGTGCGAGAGCAGCAGCGCGTAGACCACCGTCGGGTCGGTCTGCAGCCGCATCCCCTTCTTCAGGCGGTTGTGGAAGACGCAGGAGATCCGCGGGCGCTCGTCGGGCCTGCCGGTCTCCTTCTCGATGATGCTGGCGAGCGTTACCGACTGAAGCTCGTCGAGGCGGACGGTGGGCAGGCGCTGCGTCTCCGCGTGCTGCAACGCCTTGTAGAACCGTGAAACCATCGCCTGCACGATACCGGCGCACCCCGTGGTCCGCGGCAGCGAATAGGTATCCGGGAAGAGGTAGCCCTCGAGCGAAGGGCCGGGCACGCCATACCTCTTCGGCGAAGCGGGATCGCGCGCGATCTTCAGGAAGTCGGCGGCCGCGCAGAGGCCCGTCCCGCCCACGATGGTGGCGATCTCGTCGGCCCTGAGCCCTTCCGCGGCGGTGAAGCGATACATCTTCACCTCGCCGCGAATGAGCTTGCCGATGACCTCGTCCGGGAGCAGCGCGCCGTCGAACTGGTACTCGCCAGCCTTGGCGTGCGCGTCGCGCCGGAACCAGCGCAGATGGGTGAAAAAGCGGTTCCCGTCGGAGACCACCTTCGCCTCCGCGAGCAGCTTCGCCAGCGCTCTCGGCCCTGTTCCCCCTGGGATGTTGACCGTGCGCGAACCTTCGCCGAATCGGGTCGCCACGAAGCGGCGCTCCTCGAGCAGCCGCCAGCCGGCGAAGCCCGCCGCCGCCAGGAACGCGAGCGCAAACAGCCAGAGGATGGCCCGCTTCATCGGCACGACAGTATAGGGTGCCGCAGGGGGCCGCGGAATTTCCCGCTGCGGCTCGAGTCCGATCCCGGTAAGGGTTGGTGCGCCGCGGTGCGCAGGCGAGCCGCGGATGTCATCCGAGCTGCGATTCCGCGGTGACAAGCTCCTCGCTGCGGTGTTCCCAGCGGGCGTAGAGCTCGTCGAGCTTGCGGGAGGCGTCGCGATAGGCGGTGACCAGGGGCGTGCTCCGCGCCGGGTCGGCGAAGAGCGCCGGGTCCGCGAGCTGCGCTTCCACCTGCTTCTTCTCCTGCTCCAGCTGGGCGATCCGCTGCTCGAGCTCGGCGATGGCGCGCTTGATCGGGCCCAGCACCTTCTCGCGCTGCTCCCGTTGCCAGGCACGCTCCCGCCGCGCCTGCACTCCCTGCCCACCGCCGGAAGCGCGTGAGGACGGCGGCACAGCCTCGGCCATGGCAGCGGCGCGCCGGCGCGACCAGTCGTCGAGGTCGCCGGGCTGGGCATCGATCCGTCCGTCGCGAACCTCCCAGACCTGCGTGGCGAGCCCGTTCACGAAGCTGCGGTTGTGGGAGACGAACAGGAGCGTCCCCTCGTATCGTGTGAGAGCGTCGATCAGCGCCTCGGAGGAGTCGAGATCGAGATGGTTGGTGGGCTCGTCCATCAACAGGAAGTTCGAGGGAACGACCAGGAGCCGCGCCAGCGCGACGCGCGCACGTTCTCCGCCGGACAGCACCCCGATGCGTTTGTCGACGTCGTCGCCGGAGAAGAGGAAGGCGCCGAGCACGCCGCGCACCCAGCTCTGCGGCTCGGAAGGCACAAGCCCGTGGACCTCCTGAAGCACCGTGCGCGTGGGGTCGAGCCGCTCGGCGTGGTGCTGGGCGAAGTATCCCGGGACCACGTTGTGTCCGAGAACGAGCGTCCCGGCGTCCGGAGCAATCTCCCGCGCGAGCAGCTTGAGGAGCGTGGTCTTTCCCGCGCCGTTGAGGCCGATGACCGCGATGCGATCGCCCCGCAGCACCTGTGCGGACAGATCGCGATAGACCGATTTCTCGCCGTACGACTTGGACAGGTTCTCGAGCCGGGCGACCTCGCGCCCGCTGCGCGGCGCCTCGGGAAAGCGGAAGCGGACGGTGGCGCGCTCCTCGCGGATCTGCACGATCTCTTCCTTCTCCAGCAACTTGATGCGGCTCTGCACCTGACGCGCCTTCGTCGCCTTGGCGCGGAAGCGCTCGATGAAGGCCTGCATCTGCGCCCGCCTGCGCGTTTGCTTCTCCGCCTGCGCCGCGAGGCGCTCCTCCTCCGCCGCGCGCAGCTCGAGGTAGCGCTCGTAGTTGCCGGCATAACCGCGCAGGCCCTCGGGCTCGAAGGAGAGGACGCGGTCGATCTGGCGGTCGAGGAATTCGCGGTCGTGCGAAACGAGGAGCAGCGCCTTGCGCGACCGGCGCAGGAAGGCGTCGAACCACTCCAGGGTGGGAACGTCGAGGTGGTTGGTGGGCTCGTCGAGAAGGAGCAATTCCGGATCCTGCAGGAGGAGCCCCGCAAGCGCGGCCCTCATCTTCCAGCCGCCGGAGAGCGCGGACGCGGGGCTGTTGAGCGCGGACTCCGCAAAGCCGAGACCACCGAGGATCTCCTCGGCGTGGTGGCGCCCGTAGAGCTCCTCGTGGTGGGCCAGCTCCTCGTGCAACTCGGCGAGCTCGCCACCGAGCTCGATCTGATCTTCCTCGGTCGCCGCCTGCGCGAGCGCGGCCTCGGTGGCAGACAGCCGCGACTGCAGCCATGCGCGTCCGGGAACGCTGGCGAGCACTCCCTCGACGATGGAACCCGGCGGCAATTCCGACAGCTCCTGCGGCAGGTATCCCGCGCGCGCCTTGCGGACGAGCTGCACGGCGCCGGAATCCGGTTCCACGCTTCCGGCGACGATCTTCATCAGCGTGCTCTTGCCGCTGCCGTTGGGGCCGATGAGGCCGACGCGATCGCGGTGGCCGAGCGTAAAGCTGGCGCCGTCCAGCAGCACCTTGGCGCCATACCGCAGCGAGAGCCCGCGGGCGTGCAGCAGGGACATGCTCAGGTCCGCCCGCCGCGCACCCGCGCGTTCACCCCATCACCGTCACGACCAGCTTCCGGTTCCGCGGCCCGTCGAATTCGCAGAAATAGATGGCCTGCCAGGTCCCGAGCGCGAGCTTGCCGCCCTGGACCGGAATGGTTTCCGAGAAGCCGAGCACCGCCGCCTTGGCGTGCGCGTGCGCGTTCCCTTCCTCGTGCTTGTAGTACTTCTCGTTGCGCGGCACCGCGCGCTCGAGCGCGTTGAGGATGTCCGTCTGCACGTCGGGATCGGTGTTCTCGTTCAGGGTGATGGCTCCGGTGGTATGGCCGCAATAGATGGAGCACAGCCCGGACTGGACGTTGCTCGCCGCCACCACCGCGCGGACGCGCTTGGTGACGTCGATCATCTCCTGCTTCTTCGTGGTGGGCAGCTCGATGGTCGCGGTGTGGAACATCATTCGCCTCCCAGATACTCGTCGATCTGCCACAGCCCGGCGAGATCGTGCACGTCCTTGCGCAAGCGGGGCACGGTGTAGAGCGGAACGCCACGGAGCGTGTCGCGCAGGCGATCGATCTCCCGTCGATCGAGGTCGGCGAGGATCGCCTGCTCGGTCAGCGTCTCGCAGAGGCGTTCCGCCAGCCCTTTCTCGTCCTTGATCTGCGCGAGCTGCAGCGCTTCCTTCAGCGCGGCCACGTTGTCGGGACCGCCGTGGCGCCGCGGATCGCGCTGCACGCGGTTCACCACCACGGCGGCGGTGCGGATGCCGTCCTTCTCCAGGGCGCGGTGGAAGAAGAGCGCCTCCTGGGTGGTCAGCGGGTTCGGACTGGTGACGAGCACGAACCCCGTGCGCGAGGACGAGAGCAGCGCCTTCACCTTGCCGGCGCGGTCCTTGAAGCCCTCGTACATTCCCTCGAAGGCCATCATGAAGGCGGCGAGATCGCGCAGGAAGCCGCTGCCGGTGAACCGCGCCAACGTCCGGAGCACGAGGCTGGACGGAGCGGCGAGGAGGCGGAATCCGACCCTTCCCGCCTTGAGCATCGGACCGAGGACGACGCGCATCGCGTTGTTGTCGAGCACGCCGAGAATGCGGTCGGGAGCGTGGAGGAAGTCGAGCGCGTTGCTGGTCGGTGGCGTGTCCAGCACAATCACGTCGAAGCGGCTGCTGGTGTAGAGCTCGTATACCTTCTCCATCGCCATGTACTCGAGGCTGCCGGCCATGGCCGTGGAGAGCGTCTGGTAGATCTTGTTGCCGAGGATGTCCTCCGCCTGCCGGGGATTGCGGGCATCGCGGCGGACGAGCTCGTCCCAGGTCCGCTTCAGGTCGAGCATCATCGCCCACATCTCGCCGCGCGGAGAGAGCTTCGCCTCGGCGAAATGGCCGGGCTCGATCCGCGTCGCCTCGTTGCCGAGGTTCTTGAGCCCCAGGCTGTTGGCCAGACGGCGCGCCGGATCGATGGTGAGCACCAGCGCACGGCGGCCTTCCATCGCCGCGCCCAGCGCGAGTGCCGCGGCGGTGGTGGTCTTTCCCACCCCACCGGATCCGACGCAACAGATGATCTTGCGTCCTTCGACCGCGATCACAGCGCTTCCCCGATGGAGCGCGCCACCTTCTCGATCGCCTGCGCACCGAAGCTGCGCTCGAAGAGAAAAGGCACCTTCACCAGCTCGCGCGGAACCGTGTCGCGCAGGAAAGCCTCGTACTGACGGCAGAGCGCGGCCCTCGATTCATGGTTGTCCGCTGCTTCGCCTGCGGCGGTGAGCAGGGGACCGCCGCGCGTCACCGAGGCTACCTCTTGTGCCGAGAAGCGGGAGGCGAACGCGGCGTTGAGGAAGAGGGGGCCGGCGGGGAACTCGTGTTGCCGCAAGGCACGATCGAGCTCCACGGCCTCGTTCGCCGGCATCTCCTCGGGCAGGGTGACGACACAGATGCTGCACTTCGCGGGGTCGGCGAGCAGGGACTGCATCGAGCGCATGTCGCGCGCGAGAGGACCTTCCGAGACCAGGCGGAGGAACACCTCCGGAACGGTGAGGAAGGTCAGCCCGTGACCCGTCGCGGGGGCGTCGAGGACCACCATGTCCCAGCGCAGGCGGCCGCGCTCCATTTCCTGCGATGCATGCCACCAGACCTTGCCCAGCATCACGATCTCGGCCAGCGATGGCGCCGCGGCGAGGAAATAGCGCGCGGCGGCATTTTCGAAGGCGATGCGGTACAGCGTCTCGTACTTGAGGATCATCAAAGCGTACTCGCGCATCGCCTCGCGAGGGCGCACGTGGATGCTGTACAGGTTGGGCACCAGTTCACGGATCTGCGTTCCGGAAGATGGCCGTCCGAAGAAGTCGGCGACCCGCTCCTTCGCCACCACTTCGCAGACCAGGACCTTCTTGCCCCGCCGCGCCGCAGCCAGCGCCACCGCCGCCGAGATCGTGCTCTTACCGGTGCCGCCCTTGCCTGTCACCACGACGAGGCGGCGATCGAGGAGGGCCGGCATGGGGCGCGCGACTGTAGTGTCGGCCCCCGAGTGCGTCAACCTTGCTTGACATGGTGCGGCACGCCGATAGATTCCGCGTACAGGCCGGGGGCCGCATGCTGCGCGACAACGAAGTGCTGAAGAAGATGATCGCCACGGGCGAGGAGCGGATGAGCAAGATCGCTTCCCAGCTCCTGCAGAACGAGACGTTCATGGGCGCGCTGCAGAAGACCATGAGCGCGGCGCTGGACGTGAAGGCCACGGCGGAGCGGGCAGCGCAGTCGGCGCTGTCGGCGATGAACATTCCCACCTCCGGCGACGTGAAGAAGCTGGAGGGGAAGATCGACGAGCTGGAACGCGTGTTCGAGGGGTTGTCGGCGAAGATTGCGGAGCTGCAGAAGAAGGAAGCGGCGGCGCAGGCACCGCAGACGCACTGAGGCCGAAGCCGCCGCGGTTCGTTCCACACCCCGGCGCAGTCCCGAAACCGATGTCCGCCCTTTCAAGTTGAGGCTCTTGCTTCGCGCGCTCCGCGCAGGAGTACACTCATTGATTCCGATCGGAGGGCTCCGTGGACCTCGGCGTCTGGTTCCAGGAGCTGCGGTCGCCGGCGATCCCGAAGAGGCGGAGCGACTTCTTCGCGAACATCCGATCGACCCGCTGGGCTTGTGGGGGGTCCACGGCCGCGCGGCAGCCCAGGCGGTCGTCTCGGCGCTGCATGCCCGAAAGCGCGGAAATGCTGCGGCGGCGCGCCGGATCCTCGAGTCCGCCAAGCCGAACGTGTTGTTCAGGGACGTGCGTGTCCTCGACTATTTCATCGGCGAGACGTGTGCCGTAGTCACTGCGACGCGGTCGAGGCTCGCACCTCGCGTTCGCGCGGTGGGCCGCGCCAGACCCCCACGCACAGCATCCAGAACCGCGGTGAGCAGGTTGCGGCCGGGTCGCATCCAGCGGAGGAGAACGGATCGTTTCCGCGCGGAAGAGGGCGCCCGTCGCGTTGCGCGTGGACGCGCCAGTTCGAGAGCACGTAGTTGCGCGCGTGGCGCGCCTCGGTCGGTGTGCGCAGCAGGTGCGCGTGGTAGCGGTCGGCGAACACCGGCCCGCGCCGGTGCATCACGCGGTTCAGCGCGCGCGCCATCCGCACCTCGAGGCCCTTCATTGCCCGGGTCAGCGCAAGCTGGTCGGGCGCCTCCACGATGAAGTGGATGTGGTTCCCCTGGACGGAGAAGTCGATGAGCCGGAAGCCGAAGCGGGCGCAGCCGCGCTCGAACGAGTATCGCAGCGCGCGGAAGCAGCGATGCGTCCGCAGGTTCCACACTTCGCGCCGCAAACGAACGGTGACGTGAAGCGCCGCACGGCTGAAGCCGGCACGCGTGCGGTGCGGAACGTTGCGGCGCGCGCCTTTCCGTTTGCGCCCTGCGCCCGCCCGTGCACCACCCCACTGCGGAAGAGGCAACTCCTGCTGCTTCGCAACCATGAGCGCAGCGTACAAGGAGGGTCTGACATGCCGCCGACCGCCGCCGCCGCAACGCTCCCTGCGATGTCCGCGCTTTCAAGTCCGACAAGGAGCTGCGGGACGCGACGTCGGCCGCAGCGCCGATGACTCAGCGCAGCGCGACGACAGTCACGTCCACCACGAGCTTGAAAGGGCGGACATCCGTAGAGCGCGAATGCCGGGTCAGGCGGTGCGCAGCGCTGCCCCGTCCTCCGGCACGCCGTCCGCGAAGGTCACGCGGTTCTGAGGGAATGCCGGCACGCGCGCGCCGGGCGTCAGCACCCCGACCAGGTTCAGCGGATCGCACGCGCTTACGGTCACGCGCTCCTCGCCCGCCTTGGGCACCTTCCGCACCGCGCGCACCGCGTCCACCGCTTCCGGCAGGGCGAATTGCTCGCCCGAGAAGGCCTGCGCGAACCGGCCGCCGCGCAGCTCTCCCCGCGCTTCCATCCTCCGATAGATCTGCAGAAGATCGCGCCACGGCGGGCAGCGCGGCTCGCGGGTCAGCAGATCGCGGAAGACGATCCCGTACCGACGCAGGTACTGCCGCGCGAGCTTGTCCTCCCACCCGGGCTCTCGCTGCGCGCTCTCGTACGGGCGGAGCAGCGACCAGCGCCCTGCGGCGGCGTGCGCCTTTCCTTCCAGAAGGCCACGAAGGGCGCCGAAGCCGTCGCAAGTCACGCGGCCCCCGGAGACCAGCTCCCAAAGGGCCTCGTTCAGCTCGCGCGCGGAGAGACCCGTCTGCGCCCGCAGCTCGTGGGGGAACAGCGCGCCTCGCTGCTCGAGCAGCGCCAGGAGTATGCGGGCGCGTTCGCCGAGCGGTTCGCATCCGCCCCGGGTGGCATCGAGAAGCCACGGCAGGTCCTCGCGCCGCACCACCGCGATGGGCGTGGCCCTTCCGGGCGGAGCGCGGCGCGGTGACTCGTCCGCGCAGGCGAGACGGCCCCAAGCGATCTCGCCGGAGAAGCAGAGCTGATCAAGCAAGGCCCGGTCGTAGCGGGCGACACGCGACGGCAGCACGTCGCTTTCCCAGGAAGCGGCCGCCGACTGGAATCCCTGCAGCTGCCCGACGATCTCCGCGAGGCCCTGCGTTCCGTGCAGCTGCGTCCCCGGCTGCGCGTGCTGCCAGCGGAAAAGGAACCGCAGGAAATCCTGCGTGGTGACCGGCTCGATCTCGCGCCGCAGCCGTCCGAGGGTGAGGCGGTGGATGCGCGCGAGCAGCGTCCGCTCGCACCATTCGGTTTCCACGGCGCCGGCCCGGTATCGCCCCCGCAGCACGAGGCCGTCGTTCTCCAGTAGCGCCAGCTCGGCCTCGACGTTCGCCACCCCGAGCTTGTGCGCCAGCTCGGGGGCGGTAATGGGTCCGGTCAATCCCACCCAGCCGCGGACGGCGTCGAGGAGCTCCGCGCCGGAGCGCTCGCTCGCGCGCCAGAATCCGTCGCACAGGACCGCGCGACCGGCTGCGCGCAGCTCCTCCAGCCAGGTCTGCCACGCCACGGCTTCCGTCGCGGGCAGCAGCACCAGGGTGAGCAGCAGATCGTGCAGCTCGTCGGCAGACCGCAGATCCGGGGCGGCCTGAGAGACCACCTCCGCGATGGCTGCGGCATCGAGCGCTCCCAGCGACGCGGCATCGCCGGGATCGAGCGTGCGCCGGAGCTGCACCGCCCGCGATCGCCGCTCCTCCAGCGGAGCATCGTCGAGATACGCGTACGGCGCCGAGTTCAGGATCTCGTGCGAGAGCGGCGAAGGCTCCGCCGTGTCGCGCGCGAGCAATCGCAGCTCGCCGCGCTCCATCCGCTGCAACAACCCGCGCAGACCTTCGATGTCCATCGCCTCGTTGAGGCAGTCGCGCAACGTCTCCCGGATCAGGGGGTGATCGGGGGGCTCGATCACGCCGGTATCGTGCTCCTGGCACTGCGCCTGTGCGGGGAAGACCTGCGCGAGCAGGTCGTCGGTGCGCATGCGGAGGATGTTGAAGGGGATCTTCTTGCCGGCGCGAGACCGCAGCACCGCGAGCGAACGCGTCGCGTTCCAGCGCCAGCGAACTCCCCACATCGGCGCGCGGAGCGCCGCCTGCGTGAGGATCTCGTCGATGGTGCCGGGAGCGAGGAACTCGAAGATGGACTCCAGCGGGAAACTGTTCTGCGGTCCCATCGAGAGCAGGATCCCCTCGTCGGTCGCCGCGGCCTGGAGCTCGAAGTCGAAGGTCCTGCAGAAGCGCTTGCGCAGCGCCAGCCCGAAGGCGCGGTTCTGCTTCGCCCCGAACGGCGCGTGCACGACCAGCTGCATGCCGCCGGACTCGTCGAAGAACCGCTCCGCGATCAGCGTGCGCTGGGTAGGAAGCGCTCCCAGGGCTGCGCGGGCCGCGCGCAGATACCGGACGATCTGTTCCGCGCCTGCCTGCGCAACGGCGCAGTCGCGAACGAGGAATTCTTCGGCGCGGGAAGGCTCGTCGAGGAGCGGCTCGATCTCCTCGCGCAGCCGCGACACTTCCTCCGACAGCTCGGGAGTGCGCCCCGGCGCCTCGCCGTTCCAGAACGGCAGCGACGGAGGCGCGCCGTGCGCGTTCTCCACCCGCACCCGCCCCGCCTCGACCCGCCGGATCTTCCAGCTCTGGTTGCCGAGCAGGAAGATGTCGCCGGCCATGCTCTCGACGGCCCAGTCCTCATCGACCTGGCCGATGGTGATTCCCTCGGGCTCCGCCACCACCGCGTATTGCGCCGTGTCCGGGATCGCTCCGCCGCTGGTGAGCGCCGCGATGCGCGAGCCGCGCCGCGCCTTGACCACGTGATGGACGCCGTCGCGATGCAGCCGGGCGCCTTGGGCGCGGCCCGCTCGCCGCGCGACACCCTCGGCGTGCATCTCGATCAGCGCATCGAATTCGGGCCGTGGAAGCGAGCGGTATGGCCAGGCTCGCCGGACCAGCGCGTACGCGTCGTCCTCCGCGAGATCCTCGCACGCCGCCATCGCCACGAGCTGCTGGGCGAGCACGTCGAGGGGCCATTGCGGAATCGAGGTTTCCTCGAGATTGCCGCGGCGGATCCCGCGCACCAGCGCGGCGCACTCGACGAGCTGGTCGCGCGTCGACGGAAACAGGCGCCCCTTGGGTACACCCGTGCGATGGTGCGAGGCGCGGCCGATGCGCTGCACCGCGATGGAGAAGCTGCGCGGCGACTCGAGCTGCACCACCAGGTCGACGGCGCCGACGTCGATTCCGAGCTCGAGCGAGGCCGTCGCAACCGCGCAGCGGACGTGGCCGCGCTTGAGTTTTTCCTCCGCCGCCAGCCGCATCGTCCGCGACATGCTGCCGTGATGCGCAACGACCTGGTCCTCGCCCAGGCGCTCGGCAAGCTGATGCGCCACCCGCTCGACGTGCCGGCGCGTGTTGACGAAGACCAGCGTCGTCCGGTGCTCGCGAATGAGCTCCGCGACGCGATCGCAGGTCTCGTCCCGCTGCTCCTTGGAAGCGACAGCGTTCAGCTCGTCGCGCGGCACTTCGACGTTGACGTCGAGCGGCCGCCGCGAGCCGCTCTCCACGATGGCGCAGGGGGACCCGCCCGTGAGGAAGCGTCCGATCTCCTCGATGGGTTTCTGGGTCGCGGAGAGTCCGACCCGCACGCACTTGCGCCCACATAGGGCGTCGAGGCGCTCGAGGGAGATCGCCAGGTGCGCACCCCGCTTGTCGCGCGCCACCGCGTGGATCTCGTCGACGATGACCGTGCGAACGGTTCGAAGGACTTCGCGCCCACCGGCGCTGGTCAGCAAGAGATAGAAGCTCTCCGGCGTCGTGACGAGGACGTGCGGGGGCTTCCGCAACATTGCCTGCCGTTCCGGCTGCGGGGTATCTCCGGTCCGGACTGCGGTCAGGATCTCCGGGACGCCCGGCAGGCGCCGCAGCTCGGCCAGCGGCTCGAGCAGGTTCATCCGCACATCGTTGGCGAGCGCCTTGAGCGGCGAGACGTAGAGCACCTGCGTCTCTCCGGGGAGCGATTCTCCCTCGCGGATCATCGCGTCGAGGCAGGCGAGGAAAGCCGCGAGCGTCTTGCCGGATCCGGTCGGAGCGGCGATCAGCGTGTGCTCGCCACTCTGGATCCGCGGCCAGCCCAGCGCCTGCGGTTCCGTCGGTGTGCCGAAGCGCGCCTCGAACCACGTGCGCACCGAGGGGTGGAAGCCTTCGAGCATGGGACGGACTCTATTACCTGAACAAAGCTTCAGATCAACCCGCAAGCTCGGGTTTTCCGCCAATCCGAACGTACGCCAGCGGAACGCGCTCCTCGCAGTATCCCGACAGCGCCGCGCAGAGCGCCTCGACCGCCGCCGGCGCGCAGGTGCCCAGATCGAGCACGGCCCAAAGCTCGTTCTCGCGCAACTCGACGCGAACGCCATGCGCCCTTCCCGTCCAGCGATCGGCACCGGCGGCGCCCCGCGACGGCCGGGCCCCGGCAAAGCCTCCGTACCAGGCGAACACCGCGAACCCGCGCAGCAGCCCGGCGAGGTCTTCCACGTCTTCCGGCAGCGGATTGCCGTCGAACACGCAGACCAACGGCAACTCCTCCCAGTTGCCGGGCTCGATCCGCACCTCGACGCGGCCGACACGCACCTCGCGAGCGAGAGGCTCGTCGGCGCGGGCGCCATGGACCTCCCAGGTGTGACCGTCGCGCGCGTCCGCCACGTCGAAGCGCAGCGGCAACCCGGTTTCGCCGAGCGCGATGCGTCCATCGTCCCTTCTGGTGGTGCGCTCGGTCAGGACCGCACTTTCGGGGAGGCGCCCGACCATTTCGTCGAGCCGCCGCAGATAGCTGCGGTGCAACGGCTCCAGCGCCTCCGCGAGGGTCACGGACCCTTCGTCAGCTCGGCGATCCTCTTCTCCAGCTCCTGGATGCGCTTCTGCAGCCCCTCGATCTCGGACGCGGACGCGGCGCCGCCGAACGTTTCGACCACCGACTTCACCGCGGTATCCACCTTGCCGCGCAGGTCATCGACGGCTTCCTTGACCGGGTTCGCGCTTTCGCCTTCCTTGCGGAACATGCCGGTCACGCCGCGGACGCGTTGCTCGATGTCGTCGCGGATCGTCTCCGTCTTCGTGCGGAGCTCCCCGAGCTTGCCGACGATGGTTCCCGCCTTCTCTGCGTAGAACCCCGCAACAGCCTCTCCGCCGTGTCGGATGATCTCGCGGAGGACGCCGAGCGGCATCTGCGAGCGCTTCTTCTCTTCCTCGAAGATGATCTGGGCCAGCGTCACCGAAGTGAGATCTTCCTTGGTGCGGTTGTCGATGATCTTCACTTCGGCGCCGCCCTTGATCATGTGGGCGATTTCGTCGAGCGTGACGTACCGGCTCTCCACGGTGTCGTAGAGCTTCCGATTGGTATAGCGCTTGATGACCTTGGGCTCTTTGCGTTCGGCCGTCTCAGGAGCGCCGTTGCCGACCTCCGAGACTGGGGTCTGATCCTGCTCGCTCATCTTGGAAACTCCACCGTCCCTGAGGGGGCTGAGAGCGCTTGACGCGAAGCGGTACGGCGCCATCTGTCCACAGGCGCCGGTGTGTGTCAAGGCGCGCTTGGCGCACCTTGTTGTAGAGGGCGTTTCCTTGTCACCGCGACGGAGCGCAAGAGAGAATGCGAGCGTGGTCGTCCAGTGTCCAACCTGCCAGTCAAAGTTCCGCATCGCCGACGAAAAGGTGACGGACCGCGGCGTACGCGTCCGCTGCACCTCCTGCAAGAACGTGTTCCAGGTGCGCAAATCCGGGGCTGGCGGGGCCGATCAGACTCCCGGCCCGGGCAACACGATGGACCTCTCCGCGCTCGGCGCGGCAGCCGTCTCGAAGTCCGGGTCGACCGGACCGGTCAAGACGGGTTCCACCGGACCGGTCAAGACGGGCTCGACCGGACCGGTCAAGACGGGCTCGACCGGACCCGTCAAGACGGGCTCCACGGGTCCCATCAAGGGAAGCGCCGCAGCGCGTCCTTCGACGGGCCCCGTAAAGCCCTCTACGGGCCCCGTACGTCCCTCTACCGACAAGGTGCGCGGCGCTGCGCGGCAAGAAGCTGGCACAGCGCGGCGGCTGGACGCCGAGGACCTCTTCGGCATGGCGGAGCTGACCGGCGACGCGCCGCTCTCGACGGGCTTGGACGCTCCCGCGGCACCACCGCCTTCCACTCCGGAGCCCGCGCCCGCCGCCGCGAAGCCGGCGTCGAGCCTGCCTGGCCTGGACGATCTGGACTTCGAGATCGACGAACGCCCCGCGCAGAAGGCGGCTCGCCCACCGCCTCTGCCCGACCTCGATGAGCCTCAACCGCCTCCGTCGCCGCTCGATCCCCCGATGCCGCCGGCCGACAGCGTCGCCGAGCCCGTGTCCGACGCCGCAGAACCAATGGTCCTCGACGATCCATTCGCGGCCATCGCCCCGGGCGGCTCCGCGGCGGCGGCCGATCCGGTTGTGCGCCGGGATCCGGCTCCGGCGCCGACTCCTGCGGAACCGGAGATCGCGCCTGCGCGCGCGCTGATCTCGAGCGCGATCACGGGGCTGCTCGGCGCGGCGCTCGCCATCGCTGTGGTGATCACCTCCGCGCTCTCCGACGACTCGGCGGCGGGATGGCTGGGGTTCGGGACCGCCGCCGACGTGATCCCGACGGGAGTGGTCAGCGGCCTCTACGATACCGCGGGCGGAAAGCCGGTCTTCTTCGTACGCGGACGGGTGGAGAACCGCAGCAACAAGGTGCGTGGGCCGGTGCGCGTCACTGCCGAGCTGGTCGCGGACGGGGCGTCGGAGGCGAAGGCCGACGCGATCGCCGGCGCCGAGCCGACACCGGAGGACGTCTGGTTGCTGCGCTCGCCGGCCGACGCGGAGAAGCTCACGCGGACGTTGCAGACGGCGCGCGTCGATCGCAGCATTGCCCCGGGAGCGAGCCTCCCGTTCTTCGCGCTCATCCCCGATCCGCCCGCGGATCTGGTGAAGCACCGCCTCCAGGTCCGGGTGGAGACGGCGGAAGCCTGGAAACAGCCCGGCGCCAAGTCGGCGCGGAACCGCTGATGAAGCCGGCGAAGCTGGCCCGCGCCCTCGCCTCCCTGGAGGCGGGGGAGCTGCGGGCGCACAAGGCGGCCGCGGTGCTCTCGGCGCTGCCGCCGCGCGAAGCGGTGCTGGTCCTCGGGCAGCTGATCCGCCGTGCCGACCGCCGCAACGATCCGGAGGCGGCGGCCGTCGAAGGGCTCCTTCAGGCCGTCCGCGATCTCCTGGATGCGGCGACCGTGGACGCTCTGTTCGCCGCGGCCGAGGACGACTTCGAGGTAAAGGCGCTGTTTGCGCGCACGCAGCCGGCGCGGAACTTCGATCACGACCGCGAGGAATGGATCGATCGCGAGATGCGCGCGCGAACCCTCGGCGAGCGGCGCACCCTGGCGCGAACGCGCGACCGGGACCTCCTCTCGCGGCTCGCCACCGACCAGGATCCCACGGTCGTGAAGCACGTCCTGCAGAACCCGCGCTGCACCGAGCGCGAGGTGCTGACGGCGGCCTCCCGCCGCCCGCAGCGTCCGGAAGTGCTGGAGGAGATCTTCCGATCGCGCCGCTGGTCGTCGAACCGCCGGGTCCGCCGCGCGCTCGCACTGAATCCCTACAGCGCCCCGGCGCTGGCCTCCGCCGCGCTCGCGATCCTGACCGCGCCGGACTTGCGAGAGGTGGCCGGCGATCTGACGATCTCCAGCGACGTGCGGGTGCAGGCGCGACGGCTGCTCGAGGTGCGCGATGGCGAGAAGGAGTGAAGCTACTTCTTCTCGCTCGTGGAGCGCGCTTCGGTCTTCGTCGCGGGTGCCTTCTCCTGCGGCAACGATTCCTTCTTCGGCGTGACGTCGATCTCGTCGTTCCCGGTCACCGACCGCTTGAAATTCTTGATGCCCTTCCCCAGCGCGTCGCCGAGCTGAGGCAGCTTGCTGGCTCCGAAGATGAGGAGGATGACGATGAAGATGAGCAGGAGCTCGCCGAACCCGAGATTCATCGCAACGCCTCCTCTCGACGTGGCAAGCTAGCACGGAGATGCTGCCGGCGCACTTCAACCCGACCGGACGGCCTTTGGTCTGGGCCCATCGCGGCGCATCGGCCGAGGCTCCCGAGAACACCGTCGCCGCCTTCTCGCTGGCGCTCGCCCAGGGTGCGGACGGCATCGAGCTCGACGCGCAGCGCTGCGCGTCCGGGCAAGTGATCGTCCTGCACGACGAGTCGCTCCTGCGCACGACCGGCTTCGGCGCGCTGGTCACTGACGCGTCGTACTCCGTCGTGCGCACGCTCGACGCGGGTTCGTGGAAGTCCGAACGGTTCCGCGGCGAGCGGATTCCGCTGCTCGCGGAAGCGCTCGAGGCGTTTCCCGGGCTGGTGAACGTCGAGTTGAAGTGCGATCGGCGCGACGACGGCGGCCTCACGGCGGAGGTCGTCCATGTGGTGCGCGCGGCGCGGGCCGAGGAGCGCGTGCTGCTCAGCTCGTTCAATCCGATGTGCCTGTGGCGCGCCCGCTTTCTCGCTCCGGAGATCGTCCGCGCCCTGCTCTTCGAGTCGGAGCAGCGATGGGCCTTCCGCTCGGCGATCGTGGCGCCGCTCCTGGACGCGTCGGCAATGCATCCCGAGCACGTTCTCGCCACCCCGGAGCGCGTGCGGAGATGGCGCCGGCGGGGTTATTCGGTCGCCTGCTGGACGGTGGACGACCCGGAGATCGCAGCGAGGCTTCACGACAGCGGGGTGGGCGCGATCTTCACCAATCGGCCGGCGTTGATGCGGACGCGCTGGCCGGGAAGTGCGTAGTGCTCAGAATGCCGCGCCGACGCGGCCCGCGAAGCTCCAGAGGCGCACGAAGTTTTCCTGCCCCGCCCCGCCGCTATCCTGGATGGCATTGCGGCCCCAGGCGATTGCACCTTCGATGCCCGCCACGACCCTGCCGGCGACGAGGCGCACACCTGCGCCGGCGCGCCAGTAGCGGTTGTTGTACAGGGTGACTCCGTGGAAGACCTGGTCGTCCGCGCCGGGCCGCGACGGATCTTCCGCCCCGGGCTTGAAGTCCACCACGGCGGAGAGCGCGTTGACCATCGCCACGCCGAACGAGCCATACGGCTGCAGCTTCATCATCCCCGCGACGCCAAAGCTCTTCGAGACGAGCGCGTCCGCTCCGGCGGAGGCGAGGTCGAGATCCTGCGTGCCGATCACGCGCGTGCCCCAGACGCGCAGCGCCACGTCCGGAACCGACTCGAGCCCCTCCACCGCTGCCCAGCGGAGCTCGCCAGACAGCGCCATCATCTGCGAGTTCGCCAGCCACTGGACCGAAGCGCCGAGCTCGAACGATCCGCCCAATCCTTTGCGCAGCGTCACTGCCGGCAGGATCAACACGTCGGGTGGCGCGGCGACGGCCTGCGTTCCCGCCGTCGCCCAGGCATCGGCGCCGATGCGCAGGAGCGCCTGGGACGACGTCAACCCGATCTCGAATCCCGCCTGCCCCGTGGTCGCGGCCGTCTCCTGGAACGGGGGAATGAAGGCGAGACCGAGGGTGCTCGCCAGCCGGTGGAAGCGCGCCTGCGCGCCGGGCGTTCCGGGCTCCGGAATGTCCGACGGGCCCCCGTCGCACAGGGTGCAGGCCAGCGAATCCGGATGGCCGAGCCGCCAGAGTTGCAGGTCGTTGGCGGCGGCATTCGCCGTCCCGGCGAGCAGCAGGATGGTGAGACCGATCCGCACGCAAAGGTCGTACCAGCGAATCCGGACCGCTTCAAAAAAACAACCGCAAACTCTGCGCCCTCCGCGTGCTCTGCGGTTTGATCCGAAGACCTGCCTTAATTGATGTTTACACGGCTGGCCTTGATGTTGAGCTGCGGCCCAGCCTTGATGTTCGCCTTGTCGGAGACGTTGAGATCGAACGTCGTCCCGATGTCGATCTTCCCCGTCTTCTTCGTCTTGATCTCCAGATCCTCGCAGTCGAGCACGATCTTCTTCTCCGCGTGGATCTCCACGTCGCCTTCCTTCGCCTCGATCAGGAACTTCTTGTTCGTCACGTCGAAGGTGATCGTCCGGTTCCCGCTCTTGTCGGCGATGACGATCTTCTCCTGGCCGCTCTTGTCGTCGAGCATGATCTGATGACCCGCCTTCGTCTGGATCATCACGGTCGTGTTCTCGTCGGCGTAGGCCGTCTTCATCGGCTTGTCCTTGCCGTTCCAGAGCGAGCCGACCACGTACGGCCGGTGCGCCTCGCCGCGCTCGAACGCGATCAGCACTTCGTCGTTCACGTGCGGCAGCCAGTAGAAGCCGCGCCCCGCGCCGGCCGCCGGCTGCACCACGCGGCACCAGTCCGACTCGGGCTTTCCCGGCAGCCGGGGAAAGCACACCTTGACCCTCCCGAGCTGGTCGGGGTCCTTGACGTTCGTGACGATTCCGATCTCGACGCCGAACTGCTTCGCGTCGGCAGTGGATGCCGTCTCGTGCGCCTTCTCGATCAGCTTGTACAGGTTGTCGGCCAAGGGCTTCTTCCGGTCAGAGGATGGGAGGCAACGTCAGGACGGTGCCCGGCTTCACCTCGCGCGGGTCGAGAATGCCGTTCGCGTCCGCGATCCGGCGCCATTCTGCCGGGTCGTCGTATTCCTCGTGGGCGATCAGCGCCAGCGTCTCGCCGGTCTTCAGCGTGCGCCGCTTGGTGTGATCCGGAGAGTTGCGCGGCTTCTTCTGCAGCTGCTCCGCCGCCGTCTGCAGTTCCTTCATCGAGACGTTGGCGGTGGCGCGGCACGGCTTTCCGTCGGGAAGGAACATCGTGTAGCGCACGGTCAGGCTCTCGATGAATCCGGTGAACTTGAAGCCGCCCCAGGCGAACATGACTTTTGGCGGCCGGTGCTTGTCGGCGTTGACCGCCGCCAGGTCGAGGATCTTCTCGGTGTGCTCGGTCCGGACGTCCTTCTTTTCCTCGTAGGTGTCGAAGAACAGCTCGACGTTGAGGACGGCCGGGTTCCCGCTGGTGAACTCGTGCTCCGGCGTGTCCAGGCCCGGCGCCTTGTGCGGTTCCCACTGGACGCTCTTCTGCACCGAGTATTCCTTGGGGTTGAAGAGAACGTCCCACGTGTCGTTCGTGTCGACGTTCATCAGCTTGGCTTTCTCCAGCGTCGCCATGACCGCTCCTTGAGCTACCCCCCGAACCGCTCGCGATCGCTTTCGATGCGCCGGCGGATGCGATGGTAGATGCGCTGCGCGATGGCGTCGACCGAGCCCTCGATCTTCGAGTGGCTGACGGCGTCATCGGCCTCCTTGTGATGTCCGTGGGCCGCATCGTGGGCATGTCCGCGCCCGCGGGCGTGCGGCGCGTCGGCTCCTCGCGATGCCGTGCTCATGGACTCGAGGGGCGGCGGCGCCGGCGGAATGGCGGCGACGATCGACATCTCCACGGCCTGCGCCCGCGCGCGAGCGGCTGTAGCCGACGAGACCGTCCCGGCCGCTCCAGCACTGCTCATCGCGATGTACGCGGGAGCAGTCGCACCGGCTGCCGGAGGCGGCGTGGCGGACACGAACGGCGTCGAGAGCGCTTCGAACGAGCGCGCCAGGCTGCTCATCTTCTCCGCGGAATCCTCGCGCCCGGCATCCATCCCACCCGTAGCGTCGTCGGCCGGCGCGGCGGCGACGAGGATCGACCGCCAGATGGCGGCCGCCGAGTTGGCGGCGTGAAGCCCGGCCTGCATCGCCCGCGTGGCCTGGACAGAAGCGTCGTCGGGCGCGGCCGCAACGGCGCCGTGCGACCACCAGAGCGGGGCGCCGACATAGCGGAAGCGGAGCGCGACGGGGAGCTGCGGATGGCTGCGGCGCGACACTCCCGAGAGAGGTATGCCGCCGACGTCCTGCGGCTCATCCTTGTTCCAGGACGCATACGTCCAACGCCGATAGCGATCGGTCGAGGCGGGCCGATGGCCGCTCCACATTCCGGGCTCGAGACCGCTGACCGGCGCGGCAAAGATAGCGGGCAGCGCCGATGACGAAGCCGTCGCACGCGGATGGACGGGCGCACGCATCGAAGCTCCGGACGCTATCTGCGCGCGGACGATGGCGGGCTGGCGGCGGGCAGTTTCGAACACCCGAGGACCCGCGCCCGATGGCTGCGGCGTCGGCGAGCCGCGTGAGACGACGAGATCGGCTGCGGTGCGCAGCAAACCTGGCGGGGAAAGCAGCGGCTCGCTGCGCGGCCGGATCACGTCCTCGGCCCGTGGAGGATGCGACGCAAGAGACGGACGAGGCGGCACCGCTGTATCCGAGACCGCAGCGTCGGGCGTCGAGGGAGCCGCGGCGAGGTCCGCGGCGATGCGCGGCGCTCCGACCCGGTAGCGACGGCGTTCGGCGGGCCCCGCCTCGTCGATGGGCACGCGGCCGAGGAAATGGCGGCCTCCAGCGGTCGTCGCCACGACCCCGCCGACCGGGGCGTGTTCGAGCGTCAGCCCTGTCGGGCCGGAGATCTCGACGACCCGCGGAGCGACGGCGGCAGCGCCCCCGGTGAGATCGATCGCGCCGCCTCCAGGCACGACCAGCCGATATGCGCCAAGCGGCGCAGCATGGCTGCGCGGAGCGAACGGCGAGGCCATGATCCGGCCCGTCTCGGCGATCGTCCCGCGTCCCATCTGAGCCCAGAGCGGCAGCGGGATGACGATCTCTTCCTCTCCGGGCGAGGGGTGCCGTGGCGGCGGCCGCACCGTCACCGGCGAAGTCGCCTCCACGCCTGTCACGAACGGCGCGCGAAAGGCGAAATCCCGGATCGTGAGGGGCGCCGGCGTGCCTGGACCTGGCGTCCAGTCGCCGCTCTTCGCGACAGCGTGCCGCAGGAGAAAAGGCAGATCGGAGATGGCCGGGTCGCCCTGCGCCAGGGATCGCGCTGCCGGCAGCTCGAGCGCGATCACGCCCTGCTTCGCGGGCTGGGCCGCCGCCTCGTGCGGCGCCCGCCAGTCGAGCTGCGCTGCGCGCCAGGGCGCGGGCGCGGCGAACGTGCCGACCTCTCGCGCCACGGGTGTGGCGGTCTCGCGGAAGCGCGGCTCCACCGCAGGAGGCGCCACCGGCAGCACGGGCGCGGCGACCCAGGCGTCCAGAGCCTCGGAGAGGTCGTTTCCCACGTGCAGCTCGCCGCGATTCGGGAACGGCATCGAAACGAGGACCTGCGTGGTGCGCTCCGCCGTCGTCGGCGGTCCTGCCATGCGCACGCTGCGCCGGCGATCATCGGCGGGGCCCAGCTGCAGGGGATTGCGCGCGTCAAGCACATCGAGGCGTGAATCGATGCGCACCGCGGGAAGGCGATAGCCCCCAGCGGCGGCGCTGCGCTCGAGCGCCAGCTGCAGCGCCTGGAGCGCGGGGAGCGGAAGGGCCCCGGCGCGCGGCGCGATCCCGGGAACATCGCGGATCATGACCGGCGCATCCGGCAATTCATCGGCTTTCGGCCGATCGACGGAACCGAGCCGGACGGGGCCCGTGTCGCGGTTCAAGATGATGGTGCCGTCGGGCGCGCGGAAACCGACGACTGGCGCACCGGCGATCTGCAGCGGGACCGCGCGAGCGTTCCGGACGCGTTGCGCCAGGACAGGCGCGAGCGGCAATTCCTCCGCCGTGCCCCCGCCGACGCCGCGGCGGCGCATGTGCGCTCCGCCCATCATCAACGCCCAGTCCGACCACGGGTCGCCGGTCACCTCGCCGAGCTGCAACGGCTGGACGACCACCGTTTTCTCCGGCAGCGCAAGCTCGGGCCGGAACTCCTGCTCCGGCTGGATCCAGAACCGGTCGGCTGCGGTGACAGCAGGCACCACACGGGCGCCATCGGAAAGCGCGCGCGCGAGGTCGTTGCCGGCAAGAGCGCGCAGGGGCGCCGCGCTGGCGCGAACGGCGGCGAGCGCCTCGCCACGAGCCTCCGCGCGCGCACCTGTGGTTCCCTGCCGCACTCCGCCGACGATGGTCAGGACGTTGCCGGCCTGGATTGCGACCTGCTGCGCCGCAGTCCGGGCATACTGGCCGAGCATCTGCTCCCAGCGCGTGGCCGAGCCGATCTCTGCGCGCGCAAGCGATCCGTCCGGCATGACCAGGAACAGCGCCGTCTGCCGGGACGGAGCGGTCGCGCCGTCGCGCAGGGGAGCGCCGGAGAGAGCTGCGGGGACCGGACGGGACAAGCGCGGGTCCTGGCGCAATGCCCGCTCCTCGCGGCTCTCGCTCAACGCCTTGCGCACGGGGTTGAAGCGCGCGAGCCGCGCGGCGGGCGCGCCGACCGCCGGCATGGAGGCCTGCTCGAGCATCGCCCGCTCGAGAGTTCGGGCAACTTTCTTCACGTCGATGCCCACCACCTCGCCGCTGGCTCGGACGAAGTAGCCGCGCGGCTCCTGGCCGCGGCGCTCCGGCGCTCGGACCACCGCCGCTTCCAGCGCGCGCCCCAGGGCGTCGTCGCTGTGGACCTGGAACTGCCCGAAGTCGGAAACGACGACCAACCTGTCCTTGTCCTCGACGATCACGTACTCCAGCCGGTTCAAGTCGAACTCGTAGACGTGAAGCCTCTGCGTCGCCGATCGGGCCACCGCCTCGGCGAGGGTGTGGCTCTTCTGGTGGAGCTCGTCGGCGCCGGCGAAGAAGTGCTCGGAGAACCTCTCCTCCGACACCTGGGCGTCGAAGGCATGCGCGATATGGTCCGCGAACTCCTCGGCGTCGAGAAGGGCCGGCTCCTCGCGGAAGCGATCCATCGCCCGCCAGAGGATCTGCTCCAGCGACGGTCCGGCTGTTTGACTCGAGGTTTCCGGCAAGTTCCGAATCTCCGCGACCGACTCCGCCTCAGCCCTTCGTCACCTTCTCGACCGCGAGCTCGAGCATCTCGCACATCGCCTGCCCGGTGCTGGCGTCGAGCTCGGACATCTCCCAGCGCACGGGCCACGCCTTCTGGAAGTTCCAGCGCCCGACCTCCGTCTTGCCGTCAGGTCCGAGCGCGACGATGGAGCCGTTGCGCCGCGCGATCTTCTTTGTCCCCGAGGAAGCGATCTCGTCGCGCCACTGGAAGAGCGCCGGATCGCAGACGTAACCCTTGGTGAGGAGGATGTTCGAGGCCTTGGTCGGTCCGATCAGCTTGCGGACGGTCTCGTTGTCGCCGCCTTCCTGGTACTCGAACACCTCGCTCTCGCTCTTCAGGCCACCACACTTGCGGAAGGAGGCGCTATCGATCGAGTCGATCTCCACCCGGAAGAAGGAAATCGCCTGGTGGTCCTTGCGCGATGCCGCCATCTGAACTCCCCGGCGAGCGAATAGAATTCCAGCGCCAATTAGTTTACCATTTTTATGGACGCCTGCCTAGATGGCATGCGTAAGTGCGCTACAGGCAAGTAGTTCCGCCTGCCTACCCGCCTGCGACTGCCGCGGCCGGCTCTTCCTTGTCCGCATCCGTCCGTTCGCGCGTCCACTGGTGGATGCGGACGACGATGAACTCGGCTGGCTTCACCGGCGAGATGCCGATCTCGCAGACGAGCTCGCCGACGTCGCGCGATTCCGGCGGGTTGGTCTCCTCGTCGCACTTGACGTAGTACGCCTCGTCCTGGGCTGCGCCGACCAAAGCGCCCTGCTTCCAGAGATCGGCGAGGAAGACGTCGACCGTGCGCACGATCTTCTTCCACAGCGTCGCCTCGTTGGGCTCGAACACTACCCATTGCGCGTACTTCTCCACGCTCTTGCGCACGAGGATGAACAGGCGCCGCACGTTGATCTGCACGAAGGAGGGATCGGAGCTCAGCGTGCGCGCGCCCCAGATGCGGATGCCGCGACCGATGAAGGGGACGAGCGTGTTGACCCGCTGGTCGAACGCGGCATCGCGCTCGCGCTTGCGCACCCTCTGCGCCACGTCGACGAGTCCCTCCAGCGGCTGGTTGGCCGGAGCCCGATGCACGCCTTCCACCTTGTCGTTGCGGGCGATCATCCCGGCGATGTGGCCCGAGGGCGGAAGGGGAGCGAGCACCTCTTCACCCTTCCGCACCTTGATGTACGGGAAGTAGAAGCTGGCGTGCGAAGAGTCGAAGTGGCGCCGCCACTCCAACGCTTCTTTCAGCCCGTGACCGGGCAACGGATCGAGCAGGCAGAAGCGGTCATGCAGCTTCTCGCAGTGATCGATCATTGCCCGCTGCACCGCGAGCACGTCCTCGGCCTCCATGAACGCCACCGAGCGGCGGTATTGGAACATCAGATCGGGCGCCACCAGAAGGTCGACGTCATCGATCCGCTCCAGCGCCTGCAGCCCGCGCGGTCTCATCCCCTGCTGCCCGACGAAGTCGTCCGGTGCGGGGTCGAGTCCGCTCTCCGGCGCGACGTTGACGATGTAGGCGGTGCGACCGCCGTTGTCGAAGAAGCCGCGCACCGCATGGGTCATGTAGCTGTCGCCGGCGCCGAATACCTTTTCGTACTGCTCGAAGGAGCCCACCCGCGTCGGCTCATGGCGCGGACCTGTATCGGTGGCGCCGAGGAACGCGGTGACGCCGGTCTCCACCCGCTCCAGAGGGATGTAGCGGTCGCCGGCGGACTCGATGTGAACGCCGGGCGATTTGTAGAGGCTCATGTTTGACCCCGCTGTTCATCCCAAAAACGGTAGCCGCAAAGCGGCTAAAAGGACGTTTCTCCGCTGCCGCCGGAACCTTTGGATGCCTCGTTGATGCGCTTGTTGATCTCGGAGATCTCCTTGATCCACATGTGGCGCTCCTTGTGCTCCATCCCGAGGATGTCGTCCATGGCCCAGTGGAAGTGGTACGCGATGTAGGCTACCTCGCCGGAGAGCTTGTCCAACGGGTAGCTTACGATTCCCCCAGCGCCGTCGCTCCCGTCCCGATGTCGACCTGGAACTCCTGGCCGCAGCTCGGACACTTCGCGCCGACGTTCGCCGTCCCGCTCTCGTTGATCTGCCGGTAGAACTCCTGCAGGTAGGAGAGGTCGGCGGAGAAGAGGCCCTCCACGACGCCCGGATTGACCTCTCCTTCCTTGAGGTCGCCGAGCCTTACGATCACGCGGGAAAGCAGGATGATGACGAGATAGGCCCGGTTGTTCTTCACCCGGAAATCCTGAAGCGGGATGATCTCGTCCTTGGCCGTGGCCAGGCGCATCACGCCCTTGCGGTGCAGGTTGCCCTGCTCGTCGACGAATCCCTTGGGCAGCGTGAACTCGAACTCGGTCTTGAACGCCATCGCGGTGGAGCTCCCTCCGTGTCACATCCGCCCTGGCGATGGAAACGACCGCCAGGGCGGATCGAATGTACAGCCTACTGCGTAGCCGCCAAACCGCCCTTCGGCGGTTTTTTGGCGGCTAGCCGAACTTGCACTCCTCGAACACGATCTCGAGGCGCTCGGTCGCGTGCCCCGAGCTCTTCGAGTTCAGCGCCGGGCCATGCCACTTGGCGGGGAAGCAGTGAAAGAGGTTCAGCCGCTTCGCCTCGTCGCCCTTGTCGTTGTGGAAGATGACCGAGATGCTCTTGCGATTGGCCTTCCCGTCGATGACTTCCTTGCGCCAGTTGTAGAACTCCTTGGTCGAAGAGAAGTCCCGCTCGACGAGGATGCGGCCGGGCTTCAGAACTCCCGGGCGGCAATGCGTCCAGGAGTCCTCGCCGTCGTTGTATTCCACCACCTCGGCTTCGAACTCGATGCCTTCGATCTTGTGGATGCCGCCGATGGTGATGCCGTCGATCTCCATCCCGAACTTGTGGCTCAGGTGGAAGTCGCCGTTGGTCTTCGTCAGTCCCTTCAGGGTGTCGCGTGAAAACTTGACTGGCATGATCGTTTCTCCGGTTTCTCGAGAGGGTTGAAGGGGCTACGCGAAGTCGACTTTCTCGTACATGATCTCGAGCGTCTCGCTGACGTGCCCAGAGGTGCGCGAGTTCAGCCCGGAGAGCTTCCACTTCTTCGGCCAGCACTCGTGCAGGTTGACGCGCGTGGACTCGCCGCCGTCGTCGGTCATGTACACGATGCTGATGCTCTTGCGCTGGACGTTGCCCTCGTAGACCGTCTTGAACCAGTCGTAGAACTCGGTGCTCGACGACCAGTCGCGCTCCAGCACCAGCGTGCCCACCTTCTGGCGGCCGGGGCGGATGCGCTGGAAGTGATCGTCGGCATCCTGATAGGCGACCATCTCGTGCTCGTGGTCGAGGCCGTCCACCTTGTGGACGCCGCCGATGGTGACGCCCTCGATCTCGACCGAGAACCGGCTCTGCTGGTTGAAGTCGCCGGCGGTGTTCTTGGTGCTCCCTTTGAGGACCTCACGGCTGAACTTCACTGGCATTCAACTGCTCCTGTCATTGCCCCGCGCGGGGGCCGTGCACTGCGATCCGGCGGCGGTAGATTCCGCTCCCGGGCTTCCACTTCACACTTTCCGGGCCCCTCCCGGATCGCCGTCCCCACCGCTTTTCGATCGCGTCCCGGGAGCGGCAATCGAGCCCGCCCCCGGGACGCCACCCCTCCGCTACTTCGACTGTCCTGCCATCTGGCCGATGCGGAAGATGACGAATTCCGCCGGCTTCACCGGAGCGATGCCGATCTCGCAGACCATCTGGCCCGCGTCGACGACCTCCGGCGGGTTGGTCTCGGAGTCGCACTTCACGTAGAACGCCTCTTCCGGCGTCTTGCCCATCAGCGCGCCCGAGTTGTAGATGCGCAGGAGGAACGCGGTGATGTTGCGCGTCACCCGCTTCCACAGCGTCTCGTCGTTCGGCTCGAACACCACCCACTGGGTCCCGATCTCGATCGACTGCTCGATCATCAGGAAGAGGCGGCGGACGTTGATGTAGCGCCACGACGGATCGCTGGAGACGGTGCGCGCTCCCCAGACGCGGATGCCGCGGTCGCCCATGTTCCGGATGCAGTTGATCCCGCGCGGGTTGAGGAAGTCCTGCTCAGGGCGCGAGATGGTGTACTTGAGGCCGAGGGCGCCGCGGACGATTTCGTTCGCGGGAGCCTTGTGCACGCCGCGCTCGGAGTCGCTGCGGGCGTAGATGCCGGCCACGTGGCCCGATGGCGGAACGAAGATGTTCCCCTTCTCGGGGTCGTACACCTGGATCCAGGGGAAGTAATACGCCGCGTACTGCGAGTCGCGCGGCTTGGGCATCTTTGCGATGCCATCCTTGCCCAGCTCCTCCGCCGAGTCGAGGATCGCGAAGCGGTACTTGTTGTTCTCGCAGTGCGAGATCACTGCGTCCTGGATCGCCGCATCGCTCTGCCCCGGTGCGCAGACCAGCGAGATCTCCGGGATGTCGTTGAAGACGTTGAGTCCCGAGCGGCGGCCGGGGCCCTCGTCCTTGCCGATGTACAGCGCCGGGTTCACGCCGGCTGGAGCGGCAGGAGCCGCAGGAGCAGCAGCCGGAGCCGGCTTGCCCGACTCGGCAGCCTTCTTCGTCTCCGCTTCCTTCTTCTCCGCTTCCTTCGCTGCCTGCTCCGCGCTCACCGTCTTCGGAGAGACGTTGCAGACGAAGGCCTTGCTGCCGCCGTTGTTGAAGAACCCGTACAGGGCGTGCGCGAGGTGGGTCGAGTGCGTGAAGTCGCCGAAGGTCCGGGTGTACTGCGCCCAGTTGGTGATCAGCACGGCCTCGTTGGTGGGGCCGACGGACGACTCGCCGATGAACGCGCAGGTCGAAGTCCCGACTGCTTCGATGGGCTTCGATCCGCGGTCGACCTCCTCGATGTAGACGCCTGGAGACAGATACGACGTTGCCATTGACTACTCCTTACGTTCGGTGGTTGGAGACCGCACAAGGGAGGCGGCCTCGCGTGGGAGATTGCGTTGGTTCCTCTTCTCGATGACCACAGGTCGAACGAACTTCCCCTCCATCCAGGGAGTCACTTCCGCGGCGGAGACACGATCTTCGGCGGCTTCGCCTCCACCCCCAGCTCCCTGGCGCTGATGCTTCCCGGGGGTGGTCTGAGCTGATCGAACACGTCGATGTGGCGCTCGCGGACGCGCTTGCTGCGTCCGAGCTCGCGGCCGGAGAACAGGCGCGCCTCGGTCCGGTAGCCGATGGCGACGCGCGCCGTCTGGCCCAGTCCGGTGAAGACGGCGGCCGCGGTGTCGAGCGTGAACTCGGTGTCGTGGTGCAGCGGCAGGCTGTCCTGCTTGAAGAAGGAATCGCCGGCGAGCTGCTCGCCGTGGAGCTTGGGATGATCGAGGAATGCCTTCATGCCGAGGGCGAGGATCTCGTGCTCGTCGGCGAGGTCGTCGGCGGCGGCGGTGATGAGGTAATGCAGCCCCATCTCCAGCGGGCGCGCGTAGCGGACGACGTGGGTCTCGCCCTTCTCGTCGGTGATCTCTTCCTCGAGGTGCCAGTTCTCGTTGGTGCGCACGTCGACGGAAGGGCGGATGTCGTAGAGGTACAGCACCAGGCAGGGAGCGTTCTTGCGGAGGAAGTCCGTGGTCGGCGCGGCGAGATATGCCTTCGCCTTGCTCCTCTGCGACGAAAGCTCGGCGCGAAGCACGCCGAGGAGGGTCTGGCCGACGTCGCGGATCACCTGATGCTTGGCCATGAAGACGTTCCACTACCCTGGGAGTTGATCTCCCGAAGTGAGTGCAGAGGTGAGGGGGACTCGCCCATTTTGGAAGAATTCCCCGACGAGTTCAAGACGGGCCGGCGCGATTTCCCGCGCCGCGACGCGTCTCTTTTAGAATTTCGGTAATGAATTCGCGTCGCAAGCTTCCCCCGGAAACGAAGCTATTCCTCGATGTCGGCGCTGTCGTCACCCTTGCCGGCTTCTTCCGCCACCTCTTTCGCTGCGTCCTTTGCCGAATCTTTCGCGCGCGCGGCGTCGGCGGCCTTGCGCAAAGCGTCCTCCTCGATTCCTTTCGCCTGCGCGTATTCCTTGCCGGTGTCGGTGCCGAGCGCCGCGACTTCGACCTTCTCCTTCGCGATGCCTTCCGCGGCTACCGCAATACCCGGCTTGGCTTGCGCGCTCTCCGTGGCGGACGCGACGGCCGCCGCGCCGCCAGCTGCGTTGGCGCCGGCCACGACGCCGGTGACGATCCCGGAAGCGATCTCCGGACCGGCGGACGGAACCGCCTGCTGCGTCTGACCCGCGGCGCCTGGAACGGACGGTGTTTCCGGAATCGTCGGCACGGCCGGCATGGTTCCCGCTGGCTGGCCTTGCGTCTCGGCCGCGGGCTTCTGCGCCTCGGCCGCAGGTTTCTGTACTTCGGCAGCGGACTTCTGCGCCTCGGCGGCGGGCTTCTGCGCTTCGGCGACGGGCTTCCGTGCTTCCGCGGCAGGCTTCTCCGCTTCCGCTGCAGGCTTCTGCGCTCCCGCCGCTGGCTTCTTCGCTTCCGCGGCAGGCTTCTGCTCTGCTTCGGCCGCGGGCTTCTCCTCCTGGGGCGGCTCCTTCTTTCCCGCCGCCTGTGCGGCGGTCTGCTGGCCCTGCTTCGCCGACGCGCTCGCGTTGCCCGCCGCGCTTGCCGTCGCTTGCTCCGAGGACTGCGCCGCTCCGGCGTTCTTCTGCGCGCCGGCGGTGTCGCCCTGGGCGGCGCTGTCCACGGCCTTCTGCGCCTTCTCCGCGGTCGCCGCCGCTTTCTTCGCTGCTTTCTCCAACTCCGCAATGGCGCCGAGCACCGCTTCCTTCACCTTCTCGTCACCCGGCACCTTGCAGGCGGACTTGGCACTGCCCTTCGCGTCGGCGCCGCTGTTCTTCGCAGACTCGGCGGCGCCCGTGGCGCTCTGCGCCGCGGCGGACGCCGCCTGGATCGCTTCCGCCGATCCCTTCCGCATCGGCATCCCGCGGAAGAGCGCCTTGTTCTGCTCGATGCGCTTCTTTGCTTCCGCGAGCGCGGCCTCCGCCCGCCGGAGCGCCTTGCCTGCCTCCTCCGTCGCCTTTTCCGCCTCGATTTCGATCTGTTTCTCGTGCTCCGCCAGGGTCTTCTTCGCCTCGTCGGAAGCCTTGGTCCCCTGGCCGTGCGCGCCGTCGAGCTGCGCAAAGGCTCCGTCGACGTGCTCGCGGATCTCCGGGATCCGCGCCACCAGGTCCTCGAGCGTACCGCGCTGCTTGCCCGCCTCGTCGTGCGCCGACGTTGCCTGCGCGTACGCTGCCGCGACTTGGTCGATGGCGCCGCGCGCCTGCGACATCAGCACGCCCGCGCTCTTGTCGATGGAGACGCCGCTCTTCTGGATGGTCTCCCCGAGGGGACCCTGCATCTTCTGCCCCAGCTCGTGGACCTTCGCGTACTGGTCCTTGAGCTGCGCGACGAACTTCTTCGTCTGCTCCTCGTATTTGCCCTGCTCTTCCTCGTGCCTGCGGGAGAGGGCGTCGTGCTGCGCCTCGGCGGCCTTGCTGTGCTCGTCGGCTTTGCGCACCGGGTTGTTCTGCACCTCGTCGGAGGCCGAGACGCTCTGGTCGGCGCTGGCGGAGGCGGCGTCGGCACCCTGCGAGAGGTGGCCGATCAGATCGGCGCCCGCCTTCTCCCGGGCGGCCTTGAAGTCTTCGCCGAGCTTCTTCAGCTCTGCTTTCACGTCTTCGACGGCCTGCTGCATGGCCGCCTTGAGCTGCTTGGTCGCCTCCGCTTCCGTGGCGCTTTCCGCCTCCTTCAAGTCCCAGGAAGCGACGGCGGTCTTCAGGGCCTTCTCCAGCACCTTCTCCGCCGCCTGCAGCACTTCCTCCTCGATCTTCTTCAGTAGCCGGTCGATCGCCTCGGAGATCCTCTCCTTCATTTCCGCAGCGATGTTCTCGAGCTGCTTCTTTGCTTCGTCCCACCCCTTCGCGAAGAGCTCCTCGGAGTCCTTCCGGGACGCCTGCGCATCCTGCAGGCCGCCGCCCTTCACCTCCGAGAGCGCCTGCTTCGCGTGCTCCGCCAGCTCTCCGAGCTTCTGCTCGAGAGCAGCCAGCGTCTTGCCCAGCGTCGACTCGCCGTTGCCCATCAGGCCCTTGAGCTTCTCGACCAGCTGCTCGAGGCCGTCCTTCACCTGCTCGGGCAACATCTCGTAAGCGGCCTCGGCTTTCTCGACGCACTCCCCGGTGTCCTGCTTTGCCTGCTCGAAGAGCGCCTTGGCCGCCTCGCCTTCCGTCTTCGCGCCGTCCCAGTCGCGCTTGCCGGCGAGGTCCAGCGCCTGCTTGCACTTCGCGATCGCTTCCTTGCCCTCGTTCCATGCCTTCTCGCCGGTCTCGACGGCGTCCTTCGCGGCTTCGTAGAACTCCTTCAGCTGCTCGAACTGTTGCTTGTACTTGTCGTACTCGGCCTTCACCTGGTCGTAGATCTTCTTCGCCTTCTCGCAGGCTTCCTTCGCCTTGGCGGCGAGCTCTCCGACCCTGGCCTTCACCGCCTCGATGAACTTCCCCAGCGACGACTCCCCCTGCGGAAGCATCTTCTGGACGTTGTCGATGACGGTCTGCAGCGCCTGCTTGACGCTGCCGGGGACGTCTTTCTCGATCTCTTCGAGCTTGTCGATGCAGAGCTCGACCTCGCTCTTCGCCGTCTCGAATTCCTGCTGGGCGGGACCGACTTCCTTGCCGGCCTCGTCCCACTTCTTGTCCTTGAGCAGGGAGAGGCCGGTCTTGACGTGGTCGAAGCAGGATTTGCCGGCTTTGAACGCCTTGTCGCCGTGCTCGCCGATGTAGAGGCCGGCCTTGATCCACTTGCCGCCGTACTGATCGACGGCGTCCTCGATCTTCTTCTTGTACTCCTCGAACTTCTGCTTGTACTCGTCGACCGTGCTCTTCACCTGGTCGACGACGCCCTTGGCCTGATCGACCAGGTCCTTCAGCTTGTCGGTGACGTTCTGCTTGATCGTGTCGGCGGCGTTCTGCACCGCCTCCTTCGCCTTGGCGATGGCGTCCTGCGCCTGCCCGATGGCGTCCTTCGCCGCGTCGAGCACGTTCTGCGCGCCGGCGGCAATGGCGCTGCCGATGCTCTTTCCCGCCGCGTCGCCCGACGACTTCACGGACTCCATCACGTTGCCCAGGTCGCCGGCGAGACCGTCGATCAACGACTTCGCCGCCGCCGTCGCCGAGGCGGCGCACATCTCGATGGCATTCTTGCCCTTGAGGATGGCCGCCTGCGCCAGCGTCATGCCCGCCTTGCCGACACTGACGGCCGCTTCCGCGGAGGCGAGCAGGCTCGACTTCAATCCCTGCACCGCTGCGGAGAGCTGATCGCCCGCGGTATGCACCGCATCGAGCGCCGCGGCCTTCACCGCGTCGTAGGCGTCCTTCGCGTGCTGAATGACCTCGGTGGCGATGTCGGTGACCTGCGCCGCCGCTTCGTGCGCCTTGGCCAGCGCTTCCCGCGCCACCTCTTGCGTGGCGCTGGCCGCCTCCTGCGCCGCCTCGCCCACTTTCGCCGCCGCCTGCGAGACGTAGTCCTTGAGACCCGCGAGCCTGCTCTCGACGCTCTTCAGCGCGGCTTGCGCGACGTCGCCCGCGCCCTGCTTGACCTGATCGAGGGCGTCCTTGACGTCCTGCCAGACCTGCTTCGCGGCATCGAGCGCCTGCGAGGCGCGCTTGGCTGCTTCGCGCGCCGCCTTCAGCGCCCAGGCCGCGGCGTTCTGGATGTTCTGCGCGATCTGCTGCGCTTTCTGCGCCGCCTGCTGGACGGCCTGGGCGAACCTGGCGAGGTTCTTGACCGGCGATGAGCCCTTCTTGATGGTGTACCGCTTGCCGCGGAACTCCGTCGCATAGCCGGTGTCGACGAAGAAGAGGTGGTCGGTGGAGACGACGTAGTACTGGCCGTCGACGCGCTTGCCGGCCTTCTCCACCTCGACGACCGAGCCGGCGCGGATAGCAGGATCGCCGGTGACCCGCGCCTCCGCGTGAACGAAGGTGCCGGCGCGCCGGTTGTACTCGGCCTTCGCCACCGCCTCGAGCAGGCTCTTCTCGCCGGTGGCGACGGTCAGCACCTCTTCGATGTCGCCGTACATCTGCTTGACGAGCTGCGCGCCGGTGACGGTGCCGCCCTGCTTGCCGTACTCGTCGCCGCTCTTTCCGGCGTCGGTCATCTCCTTCGCCTGCTTGGGATCCCACCCGGAGGTGGTGATCTTCGAGACCTGGTCGAAGGTGTTCACCTCCTGCACGAGGCGGCCGATGTTCTCCCGCCACACCAGCTTCGCCGCGGGCGGATCGCCGAGCTTGGGCTTCTTGAAGAGCAGCTTCCGGTCGTCGACGTAGACACGGAAGCCGGCCAGCGCCGCCCGCTGCATGAGGAAGTCGTAGTCCGAGAGGTTGTTCTGGATGACGAAGTCGTGGACCACCACGCTGTCGTCCACGTCGGCGGACAGGCCGTAACGCTGCGCGATCTGCGTGGCGAGATCGCTGTCCTTCACGTTCTTGTAGGTCTTGGTGACGGTGCCTCGATCGAAGGCGTGTCCCTTGTCGATCCCGGCGACCACGAGGCGGCTCGGGCCGTCGGGCGTGACCACCATCTCCAGATTCGAGACCTCGCCCTTGCACACGCTCTTGAGCTGGCCGAGATAGCCGAGCTTGATCTCGACGGCGGTGCCTGGCTTGAACTTTTGCTGCTTCGTCCACTTGCGGCCGACGTCCGAGAGATGGACCCAGAACCGGCTCGACTTGTCCATGTCGTCGGTGACGCGGATGCCGAGGACCGACCCCTTCAGCTCCGGATCCGCTGCCTGGCCGTCGATGACGAGCTGGAAATCCGGGACGAAGCGCTTGTCGTCGGCCAAGGGCGGAAGCTCCGCGCGCGCTCGTCAACCGGACAGACGAGGGACTGCCGTAGTTTCCAGCAAGCGAGCCCAGGTAGTCAAGAGGAGCAGTTTTCCATCCAGGGTTCGCCGAGGTAGGATGACGCCCGCATGGCCGAGGACTTCAAGAGCGCCCTTCCGGACGCCCCCAGGCTTCCTGAGCGGGCGGCGATCTACATCGCGCCGGATGGCAACGTGACGTTCGGGGCGCTGTTCGAGGGACTCGTGCCGGTCGCGCAGGCGATCGCGGCGAATTCACTCACTATAAAGGAAGGGAACCGCCGCCCCTGCCTTGCTACGACCGCATCGCCCGACGCCGACGCGGACCTGGAGCGCTAGATGCTCCGCGCGCTGCTCGCGGCAGTGCGCCGGTTTTTCTCGCGCCGCCGCGCGCGCCGCCTCCTCGCGCAGCAACTGCCGCGTGGCGTCTCCGAGGCGCGGCTGGCGCTGCCGGCGCCCGCGCGCGAGCCGCCGCCGGGCGAGTACTGGACGCTGCCGCTCGTCGGACATCGCCCATCGCGCCTGCTGCGCCTCTCCGCCCTGCCGCCGCCGCCGGCGCATCTGGACGTAGTGCAGCCCCGGAAGCTGCGCCTCGACGACGATCTGCGGCTGCCGCCGGAAATCGATCCGCCAGCCGTCCCGAGTGCACCGGAGCGGCCGCTGCCCGTCCGCCCGCGGACGCCGCTTGCGCGCGCTCCGTTGCACCGGCTCAAGCCGCGCAATTTCCGCCTCGACCTGCAAGCGACCGCCCACGGTGGGATCGTTCCGGAGACCGGGGATCCGAGCTATCGCTGGATCTCGCCGGAATTCCGCCGCCGCTATCTCGAGCTGCCGTGGATGGCGCGGGATCGCATCCGCTTCCTCGGGCCCATGCACGCCGAGTGGTTCCTGATGTGGTGGGACCAGACTATGGTGGAAAGCCTCGGGCCAGGCGAGCCGGAGCCCTGGGAACGGCCCGAGGAGGTGGACTGGGCGATGGACGTCTGCAAGGAGCAGATGCTCATCCGCCGCGACGTGGTGAAGGACGAGGAAGCGCCAGCCGCGCAGCAGCTGGCAGCCGAAGAGATGGAGCACCCGCTCGTCGCCTGGGATCCGGTGCCGCTGCCGGAGCTCGTGCCGCAAAAGGAATGGGCCGAGATCGCCGATCCGCAGGCACTCGCGCCGGCGCCGCCTCTGCAGCGGAGATCGCGCGAGGCCTATCTGCAGTGGCGCACGCTGATGGATGCCTTGGACGAGGCGTGAGGGGTAGTCTCAGCGGCGCTGCTGCGGCTGGTATGTCCCCGCCTCGGAGCGGAAGGCGATCGCCAAGCGGTTCCAGCCGTTGATCGCCACGGCGATCAACGCCAGCTCGACCAGCTCCTTCTCTCTGAACTGGCGCTTCGCGCGCTCGTACACGTCGTCGGAAACGTGGCCGTCCGTGATCTGCGTCAGCGCTTCCGTCCACTCGAGCGCCGCCCGCTCGCGGTCCGAGTAATAGGGCGCCTCGCGCCAGGCATCCAGGCCATACAGCCGTTGCTCGGTCTCACCTTCCGCCCGGGCGTCCTTGGAGTGCATGTCCAGGCAGTATGCACAGCCGTTGATCTGCGATGCGCGCATCTTCAGGAGATGGACGAGCTTCGGCTCGATGCCGCTCTCGTGGATGAACTTCTCCAGGCCGAGCATGGAGCGATACGCAGCGGGTGAGACTGCACCGATGTCGAGACGTGGCTTCATGGGGTTCCTCTCGCGGCTGAATGCAGAGGAGATTCCTGCCCGACGGCATCGATTCGCGACTCACTGCAGCTTTCCCTCGCGCTCCAGCCGCCAGATGTCTTCCTGGCTGACCGTCTGCTGATTCAGGATCGTCATCGCGCGGCGGATCTTCTGCACCATGGCCGGATCCTGGATGGGGATGCTGTTCTCGCGCGTCGGTGCCGGCGGCGGCCGGAGCAGCGTCAGCTCCCCCCGGGCCTGCGTGCCGTCGGCGACGCCCTGAACGGCGAAGGTGACCGCGTACACCGCCGCATTGGAGCCGAAGTCGTATTCCAGCGACTCGTCCACGAAAGCGGCTGGGCGGATCTCAGTGTGCCGCAGAAGCCGGGTGTGATCGAGGGCGACGGTAGTGGGCGGGGAGGGAGCGCTGCCGTCGGTCGCCGGAAGGAAGAACGTCGAGAGAGTCATGCCCGTGATCTGCACGGGAACATCCTCCGCGTGCCAGAGGTGGAACTTCTGCCGCACGACGCCGTCAGGACCGATCTCGGGGAAGCGCGGAACAGGGACGGCGAAGAGCGTCGCCACTCCGCGCAGGCGCGTGGCAAAGGCGATGTTGCGGATGTGGAGCGGGAATCTCCCTTCGACAGTCTCGCCGGAACCAGTGGCCGCCTTCACCTTCACGAGGAGATCGCTGAACGCGGTCCGCTGCGGCAATGCGGAGTAGTCGTGGATCGCGACCGGTCCGGGCGTCACGCCCGCCTCGCCGTCGCCGAACGACCACTCGTACCAAGCCGGCGAAAACGGTGCGCCCTCCAGCGTCTGCACGGTCGCGGTGAATTCGCGCTCGCTGACGGAGTTGGGCAGCATCCGCATGGTAACGACCAAGATCCGCGCCGGCCGGCAGCTCTTCACCCTGTAGCGCGGCAGCTCGATGCGGCTGGCGACGTTGTCCTTGCTGAATGCGACGGCGTACTGGGCGGGCGCGCTCCCGTCGCGGCCCAGGTAGGCCCGGACGGGCACCTGCGACCCCGCTTCGCCGGCGACGGTGTAGTGCAGGAAAGAGTCGTTGCCGTCGGTGGTGTGCGCGCGGACCGTCGCCAGGTTTTCTTCGCCTTCGCAGACTTCGTCCTTCTCGAGGCGCACCAGGTCGAACACCGGCGGCGCCACGGCAAGAGTGGCGGCAGGGGCTGTTGGTGGCGCCGGCCGACGGGCGGACTGCGGCGGTTCCGGCGGTTGCGCCGGTGTCAGCGCGGCGATGGCTACGCCCTGCACGGATTCTTCGCGGCGCCGCGACAGGAGCAGCAGTGCCACGAGCGCGATCGCGGCTGCAAAGGCGAGCAGCGCCTTGTGCTTCCTCCGCATCCCTCAGTACCAGCAGCCGTACTGCGCGCCCGGCGCGTTCCAGGCGATCGGATGATAGCCCTGGTCGTACGACCACACCGACGTGCCGACGCCGTGGGGAGGGAGGCCGGCGAGCCGATCGGGGCTGATGGACGTTGCTGTCGCGTTCGGATCGTCCCGGACGCCGTGCCAGATGTTGTTGTCGTTGGTGGCGCAGGCGTTCGCGGCCATGCAGTTCGTCACCTGGTCGCCGGCGTTTTCGCAGACGTTGTAGAAGGGGCAGGACACGGACCGCAGCAGGCCTGCCCAGAATCCGACTCCCGAATTGCACGCGTTCTGGACGGCGTTGAAGAGCGCGTTCGCGGCGTTGGCGATCCGCACGTGATCGTAGGTATAGGCGGACACGTGGACTGAAGCGCCCTGCAGATGCGCCCAGGAGAGGAAGGTCGAACAGACCATTCCGTTGTTCGCCGAATTGCTCGAGAGCTCGTTCGTCTGCTCGATGTTCCGGTACTGGTAGAGCGAGTAGCTGATCGGGGACCCGTTCCGCAGCTTGCGCGGCAGCCAGACCACTCCGTCGGACTGGGATTGCGCCGCGATCTCCGGCGCCGTGGAGATCCAGTTCGCGACCGCGGCAGTCGTCCCGGCATCGCCCCACTGGTACACGGGAGTGATCTCCTCACCCTGCAGATCCGCATACGCGCCGCCGAGGTTGATCTGCTCCACGCCCGGGTATCCGTACTGGAGCTGGTTTGCATCGAGCGGCCGCGAGCAGACCGTCGGCCAGCTGCTCTGCGCCGGCGTCTTCATCTCCGCGTGGACGATGCCGCTGGTCCCGAGCGAGAGCATGCTGTGCGTGTAGTACTCGCCGATGGCGACGATCACCGGCCGGATCGGCCCGCCGTTGCTGCGGCTCAGCACCACCGAGCCGTAGGGCGCATTCCAGACGGCGGGCACGTAGCCGCAACCTCCGCTGAACGAGGCTCGCTGGCCGGGGAAGGCGAACGCTCCCGAGTTGGCGAGCAGCGGGTTTGTTCCCCCTACCGGGGAGAGCCCGTGCACGTAGATCTTCTGGCCTCCGAGCCACATCATCTCGGCCGGCCCGAAAGGCACTGGAATGGAGTAGCGATATGCTCCGGAGGTGACTCCGCAGGCGTTCAGCACGGCTTGCTCGCTCTCGAGATTCGCATTGGAGGCGATGAGGAACGAGCCGATCCCCGCGGATCCGCCGACGTAGACGTGCACGCCCACCGATTGGGCGATGCCCCGCGCGCACGACCAGCCGGTGAGCACCACCTGGTTGCCGTCCCACCGCGCGCCGTCGATGAAACCGCGGATCACGTTGTCGGGATAGCTGAACATCCCGGGGTTGCCGATCACGACGGTCAGCCACGGCCAGAAGTTCGACGTCGCCTTGACCTGGATCACCTGACCGACGACGGATTCTTCCTTGATCGCGGGGACCGGGATGTTGAACCGGAGGTTCGTCGCGCCCGGCGCGCGGCAGGCGTTGGCCACCGCAGGCTCGCTCCACGCATTTGCCATCGTCGATGCCAGCACCTGCCCCGAGCGGGGGTCCGTCGCCGCGACCCAGACGGATCGCGCAGAGCCGGGATCGCACGCCCAGCCGACGACGACGAATTGCCCGTTCGACCAATATCCGCCGTCGACCCAGCCCATCGGCACCGCGTGTCCGGCGCGTGCGTAGAGCATGGCAGCGGCGAGACTTCCGAGGGCAATTCCTCGCGCCAGCACCGAGCGGACTCGCATGACCCCTCCGCCCCCCCGTGGTCGTCAGGCGAATCGAGGCTGATCTTCGGGCGGATCGGAGTCAACGGCGCGCGGCGCGCGAGGTTCAATCCTCGGCTTCGTCGTCGGACGCCGCGATGGCCGACTCGAACTTGAACTCCGTCAATCCCAGCGTGATCACGTCGCCGTTGCGGAGGAAACGGCGGGGCGTCTTCTTGCCGTTCACCAGGACGCCGTTCTTCGAATTCAGATCGACGATCTCGAACTTGTTCCCGTCGATGGAGACGCCGGCGTGCTTGGCCGAGACGGCGCCGTCGAGGATGCGGATGCTGTTCTCCGGGCCGCTGCCGAGGGAGACGATCTTCCCGACCAGCGGCCAGGTCTTCCCCTTGGGTCCCGCTCCCTTCTGCATGATCAGGCGCGCCTTGGCGGACTTGAGGCAGAAGAGGCAGACCTCCCACTCCGGCATCTGCGCGCGCTTGCAGACCGGGCAGAACCGCGTCGGCGGCGGCTTCGGCCGCGTGAAGAGGTAGATCGCGAGCCCGCCGATCACGACGAGCAGGATCACCGCGGTGATGATCCCGATCTTCAGCCAGTCGACGAAGTCCGGGGTCCGCACCAGGATGGAGGACTTGAGGGAGGTGCTGCTCCCCTCGTTCTCCATCGCGATCTCGATCTTGTGGTCCTTGCCATCGTGATCGAGGCGCGTCTTCCACTGGATGACGTACATCTTGTTGATGTAGTCCTTGATCACCGTCAGGGACTTGTTGATGTCATCGACGTTGGGCGCCGGCCGGTAGGTCCCTCCCGTTCGGCGGGCAATCATGTCCAGATTGGCCAGCGATTCCTGATCCAGCTCGGAATGGGCAACGGCATGGACGGGGATGCGCCGCTTGCCGGCGTCGCTGATCACTTTCTCCACGTCGGTGGCGCTGCCGTTGTCGCGGCCGTCCGAGATGACGATGATCGCCTTCGCCGCCGGCAGCAGCGTCTGGGCGCCGCCCTTGCCGGGCGAGGCGGCCGCCGCGTAGAGCTGGATGGCCTGCGCCAGGCCGTCGTAGAGGAGGAAGGAGCGGCCGGTGAAGGTGATCTTCGCCGCTTTGCCCGCCACCTCCCCCTTCTCTTCGGAGAACGGCGCGACGATCTCGGCGGTCTCCCCGTAGTCGACCACCGCGACCTGATCCTTTTCGCCCAGGCCGTTGACGAACGCGGCCACCGCCTTCTTGATGTCGTCCTGGATGCCCAGCATCGCCCCGGAGGCCTGGATGACGATGACGATGGAAGCGCCGGTCTGCGCCGCTTCCAGCGACTCGACGCGCTCCACCTTCGAGCTGTCGCTGTTGCCGCTCTCGTAGACGCGGAAGAGGTCCTGCGAGAGACCCTGGATGGGCGAACCCGACGCGCCGATCACGTTTACGTAGGCCCGGACATGCGGCCACCGGTTCTGGGTCGCCTGGACCTGTTGAATGGAGAGCTGCGCGCCGGCGCCCAGCGCGGCCACGGGCGCAAGGAGCGCCGCGAAGCTTGTCCACAGATGCGTCTTCACGTCGATCCTTACTCGCGCTTCTCGCGCAGTGCGCGACACTTGAACTCGAACTCGATGTCTCCGAGCTTGATGATGTCGTTGTCGATCAGGTCGTGCTTCTGCACCTTCTCGTCGTTGACGAAGGTGCCGTTCGAGCTGTCGAGATCGGCGATCTGGAATTCTCCGCCCTCGTACCGGATGGTGGCGTGCTTGCGGGAGATCTTCTTGTCGGTGAGCACGATGTCGCAGTCGGCCGCCGTCCCCAGCACGTTCTTTCCCACCCGCAGGCGGAAGTCCTCGCCCTTGTGCTGGCCGTTGAGCGCGACGATCCAGCCGCACACCTCGCGGCTCTTGTCCTGGGATCCCCGGCCCTTCTCGCCGCCGATCTCCTGGATGTTGAGCATGGCCGTGCCCTGGCCGGCGGACGGCATCGGGATGGCGGAGACGCCGCCGCCAGCCGCCATCATCGCCTGTTGCATCTCCAGGCAATACGGGCAGGTGTCCCAGCTCGGGTGCATCACGTGGCCGTTCGGGCAGATCTTGCCCTGCTGCTTGTCCTTCTTCAGGAACGGCAGGATGCGATCGACGATGGCGAGAAACGACACGAAGGGTCTCCCTTACGCGGGTTGGTAGAACCAGAGCTGGAACATGTTGATGTCGCGCTCGGCGGAGACCGCCTTCGCGGACATCTCCAGCGAGTCGTTGGTGACGAACGTCCCCGGCACCAGGAAGTAGTGGTTGCGCCAGCGGTGCTTGCGGTCGGCCTCGGTCACCTTCCACTGGCCCACCTTCTTGCCGTCGACGCTGATGTCGCAGATCTGCTCGCCGAGGATGGCGTCGAAACGCTTGATGACGATCAGGTCCTTGCCGGGCTTGAGGTTCTGCACCTGCCACTTCGCCTCGCCGCCGATGTAGGCGACGCCGGAATCGGAGACCGTCTCCTTGTCCGGATAGGTGAAGGTCTGGCGGCTCTTCCACATGTCCTTCTGCCCTTCGATGCGGAACTTGTGCGCCTTCTCCGACTCGTCGTTGACGAGCTGGAGGTGATCGACGCGCACGAAGTTGGAGCCGTCGATGTTGAGCTCCTCGGGAAAGTCCTTCGAGCGGATGACCACGTCCTTCCAGGTGATCTGCTCCCCCTTTGCTTCCTTCCTGGCCGAAGGCTGCAGCTTCTCCTTCACCACCGGCGTCAGCGTCTGGTTGGACGCGCTGAGGAAACGCGCGATCCCCATGCAGCCGTCGGCGTCCCGCGGACGGTCGCGCACGACCTTGGTCAGAGCCTCCAGCGACTTCTTGTATTCGGCGAATCCCTTGCGGGCGGCGATCTGCGGGAAGTCCTTTTCGATCGCATCGACCATCTCCCGCTCCAGCTCCACTACGCCGGTGAGCACGTCGGCGAGATTGAACGGCCCGACCGCGTTGGCGCTGTTCAGCATCTCGGCGGCGAGGACGGCGTTGCGCACGTGGTTCGCGGCGGGAACACCCATTCTGCAGAGAAGCTGGCTGAGCGCCGCCTTCTCCGACAGTCCATTCGCAACCTCGACGCGAAGCTGGGGGGAGGCGTGGCTGCCGGCCGTTCCCGCCACGGGCACGAAGCGAAGGTCGATTTCGCCCGGACCCGGCACCCGCGGGTCGAGGGCGTCGCGGATCTCGCGGACGCCTTCCTCGAGGCGGACGCGGCCGAGCTCGATCGACTCGACGCCGTCGGGCTCGCGGGCCATCACCTCGATCTTCACCTTCTCCTCGATCCGGCGGTGACCCTTGAAGCGCGGATTTTCCTTGTAGGCGATGAAGTCGGTGGGCTCCTCGAAGTACTTCATCGCCACGTAGACGGTCTGCGGCAGCTTCAGCTTGTCGGCCTCGATGACCTTCACGGCCGGATCGCGCAGCACGAGCTCGTTGCCCCGGCCGTCGATGCCGTAGCCGGGAGCGACCTCGAACGACAGGTCGCCGCGGCCGCGCGCCTGGACCCTCAGGCCGCCGCTTTCCACTGGAACGACGCCTGGTGTGTGCAGCACGCGGTTGTGCAGGCGCCTTTTTTCCACATGATAGGCTTCCGCCGCGTTCCAGTCTTCGTCGGTGGTGAAGAAGCCCTCGAAGAAGTTGATCCGCTTGAAGTTGGCCTGCTCCGCCATTGCATCCTCCGAACGTGCCGCCCTTCCAGAAAACGTCCGAAGGGCAGGTGATGTCAAACCGCCGCGATCTCAAGACCTGCACAGCCTCAAACAATAGTCGCCAAGCCGCCTTCGGCGCCCGCGACTAGCGGCCCAGCCCGAGCCGTTGAATCTCCTCGTCCTGCGTCGCCGGAACGTCCTCGAGCCCGCCGATCCGCGCATCGACGCCGATGCGTCCCGTCTTGCCGACGTGGAGGAACGGGACGCGCTCGTAGACCGGCTCCGTGCGCTCGAACACGAGAGCGTAATGGGCGTGGGCGGGTTTCTCCGTCTCCACCAGCGCCTGGACGGTGCGCAGCCGTTCGCGGGAGATCTCTTCCTTGCGGTCGGGCAGCTCCACCGTGAAGCATTGGCTGACGAAGACCGGCGGGGAAAGAACGGTGTCCTTGCCGATGGTGCTCGACCGACCGATGACCAGACCCGGATAAGGCCATTCGCCCTCGTGGACCTCCGCGTTCACGTCGGCGAACAGCCGGAGGGCCAGCCTGAGGCCCTCGGCGGTGCCGCGCTTGCGGTACAGCTCCGGGGTCCGCTGGATGATCTCGCGGCGCTTCTCCTCGCTCCATCCTTCGAGGAGCGGCATCGCCAGCCAGGACGCGAGCCAGGGCAGCCATCTGGCGTTGGTGATGCGCGGATCGAACAGCTCGTGGACGAACTCCAGGCTCTCCTCGACGCCGCAAGTCAGGTGCGCGGAGATGAGCAGGAAGCGCTGGAGGAAGTCGGCGTTCTCCTCGTCGGCATCCTGGTAGATGCCCGGGAGGTAATTGATCCATGGACGGGTGGCGATCTCCACGTTGATCACCCGCGACTCCGCCAGGGCGTCTCCCGCCTCCGGGTACTGACGGACGACGCTGAACATCCGCTCCTCGGAGTCGACGAGCTTGAACTCCACGCTGGCCTGCGCGTGCCGGCGGGCCACGCGGCGCGCCTGACCGAGGGGCAGCCCGAGGAGCTCCGGGGCGATGGCGGGCGTCTCGACGGTTTGGTCGGCCATGGCCATCTACCCGCGGTCGTAGATCTCGACGCCGATCAACTGCGGCAGCTCGTCGTCGGAGAGCTTGAGCATCTCGACGCGGAGCCGGCGGCTCTCGTCGATGATCACGAGATCGGTGATGCGGTCCACTCCGTCGACGCCCTCGACCACCGGATACAGGTCTGCCTTTCCCACGGCGCGGCCGAAGGGCCATCCCTCGGCCTTCGAGCCGCCGTGGAGCGGATTGAGCAGCCGCTTCACCTTGTCCTTCACGTCGGCCTTCACCCGGTCTGCAGTGGCCCCTGCTTTGAGCGAGATGGTCAGCTCCAGCGAGACCGGCACCAGCTTGGGCTTGCCGACGTTGACGCGCGCGGTGATCAACCGGCGCTTGTCGATGTAGCTCGCCACCCGGTCGATCAGATCGCGCGAAGGCACCGCGCGGGCGTCGCCGTTCTCCCGCTCCGCCTTGGGAACCAGCAAGAGCGAGATGCTGCCGTCGGAGCCCTGAACGCACTTCGCCCGCGCGACGCGGCGGGAAGCCGCCAGCGCGAGCGACTCGTAGTCCTCGGAGGTGATGGCGCGGTCGCGATTCTTGATCGCGTAGGTGCCGCGGCGCTTCGCCTCATCGAGCGTCTCGGCGTCAGCGCCGCCCTGCGCCGGGAAAGGATTGTTGACCCCCTGCACGAAGGCGACGCTCTGCTTCAGCACCGTCAGCGTGTTGGCGCCGACGTTGCCGGCGACGCCGCCGCCGACCCGGTATTCGCACTTGATCGAATCGCGGGCGGTCGGCGGCACCCAGCCCTTTCTGCCGTCGCCGAAGGTGACCTCGCCCTTGATCGGGTCGCAGAGGTAGTGACGCGAGGTCGGCTGGCTGTCGAAGAAGTTCTCGACCTCGTGCCAGCGGACCCAGGTGCCGCCGCCGTCGTCGTCCGCCTGGAGGGCGTCGGGGCCTTCCTCCTGCAGGATCGCCTTGCGGTCGGCAGGCGTCGGCGCATCCGGCTCCAGGACCCAGAGCCGCGGGCCGGCCAGGATCGGGGCGTTGGCCGTCTTCAAGCTCTGATCGATGGACCCGTCGGAGGAGCCGAGGACCTCGACGACGGTGACGCCGTTGAGCGCATCCACGGCGTTGACGAGCACGGCGCGCAAGAGCGGCGGCAGATCGTAGCTGCCGCTCTCCAGCCGGGCGCGGAGCCAATGCGCCTCGGTATCGAAGACGCTGCGCTTCTCGAAGTTCCGCGCAGCGGCGAACGTCAGATAGCCCGAGCGCGTGAATCCGTATGTACGGTCCTCCGGCAAGAGGTCCGCCCAGCGGCCGCCGTCCCAGTACTCCCAGACGACGCGCGGTCCCTTCTGCGCGAGGTCCTCTTCCGCTGCTCCCGGAGCGGGACCGCCGAGCTGCTGGCCGCCGCCGCCCGTGGCCGTGTCGTCGAGCTCGAAATAGAGGTGGATCGTCCGCTGGGGGAGCTGGGCGTCGAATCCCAGGTAGAAGGCCGGCGACTCGTCCTGATCGGGCAGGAACGGCTGGAAGAACACGTAGGCGGTGTTCAGATCGTCGGTATGATCGCGATACTGGAAGTCGTTGTAGCTCATGCAGCGCGCGATCGGCTTCGGCTCGCGAACGTACTTGAACACCAGCGACTTGAGACACGGCGGCCGCAGCGGGCGATCCTCCTTGAACACCCAGTTCTGGCCGACCAGCTCGTACGATCCGGGAGCGCCATAGTTGCCGGCGTTGATGCGGGCGCGGATCCAGAAGTTCTTCTGCCCGCCCACCTCGATCTCCACCATGTCGAAGGGACGATCGAAGCTGATCGCGCCGTTGCGGGTGAAAGCGCCGCTCGAGTCGAGGAAATTGAACTGACCCTGCACCCCCGACACACCCATGGGGGAGGTGCGGCCCAGCTCGGCCCACTTGCGGCCGTTCCAGTACTCGAAGTTGACCACCAGGTCGGGGCTGCCTTCCGGCGTGGGTACGACGGAGGGCTCGACGAGCTGCGCCTCCATGCGGATGCGCGCCTCGGGCGCGGAGAACAGCTCCTTGTGGCCGAGGTAGAGCGCGCAGTCGAACTTCGGTTCCTCGCCGAACGGGTGGAAGCTCTTTCCCTGATCGGCGGGCAGGAAGATGTAGTTGCCGATGTTGACGAAGGCGTTTTCGGGCGCCATCCCCTCGCCGAGGATCTCCACCCGCAGCGACACGCTGTCGAGCTGGACCGCGGCGGCGTCCTTGAGAGGTTCGGCGAGCTTGCCGCGCACCCAGTAGGTCTCGACGTCGTTGACGATCTGCTTCTCGATCCCGGGATGGCTGCCGAAGCTCAGACGGCGGGAGTCGCTCTCGGCGCGGTTGACGGTCATGTCGCGCCAGCGCTTGCCGTCGAAGTACTGCCATTCGGTGATGGTGGGGATTCGAGGCCCGGACGAACCCGCCATCGCCTCGAAGAACAGGTCGACGGCGGCCTCTTCGTTGAACGCGCTCAGGCGGTCGTCGCCCAGATAGAGGAAGCGCTCCACCTCCAGCACGCCGGCGAAGAGCGGCTCGCGCGCCTCCCCCGAGGCGAGCGCTTCCGTATGATCCGCCACCGTTGCCCGATGGCTGCTCGCCGCGCGCACCACGTGCACCGGCAGCAAAGTGATGTCCCGCAACGTCTCGAACGTGACCGGTTCAGCTCCCGCGGCCTGCAGCGTCGCGACCTGGGTCCCCTTCTTCACCACCAGCTCGCCGTCCGCGCCCTCGCTGGGCGTGAGCTCGAGCACCACCCGGGCGGGCTCGGGCGGCTTGAGGCGGACGCCGATCAGATCGAGGAAGGTGAGGAAGTTCTTCTCCGGCACCTTGTTGAGCCGGTAGAGGACCATCTCCGTCATCCAGGCATACAACTCCAGCAGGGTGACGCCGGGATCCGACGAGTTGTGGTTCGTCCACTCCGGACAGTAGCGCGGGATCAGGCGCACCGCCTCGTCCACGATCTGCTTCCACGAGCGGTCGTCGAGGTTCGGAACCGGCAGGGACATGGATGAAGCTCCGAAGAAGCGTGACTCAGCTGCCCGTCAGGTAGAACGGGAAGACCAGGTTGTGGATGCTGTTGGTGGCGCGGATCTCGTAGCGCACGTCGACGAGGATCCGTTCCGCGCTGTCGGGGTCGGGGAGCGCCTCGACCTGGATGTTGCGGATGCGGAACTCGTGCTTGGCGAGCGCCTCCTCCACGTGGTGGCCGACCAGCGTCTGGGTCGCGGTGTTGTTGGGCGCGAAGACGAAGTCGTGGATGCGGCAGCCCCATTCGGGCCGCATCTGCCGTTCGCCGAGGGCGGTGCCGATGATGATCCGCACCGACTCCTCGATGTTGGCCTCATAC